>Ga0070684_100000045_pt1 | contig 84124 bp, 101 predicted proteins | sample KBSC723LmetaG_FD_65653 | JGI IMG/M metagenome (GOLD analysis project Ga0070684, IMG submission 65653) | Corn rhizosphere microbial communities from Kellogg Biological Station, Michigan, USA - KBS C7.2-3L metaG | ecosystem: Host-associated > Plants > Roots > Rhizosphere ...
ACGGCGACGTTGCCGACCTTGACCTTCGAGGTCGTGCCGCCGCTCGTGAGGCGGAAGCCGCGTCGGTCGAGGCCGATGATCGACGTCGTGTTGGCGGTGGCGCTCGCCACGCGGATGAAGTTGTCCCGCTCGCGCGAGAGGACCTGCTGCGTGGCCGGGTCGTCGATGTCGACCTGGACGTTGTTGACCGCCGTCGCGTCCTTGACGAACTTGACGGTCTTGATGGTGCCGCCGACGGACTTCACGCGGAAGCCGCGCCTGCTCAGCCCTCGGATGTATACGTTCGTTGCCATGTCAGTGTTGTCCTCCTGCCCAGTTTCGTCCGCGCCACCGCGGCGCGGGAACCACTGATGTCGCTACTTACCCGCTCGGAGCTAGCGGGTTTCGAACCCGCGGTCGTACAGCGGCAGGCCCAGCTCGGCGTAGTGCGGGAACAGGGTGAACTCGCTGACCCAGGCGTCGTTGGTCAGCGCCTCGGCCCTCAGCTGGAGGAACCGGCCCCTCTCGTCGGGGTTGAAGTGGACCGCGCCCTTCGGGTCGTTGACCAGGCCGTAGAAGCGCCGCCACGGGCCGTTCTCGACCGCGCGAACGCTCCAGGAGACCCGGCGGCGGCCGATGACGACCGAGTCGACCCAGAAGAAGCCGAGCGGGGTGTCCGGCGCCTCGCCGGGGCCGAAGTTGAAGCTGTACGGCAGGCCGGTGATGAGGTCCTTGAAGCGGCGCAGCTCGAAGCGGAGCGAGTTCCACTGCGACGGCTGGAGGCTCGGCATCACGAGCGGGTACGAGGAGCCGCCCGACTGGAGCGAGATGGTGGGCTGGTTGGCCCGGGAGACGTTGGCGGGCACCCAGATCTGCGCCTCCAGGTACGTCTCGTACCAGTCGTCCACGACGAACTGGTTCGTGTCGAGCCCGGAGAGCGTGCGGATGCCGCCCGCGCCCGAGACGGTCTTGGTCTGGTCGCGGAAGGCGTCCGGGCCGTCGAGCGTCTGGAACAGGTCGCCGTCCGGCGCGAAGACCGCCTGGAGGCGCGCCCCGTCCACGGGCGTCCTGGCCTCGTAGACGCGCGTCGTCAGGGTGGCGTAGCCGACCGGCGCCTGCGTCAGCTCGGAGACGTAGGCGTCCCGGTTGAGCAGGTCGGCCATGAAGCCGACGCGGCCGTTGCGGAAGGTCCAGTCGTCGCTGCTCTGCGTGTCGAGCGTCCAGACCGTGCTTACGGTGTCGTGCGAGCGGTTGACCTGGAGCACGCGCGAGTCGAGGCTCTTGCCGACCAGCTTGACGTTCCAGGCGTACAGGGAGTTGGGGTCCGGCCCCTGCGCGCTGATCGTCTCCTGGTAGAGCGTCGTGTAGCTCGTGACGCCCGCGGCCGTGTCGCGCCGCTGCGCCTCGAACTCCAGCGTGTCCTCGTTCCACTTGAGCCTGACCACGATCGCGGAGCCGTCGTCGGAGTCGGAGATCTTGGTCTCGCGGAGGATGATCGCGAGCGTGTTGACCAGCGGCGGCACGGCGTCGGCCGGGGAGGTCCCGCCCCCGCCGCTGAAGAACAGCGTGTAGGCGCCGTCCACCGGGAACGGGTCGTCCGGCGTGCCGTTGCCGCGGATGAACTCGAACGCCCTGGCGACGCTGCCCGCGTAGGCGGCGCCGTCGAGCGTGACCGGCGGGGTGATGATGCCCCAGCGCGTGTCGAAGTCGAGCGCGCTCGGCACCCAGGAGTCCTTCACGGCCCTGACGGCCATGACGGTGATCGTCTGGGCCGCGCCGGGCGAGCCCTTCAGCGTGATCTTGATGCCCGAGACGGACGACAGGGTGAAGCCCGTGCCCGCGCCGGACGTGAAGCCGGACAGGGCCAGCCTCAGCTCCGGGAGGGTCGCGGTGTTGCCGGTGAACGCGACCGCGGCCGAGTTGAAGGCCGCCGTCCCGAACGAGCCGTCGGGGCTCGACGTGAGCTGGACCGTGCTCGTCGCGGCCGTGAACGTGTGCCAGTCCGGGAAGACGATCGAGAGCTTGTCCTCGTTCGAGATGTCGACCGCGTCGCCGGGGATCGAGCTGCGGAGCGCGGTGTCCAGCGCCGAGCCGTCGGTCGTGACCTGGAGGCCGTACCAGCCGCCGCGCGACGCGATCTTCCCGTAGAAGAACGTCTCGCTCCACGGCGCGCCGATGCCGGTCGGCGCCTCGCCGGTCGTGCTGCCGGTCGCGGAGTAGTGCTTCCCCTTGTACTCCACCACGTCCCCCGACGAGTAGGCGACCGTCACGTCCCACGCGCCCCTGTACGAGTGCGTCAGGCCGCTGTGGGTGTCGGTCAGCCAGTCCTCGGAGAAGATGTCGCCGAGCTTGACCTCAAGGTTCGTCTGGAAGACGTCGTCCAGGTACGGGTCCTGGGGCACCGTGTCCAGGTCGGGGTACTGCGGCACCGCGAGGGAGTCCGCCGCGACGCGGAACGAGCGCAGGTCGACGTGCTCCTGCGTCGCCAGGAAGTCGGCCGCCGAGGGGTTGGCGACCTCCTCCGTGATGGAGTCGTCCCACGGGGTCGGGACGTTCCAGCGCCCGCGCGGGTCGTCGAAGGTGTCTCCTACGGGGAAGGGCATCGCCTGTTATACGTCCGTGAAGTCCTCGGCGCCAGAGAGGACCGCCACGCCGGTCGCGGTCGCGCCGTCGTCGTGCTGGATGCCCTCGTCGGTGACGGAGGCGTCGCCGTCGCCGACCGAGGTCGCGGCGTCCGCGTAGGCGCTCGCCATGTTGTCGTACTGGCCGCCCGGCGCCGGGCCGGGGCCGCCGTAGGTGCCGGTGCCGTAGCTCGGGGCGTACGGACCCTCGTCCGCCAGGACGGTGCCCGCGCCCACGACCACGCCCGAGTCCTCGGTCGGCGGGGCCGGGATGGCCGCGCGCCCGACGACCACGGCCGCGTCCGCGTAGACCGTCGGCTGCTCCGGGACGCCCATGCGCTGGGTGTAGACCGAGCGGGAGATCCAGTGGGTGAGCACGCCGTCCTCGTCGCGCTTGTGGTCCACGACCCAGTCGTCGTTCTGCCAGTACTGGACGCCGAGCTTCGAGGGGCTGCTGTAGACGAGGACGTTCGCGAGGGTGCCGCCCTGGCCCTCCAGCTTGACCGGGAGGGTGCCCGTCAGGGTCACGGCCTCGTCGGTGTACTGCGTGTCGTTCTGGTAGGTGACGTAGACCGTCTGGCCGTCCTCGATCTGCGTGCCGGTCTCGCGCTCCCAGGTGTTGTCCTCCAGCAGCACGTCGTCGGCGAGCACGTCCTTGATGATGTCGTCGTCGTGCTTGACCGTGTAGCGGTTGCGGATGAACTGTACCTCGTCGATGCCGACGAAGTACGCCTTGCGGTTGAACTCCGCGGCGTCCTCGCGGTACACGTGGCGGCAGGTGCGGTTGAACCGCATCGGGACGCCGACCAGGTGGGAGTACGCCTCGGAGACGCGGTTGTTGGTGCTGGAGACCGTCGGGATGGCGTCGAGCGGCACGGGGTTCACCTGCCGCTCGGTGGTGCCCGAGGCGAACGGGTCGAACCGCTGCACGACCATCCGGCCGAGCACGGAGTCCTGGTCGACGCTCGCGAGCAGGGTCGACTTGTACTTGTCCGAGTAGGACAGGAAGATCTTCGAGCCCGTCACCGGGTCGAAGACGCTGCGCTCGTCGGTGTTCACGAGGTTCGTGTTGATGAGCTGCGACTCCTTGACCTCGCCGAGCGCCAGCGCGGAGAAGAACTCGCGCTCCTTGTACTCGAACTCCAGCACCGGGTCGGTGAGGTCGTCGAGGACCTGCGTCTGGACCGGCGTCTTCGAGCGGAGCCACCAGTCCTCGACCACGTTGCGGAGCTGCGAGTTGGTGAACTGGTCCTCGACCCACGTCGGGAAGCGGCGGTAGACCTTCGGCGGGAGCGGCGGGAAGGTCGGCACGCGCCACGGGAGCGGGTTCAGGCTCGTGAACTCCAGCTTGACGTAGGCGCACCGGACCGGCTGCGGGAACTCGATGTGCTCGTTGGAGCGGAGCGTCCACGACGTCTGTGCGACCGGCGTCCAGAGCAGGTGGTCCCACTCGTCCGGCAGCACCGGCTTGTCGCCCTGCACGTTCTCGCGCGAGTAGTAGGCGTTCATCTTGACGCCCGGGGTGCGGGCCGAGATGAGCACGCCGTCGATCAGGCGCAGCAGGTACTCGTTGTCGTCCGTGCTCCACTCGCGGAGGTCGAAGTAGAGGCTCTCGACGCCGTCCGGGCTCGGGACCGGGTCGCTCATCCAGCCCGCCTTGTTGCCGTCCACGACGTACTGCGCCTTCTCGCGCCGGACGCCGTAGCGGTACGAGTTGCCGAGGAAGTCGCGGCCCTCGTCGGCCACGTCCGCCCAGACGCGCATCACGAGGTTGCGCGAGCCGTCCTGCACGTAGTCGCCGACCACCGGGTCGTACTTCGAGACCGGGTAGACGCGGCTCGCGGTCGCGGTCGGCGCGCTCGCGCTCGGGAAGCCGGTCGTCAGCTCGAACTCGACGTCGCTCGTCATGGAGTCCACCTGGAGCGCCACGCCGGTCGCGGGCGTCTGGACCCACGCGCCCTCGGTCAGCACGAGGTCCTGCGGGGCGGTGGCGGCCACCGTGGCGTCGCCGCTGACGAACGCGAGCGTGCCCGGGAGCGGGGTGCTGGAGAGGAACTGCTGGGTCAGCGAGACCTGGTTGACCGTCGTGTCGTTCAGGCTGAGGACGCGGAACTCGTAGAGCGTGTCCGGGTTGGTCGGGATCGCGTCCTGGTCCTCCAGGTACCAGTTGATCCAGTTGAGCCCGACGTCGTAGCTGCCCTCGTGGATGCCGGTGAGGAGCCGGTTCGGGGCGAGGCCGTCGGACACGTCCCACAGCGACCACGACAGGCTGACGTCCGACTCGGTCGGCATCTCGGTCCCCTCCGTCAGCACCGGCTCGACCTGCGCCAGGAGGCCGAAGCCGAGGATGTTGGGCCACACGTCGCCGCCGCGCGCGGCCGAGGCCGGGACGCGGAACTGCTGCTTGACCTCGCGCGTGAGCGCGTTGTCCGTCGAGGGGACGACGTACGCCTCCAGGTCGGCCGGGGTGTCCTGCGCGAGCAGCGGCCCCACGGTGTCCTTGGCCGACGAGATGAAGCGGCCGATCCGCATGTGCTTGACCATGACCGCCCACTTGAACTGCGAGCTGGTCGCGACCGGCCAGGCGTCCGTGCGCCGGGTGAACGTGAAGCGGAGGTACCGCGTGTGGACCATGTTCCCGCGCTTGGTAGCGAACACGTAGTCGGCGTTGAGCCACGCCGCCCGGTTCCCGGCGTCGAAGAACACCCGGTCGTCGAAGGGCTGGCCCTCGACCGGGGCGACCGGCGTCCAGAGCGACGTGCGGTCCGGCGCGGAGATCGCGTCGTACTCGATGGTGACGTCGACCGGCACCCGGAGCACGTCCATGTTGACGTAGTTGACCTCGCGGATGCGGCCGAGGTCGATCTCCAGGACCTCCTTGGTGTACTGGCCGCCCTGGTCGGGCGGGGTGTAGACGGAGCCGTCCGAGCCCGGGAACAGCGCGGCGAACCGCTGCTTGCTGGCCCACCAGAACTTGTCCGGGTACTGGACCTCGTCCACGCCCGGGAGCGTGAAGTACTCGATCGGGTAGACCGCGTTGACGAGCAGGTTAGCTGTCAAGGAAGCTCCCCTCGAAGACGAGCGGGGTGTTCTGGCTGGCGACGGCCTGCTCGGCGGTGAAGCCCGCCGACGGCAGGACGTTGAGCAGGAACGGGAAGATCGCCCCGATGACCGGGAAGAACGCGCCCGTGTGCTCCGAGCGGTACTGCTCGTAGGGCGACACGTTGTTGACCGCGGTGTAGAAGCTGTTGCTGCCGTACGTCGGGTCGAGCAGGGCCTCGCCCGTGTAGGCGTGCTCGCTCTCGACGTCCAGGAAGACCACCGGGAGGTCGCGGTTCATCCCGTAGTAGTTGCCGGGCTCGGTCTCGACGCCCGCGACCATGAACAGGTTGCTCTCCGGGTCCGTGTCGGGCCACGGCACCGAGGCGTTGCCGGTGACGAACCGCGTCACGTTCATCCTCTCGGAGGAGGCGACGGGCGGCGTCTCGATCGGCACGATGTCGTACCTGGCGGTCTCGGGCTTGAAGGTGACGGCCGACGAGACCGGCCGCAGGCGGTCGATCAGCTCGACGGCGTTGCGCTCGATCTCGGGAAGCAGGCGGAAGAACGGATCCTTGACGAGCAGCTGGTCGCTCTCGACCGTGTACCGCTCCTCGCGCGCGGGCTTGGTCTCGACGTAGGCGCCGGGGTTCGGCGCGATCTTGACCTCGAAGCTGTAGGCGACGAAGCCGAGCGGCCCGTTCGAGCTGGTGCCGCGGGTGCGCTCCTCGGGCGGGTCGTCGAGCACGGCCGCGCGGTAGTGCGTCGCCAGCCCGTACGGCTTGGCGAACGGCAGGCCGACGCCCGCGGCCCACGTGTAGCCGACCGGCGGGGCGTCGAGGTTGCTGTCCGTCGTCTCCGACTGGGTCACCATGCGGACGACCGCGGACGTGCCGTTCTCGTTGTCGAGGTCCAGCGACGGCCAGGTCACGTACGGGCTCTGCGGCTCGCCGCGCTCGTTCCAGCGGTAGACGCTGAAGTTGCCGGGGGCGATGGTGCCGTTGGTCGGCCGGAGCACGAGCGCGTTCAGGCCCGCGGCGCCAGCCCAGGTGCCGGACGTGTGGCCGGAGTCGGTCGCGACCGCCGTGCCCACCAGGAGGTAGAGGCCCATCGTCTGCGAGGACGTCTCCGTGGGGTTCGGGGAGGAGAACGCCGGGACGGTCCCGCCCGCGGCGGGGATGGTCGGCTGCCGGTTCTTGTTGGCCGCCACGATCAGGATCAGGTCGCCGGGCAGGTGCGGCGGGATGGCGATCGTCTCGCCCGCGCCGGTCGCGGAGCCGACGACGTCGATCTTCGCCTGGGGCGGCGGGACGTAGGACAGCTCGGCCGCGAACTGCGCGACCGGCGCGGGCACCGGGCGGCTGACGCCGCCGTCCAGGGTCGGGGACGTGAACTCCCAGACGCGCTCGTAGGGCGTGACGTACGAGACGTCGTTGCCCGGGTCGAAGCGCGGGAGCACCGCGACCTCCTCGCACGCTGGCGTGATGCCGTCGGGCTTGAGCCCGAGCGCGAGGTCGCTGTACTGGTCGAAGATGAAGCGGTACTGCGGGCTGATGTCGCACGTGACGCCCGTGCCGCTCTCGGCGGCCAGGCGGATGCCCTCGCCGTTGTTGCCGTACCGGACCGCGGTCCAGAACTTCGCCACGCGCTGGTAGTACCGCTGGTCGGCCAGCTCGACGAGGTTCCACTGCGTCGGCGTGAGCGCGTCGGCGTCGGCGTTGTACGTGTACGTCTCGCTGCGGAGGCGCTGGAACTGGAACTGGGCGACGTAGACGTCGTTCAGGATGTCGAAGCTGACGAACTCGGCCTCGTACTTGAGCCGCGCGGCGTACGCCTGCTTCTTCGCGAGCCCCGCGCCCGAGTCGCCGCAGAGCGCCTGGAGCAGGCGGAACAGGTGCGTGTCGCGGCCCTGGTGGTAGACCTCCTCCGGGAAGCGGTCCATCAGGTCCTCGACGGACTGCGGGCCGTTCAGCGGCTCCACGACGAGGTTGTCCGTCGTGAAGACGGTCTGCGTCAGGCTCGCGTTGCCGCTCGCGATCTCCGTCAGGGTGGGCACCTGCTACCTGCCCCTCACTAGGTTCCCCAGGTGTTCTGAGCCCTGACCGAGATGGTGATCTGGTTCCGGCTCGGGACGGCCGGAAGCTCGTTGTCCTGGAGGAAGAAGTCGGTCGTCACGTAGTACGGGCCGCCGTCGAGGGTCGAGCCGTCGGCGCCGACCTCCTCCAGCTTGTTCCCGCTCGGCGTGTCGTTCGTCCACCGCACGTTGTCCACGCCGGGCACGTTGTGGATGACCTGGAGGATGTCGCTGAGCTGCACGGCGCTGCCGAAGTACTGGTTCCGGTAGTACGTCGAGAGCGCGGCGCTGATCGAGGCGTCGACCGTCGACCGGGTCGCGCCGAGCGTGTACATGACCGTCACGATCGGGCGGAAGTAGCGGAGCTTGGCGCGGTGCACGAGCACGTCCTGCGTGACCTGCTTGTTCTTCTCCGTGATCGCCTGGAGGTCGCTGACGTTCTGGTCGTAGAGGTACGAGTCCACCGTGAACGCCGTCCCGAACAGCTCGTCGATCTTGTTGCCCGAGTAGACCTCGCCGTCCTCCGGGAGCTGGCCCGGGAGGTAGTTGTTCCCGGCCAGGAACCACTCGATCCCGTTGCGCGCGCGCACGGAGCCGTGGTGCGAGTTGACCTCGACCGCGGTCGCGTAGTGCGCCTTGTAGCTGTACGTCCCCGTCGCGGGGTCGTACTGGTTGTAGTACGTCGCGTCGCCGGGGTTGTAGTAGTTCGCCCGGAAGAACAGGGCCGCGCCGACCTGGATCGTGTCGGGGAGGTCCACGACCGGCTGCCAGTAGAGCGGCTGGAGGCGGTTGCCGATGCCGCACGGCGCCGAGTCGATCTTGCGCCGGAAGTTGACGACCTTCGGGGCCGTCAGCTTCTGGTACGTCCAGAGGAGCGCGTTGGTGTTCTGGACGTTGTGCGTGTCGCCCGGGAGGACCTCGGTCGAGCTGGCCGCGGCGATGTTCTGGCCGTCCACGAAGATGTCCACGCAGTTGAGGATGCCGAACTCGATGTCGTTCCTGGAGTTGACGCTCATGTAGGCGTGCTCCAGGAGCAGGATCTCGCCCGTGGCCGCCAGCGCGTTGCCGAAGGGGTTCGCCTCCGCGTCGTACGGGTTGAGCAGGGTCACGTTCGGGCTCGTGGCCGGGGTGTCGTCCGCCTGCGCGCCCGCGGCGCCCGGCGTGGTGACGCCGACCGTGACGGTGCCGCCGGTCGCGAGCGCGGCGTCGATGACCAGGGTCGGCACGTCCGCACCGCCCAGCTCGTTGACGAAGGTGACGGTGAACGGGCCGCCGTCGGAGCCCGTGACGTTCACGTTGCCGTCGCCGACCGTGGCCAGCGCCCGGAGGGCCGTCTGGAGGGCCGCCGCCGTCGGGGCCGCGGCGCCCGCGCCGATCACGCCCGTCTCGACGCCGTTGAACGAGATCGTGAAGGTGCCGCCCGTGGCGGTCCTGGTGATGGTCTGGACCTCGTTCGTGCCCGCGGCCGACGCGTCGACCGGCGGCGAGTTGAACACGAAGTCCACGTCCGGCCGGAAGAACACCGCGGTCGCCGGGTCGAGCGTCGAGTTGGTGAGGTAGAAGTTGGTCGGCCAGGTGTACTTCGAGTACGGGACCGTGCTCTGGGCCGTCGTCCGCTTGTGCGGGAACAGCGTGCCGTCGTCGTCGTAGCCGCCAGCCTGCGTCTCCAGCGCCACGTCGCGCGCGGCGGGCACCTGGACGTACTCCTGGTACCGGCTCATCGGGCCGACGACGTTCGCCTTGGTGACGCCGCTCATCGCGACCGCGAGCGCGAGGAACATGTCCGTCGTGCCGCTGATGTTGCGGAGGAAGGTGTTCTGGAAGCGCGTCTTGTAGGCCGCGTCGTTCTCGGCGTCGAGGCCGCCGACGAGCGGGGCCGCGTTGGTGACGTTCGTGATGCCGTTGATCGACCTCAGGCCGCCAAAGCCCGTGACCTGGCCCGCGTCCACGTTGCCGATCGTGCCCGCGACGGTCGCCTGGACCGGCACGACCACGCTGAGCTGCCCGGCCTCCAGGACCGCCTGCTGGACCGTGACGTAGGTGACGGTCGGGAACAGGAGGTCGTCGATGAGGGCCTGCACCTGCGTCCCGAGCGGGATGGTGATGGCGTTGGTGGCCGCCGTCGTCCTGCTGAACGTGACCGAGCCGTACGCCGGGACGGCCGACTGGCGGGAGAAGTTGAAGACCGAGAGGTAGGCGTCGAGCCTGCCGCCCGCCATCGCGTCGAGGTCGTGCTGCTGGTTGAGGACCGTGAAGTCGACCTGCGAGCTGGCGGCCATCTCGGCCGTGGCCTCGATGAGCTTCCGCTCCGGGGTGCCGACCTCCGCGCTGACCGACGGGTCGAGCAGCTGGAGCTGGTTGATGATGTTCTGGGTGATCTGCTCGACTGTGAACATGGGCTACGCGAGGGGCTGGACGAACTTGACGTTGTCGCCGTTGGCGGTGGTGATGGAGATCGTCACGACGGCCGTGTCGCCGAGCTGCTTAACCTCGACGGCGTTGACGGTGCGGAGGATCTCCCCGGTGGAGAAGGTGTTCTTGCCGCCGAACCTCGTGACCTCCGTCTGGAGGCGCTGGGCCTGGCGCAGCTGGTAGGCGTTGAGCACCCGCCTGATCTCGGCCTCGATGACGAGGGTGTCCTCGGCCGAAAAGACGCCGCCGATCGAGGAGCCGACGATCGAGCCGTCGGAGAGCTGCCCGCCGTCGAGCGTCGAGCCGTAGTCGGCGTGCATCGGGTCGGTGCCGCGCGGCTCAAGCAGCCAGTGGCGGATGTCCTGGACGAGCTTCTGCGTCCCCGAGACGACGGCGAAGCCGCCCGGGCCAGCGAAGTTGAGGTCCCCGTTCCTGATCTGTAGACTCCAGGTCATGCTCACCCCTTACGCGCTTGAGAGGGCGCGTTAGCTAACCTCGTCCGCGGTCTCGTAGCGGACGAGGAGAGCGCCGATCTCCCCCATGGTCGCGTCGAACGTGATCGTCTTCGTCGCGTCGTCGTACGTCCACAGGTCCGGCCAGAGGAGGAGGCCGTTCAGGAAGACCGTGATGCTGGAGGCGCCCAGGGGCGCGTGGGTGAGGACGGCGGTGGCGAAGCCCCCGTCGCCGACGAGCGGGTGCTCGACGAAGTCCTGGACGACGTTGCCGCCGATCGCCGAGAGCTTCTTGCCCTGGATGTAGATGTCCCCGGGGGCGTCGATCGAGAGGTCGCCCTGCTGGAGGCCCGCCATCTCCTCCGGCGTCGCCATCCTGCTTTCGAGGTACCACGTGTACCCCTTGCGGATGGCGATCCACCGCTCGCCCGGGGCCGGGATCGCCATGAGCCCGGCGGGCTGGTCGCGGTACGAGCACTGGATGATCGCGCCCGTGCGGTCGCGCGCGTGCGCCTGCATGACCTCGATGTCGACGTCGTCGATCAGGACCGCCGCGTACTCGTACTGCTGCTGCGGCGCGGTGGAGAAGACGCTGCTCACGCCGCGCCCACCGTGTTGATCGTGCCGCCGAGCGCGAAGCCGGGCAGGTCGGTCGCCGAGGCGTTCGCCTTGCCCTTCGAGACGGACGGCGCGGTGAGCGTCGCCTGCGTGGTGAAGCCGCCCTGGTAGTCGAACGAGTGCGTGACCGAGTCGCAGAACATCTGGATGTGGTGCTGCGGGAACTCGATCAGGCCGCCCGCCATGACCTCGGGCTGGAAGGAGAACTGGACCGTCGTCGCGAACTGCTGCGCCCAGAGCTGCATGAACCGCTGCCAGGCCATGAGGAACTCGTAGAACGGGTTGCGGATGAGCGGCTGGTCCTCCTTGTGCGGCCTGGCCCCGTAGTGCTCCAGGAAGTTGAAGGCGTTGGAGAGCCGCGCCTCCTCCATCGTCACGTTCGAGTCCGAGTCGCCGCCCTCGCGCGCCTGCGCGTCGTTCGTCATGTTCAGCGGCACGATGAAGGCGTCGAGCATCCCCGGCTGGGTCAGGGTCGCGAGCCCGCGCGAGGCGGCCTGCTGGAACGCCTCCTGCATCTCCCCGACGCCCGCGAACGAGTCGCCGATGACGTAGACGTGCGTCGCCAGGGCGTCGTCGTTGAGCTGGATGCCGAAGTCCACGATCTCGATGTCGTAGATCTTCCAGTACGGGTCGCGGCTCGCGCCGAAGTAGTCGGGGTAGAAGGCCATGAAGCGGCCGTCCGGGAGCGAGCGGAAGGTGCGGAGGCTGGCGGCGCAGAACTGCTGCACGCCCTTCAGGCACGACACGTCGTTCATCAGCGCCTTGTCGCCGACCAGGACGTTCGACGCGATGAAGTCGGCCGGGAACGCGAAGTTGGACGCGAACGCGGCGTTGGCGCTGAAGGCGGCCAGCTGCTTGAAGGTGATGCCTCCCTCGACGCCCGCGGCGTCCACCGCGTCGCCGCCGAGGAGCGGGTCGGTGAGCGTGAGCGTCCCGAGCTTGTCGAACAGCGGCACGTTGACCTTGACGAGCATCGCGGGCGGGTTGCCGATCGTGAGCGGGATGCCGCTCGTGACACCGTTGTCCAGGGCGACGTGCGTGCTCGCGGTGAGCAGCTCGATCCGCTGGTACTCGGGCTTCCCCTTGTAGAAGCTCCAGAGGCGCGCGAGGTCCTTCTCGCTGCCGGTGAGCACGAGGTCGAGCGGGTTGGTCGTGCCGCCGCGGACCTGGATGTTCGGCGCGATCGACTTGGCCTGGATGAGCGCGGCGCCTAGCTCGGGCACGGCGTCCTTGAGGCTGCCCGACTGGATGACCTTGAAGTCGGCCGGGGTGACGCGTGCCTTGACGAAGTCGCCCGTGAGCGGCGTGTTCTTCACGTCCACGCTGATCGTCGCCGACGGCTTGCCGACGTCGGTCTTCTGCGTGCCGGACGCCTGGAGCGCGACCTTGTAGAGGTTGTCGAGCGTGTCCGGCGGGCTGACGTTCCGGCCCAGCGCCGCCTCGACCCACTCGCGCGCGGCCTGCACGTCGCCGCCGAGGGCCTTGTCGGCCTTGTCGGTCCTGTTCTTGTTGAGCCGCTTGGCGAACAGGGTCGCCGAGAGGGTCGGGTCCATCACCCGCTCGGGGGCCACGCCGTCGATCTGGTCGTTGCCGCTGCCGATGATCGGCACGCCGCTGAGGAGGCCGCCCGAGTTGGGCCGCAGGGCGTAGAGCCCGTAGCCCCACGCCGGGTTGCTGGTGTCGGTGACGTGGTAGTCGGGGCGGAAGTGGGTTGCGAGCAGGCCCGCGAAGATGAGGAGCCACGGCGGCAGGCTGCTGGCGGTGGCCGCCGCCGAGACCTTCCTGACCTCGGCCAGGGTCGCCGACGGCAGGGAGTTCTTGACCGCCTCGGCCACGCTGTCGTCGTCCGGGGCGGCGTCGGGGCTGTTGTCCACGCCGGTCACGCCGCTCACGCCGAGGAGCTTGCCCATCAGGCCGCTGAGGTCCTGGAGGGTCTGCTCGGTCGCGTCCTCGACCGACGTGTACAGCTCGGTCGCCTTGGCCGCGATGCCGACCGGCATGTTGCTGATCACGATGTCCTTCGGCGACCACCCGGCGATGTCCACCAGGAACCGGCCGAGCAGGTCGGCGAAGCTCGCGTCCGAGGCGATCTTCGGGGAGTTCGTGTTCCCCTGCGTCTGGGCGAGCACGTTCCCGGTCGTCGGGTCGTAGGCCCAGCCGTTCGCCTGCATCCAGTTGCGGAACACCGGCAGGCCCGGGTCGAACCAGTTGAACGCCAGCTTCTTGAGCGTGCAGGACGCCTCGAAGATCGCGTTGCCCGGGTACGCCTGGTAGTACGGGACCGAGTCGAGGTAGCCGGTGAAGACCTGGACCGGGTGGCCCGGGATGCGCTGCATCCAGATCGTGACGAGGTCCATCGGCAGGAAGATCTGCTTCGAGCCGTCGCTCGGGCTCCTGATCCACTTGCGGAAGCGGTTGCGCAGCTCGAAGCGCGCCTTCGAGAGGTCGCCGAGGTTCTGCGTGACGGAGCCGCGCACGATGTCGCTGGACACGTCGTAGATCCTCGGGTCGCCCTTCTCGTCGAGGATGTTCGAGGACCGGATGAAGACCCAGACCTTGGGGGCGTAGACGAGCCTCCTCACCGCTTGAGCCCCTTGTCGTCGTAGCGGTTGCCCGCGCCGTCCACGCCGTCCCTGATGTACGACCCGTCGTAGGCGTTGTCCGAGCCGGGGCCGCGGCAGCCGCCGGGGAACTTCACCGGGGCGGCCACGCCGGGCGCGAAGTTCGAGCCCGTCATGGGGTTGTTCTTCTCCATGTACTCCGTGTCGCTGCTGTAGCCCCACTTCCCGTCGCCGTGGTCGCCGAAGACGGCCGCGCGGTCGCACCCGCCGCCCCCGCCCCCGCCGGTCCCGGCTTCCCCGTTGCCGCCGCCCGTGAAGTCCCACTTGGTCTGGGTGTCGGGCGCGAGCGCGGCCGAGAAGGCCGGGCCTGTGGCCGTCGGGTGGTACAGGTCGCCGAAGGCGTCGGTGAACACCTGCTTGTACTCCAGGTTGGTCATGATGTCGAACTCGACGTCGTCGTCGCCCTGGAGGTCGTCGTTCAGCACCTTGCAGGTGAGGGTGAACGCGGGCTGGAACTTGAACCGCTCGTGCCCGGCGGCGATGTTGGTGACGGCCACGTCCCAGCTGATCTTCGGCGCGTGGCGGTACGTGCCGGGGCGGCCGGACGGCGCCATGCGGAACTTGACGCTCTCGGTCTGGTCCGCCGACTCGGAGAAGTCCTGGTCGGTGCTGTCGTCCACGATGCGCAGGTGGTGCGCCTGGACGAACTCCACGAGCTTGTCGTACTCGTCCTGGCTCGGGCAGATGCCCTCGATCACGAAGTCGCCCTGGCTCAGGTTGCGCGGGTAGAAGCTGCGGGACTTGAGCGCCTGGGCGAAGTCGCCCGAGAGCGACCAGCCGGTGGAGACGCGCGCGACGTAGAGGTAGATCTTCTCCAGGTACTTCGAGCCGTTCGCGGCCGTGACGTTAGCGCTGAGCGACGCGTTGGACGTGATCTCGCTGGCCGCCTTGGCCCCCGGGTCCACGACGCTGAGCCCCTGGCCGGTCGCCCGGAACGGCGGCTTGCGGTCGACGGTCCCCTTCGCGTAGAACGGGAGGCGGTCGTCGTCGGTGGGTCGGCGGAAGGCCATCAGTCCGCCAGGATCCTCACGACGTACTCCAGGTCGCCGCGGTAGTTGACGCCCTGCCGCCTGGCGGGCTGGTCGTCGTAGCTCGGCGGGTCGCCGCCGAAGCTCGACACCGTGGCCGAGGACGCGCTGCCCGCCGTGGCGACGATCGTGACGTGGCCGGGGTAGATGCAGAGGTCGCCGCACTTGTAGTTCTCCGTCACGTGGCGCGCGGTCGAGAGCTGGCCCTGCGAGTCGCTCTGGGCCGGGATGCGGATGCCGATGGCGTCGTAGCAGAGGGCCGTGTAGCCCGAGCAGTCGGTGTAGATCGGCGTCCGCCTGGACGGGTCCACGCCGAACTCGCTCCTGCCCGCCGGGCCGCCGAACGCGTAGTGCCAGTTCGCCTTGTTGCCCTCGGCCGCGAGGATGTACTCCAGGATCTTGCCGCGCTTGCCGCCCTGGTCGCCGACCTGCGCGTCCGCCGCGTCGAGCGCCGCCTGGACGCACCGCTTGGTCGCCTGGTAGATGTTGCCGCCGTAGTTCCCGCCGCCCGGGCCGACCCACTTCACGAGCCCGGTGGTCGGCCAGTTCAGGAGCGGGTTGCCGCTCTTGAGCGCCTCCAGGATGTCGTTGTAGTTCCCCGTGTCCCGGATGAACTTAATGGTCGTCTCGACGCCCGTCTTGTAGTCGGGGAAGATGGCGATGTGCACGCCGTTCGAGGACACGAAGAAGTCCGTGCCCGGGGGCGACGGCGGCCCCGCGTTGACGTTGAGCCAGTTGAACTTCGCCTTGCTCGACCCGGTGCCCCCGCCCTCGGCGGACCACCAGGACTTCATGAAGCAGACGTTCTCCTGCGTCGCCTGGTAGCCGAGGCCGCTGAGCACGTCGGACACCCACTGCGGGGCCTGGGCGCCGCCGATCGTTACCGCCGAGCCGCCGTCGGTGCCGTCCGACGAGACCGACGAGTTGAAGGCGCTGCCGAGGTAGTCGGTGTAGCCGCCGGACGGGATCTGGCCGAGGTACTCGCCGCCGAGGAGCTGGTTCCAGACCGAGTACGGGTCGGTCTTGTTGATGTCGCCCGGGTCGCCGAGCGGGTTGAAGCCCCAGGTCATGAAGTTCGAGCCCGCCCACGAGGCCACGAGCGTCTGGAAGTTGTCGCCGAGCCGCTGGGCCAGGCTGTCCAGGCCCGGCGCCGCCAGGGTCGGGTTGATGAACGGGTTCTGCGAGAAGTCGAAGCCCGGCGTGATGGCCGTCTGGAGCAGGGCGTGGTCCGTCAGCGAGTCGGTGAAGGTGTTCATCGTCGCCGCCTGGAAGTAGTCGAGCCCGGCGTCGGACACGATCTCGGCCGTGATCGACCACGGGACGCCCGCCTGGTCGGCCGAGAAGTCGAAGCCGCTGAGCTGCGTCGGCATGATGAAGAAGCTCCACCCGCGCGCGACGTAGGTGAACCGGACCGCGGCCTGGTTGCGGTCGGAGTCGCCCGGATCCTGCACGCCGCCCGCCATGTGCATGTAGCGGAGGAACCAGCGCACGATGTCCTGGGCCTCGTCGGCGGGCGTGTAGCCCCCAGCCCAGCCGGTCGAGCGCGCCTTCGAGCCGTCGGTCGGGAGGCCCGCGGCCATCCCCTCGATCGTGATCGGGCCGACGAAGCACGAGAGGATCTGCACGACCTCGCCGCCGAGGGTCGGCGTGCTCTGCGTGTTCAGCTCGTAGCTCCACTTGATGGAGTTCGCGCCGGACCGGATCACGAGGTCCGTGTCCATCTGCGGGTGGCTGAAGCGCAGCGCGGGCTCGACCGCCTGGTCGACCGCGATCGACTGCTGCCCTACGAGTTCGAGCGCCATGCTAGAAGATCGAGCCCAGGCCCTTCGCCGCCAGGCCAGCCGCGTCCACCGGGAGGCCCATCGGGCCGAGGCCCTTGCCGAGGTCGAGGAGCATGTCGCCCGCGCCCGACGCCGCGCGGCCGAAGCCCTTGCGCGAGTTGCGGCTGGACGCGTCGTCGCCGTTGACGAGCGCCTTGAAGATCTCGTCGTACGGCGGCGCGACCTTGATGTCCACGCGGGTCCTGTTGTTGGCGTCCTTCCCGGCCGCCTCGACGTTGGCGCCGAGCAGGCGCTTCGCGAGGAGGCTGATCTCGCGCTTGCCGCTGACCTCGCCGAGGTCGAGGTCCTTGATGAGCCCGCTGATCTTGGCGTTGCCGGTGTGGCCGGTCCGCGCGGCCTCCATGAAGCCCTGGATGTCGTTGGCGGACGCGCCGCCCATCCTGAGGATGCTCTGCATCCGGTCGCCGCTCAGCGCGAAGTCGGGGCCGCTGAACGCCCGCCCCTGGTCGATGAGCCACCGGGCCTGCGAGCCCTGCGCCTCGGTGACGCCGGTCTCCTGCTGGAGGTTGATCTGCCGCACGAACTGGTCGGGCGTCTTGCCGCCCAGCAGCGACGGGTCGCTCATGTAGTAGATCTGGAGCTGCTCCATCGCCTGCGCCCGCTCGGCCTTGTTCATGCCGCGCCAGTGGTTCGGGTCGGCGAGCGGGCCGAGGATCGCGTTCTGGGCCTGCACGAGCGCGCCGGGGCCGCTGTGGGCCGTGGCGTAGAGGCCCTTGCCGCTCATGGCGGCGCCGATGACGAGGTTGCGCGTGTTGCCGAGCACGGCGGCGGCGTTCTCCGGTGTCTGGCCGGTCGCCCCGACGTAGGCCGACACCTGGTTCAGCGCGGCCGGGCCGCTGATGCCGAGGGCGGTCGAAAGCTCCTCGGCCGCCGCGGTGGCGCGCTGCGAGAACTCGGTCAGGCTCATGTGGGCGCTCTTGGCCGCCTCGGCCATCTGGTCGAGGGAGTTGGCGACCTCCGTCTGCGACGACGTCCCGTACCTGAGGACCGGCTCCATCAGGCGCATGATCGTCTCCTGCGGGATCGCGCCGCCGTACCGCCTGGTGTAGTGCTGCATCATGTCGAGGGCGCGGTCCTGCTGCCCGCCGGTCCAGCCGAACTGGTTGGTGATGTTCAGCGCCTCCTCGGCCTGCTGGCGCGAGTAGTTCGGGTCGGAGATGAGGCCGAAGCCCTTGAGCGGGTTCCAGTTGAAGCTGCCCCAGCGCGACCGGCGGAACGCCTCGTACTGCGCCGAGAGGCCGGTGCGCCACGCCGGGCTCAGGTAGGGCGTCCCGAGGAGGCCCGCGCGGCTCCGGCCGACCTCCGTGCCGTAACCGGCCAGCTCGCCCATCTGGCCCGGCATGAGGTCGCCGAGCATCGGGACCATGCCCTGCGCGGTCTGGAGCGACTGCATCCCGTACGTGCCGATGAGGGCCGCCTGGCCGACGCGACCGCCGAAGCGGGTCATCGCGCGGCCGAGGGTGTTCGTGTCCTCGCCGAACTCCAGCTCGCCCGTCTCCGGGTTCTGCACCATCTGGCCGCGGAAGCCGAGCCTGCCGCTCTGGCCCATGCGCTGGAACAGGTGCGACATGTACCGAGTCGTCGCGAGGCCGCCCTCGCCGACCTGGCCGAGGCGGAAGCTCGCGCGCTCGTAGTCGTTCATGTCCGGCGTGTCGAAGCCGTACCGCGCGCCGCCGATGCCCGGCCGCGGGGCCACGCTCGCCTGCGGGTTCGGCTGCGGGCCGAGGGGGCCGGACGGGCCGCCGGGGACCGAGCCGGGAGGCCCGCCGTACCGCTGCGCCTGGCGCTCCAGCTCCCAACGCTGGGCCGCCGGGAGGGCCGCGAACTCCCACGCGCTGTTGACCGGCATGCCCGGGCGCCAGAGGCCCCTGGTGGTGCCGCTCTCCATCGCCTCGCCGACGTCGCGCGCGTCGGACTGGCGCCCGCTCAGCTGGCCCGCGGCGCCCGTCGTCGTCGGCTTGCGACCCGCCTCCAGGTCGTCGATCCGCTTCACCAGGTTGGTGACGGACTGCTCGAACTTGTCCGAGAAGTCCCTGAGCAGCTCCAGGTTCTTGTCCTGGAGCAGCTTGAGGTCGATCTGGATCCTGTTGTCGTCCGGCGCCATCGTCACCCCTTACAGGCTTGATCTAGTCCTTTGGACAGGTCGCTCTATCCCCCGTTCGCCCGCCCCGCGGGGCATAATGAGTGCATGGAGGACTACCACCGCCCGCTCGACTCCTACGAGGAGTACATCGCCCGCAAGCGCGAGCGCGAGCAGCCGACGCTCGTCATGACGAAGGTGGCCGCCCCCGAGCCCGCCGAGCCGAAGCGCCGCGCGCTCCCGGTCCTGTGGCGGGTCGCCGCCTCCGTGCCGGTCGTGGTTAGCTGGCTCGTCACGCTCGCGGCGCCGCCGATCGCGGTCGCCTGGGGCGCCGTCTGCCTGGGCATCATGGGCTGGATCTGGCGCCCGTACAACCGGCCGCGCCCGAAGCTCCAGAGCGAGGGCCGCGCGCTCATGCCGGTGCCCATGCCCAAGCGCGGCGGCTACCAGCCCGTCGCCCACGGCCCCGCGCCGACCAGGCCGCCCGCCAGGACCGGACCCCCGGCTCCGGTCGGGCCTCCCCGTCTCAGGCCGGAGCGAAAGGCGCCGGTCAGGAAGACGACCGTCCGCCCGGCGAGCCGCGGCGCCACCGTCTCGACCTCGCCGACCAGGGCGCACGCCGCCCGCGGGCTCTACGACCGCGAACACGGCGCCGTCTAGTCGTCGTCCACGACGGCGAAGCCGAACTTCGACAGGTCGCGCATCGTCTCGGCGAAGTCCTCGCGCTCCTGGAGCGGCACGTACTCCTGCATCTCGTCGTCGGTCAGCTCGGGCGCGAACTCGCCCTCGGCCTCGGGCTCGCCGCCCAGGAGCCTGACGTACCTGCGCGCGTTCTCCGGGTGCGCCGCGATCGCGCTCATGATGAAGTCGCGCCAACGCTCCTCGAACCTCTCCTCGCCCTGCCTGCTGAGGACGGCGACGAGCGCGAGCTGCTGGACCTCGTTGAGGTCGCCGACGAGAACCCCCTGCTCGAACGCTAGGCGGCAAAGAGCGAGGGCGCTCTCTGAGCCGCCGTCTATTTTCCCTGGAGGGCTACGAAGGCCGCGGCCTGGCGGTTGTTGAGCAGGACGGCCCGCTCGTACAGGGCCTCCAGCACGGGGTCGTACCAGCCGCGCACGACGTCGAACGTCGCGCGGATCTGCTGCTGCCGGTCGGCCCGCTTGTCGAGGTCGGCGACGGGCTTGCCGTCGTACGCGAGCAGGCTGGCGGCCACGACCGCCGCCTGGTAGGCGTCGTTCATGCCGAGCGTCTCGTCCCACTCCTTGGTGATCAGGGAGACGGAGAGGCGGTCGCCGCGCGTGAGCGTCTTGAGCGTGAAGGAGTGCCCGAACAGGTGGGCCTCCTCCGTGAGGTAGCCGAGCCAGAGGAGCCCGCTGACGGCCTCCTGCGAGCGGTCCGGGAACCTGTCGGCCTCGACGGCGTTGAGCACCGGGGCGCCCGTCCCGTCGTGGCCGAACTCGAACCCGGGCGGACCCTCGGCGGCCCCGTAGTCCTGGTCTGCTTCGGGTGCTGTAGTCATCACACCCCTTATTCGAATGAACGAGGCCCCGTGAGGGGCCTCGCAGCGGCGGGGGTGTAATGCGCCTGCTAGGCGTTGTTGTCGAAGATGCGCCTGGAGTGCGTGTACATGATGGTCATGTTCTTGATGACCTCCATGGTGCCGATCTCGATCGTCTCGTCGTCGCGGACGTCGGTGATCATGCAGTTGAAGTACACGTCGGCGTAGTGGCGGACGCCGGGGCCTCCGCGCACGCCCGTGCCGGGCGGGTAGACGATCTTGGTGCACGTGACCGGCGAGGCCAGCGCGCTGAGGCGCAGGAAGATCTCCGAGAGGTCGTTGTAGACGTCCTTGACGCCAGCCGTCGAGGGGTCGAGGGTGTCCGTGATCTTCATGATCTGGTCCCAGACCTTCTTGTTGTACATCTCGAACAGCTGGACGCGGAGCGTTCCGGCGCCGATGGCGGCCGGGACGAGGATCTGCATCGGGTACTGCTGGTCGAGCGGCTGGACCGGCGACGGCGGGGCGACGGGCTGCGGCGCCGTGTGCTGGACGCTCTGGGCGAACCCGATCACGTGGCCCTTCCACTGGAAGGCCGTGAAGCCGGAGCCGCCGACGCGGAACTGCCGGGGGAGTGTGTCGAGTGCGGTGGTGCTGGTTGCCATTCGTTAGCCCCTTAGAAGCCCTGCGTCGCGGTGGACTGCTCGAACTCGACGCCCTGCGCGGCGCTGATCGAGAAGCTGATGTTGATGTGGTTGAGCGGGTAGGCCGGGAGGTACGAGAACCGCACCTGGAGGGCCGTCGCGTCGGACGGGTCCTGCCTGACCGACACGCCGTCGTAGGAGACGATCGCGCCCTGCTGGATGAGCAGCTCCAGCTCGGCCGAGACGAGCACCTGGACGAGGAAGTTGCTCTCCGCGTCGAGGATCAGCTGGCCGACGGCCTGCGTGTCGAGCGCCTCGACGAGGTTCTTCATCATCCAGTACTTGGCCCGGACGACCGAGAACTCCTGCTGCGCGCGCGTGTCCTGGTTGGTGGTGATGGAGTGGCGGACCTGGATGCGCCCGCGCTTGTTCTCCACGACCATGAGGCCGCTCTGGGCGTCCTGGTCCTTCTGGGTCTCGGTGCGGACCGTCTTGAGCGACGTGACGCCGTTGACGCGCTTGCGCGTGAGCGGCATCTGCACCGGGTACCGGGCCGCCATGCCCGCGATCGCGGCGGCGACGTACTGGCCGCCGATGTCGTTGGTCGCGCCCGTGACCGGGTTCGCGTAGGTGTAGACGCTCGGGGAGACGAGCGAGACCGCCTCCGAGCTGAAGCCCTGCCCGAGCCCCTCGGCGTGCGCCTGGAGGGTGGCCGGGGTGGCGAGCACGCTGTCCGTGCCGTCCTCGCCGAGCACGGCGACGATGAACTGGTTCTCCTGGGCCGCCATGTAGCGCAGGTGCGACTGCACCGCCTGGAAGACCGAGAGGGCGAGCGAGTCGCTCAGCTGGGTCGAGAGGCCGGAGGCCAGGATCGGGACGATCACGCTGATGTCCTGCACGGAGCGCAGGCGCTCCAGCGAGACCGACCAGTCGCCGACGGCGCCCGTGGGCGCGGCCGGGGAGTCGAGCGTGCCCGAGAAAAGGGCCTGGGCCACGATCTGCGTCGCGCCGTTCTGGAACGCGAACAGCGTGCCGAGCGCGAGCGGGTTCTGGACGTTGCCAGCCGAGTCGAAGGCCGGGCCGAACTTCTGCTCGACGTCGTTCTGCGAGAAGCAGCGCGTCGGGAGGAAGTAGTCGGTCGGCGTCGCCCGGTAGGAGACGCGCACCGTGAGCCTGTCGCTCTGGCCGCCGATCGTGGTCGAGCCCTGCGAGCGGCGGATGGCCGTCGCGGCGCCCGTGCCGGTGATCGTGTAGTCGTCCTCCTCGGTCGTCGAGCGGTCGTAGGCGACGGCGTTCGAGGCCGGGGCCGCTGCGCCGTTGCCGGGCGCGGTCTTGACCACGAGCGAGGCGCCGACGACGCTCGCGGGGAGCGCGACCGGCGTCAGGTTGTTGAGCTGGAGGGCGACGTCCGTGTAGGTCGCGCCGCCCGTCACGGAGAAGTCGAGCCAGACGGTCTGGTACTTCTTCGAGCGCGCGGACGTGTTGATCCACACGAGGGTCGTCGGGTCGTCGGGGTCGTCCAGGTTGTAGTCGGTGGCCTTGACGAGCAGGCCGTCGCTGACGACGAAGATCGTGCCGTCCTGGATGCCCGAGACGGTGCCCTGGGTGAAGGTGAAGGAGTCGAGGGCCGAGAGGGCGAACTGGACGGTCTCGCCGTCCGCCTGGGTCGGCGTGCCGCTCGTCTCGTAGTAGACCGTGACGCGCTCGCCGTTGGCGATCGCCGTCTGCATGGAGCGCACGACCTTCACCAGGCCGGTCGTGGCCAGCGCGGTCGTGTCGACGTCGTAGTCCGCCAGGACGTCCACGCCGGGCGTGACGCCGTAGACGGAGGGGGTGAAGGGGGTGAGGGTGACGTCCGCGGCGTCGCGGACTACCACGGTGGAGGGGTCGACGCCCGTGGCCGCGAGCGCGACCGCCGTGTTGTCGTCCAGAACGAAGACCTCGACGTGCTCCTCGTAGCCCCGCCCGGGACCGACGATGGCGATGACGTTCGGATCGAGCAGAACCGGCGCCAGCTGGGGCGAGACGACCTCGCTGATGCTGACTCCGGGCTTTGTGTAGGGAAGGGCCAAGATGCTCCTTTGCGGTCTCGTATCTTAGCGGGCCGCAGCCCGCGGTTTCTTAGTCCCGATCACGGGCTGGCGTCGGTATACGACTCCTCAGAGGACGCGTAGCCCGAGCCGCTCGCGGCGCCCTCGTCCTCCGAGTCCCAGCTGAACGCCGCCGTCGCGACGGGCGGCGAGTCGAACGTGCCCTCGAACGCCTGGATGTCCACGCGGCGCACCAGGGACCAGTCGTGGCGCGGGAAGCAGTTGTAGTAGCCGCCGTGGAGGTTGACGGTCCAGCCGCCCGCGTAGACGAGCACGTCCTCCGGGCTCCACGGCGCGATCGTGGCCGAGTTGCCGACGGCGAACAGCTGGTCGGAGTCGAGCATGAGCTGGTCGAACAGGCCGAAGCTGTAGGCGTCCTCGACGTCCTTCGTGGCCTCCATCTCCTCGTCCGACGGGTAGACGACCTCGTAGAACCTGTTCAGCTGGTCGTCCAGGCTGCCGAACCTGACCAGCTCGGCCACCGCGTCCTCGATGATGTCGCGGTCGAGCGTCGAGAGGGCGTAGATGTGGAGCGCGAGCGAGCCCTCGAAGCGGCTGTGCTTCCACTTGCGGAGGTTGCCCTGCGGGTCCGGGAAGATCTCCAGGTGGCCGACGCCCGCGGCGACGACCTTCTGCGGCTGGTAGTCCACGACGATCGCCGGGAAGTCCAGCTCCTTGTTCGGGTACGTCTGCGTGACCTTGATCCCGGCGAGCTGGCGCTCGCGGTCGTAGCTGCCGTCGAACGCGGCCTTCAGGGCCGCGACGACGTTGCGGTAGACGAGCCGCTTGTGACTCGCTACGCCGAGGTCGGTGGTCCTGAGCGCCACTAGTGCACCGTCTCCGCTACGTAGATGGCACCCTCGGGGCGCTCGACGATGTCCTCCAGGAGCGCCTGGTAGAAGCCCGCGGTCTCGTCGGACTCGAACAGCGCGCGGCCGAACTCCTCCGTCATGATCTCCCGCGCGCGCGTGAGCAGCGCCGGGGTCCTCAGGACCTCCATGGCGATCGGGTCCTCGACGCGCAGGGTGGCGCCGAAGCCGTCGGTCGCGTCGAGCACCCACGGGTTCCAGCCGCCCGCCAGCTCGCCGTCGGCGGTGGCCGCGTCGTTCTTCAGGAGCGACCGCAGGGCGTCCTCCAGGACCTCCGAGCGCATGCGGGCGTTCGCCGCCTGGACGGCGTGCCGCTTGACCTTGCGCTGGCTCTCCGCGGCGGCGGCCCTCACGCCACGTCCAGGGGCACGTCGTAGAGGGAGTTCTTCGCGGGCGCCTTCGCCATCTGGAAGCTCTGGGCGACGCGGTACGCCTGGCCGCCCGCGCCCGGGGGCCTGCCGCGCTTGCCGAAGCCGCGGACGGTGATCGGCTGGACCATCTTGAGCTGGAAGCGGTCGTCGCCCTGGCCGATGATCGAGTAGTCGTTCTCGGCGAGCTGCACGTTGACGCAGAGGTCGTTGTCCGACAGCATCGGGAACCACGGCGCGACGCCGGTCGCGTCGTAGGTCCTGATCATGGTGCCCTGGTCGCTGATGCGGAAGACGTCCACGGCCACGTCCGGCTCCATGAGCCAGGTGAGGACGCTCTCGGCGAAGCCGCCGTACCTGGGCGCCCGCACGTAGTCGGCGGGCGGCGTCGGGGTCGTCACGAGCTGGCCGTTGCGGTCGATGTACACGTCGGGGTCGATCGTCTTCTCGGCGCTCACGAACATGAAGCCGAAGCAGACCGGGCAGTCGTTGCGGGGCTGGTCGTAGGCGGCGTCGAAGCAGGCCGGGCACCGCTCGGCGAAGCCCGCGTCGGCGTCGGCCTCGTTCCACATGTGCCGGAGCACGACCGGCTGGCCCATCTTGCGGCACATGTCCATGTTCTCCCGGCGCAGGCGCTTGATCTCCTGCGGGGTGTACGGGGGGCCGACCTCCTTGACAGAGTTGATGTACACGGGAGGTTAGTAGCCTCTGCCGACGTTCCTCGACCGCAGCGGCGCGGGCAGCATGCGCCCGGCCTTCGAGCCGAGGAGGAGCGACGCGTGCGTGAGGTCGTAGCTCCGCAGCTTGTAGCGCGTGAGCCACCGCTCCCAGAGGGGCGTCTCGATGTCGAGGACGGCTTTCCAGGCGTCGGCGTACCGCTTGCGGTCCATGAACGCGACCGGGCTCGACACGATGTCCGGCTGCTCCGTGTAGGAGCGGATTAGGTGCCGGATCGCCTCGACCAGGAGCCCCTGGCCGAACAGCGCGGTGGAGTCGCCGGACGCCCACGGGTAGCCGTCGATCGTGTAGTCGGTGAAGGGCATCTGCGAGTTGATCTGGAGCATGACCGACGGGGCCAGCTCGCGGATCTTGGTCTTGTCGAAGACGCGGAGGGTCATGTCGCGGAGCCAGGGGCCGCCGAACTCGGAGTCGAAGCAGTCCTCCAGCTTGAGCCAGGCCATGTCCACGGCCGGGTCGAGCGGGCTCTCGCCCGCGCGCTCGAAGACGTCGATGACGTCGTAGAAGACCGGGACGCTCTTGGTGAGGCCGGTGAGGGTCCCGTCGTCGTACGTGAAGGTCGCGAAGGCGCGGTACTCGCCCTCGGTGTCGTTGACGGCAGCGCTGACCACGTACTGGCCCGCGCCGTCGGCGACCACGTCGCCGTCGTCGTCGAGGACCGTCGGCGTGTCCGGCTCGTCCGTGGGCTTGAGGACGGTGAACTTGACGCCGCTGATGCTGGCCTGCGGGACGAGGGTCTGGTCGTCTGTCGTGTACAGGTACGCGTTCAGGACCATGGAGTTGTTGAGGAAGATGCGCCCGACGCGCTCGTATCCGAATGCCATCTGTCTCCTCTCTCCTCGGTTGCCCCTCGTTCACCGCTAGGCTTCGCCTGATCGTCATGCCGGGGACTCGCCCTGGAACCCTCGATGTGCGGCTGCGCCGTCGCGGTCTCTTTGTCTACCCCTTACGTGACGGACGGAGGCCGAAACTGGCAGACCCCCCAAACGGGGGAGGCGGCGGGCTCCAGCGGCGGCTACACTTAGGTCAATGACAGCGAGAGAGGTACACCAGCTCCAACTCGCCCTCCGCGACGCGCCCGAGAACGAGGCGCTCGCGTTGCAGGTGCGCGAGGCACAGTCCGCCGTCGGCGGCGTCGTCTACCGCATCCCCGCGGGCAACGCCGAGTCGCTCCGCGAGAAGCTCGACAAGCTCGCGAAGCGGGCCGCGAAGCTCAAGGCCGGGAAGGTCAGCTACCGCGTGGACAACGAGGTCGAGGTCGTCGAGCGGACGATCGACCCGATGATCGCCGCGGTCGAGCTGGGCTACGTCCCGCCCGCGAAGTCCAAGTACTACTACTTCGTCCTCGACGCCGAGACGGTCGTCCTGGAGGGGTGGACGTTCGTCGCCACCCTCACGGTCGAGCCGGGCGGCGTCATGATCAGCAAGACGCCCGCCGCGGACGCGCTCAACCTCCAGTCCTTCGCGAAGGTGGAGACCGCGACGCGCTGCGACCACTGCAACCTCGACCGCGACCGCGCGAAGACCTACCTCGTCTCCCGCGCGGGCGGCGAGATCAAGCAGGTGGGCGCCAACTGCCTCCGCGACTTCCTGGGCGCCGACCCCCACGACATCGCCCGCTGGCTCACCTACATCAGCGACGCGACCGAGGCGCTCTCCGAGGAGGAGTCCTACGGCCCGCGCGCGAAGCAGCAGGTCGGCACCGAGGAGTTCCTCGCGCACGTCGCCGGGTGCCTCCGCACCGTCGGCTGGGTCGCCGCGAGCGACTACAACCCGAACCACCCCGCCACGAAGGCGCAGGCGCTCCAGAACTGGGAGGACTACGGCAAGACGTGGGACGGCAAGCCGCTCTACTTCGAGCTGGTCCCCGCGGACGGCGAGCGCGCGGCCGAGGCGCTGGCCTGGGGCCGCGAGCACTTCGCCCGCCTCGTGGACGAGGGCAAGGCCAGCGACTTCGACCACAACATGCTCGTCGCCTGCGCCGGGGACTTCGCCCCGTCGCGCGGCCTCGGCGTCCTCGCCTACCTCCCCGTCGCCCACACGCGCTTCCTGGAGCGCGAGGTCGAGCGGGCCGAGCGCGCGAAGGACGACGCCGCGAGCGAGCACGTCGGCCAGCCCAAGGACCGGCTGGAGCTGACCCTGACCGTCGCCTCGGTCTTCGAGCACCCCGGCGACTACGGCACCACCTTCATCACGAAGCTCAAGGACGCCGACGGCAACGTCTTCAAGTGGTTCGGCTCCTACTCGCTGGAGGTCGGCGCGACCGTCACCGGCAAGTGGACCGTCAAGGGCCACGGCGAGTACAAGGGCGTCAAGGAGACCACCATCAACAGGCCGAAGCTGGCCGAGGAGGCAACCGCGTGAGCGACTTCATCCTGACCGAGGAGCAGTGGGCGGCGCTGGAGGCGGCCGAGGGCCGGTTCGACGCGTGGAACGCCTACGGGCTCCACAACATCACCGACTGCATCGACCGGCAGGACAGCCAGATGCTCGCGGGCATGTGGGCCAACGCCGAGTGGGGCGTCGAGGCGTACGCCGAGGGCGCGGACGACGACGACTTCGACGTCGAGGCCGCGATCGCCGACCGCGTGGTCATCGCGTCGGTGTTCCTCTACACGGGCGAGATCATCCCGCCGAAGGTCCCGGCGTGACCGACCGGGAGCACCGCCTCATGTCGCTCTCTGTCCGAGTCGGCCTGATCGCGGGCTACGTCGTCGGCACCCTGATGACGCTGCTCGCGCTGTGGCTGACCGACACGGCCCAGGCTGCGACCGGCCCGTCCCTCTACAAGAACTGCGCGTCCCTCACGAGGAAGTACCCGAACGGGGTCAAGCGCGGGAGCAGGGCGTACGCCCTGGCCATGAAGTACAACAGGAGGCTCGACGCCGACAAGGACGGCTGGGCCTGCGAGAAAGGATAGGCATGAAGAAGCTCATCGTACTGGCGGCGCTCGCCGCCGCGCTGGCGGTCCCCACGGCCCAGGCCGCGCCCGCCGCGCAGTCCCGGAGCGCCTGCTCCAACCTCGGCTCCATCAACGCGCTGATCAAGGCGAACAAGCTGGCCTCGTCCGGGATCGGCCTGGCCCAGGCCGACCTCTGGTCGCCCGCCAGGGCCAAGGTCGTCAGCGCGCTGGTCGTGATCCAGTCGGCGCCCGCCCCGTGCGCGACGGTGCTCCGCAAGGCGGCGACCGCCTACCGCCAGGGCCTCGCGGCCTACGCCACGGCGTTCACCTACGCCAGGTCGGGCAGCTACGCGGCGGCCACGGCGTACACCCGGCTCGGGATCGCCAAGGTCAACCTGGCGACGTCGTACCTGGACGCGTACAGCTAGGTCCCCGCGCCGACCGGCAACATAACACGTAGACCAGAGGCCCCGGTTCGCCGGGGCCTCGCTACGTACAGAAGGAGGACGGGCAGATGCCCCCGGCCCCAGGCGCCGACAGCGAGCGGCGGGAAGGGCCGGAAGCGCGTATGAGGAGATTCATCACGGTCACGATGGCGGCGCTCGCGCTGGGCGCCGCGGCAGGCTACGACAGCGCGCAGGCAGGACAGCAGCAGGTGCGGAGAGCGATCATGGACGTGTTCGGGCCGAGGTACGGCCCGGAGGCCGTCCGCGTCGCCAGGTGCGAGAGCAACCTCAGGACGTGGGCCAGCAACGGCCAGTACCTCGGGATCTTCCAGATGGGGCGGTCCGAGAGGGCGAGGTACGGCCACGGCAGGGGCGCGTACGCCCAGGCCCGCGCCGCGCACCGCTACTTCGTCGCGAGCGGCCGGGACTGGTCGCCGTGGCAGTGCAGGCCGTCGGGCGGGCTCGCCTGGTAGCGCGGGCCTGAGTGGCAACCTCTGGCCCCGCGGGTCCGCCTGGATGAAACCGCCCGGGCGAGCCCGCGGCGGCCCAGAGGGGGCCAGAGGGGGCCAGGGAGGGGCTACTCCGCGGGCGGTGCCGCTTCGCCGTCGCCCGGGTCGCCCAGGAACGCCTCCGGGGGCGGCTCGGCCGCCACGGAGAACAGGCCGCGGACGACGTTGATCGCCCTGCGGACCACGCCGATGTCGGCGAGGGGCCTGACCACGAACATGAAGTCCGTGCGGTAGTAGAGCGCGCGCTCCTGCGGCGGCTCGGAGCCGAAGCTCCACCAGCGCGAGGTCCGCGCGTCGCCCGCCCGGATGCACATCGTCACGTGCGTCGTGGTCGAGCCGTGCCCGTAGAAGGCGCAGTCGCCCACGAAGTACTGGCCGCTGACGCGCGGGTGGCTCCTGAGGTACCAGTTCGTGTTCCCGTAGCCGCTCCAGTTGAAGCCGCCCGGGTCGCGGAAGTTGACGCCGGTCTTGTCGCGCGCCCAGCGGAACGCCTGGATGATCGAGCCCGAGCAGTCCGAGTTCACGTGCCCCGCGGGGTCGACGGTGACGTCCACCGGGCGGTTCTGCGTGTAGTTCCAGTTCCAGGGGTGCGCCAGGCCGGTGCGGCAGAACGCCACGAGGGCGGCCTTGACGCGGGAGAGGTCGTCGCCGACCGGCGGCTTCGGCTTGGGCTTCGGCTTGGCCGGGTGGTGCTGCCGGACCAGCGCCTCGGCGTAGGCGTCGAAGGCGCCGTGGTCGAGCAGGAGCGCGTGCAGCTTCTTGTCGTATGCGCCGTCCTGCTTCCAGCCCTCGCCCTTCTTCAGCTCGTTCGCCAGGTGCCGGTGCCACCAGCCCCAGCGGCGCTTGACCGGGACCCGCTTCCACCAGGGGAGCTTCTCCAGCGCGCGCGCCATCGCGCGCCCGTAGCCCTCGACGTGAGGACCCTTCGTGCCGGTCTTGCAGGGGTAGAAGGGGACGGCCATCGCCATTTACGCGCGAGGACCGCCCCGCTTTGCTAGCCCTCCCTGACGCGCTCGGTCGTCACCTTCGTCGGGAAGGCGCCGTCCGGCAGGGCCGACTCGCCCGCGCGGATGTTCGCGTGCACGTCCGCGTCCGCCCCGAGGGCGTCCACGAGCTGCGGTCCCGCCCCGCCGCCGCGCTCCTGGGCCGGGGCCTTGCCCTGGCCGTCCCAGTTGGCCCGGCGGCTGACGATGTGCTCGTCGTGCCTGACCACCGTGACCGGCTGGTCGGACGAGCCGGGCCTCGGTCCGTACTGGATCGCCCGCGCCTCGCTGAGCGGGATGATCTCGAACAGCCTGTCGGCGCCCGAGATGAACGTGCCGCTCGCGGTGAGCTTGGCCGGGACCGTCGCCCAGTCGCCGCGCCTGCCGCGCTGCGCCAGCTCGATCCTGTACGGCTTCTCCATGTCCGCGCCGTGCAGGCGCAGGTGGACCAGCGCGTTCGTGAGGTTGCGGATCGTCTTGGCCTGCCGACCCCCGGTCTCGACCTGCTCGGCCTCGGGGACCTCGGGGGCCTTCTCCGTCTCCACGGCGCCCGCCTTCTGGCTCTCCTGCCACGCGCGGAACTCCGCCAGCTCGGCGGCGTCGACCTGCTCTGCCTGGGCCGGGGCCTCCTTGGCGACGAACTTGCCGCCCTTGCCCCTCTGCCTTTCTGTCATAGCTAGCCTCCTTGGGCTGCTCTACCGGGGCGTGATTGCCCCGGGCCGGTGCTGCGTACCTTATTCGGGCGCAGCCCTGTGTTTTCCCGCGCCCAAGCGCATAATGTGCGAGGACACAGCCTTCGGAACGAAAGGAGGTGGCCGGATCTAGCGAGGGGGCCGGGAGGCCCCCTCCGCTTGTCAGGACTTCGGCGCCTTCGGGTCCGCGGGCACCGTCACGCAGTCGGTGACGACCCGGAAGCCGATCATCTTCTTGGTGTAGGTGTCCGGGCCGGTCGTGGCCTGGGTCGGCCGGTTCGAGTACGCCGTGCAGACGATGGCGAACGGGACCGCCGGGTTGGCCTGCACGCTGTCGAAGTCGGCCCGGCGCGGGAGGCCGATCAGGACGCTCCCGGGCTTGGGCTTGGCCTGCACCGTCTTGACGACGGTCCTGACCTCCGGGTCCTGGGCCAGCAGCGCCCAGCCGAGGACCGCCGTGACCGCCAGCAGGCCCACGAGCGCGAGCCCGAGGACGAGCGCCACGGGCGCGTAGTCGGTCTGCTTCGCTTCGGGTTCCATGCTTGCTATTCGGCCAAAGAAGAAGGCCCCCTTGCGGGGGCCTTCGGCACCTGTTGGGGGTGAGGCGCGGGGCCTAGGTGTAGAGGCCGCGCTCCGCGATGTTGGTGACGATGCCGCTGTCCGGGCTGTTGTCGTCGTCCTTGCGGACTCGCGCGATGCCCCTGGCGTTCAGGATCATCATGCCGACCAGCTCGTCCATGACCCAGCCCTTGTGGAACTGCTCGACCTGGTGGTTCTCCTCGACGTCGAGGGAGTACATCACCGGGAAGACGCCCACGAACTCCGGGTCCGCGGTCAGGAAGGTCTCGCCCTGCGGGACCATGACCGACTTCTGGACCTGGAACTCACCGAAGCTGGTGATCTTCTCGCCCGCGAAGACCTTGTCCTTGAAGCTCCAGCCCGTGACGTTGATGTCCCAGGTGTAGAGGTCGCGGATGTCCTGCGGGTGAGCGAGAACCCTGGACGCCTCCAGCTGCTCGATCTCGATCATCGAGACCGCGCTGTAGAAGTCCACCGGCTCCAGCGGGTTGTTCGCGCCGACGAGGACGGTCTTCTCGGTGAGGTCCGTGGAAGGACCGGCCGAGATGCCCGTCGCGATGCCGCCGACCGGGGTCTGCCCGGCAGCGCCATGCTCGACGATCGCGGTCTCCAGGAGCTGGATGAGCTTGTAGTCCTCCTGCTTCTGGATGGCCTGGCGGGACTCGTCCTGCGCGTACTCGACGGCGTTGACCCGAAGGTAGTACAGATCCTCCTTGCGGATCTTCGGGAACGACGCGATGCGGAACAGGGCGGGGAACGCCTGCTTGCCCTCGAACATCTGGATCTTGACCTCGGCATCCGTGGAGTTCAGGATGTAGGCCATTCCCAGGTCGTCGAGGATGTCGTACGGCATGAGCGGGCCGCGCTCCAGCGTGTCCTCCAGGAGGACGTTGCGGACCATGCCCTCGTACCGCAGGCGGATCTGGATGGGGCCGATCATGCCCTGGCCGAGGCGGTGCATGCCGCTGGCCTTGTCGGCGAGGATCGTCGCGAGGCGCTGCTGCTTCTCGGCCTTGGTGAGCTTCGGCAGCGAGGCGAGCTTCTCGACGTAGTCCTCGGAGGACTTCGCGGTGCGTGCTGTGAGAGTCATCTTCTGTCTCTTTCTGTGGTCGTTGGCTCAGGAAGCCCTAGACCAGCAGCTCCACGATGATCGCGTTGGCCGACAGGTACTTGATGAGGCGCGCCGTGTCCTCGGTGTCGGAGGCGCCCTGCGAGAACTCCAGCTGCCCCTTCGCGTTGGCGATGCCGTAGACCTCGTTCGCCGCCGCGCCAGCCTCCTGGCCAGCGATGGTCGAGAGCGAAGCCGCGTCGGAGAAGACCGGGGCCAGGACCTCGAACACGCCGCCAGCGCCGCGCCAGACGCCAACCCGGTCGAAGTCGGAGGGGATGTCGCTCAGCTCGCCGCCAACGAAGTTGGCGAACAGGCCGAAGTCGCGGTCGGTGCCCGCGCCGGAAGTCGAGAGGGTCACGACCTCCCCGGCGAGCTTCGACGCGACGAGACCCGGGAGGATTGCGGCCTTGGAGGCGGCAACCGCAGGGGTCGCGGAGTCGAACATGACCGAGCGGTCGAACGAGGCGTCCAGCTGCGCGTCGTAGGGGTAAGCCTGCGTCTGCGCGTACAGGGGCCTGAGCGTCCGGCGCTGGTACTTGTTCGCCAGGTTCGTCAGTCGGAGCATGGTTTCAGTGTGTCCTTTGGTCTCAGGGGTGGTGGTGCTTGCATTCCTTACCTGTCGCCGTCCCCGGAAAAAGAGGGTCATGGACAGTCGGTTCTTCTGGCCAGACAACGAGGGGGCCTCCCGGCCCCCTCGAAGTTCGTCATGAACAGACGGATCTAGAAGATCGCGTCCTCCACCTGCCGGTCGATCTCGGCGTCGGTGGCCGCGGCCTCGACGAGGAAGCCCTCGCCCGGCGCGCGGAAGCTCGGCATGCGCCCCGCCGAGGCGGTGCGCTGCGAGGCGGCCTTCGGCCTGCGGAGTCCGGCCGTCTTGACCTTCGCGAGGGCTTCCAGGGTGGCGTCCAGCGCCTCCGCGGGGGTCTCCTCCAGCTCGGCCACGCGGTCGAACTTGGCCTCGGCCTCGATGAGCCCGAGGTCCACTTCCGCCTCCGCGACCTTGACGGCCTTGAGGAGCTGGGCCTTCGCGAGCGCGACGCCCACGGGTCCCCCGAGGTCGTTGCCCGACTCGCCCTTCGTGACGGCCGGGGCCTGCTCCAGGGAGCGGAACGCCGTGCCGGTGGAGTCGGTCTCCGTCCGGTCGCCGACCTCCTCGGCCAGGAGGGCCTCCAGGTCCACGTGGGACGGGTCGTGGTCGGGGAAGCCGTTCCCCGACGGGATGGTCTCGATGACCTCGATGTCGGCTGTCTTCTCGTCGGCCGTCTTCTCGGTGGAGGAGACGGTGGCGAAGTCGCCGGTGTCCGACGTCACGGCGTCGGCGCTCTGGAGCGAGTCGCCCTCCTCGCCGGACCACGTGTCGGTCTTCGGCGCGGTGAAGTCGGCGGTCTCGGTCTCGACGTTCTGGTGCTCGATTCCCGACAGCGGGTCCGGGCTGGTGGCGCCCACGCCCTCGACGTCCACGCGCTTGTCCGCCTGGACGCCCTCCCCCACGGGGGTGGCTCCGTCGGCAACCTTCTGGGTGGTCTCTGTCATCTTGTCCTTTCGGTTGCTCTCTACCGGCTGCTTCGAGTCCTTGACCGTCTTGGGGTTCTTGGGCTTGTCCGTCAGCTTCCGAGTCGCAGGGAGGATGGGCCTCTCCTGCGTGTTGGTCCGGGCGGCGGTGCGCTCGGAGGTCTTGTCATCAGTTACAGGGTCCGCAGCGGCGGGGAAAGCTGTGCTGGCCTGGATGGGCTGCGTCATGCCGGGCGCGCCCTCGGGACCCATCTGCGAGCCCTCGCCGGGCGTCGCGGCGCCGGGCGTCTGGGCCTGCGTCTGCTGGAGGGCCTCCTCGCCCGCCTGCTGCTCCTCGCGCAGGTCGGTCTCCTTCGCCTTCTCCAGGTCCGGGTTGTCGAAGCCCTCCGGGGGCTCCTCGTAGTTGCAGACCTCGCAGATGCCGTCCTCCATGTCCGAGCCGCAGATCGGGCACGTCTTGTCCTGCCTGAGCGTGTCGACGTCCTCGGGGGCGGTCGTCATGTCGCTCTGGGGCGGCGGGTTCTGCTCGGCGGTCTTGCTCCAGAGGAACTCGTCGTCCGCGACCGCGGTGTCGATCTCCAGGCCGTGCGTCCTGGCCCAGATCCTCCGGGCCTGGTCCGGCGTGGCGCCCTGCTCGATCGTGCGCATGACGTCGGGGTAGACGTTGCCCTCGCCGGTCTGGCCGGGGTGCCCGGCGGTGGCGTCGGCCAGGGCCTCGGCCTCCTCGGGCGTGTAGCCCGCGCGGATGTACTGCTCGACCCTCCAGGCCCTCGCCGTGGCGGCCTCGTCGTCGCCCGCGGGCGCCTCCGCGAGGTTCTCGGGGTTGTACGGCTCGCCCAGCTCGGCGGGCTCGCCCTCCCACTCGGGGACGGGCTCCAGGGCCGCGGCGACCTTCGCCATCGCGGTCCTCGGGCCGTCGGTCTCGGCGTAGACGTCCACCATGGCCTGCCGCCTGGCGGCCATCTTGTGGTCGATCTTGAGCGCGGTCTCGTCGGCCGGGTCGAACACGAAGCTCAGCTCGAAGAAGCCGATGTCGTAGCAGTCCTCGTACGCCTTCTTCGAGGTCTTGGTGCCGTCCGGGCCGTAGTAGTCGAAGTACGCGCCCTTGGACCGGACGTGGGTGCAGTACTCCTCCGGCGAGCGCGCGACGTTCGCGCAGTGCGAGCAGATGCTCCGCTCGACGTTGGCGCCCATGGAGACGCCGTCGATGTCGCCCGCCACGATCGCCTTCGCCAGCTTCGGGTACCGCTTGGCGTCCACTTCGAGCAGAAGCTCGATCCAGGTGGGCGGCAGGTGGTTCTCGGGGGCCGACGCGTAGTACGGGTCGAGGCTCGCCGTCTTGTCGAGGTCGTCCTCGACGTGCAGGGCCGCGTCCACGACCACGCCGCGGGCCTTCTTCGGGTCCGTGTTGTGGTGGTCGACGAAGATCGGCTTGCCGACGAACGTCCGGTACGCCTTGCTCAGCTCCTCGCTGGGCCAGCCGTCGTGGTTCTTGTTGACGCGCGAGCTGATCGCGCGCACGCGCACGTACAGGAAGCCGTCGTCCGTCTTGTAGTCGTCGAACGACGAGAAGGCCGAGAGGCTCGGGGCCGCCGCCCGCTCGGCGGACGACTTGACCCCGAGTACCTCCGACCTTGCGTACTTGCGGTGCGCCACCGCTCGCCTACTTCCTGACGAGCGTGACCAGGGCGATCTCGTTCGCCGGGAGGTTGACCTCGACGCCCTTGATCTTCTCTGTGCCGTTGCGGCGGACCTTCGTGACCTTGTGGTCCGGGAAGTCCTGGGCCGCCTGGTCCAGGATGTCCTTCGTCTTGACCGCCGACGTCACGTCGCGGAGCACCAGCTCGGCCGTCCCGGACGACGCGACGCGCGACTGCACGCTCGCGAAGGCGGGGCCGCCGGGGCCGGGCTTCGGCTTGACGGGCGGGGGGAGCGGGGTGCCGGGTACCGGCGCGCCGACGTCCGCCGTCGGGGCGTCGGGGAGGACCGATGCGTCGCCGCCGGGCGGCAGGTCGCCGCCGACGGGTCCGAGGTCGTCGCCGGGGAGCGCGCCGTCGTCCGGCGCTCCGAGGCTCGCGCCGCCCTTGACGGCGTCCACGAGCTGCTGGAGCAGGTCGATGATCCCGGCGTCGCCCGTGAGCTTCTCGGGCTTGTCGCCGCCGTCGCCGTCTCCGTCTCCGGTCAGGTCGAGGGCGTCGCCGCCCTTGTCGTCGGAGCCCTTGTCGTCGCTGCCGCCGTCGTCGGAGCCGCCGTCGCCCTTGTCGGCGAACGGGTTCTTCTTCTCCCCGCCGTCGCCGGACGAGTCGTCGCTCGGCTTGTCGTCGGAGCTGTCGTCGTCCTCCGCGACGCGGATGGTCGCGGCGTAGATCTCGGTGCCGGTTCGGACGCTCGCGAAGCGGGCCTCGCTCGGCGTGGCCCTCTTGGTGTCCACCCGGACGATCGTGGCGCCCGGATTCGCTTCGAGCAGGCTCTTCACGGCCTCGCCCTTGTCGATGTCCGCGCTTCGGTAGAACGTCTTCTCTGTCATCGTCTCTCAGTCTCGTGGGAGGGAGTGTCGCTACTTACGGCTCGCGGGCCGCGCGAAACTAGTGTTCGCCTACCTGGCGTTCCGGACCTTCATGATCCAGATCAGGCCGACCCAGCGGGGCCGGTTCTCGTGCGGCTTGCCGCCGCCGTCGGCCGCCAGGTCGTTCAGGTAGTGGCGGTGCCGCCCGGCGCCGTAGCCGCCGCCGCCCTGGCCGACGGTCTTGCCCGGCCCGGCCTTCTGGACCTCGTACTGGCCCGCCTCGCCGACGTCCTGGTACCAGGTCTTCTTGGGCGGGGACCAGCCGGTGACGCTGCCCGCGTGCTGGTGCGGGGCCAGGTTGTCCGCCGTCAGGACGACGGAGTTGAGGCCGCCGACGCCGCCCGGGCCGGGGGCGCCGAGGGTGATGTTGACGTTGGCCGACGCGGCGTCCGCGCTCGCGGTGCCGACCGGCGTGGTCGCCGACGCGCCGATGATGAAGCGGTTGCGCAGGTCCGGCGCGCTGAACGAGCCGGTCACGTTCAGTACCTCGTGGTCGCTGACGGTCTGGCCGTCGCAGATGACGTAGCCCTCGGGGACCGCCATGCTCGTGCTCGGGCGGAACCAGGGGAAGCAGGCGCCGACGGGGATGGCCGCCGCCTTGGCGCTGGTGATCTCGCCGTAGATGCCGCCGCCCAGGCCCTCGGACGAGGGCCAGATGCCCGTGGACGGGATGCCGATGATGGCGTCGAGCTTGTCCCAGTTGTCGGCCAGCTCGGCGTGGTCGTACGAGTCCGTCCCGGCGGGCCAGACGCGGAACCGCTCGATGTCGTGCGCCCCGGAGGGGTTGCTCCAGCGGTCGGCCATCAGTCGCTCACCTTCACCTTCACGAGCCAGATCAGGCCGACGTACTGCGGCCGGTTCTCGTGCGCGGCGCCCGACCCCTCGCTCGACAGCGCGCCGAGGGAGTGGCGGTCCTGGCCGTCGTCCCAGCCGCCCGCGCCCGCGGAGGCGTTGGAGCCGCCCGCGCCCTGGTACTCGAAGTTGCCGACCGCGGTGATCACCGGGCCGAAGTTGTCGGGGGACCAGTAGCAGCCCGGCGGGCCGCACTGCGCGATGGCCTCGTCGCGGTTGTCGAGCACCTGGTAGTTGTTGGCGGTCTGCTCCGCGTAGGTCGCGCCGTTCCAGCCGCCCTGGTTGAAGTAGTCCAGGAGCCTCGGCGACCAGCCGGTGAGGCTCCCCGTGTGCTTGTGCAGCGGGAGCGAGTCCTTGGTCATGGCGACCGCGTTGGAGCCGCCCGTCGCCTGCGGGCCGGGGGCGCCAGCGGCCGTGTCCGCGGCCGGGGTGCCCGCCGCGGCCGCCGCGGCCCCGGCGGCCTTGCTGGCGTCGGCGCCGAGCACGAAGGCGTTGCGGAGGTCCGGGACGGTGATGGTGCCGCCGCCGGGGAAGCTGTGGTTCGCGGCCGTGATGGCCGAGCCGTCGCACGGGACCGCGCCCGAGGGCAGGGCGATGGACGAGTGCGGGCGGTACCACGGGAAGACGACGCCGAGCGGGACCGCCGCGTCCTTGGCGATCTCGATCTCGCGGTAGATGCCGCCGCCGACGCCGAGCGTGGGCGGCCAGGTGCCCTCCAGCGGGTAGCCGAGGATCGCGTCCAGCTTGTCCCAGTTGGCCGCGAACTCGTCGCTGTCGTAGCTGTCGGTCGCCAGCGGCCAGACGCGGAACCTGTTGACGCCCTCGCCCGCGGACGGGTTGCTCCAGCGGTCAGCCACCGTGCCTCACCTTCGCCAGGAAGATCAGGCCGTAGTGCCTCGGCCGGTTCTCGTGCGCGGTCCCCGCGCCGACCGGCGTGAGGCTGTTGATGATGTGCCGGTGCCGCCCGACCTCCCAGCCGCCGTCGCCCGAGTCGGGCTGCATGCCGCCGCCGGGTCCCCGCACGATGTCGTAGTCGGCCGTGTTGAGCGGCGTCTGGTACCCGTAGTACAGCCCGTGCGGCCCCCAGCCGGTCTTGCTGCCCGAGTGGGTGTGGGCGGCCATCTGGGCCACCGTGAGGGTCTGCGTGTTCGAGCCGCCGAGCCCCTGCGGGCCGGGCGCGCCCGCCGCGGTGTTGACGTCGGCGTGGTCGTACGCGACGGCGGGGTCGCCGATCGACTTGGCCGCCGAGGCCCCGAGCGCGAAGCGGTTCCTCATGTCGGGGAGGGTGATGGAGCCGATGGCGCCGAAGTCGTGGCTGGCCTGGGTGATGGTCCGGCCGTCGCATACCTCGAACGCGCCGGGGACCGGCACGCCTGCGGAGACCCTGAACCACGGGATGACCATGCCGAGCGGCAGGGTCGTGAGCTGGAGCGCCTGGACCTCCTGGTAGATGCCGCCGTCGACGCCTGTCGTCGTCGGCCACTCGGAGCCGTCCTCGGGGACGCCGATGATGGCGTCGATCATGTCCCAGTTCGCGGTGTGCTCGGAGTGGTTGTAGTGGTCCGCCCCGTCGGGCCAGACCCTGAACCTCCGGCCGCCTCGCTCTCCGGACGGGTTGCTCCAACGGGGCGCCATGTCACCCCTTAGGGGCTAGGACGCTACCAGTTGAAGGCGCTGTCGGTCTCGTCAGCGATGTAGTGCGTGCCGTCGAGGTCGAGCTTGCCCAGGTTGCGGGCTTCGCCGCTCTCGTCGATGAACTCGCGCTGCTCGCGCGGCGAGAAGTCCTTGCCCGCCAGCTTCGCCATCAGGGCCGGGTCCACGTCCACGCCCTGCCCGGGCGAGCCCTCCATGAGCCACGAGCGGTCGTCCGGGCTGTCGCCCTTGAACGAGCCGGTGTAGTCCTCCAGGCCCTCGAACGCCTCGGGCTCGGCGGAGCCCTGCGTCCTGCGCGGGTCGCCGGGCGGGTAGTACTGGCCCATCGGCAGGCCGCGGCCCGCCTGGTCCTGGAGCGTCTCGCGGTAGCTCGGGCGCTGCGGCTGCATGCGCGCGCGCTCCTGGAGCTTCTGCTGCACGAAGGCCACGGCCTCGGGACTGAGCTTGCCCGAGGAGATCATCTGCCTCAGCTCGGCGTCGCTCTGGTTGCGGGTCGCCGCCTCCCACTCCGCGAGATGGCCCGCGTCGGGGTAGGCGCCGCCCTGCCCCTGGCCCGGGATGATCGCCGTGCTCACCCTGGTCGGGGGCTCGGTCAGGTCGTCCACCTGGGGGATCGGGTCGGCTCCGGGCCTGACCGGGGCCTCGTCGTAGATCGGGCTCTCGATGCCGGGCTTGATGTCGCGCGAGCCGCAGTGCGGGCAGGCCGTGGCGCCAGCCCTGGCGCCGCCGCCGCAGTTCGGGCAGACGAGCGGGAAGTCCTCGGGAAGCTCCATCGGCAGGTCGGCGTCGGGGCCGAGGCCCGGGGCGAAGCCGCCGTCGTCGGGGAAGTCCCCGTGCGCCGCGGTTGCCTCGAAGCCGTCCTTCGAGGTCGGCCCCTCGACCTTCGGGGCGAACTCAAGGCCCTGGGTGCGGACCTCCTTCGCCGTGAGGCTGTCCCGGTACTTCATGTCGCCGGACGTGATCGTGTAGACCAGCTTGTCCGGCAGGACGTGGTCCACGACGACGTAGTCGGGGACAGCGTAGCCGGGGGAGCGAAGCTCGTAGTCGGCGCCGACCTTGAGGGGGTTGCCCTCCGTGTCGGCCCACTTGGCGATGTGCGACTCGGTCGCGTGCGTCACGACCTTGGGCTGGACGCCCGGCTGCACCATCGGCTGCATGCCGACCATCGGCTGCGCCTGGGGCTGCTGGACGCCGCCCGTCGGGCACGGCGTGCCCGGCATGTGGTTCTGGCCGCACGTCGGGCAGGTCGGCACTCCCGTGACGGGAGGCGTCTGCTGCGCGTCGTTGCCGAACGGCGGGGCGAAGTCGGCGTGCCGGAACAGCTCGCTCGCGGCCTTCTGGACCGTGACCGAGCGCGGGTCCACGTCCTTGTAGCCCTCGCCGGTCAGGATCTTGATCGTGCCGTTGTCGTTGTGGCGGATGAACTGCCCGACGACGTTGCCCTGGGCGTCCGTCACCAGGCCCATCTCGCCGAGCTGCCCGCCGCCCTGGCCGGGGCGCGAGTACGGGTCGATGATCCCGTAGCCGCCCATGTCCACGACCGGGGCGCCGCCGAGCTTGCTCAGCTCGTCTTCCTCGTCCTCATCCTCATCGGGACCTTCCTGTACGGCGTCCTTGTGCTCCTCGCCCTCTCCAGCCTCGTCGTCGCCGTCGAGATCCTTTCCTGAAAGCTCCTCAAGCGACTCCACCTGTTCACCATCCGGCTCCTCTCCTCCGTCTCCCAGCTCCTTGTAGCCGGGGAAAGCGTCCTCCAGCATCGCGTCGATCGCCTGGATGATCGGGTGGTCGGCGCCCGAGTCCTCGCTCTCCGCGAAGTCCTGGATGAGCGGGAGGTTGACCTCGAAGGCGCGGACGGCGTCCTTCTGCTCGTCGCTCCAGTGGTCGGGGTCGCCGTACGGGTCCGTGGCGTCGGACATGCCCTTCGCGGGGCCGCCGTCCACGTCCTTGAGCTGCTCGGGCGAGTCGCCGTGCTCCTTCTCGCCCTCGATGCCGGTGCTCGAAGCGGTGTCGGGGTCGCTGTTCTCCCCGCGGTTCTTGGTGGCCCTGCCGGTCTCCTCCTCGCCGAACGTGTCGGCGTAGAGGAAGTGCGCGAACGTGCCCGCGCCCGTCGGACCCTCCGGCGGGACGCTCGCGTTCGGGCTCGGGCCTGCCGGGCCTCCCTGGCCCGGGATGAGGCTCCTGAGGCCCTGGCCCTGGAGGAAGCTGCCGGGGTTCATCGCGCCGCGCATCAGGCCGCCGATGCCACTGACGCCCTCGCCGCCGCCCATGAGACCGGCCATGAGGCCGCCGCCGCCCGCAGCGCCGCCAGCGGCGGCACCGCCGCCGAGGAGCGCCTCGGCCGGTACGGCGAGCGCCGGTCCGCCGACCGCCCTGCGCGCGGTGCGCGAGAGCGAGTGGTGGCCGTAGAGCGCGCCCGCGAGGGCCGCGCCGGAGTCGCTGTAGACCTGGTCGGGCTGGGTGACGTAGGGGATGAGGCCGTTCTCGCGCGCGGTGGCGGCGAGCTGCTTGCCGATGCCGCCGCGCCGGAAGGACGGGTCGACGTAGATGTAGTCGGTGCGGTAGCCCTCGCCGTACGGCTCGCCCACGAGGTAGCCGACGCCCTGGCCGTGCACGGACGCGACGACCAGGAGACCCTCGAAGGGCTCGCCGGTCGCGCTGTTGACCATCGGCGCCTTGACGGCGGCCGTGGCCGCCCTGAGCGCGATGATCGGCTGCCTGGTGCCGCAGTCGTGGCAGATCTTCTCGTCGCCGCGCTCCGTCAGCGGGCCGCCGCAGTCGGGGCACGAGTCGAGGGAGGGGGCGGCGGCCACCCGGGCCGCGACGGCCTGGACGAGGCCCCCGAAGGCGCCCGGGAGGGACGGCCTGAGGGAGGGCTGGTTTCGCTCCTGGTCCTGGCGGTACCTCAGGATGGAGTCCCAGACCGACTGTGAGTTCTGCTGGTTTGGCGTGGGCATCACTGTGATTGTTCGCGGGTTCGTCGTCTGCCCCGCGTTGTCAACCTTTACGTAGTTGCCGGTCTCGATTTTGCTGTAGGCGTCGCCGCCGATGCCGATCACGACCGGCCACCCCTGCTCGCGCGCGATGAGCGCGGCGTGCGAGGTCGAGCCGCCCGTGGCGGTGATGATCGCGGCCGGGCGCTGCGAGTACAGGTGGAAGTCGTCGGGCTGAAGGTGCTCCGCGACCAGGACCATGCCGGGCCGGAACTGGACGCCGTCGCTGCGCTCCTTGACCCACGCGACGCCGGTCGCCGCGGGGACGCCGGGCGGGAAGATCCACTGGCCCGCCCTGATCTCGAACGGCTGGAAGGCGTCCTCCTTCTGCTGCGCCTCGCCCGCGGGCGGGTTCAGGTGCACGAGCTTGCCTCCGAGCGGCTGCTGGAAGATCGACTGGAGGTTGGGCTCGACCGCCTTCGGGTCGAACTGGAAGCCCTGCTTGACCCACTGCGTGTCGGCCGAGCCGTCGTCGAAGACCGAGCCGAGCGCGCCGATGTCGCTGTTCCAGTCCAGGCCCCACTCCTGCGCGAGCTGCTCGTGGTTCTCGCCGCCGTAGTCCGCGGTCGCGTGGAGCTGGCCGGTGACGTCCTGGATCCACTTGCCGACCTCGGTCCGGTCGCTGAAGGCGTCGAGGCCCCAGTCGTCGGCCGCCTGCTTGGCGACCGGGTATACGCCCATGCTGTCCGGCGCGGCGGGGCCGGACGTCAGCTGGGCGTACGCCACCGGGCTCCGGTCGCCCGAGTCCCAGAGGACGGACGCCATCGTGCCGCCGCCGAGGTTCGCAGGACCCATGTACGTCCCGGTCACGGTCTCCTGGCCGAGCAGGTGCACCTTCTCGCCGGGGCGCGGCCTCCAGGACGACAGCATGCTCGGGTACGTGTCGTCCGTCTTCATGCGGTTGCGCTTGGGCGCGCGGTCGGGCATGCCGTCTGGGTGCCTCACGACCTGGCCCGCGAAGTCGGTCTCGTTCGGGTCGGTCTCCCCGCGCTTGTCCCACTCGGGCTTGAGCCCCTTGCCGCACTGGGGGCACTGGGGCAACTCGGTCGACGTCTGGCAGTTCGGGCAGAGGACCTGGCCGGGCTCGGCGAAGGCCGCTCCCCAGTGCTCGGGGAACGTCGTGTCGCCGGGCCTGTCGTCCGGGTTCAGGTGGCGGTCGATCTCCTTGAGGGCGTCCGTCATCTGCTCGTCGCCGAAGACGGCCGTGTCCGGCTGGCGGACCTCCAGGCCCGCGGGCGGCTGCCCGGAGCCGAAGTGCGCGACGCGGGGGTCGGCGCCGCCCCAGCGCGGGTCGTCCTCGCCAGGGAACTCGATCTGGACCCACTGGGCGCCCTGCGGCACGCGGAGCTGCCAGCCCCGGCCGCCCGGGTCGCCCTCCCAGATCTCGTTGATGACCTCCCACGCCTGCTCGGGCGTCTGGGGGTCGTGGCGCAGCAGGTCGACGTCGGAGCCGCCGAACTGGCGCAGGTTCTCCCGGGCCATCTCCACGACCTCCTCGTCGGTCATGGTCCTGAGCGCGCCGTTCACGTCCTCCCACACGACCCAGTCGGTGCCGGGCGGGAGCATGTACACGACGTCGGGCTCGGGAGCCTCACCGCCGAAGTCGAAGTCGGCCGTGCGCGCCATGTAACCCTCCATGAGGGGGTTCTTCGGCAGCTCGGTCTGCGTCGCCGGGTCAAACAGCTCGTTGTCGCCGCCCGAGGCGTGCGAGCGGTCGGGGATGGCCTTCTCGGGCCGCTTGACGTACGTATGCGTGGTCGGGTCCCACGTCCAGACCTCGCCGCCGGGGTCGCGGAACTGGGGCATGTCGCCCGCCGCCACCCGTCCCCACCAGAGTTCCATCGCTCTTTACATCCCCGCTTCGGTCCCGATAATGGGTGCGATGCGACCCGAGGGAGGTGACATGCGTGACTACCAGATAGGCTAGATACCCTAGCCTGGAAAGGAGCCATGCATGTCCAGCGAGCAGGGCGCTGCGAAGCGCCGCGCGCAGAGGGACCGTGAACGCGCCGCCACGATGAAGCGGGACGGCGTCGAGCGGACCACGGGGCGCTGCCCCAACTGCTACAAGATCGTCACGTGCGAGTCGTCGCGCTCGCGCAACTCCCACATCGGAAGGTGCTGGCGGTGATCCGCCGGTCCGACCGCGAGGCGAAGGCCCTCAAGAGCGACCCGTCGTCCTGGTCCCAGGACGGCATCGCCCGCAGGGCCTACCGCCAGATGCCGCTCGCGCCGGAGGAGGAGGTCCCCCGGCGCGGCGCGCGCAGGCGCAGGAAGAAGCACGTGCACAGGTGGGGCGAGCCCGTCGTGCTCCGCGAGGAGGTCCGCCGCGTGTGGGGCCGCTCGTGGGCGCACACGGGCCACCGCGCCGTGAAGATCCGGCAGCGCACCTGCAAGCGGTGCGGCCAGAAGGAGACGGACCGCTTCGGGTTCTGGTCCTAGCTAGGACTTGACGGCCCGGCGGGCCACGACGAGCGCCCTGATCATGGCGTCGATGGCCCGGGCCACGTTGGCCGGGCTCTCGTCCTGGAACGTGATCTGTAGCTCGCGGCCCTGGTACGCGCTGGAGACGCGGATGTCCGCGCCCGCGAGGTCGTCGCGGCGGACGCGCGCGACCATGTTGTAGACCTCGGCCACTAGCGGCCGACGGGGGCGTGGCGCCCGATGTCGACCACCGCGCCGCCGAACCGCTGGTTCATGGCCGTGCCCTCGCGCGACGAGGAGGTCGCCTGGTTCGACTCGGACGTGCGCCCGTAGCACGGCCAGTAGCCGACGAGGCTCTGCGGCCTGATCTTCGTGGGCGGGATCTTCGCGTCGAGCGACGCCAGCTCGTTCGCGTTCAGGACCACGTTCCAGACCGCGACCTCCGCGATCGCGCCGGGCGAGTAGGTCCAGGAGTTGCCGCCGTTGTCGCCGATCGTGAACTCGCCCGAGACGTCCAGCGCGGCGGTGCCGTGCGAGGCGCTGGCCGTGCCCTGCGACCCGCCCAGCTGCTTCAGGCTGGCGAAGATGGTGCTCCCGTCGTGCCACCCGTACACGTGGTACCAGGCGCCCGCGCTGCCGCCCCACGACTGGAAGGCCGTGCCCCAGTTCTGGGACAGCTCGTGGTTCGCGACGATGCACTGGAGGCCGCCGGGCGTCGCGAGCGCGTACTGCATCGAGCCGCTGGCGGTGGTGGCCTGGCGCCCCGCGACAAAGCCGTTCGACAGCGGGTTGCCGTTCGAGCCGTAGAGCCAGGCCGAGATGGTGAAGACGTTCAGGCGCAGGATGTCGCCGCCCGCGTAGCCGCCGCCCGTTCCGCTCACCTGAAAAGCCATGCCGCCTCCTTACGTCACGTCACAGACGAGCCAGGCGCCGTGCAGCCTCGTGGGGACGGCCAGCGTGTCGGAGCCGTCCGTGCCCGCGTGGTAGACGCGCACGATCATCAGGTCCCCGGCGGCCGGGGGCGTGGTCAGCGTGAACGTGACCTTCTTGCGAGCGTGGGCCGTCGCGGGCGTGGTGACGTTCTGCGTGGTCTCGAAGGCGAGCGACGCCGGGTTGAGCGACGAGCCGTCCGGGACGGACGCCGTCGCGACCGCCATGCTGGTGACGCCGGTCGTGGCGCTGGAGCTGATCTCGATGGCGATCTTGGCGGCCGGGGTGCCCGCCAGGTTCTCGGGGACCCGGACGAGGCCGTAGACCGAGCCGACCACGTCGTTGGTGAGCCCCCAGTAGTACGACTCCCACGCCGTCATGGTCTCGACCCGCGGCCAGGCGTTGCCCGTGTTGTCCGGGTTGCGGAGGTCGACCGGGAACGAAGACGTCCGCACCGACACGACGCCAGAGAGCGCGGCCTGGACGAACGCCGTCGTGGCGATCTGCGTCGTGTTCGTGCCGCCCGCGGCCGTCGGCGCGGCCGGGGTGCCGGTGAACGTGGGGCTGTTGAGCGTCGCGTACGCCTGCGCCTTGACGTAGGCGGTCGTGGCGATGGACGTGTCGTTGTCCGAGGTCGCGGGGGTCGGCGCCTTCGGGTCGCCCGTGAGGGTCGGCGAGGCGAGGCGCGCGAGCGCGGCCGAGTCGCTAAGGTGGGTCGAGGCGAGCGGGGTGCCGCCGACCGCCAGGCTCGTGGCGCTGAAGTTGCCGAGCTTGTCGATGTAGAGGACGGTCGAGCCCGCGGCGTTCTGCGCCTCGAACAGGAGCGACGTCTGGCCCGCGTTGAAGGCGCGCACGGCCAGCGCGAGCACGTCGGCGGTCGGGAGGACCACCTGCCCGGCGCCGGGGCTCCTGGCGACGAAGCCGCCGCTGCTCGGGTCCAGCGTCGCGATCGCTGCGGCGACGGTGGCGAAGCCGCCGCTGGGGTTCGCGCCCAGCTCCGTCTCGACGGCGATGATCGCGTCGGCGACGTTGTTGTGCTGCTGCGCGTGCGTGACCTGGGTGACGGTGCCGTCCGTCGCGTCGTTCTTGAGGACGGCCGTGGTGTCGAGCGCGCCGGGGTAGTTCGTCGTCATCTCGCCACTTACGCGGTCGATACCGCCCGGAAGCGGGGACTAGGTCTGCTTGTAGGTGGGCGTGACGCGCTCGATGTCGCCGTTGCCGAACGTGCGGGTGGCCGCCGTGTCGGCGCCGAACAGCGCGTTGTCCTGGTTGGTCGTCGTCGAGCCAGCGACGAACCAGAGGGTCGCGCCGTTCGGGCTCGGGGCGCCGGAGAAGTTGAAGGACTTCTGGGCCGTCGTGGAGGCGTAGCTGCCGCTCTGGAGGGTCGAGGCGGGCCAGCCGCCAGCGGTCTGGTCGCGGGAGATGGACGCGCGCGCGTACCCGGCCGGGGTCGCGGTGCCGATCTCCAGGATCTGCGCCATGACGTCGGCCTTGGTCGCGCCGACGCCGCCCACCCGGGAGCCGAGGCCGAGGCCCCAGTTCGCGCCCGCCGTGGGGACGATCGCGGGGGTGAGGTAGTTGCTCTGCCCGCCGAGCCAGCCGTCTACGACGCTGCGCTCGCCCTTGTTCCAGATGATGCTGGCCATCGCCTGTTACCGCGCGGAAGGGCGGCCCTTTAGAGGGCCGACTCCAGGTCGATCCGCTCGCCCTTCTCGAAGTCGTACTCGTCCGTCGGGGACTCCTCGTCGAAGAACGCGGCCTCGCGCACCAGGACCGCCGGGAGGCCGCTCGGGCCGCCGGGGTCGCCGTTGTGGTAGCGCCGGTTCTGCTCCTTCACGAAGCCGAGGACCTCCTCCTCGGTCGGGTTGGCCCTGAGCACGAGCGGGATGTTGACGTGCGTCAGGAGCACCGCGACACGGCCGCTCTGGTCCTTCTTCTTGGCTGTCTTCTTCTCGGCCATTGCCCTTTACGCGCTTGATCCGGCCGCTTTCTTGATCTCGCGCTTGTCCTTCTCCTCGACCTCGACCGGCGTCTCGCTGGTGAAGTTGGGCACCAGGGCGATCACGCTCAGGAGGGAGACCCAGAGGACCTGCGAGCCGAGGAACGGCGTCCCGGCGATGGCGAAGACGACCGACCAGAAGCCGAAGGCGCGCCGGTCCTCCGAGCTGAACTTGTTGACGAGCCAGTTCGGCGGCCCGTAGAGCAGGCGCCTCACCTGGGCCGCTCCTGGAGCCACGCGACCGTGCGCTTGCACAGGTCGGGCGTGTGCCTCGGGTCGGTGCGGCACATGCCGCACTCGCGGCAGCAGCCGATGCAGTTGCACAGGTGCGACGCGGGCTGCGGGGCGCTCTGGTTCAGGCCGGTGACGTGGGTCCAGTGCTTCTCGGTCATAGCGACTCCTGTACGATCTTCGGCGACTCCTGCTTCGGGTCGATGCTGACGGCCGCGCCGCCCTGCTTGGTGCCGTCGGTGAAGCTCACGAACCACCTGTTCGGCCGGACGCCCCAGTACATCTCGGGGCGCGAGAAGTACACGGCCTGCGCCAGCTCGGAGGGGCCGGTCCCCAGGTGGAAGCGGCAGAAGCCCGGCACGGGGCCGGAGTAGTCGGCGCTCGACACGGCCGTGTGGTGCAGGGGCTCGGCCCTCTCGCCCTTGAAGTCGAACGAGACCTCCCGGACCCAGACCGTCGCGGGCCTGTCGCAGTCGTGCCGCCAGCACGTCGGCTCGCGACTCTCGGCCTTCTGCGTGAGGAGCGCGTCCCTGCGCTCCAGCGCGATCTTCTCCTGCGGCGTTAGCTCCCGCGGCCTCTCGACGCCCGCGGGCGCCCAGCGGGTCATGCCGCCCGGAAGCCTAGTCTCCTCCAGGATGATCGGCTCGTCCGCCATTAAGATTAATCTTCGGCCGTTACCGACGGGGGCGGAACGTCATGAACGCTAGTGGTACTGCGGCGGCGTCAGTTCGAGCAGGCCGCGGTTGATGCCGTACTGGACCGCGGTCGGGTTGACCCACGGGAAGAACCGCTTGAAGATGTCGGGCGCCATGGCGATGGCCGCGCGGTTGGTCACGGACTCGTCGGCCGCGCGAGTGTAGGAGTTCGGCGCCGCCTGCGGGCCGCCGTCCTCGAAGAACAGCTTCAGGTGCGTGGCCTCGTGGATCAGCTCCGCGACGCCCATCGAGAACGTCCCCGAGTTGGGGTAGTCCATGTAGCCCGCGATGGTCGGGCCGACATGGACCGTGGTCGTCCCGTCGAGCACGACGTAGGCGTTGGCCCAGCCCACGTTGTCGCGGATGAACTCGGGCGTCTCCCGGCGCAGCTCCACCGGGCGGCCCGCGATGTAGGCCGCGGCGGCGCTCATCTGCGCCCACGCCTGCTGCGCCGTGACGGGCTTCGGCTTGGGGGCGACCTTCTTCTTCGGGGCCACGCGGTGGATCGGGGCCTTGGCGGACGGCGCGGCCTGGGCCGAGGGCGGGTTGGCGAACGGCGCCATGAGCGCGAGCCCGGCGGCCGGGACCGCGAGGTCCTTCCAGCCGAGGGCCTCGACCTGGCGCGAGACGCGCCTGTGGCCGCCGTCGAACATGTCCTCGATCATAGCGGTCAAAACGGGATGTCGTCGTCCTCCGTCTGGAGCGACTGGTCGGGGATGTCGGCGCCCTCGACGGCCTCGGCCTGGGCCTGCGGCGTCGGGGCGAGGAACGGGTTCAGCTTCGAGAAGTCGAGCGTCGCCACGTGGCGCATCTGGCTGTTGCCGATCCAGGTGTCGGTCAGGCCGGGCCGGAAGAACACGTCGGCCGCGTCGGTGTAGAAGTTGAGGCGGACGCCCACCAGCGCGGGCTGGAGCCCGTGTGCGAGGCAGTAGGCGATCTTCCTGTCGCGCTCCTCCTTCTTGCCGACCTTGAACCGCTCCTGCGCCTGTGAGTGGTTGCTCTTGATCTCGCAGCCGTAGGCCACGCCGTCCTCGCCGTCGAGGATCGCGTCGATGGGCCACTTCCCGCCCGAGTGGGCGGCGCGGAAGGTCCCGAGGCCGGGGATCGTCCCCTGGTCGAGGACCGCCTGCTCGCCGATCCAGCCCATCTGCGTCAGGCCGAGCCCGGCGCGGGTCCAGCCCTCGTCCTCCATCATGTTGAACTCGCCGTGGCACTCCGGGCAGGTGAAGTACCCGGTCTGCTGGATCTGCGCCTCCTCGTCCGGCGTGAGCACGTGCGGGCACTTCGGGTTCGGGCAGTGCGTGCCCTCGGCCGCCTTCCACTCGCCCTGGTGCAGCTCGTCCGGGTGGATGGCCTGGAGGGCCTGGTCCACGTACTGCGGGCGCACGACCGGCATGGCGACGCTGACCCAGCCGCCGGGGACGTGCGGCCCCTCGTCGGCGACCTCGACCGAGTCGACGCCCGGGTCGGCCTCGAAGCGGCGCGTGCCCTCGTCGATCGCGTCCTGCGGGTAGCCGTCGCCCACGTTCCAGTACACCTTGCGCTCGTCCGGCTGGTACGCGAGGTCGCCGTAGTCGGGGTCGGCCGGGAGGTCGCCGTGGATCTCCCTCAGGCGGTCGACGGCGGTGTCGGCGGTCCTCCAGCCCGGGTCGGCGGCCCAGTCGTAGACGCCGCGGCGCGGCTTGAACGCCGGGCGCGGCTTCGCCTTCCAACCGTCCGAGACGGAGGGGAGGTCGAACGGACCCTTCGGCAGGTCCTTGAGCACCTGCTGGTCGTAGACCGCGCGCTGGCGGGCGTTCTCGTCCGCCTCGCGCTGGGCCTGCTCGTCCTGGTAGGGGACGGCCATGGTGCCGTGCGGGACGCCGACGTGGTGCCCCTCGGCCGCCTGCGCGGGCCTGAGGAACTCGGTCATGAGGCCGACCTTCTCGGGGCCGACGCCGCGGAAGTCGTCGTTGTAGGCGGCCCTGCCGAGGACCTCCACGAACAGCGCCTCCTGCGCGAGCGGGGACACGAGCGGGGCGTGGGTCGCGAAGGCCATGTTCTCGCCGCGCCAGGTGAAGTCGCCGCCGCTCTGCACATGGCCGACCGCGTCGTGCACGGTCCTGAAGTCGAGCACCTGCTCGGGCGTCCAGACCGGGTGGTCGAGCCCGAAGCGGGAGACGGTGAGCTTCTGCCGCAGCTTCACGTCGTCGGCCATCTCGCGCGCGCTGTCGTACGGCTCGGGGTCGTCCTCGTAGGAGACCTGGATCTGCTTGCGCACGGCGTCGGCCTGCGCCTTGCTCTCGGCCGCGAGCGCCGTCCAGGCGTCGATCGCGCCCGCGTCGAACGCGGGGAGCGCGCGGTACGCCTTGGCGATCTCCGACTTCTGCGAGGTGAAGTCGGCCTGCCAGGCGCCGAGCCTCCTCAGAGCGGCGAACCGCCTGATCTCCGCGGCGCGCTGGGCGTAGGTGAACACGCCGAGGAGCGCCTGCTCGGGCGTCTTGCCCGTGCGCTCGACCTCCAGCCCGGCGTCGTCGTTTGAGCCGCGGGCGACGTACTGGCCGCCCTTGAAGTCGATCCGCTTGAGGTCCCACCCGAGCGCGAGGAGCCGCTGGTAGACCTCGTTCTGCGGGGTGACAAGGGTCGCCATCGCACCTTACGTGTTCGTTCCCCTCCGAAACGCGTATACTGAGTGCATGAGGATTCTGCTCTGCGAGGACTACCCGTCCTTCGCAGCCATCGCCGAGGACGAGATCGCCGACGCGGGCTTCCGCGTCGGGCGGACCGCGACGAACGGCCACGAGGCCGTGTACTCGGTCGCCAACGAGGGGCCGTGGGACGTCGTCGTGACCGACTACGACCTGGGCTTCGGCCCGGACGGCGACGAGGTCGCCGCGCGCGCGCTGAGCGAGGGCGTCGAGACGGTCGTGCTCTGGTCGGCCGTCAAGCGCGACTACCCCGGCGAGGTCCGCACGTCCTCCAAGGCCGACCCGCGCTTCCACCTTCTGGAGAAGCACGAGACCGAGGCCCTCAAGACGATCCTGAGGTCGGCGCCCAGTGGATGACTTCGACACCGAGGCTTACAAGCTGACGCCCGAGTCGGCGGCCCGGCTGGCCGAGGACCCGGAGGGCTTCCGGGGGTGGCTGGCGCTGCTCAACGGCGGCGACGAGGCGCAGGGCGACGAGGACTTCATGATGGTCCGGTTCATCCAGGCGCGCGAGCGCGACGAGAAGCCGATGCCGACCACCGAGGAGGTCCAGACCCTCATCAACCACTACCGGCAGACGACGACCTTCATGACCCTGATCGACATGTGCTTCCGCGGGCTGGCGAAGCCCGACGTGGTCGTGGACGACGCCGGGGAGCTGGAGGTCGCGTGGGGGCTCACGCCCGAGGGCCGGACGGCCGTCGAGACAGACCCGCGGTACGAGGAGTACATGAACGATGGCGACTAGGCCCCGCTTCCTCCGGCCCACTCTCGCGCGCGACCGCGGCGGCAGGCGCCTCAAGGCGGGCGACGCGGTGCGCATCGTGCGCTCGGGCGACGGCCGCACGGCGACGGTCGACGGGCTCACGTCCGGCGTCGGGAGCATGGTCGTGCTCGCGCTGCCGAACGGTGTCAGGACGTGCTTCTGGTCCGACCAGCTGAGGAGGCTCGCATGACCGAGAAGGTCCTCTACGTGATGCAGGGCGTCCCGGGCTCGGGCAAGAGCACGATCGCCCGGATGATCGAGGAGTACGAGCGGGCGCACGGCTCGCGCCCGGACGAACTGCTCCCGGTCGTGGTGACGATCAGCACCGACGACCACCGCCTGGAGTCGCAGCGGGTCTGCTCGATCCACGGGCACATCGGCGCGAACACGTCCTGCCCCGAGTGCGGCAACGCGGTCAGCGTCACGGAAACCGACGTCTACGTCTTCGACGCCGCCGACAACGCGCGCGTCTACGTCTTCGACGCCGCCGACAACGCGCGCTTCCACAAGGCGACGCAGCGCGACTGCGCGCGCCACATGATCAACGGCGTGCCCGCGATCATCGTGGACAACACGAACATCCAGGAGTGGCAGGCCCACCCGTACCTCGTCCTGGCCGACATCTACGGCTACGAGGTCCAGGTCGTGTCGGTCGACTGCGGCCTCGCGCGCGCGATCGAGCGCCAGTCGGAGCGGGTGGGGCTCGGCGACCGGGCCGTGCCCGCGAACGTCATCGCGGGCATGTACGAGGGCATGGAGCGCCTGCTCTCGCAGCCGATGTACAAGCCCGAGCCGAGCGCCGAATGATGGGCTTCCTCGCGAAGCGGAAGGCGCGCAAGGCGGTCGCCGCCCCGCTGGAGCGCGTGGTCGCCACGAGCGAGCCGGTGTGGGTGCCCGGGTCGATGGCCGACCGCGTCGAGAACGTCAAGATCGACCTCTGGTTCGACGCCGAGCAGGTCGAGCGCGACCGGGACTGGATCGCCGCCCTCGCCGACAGCGGCACCGTCCCCGAGCTGCGCGACGGCGACTCCTACCACCTGACCGTGGACTTCGAGATGACGTACCACAACGTCGCCCTCAAGCTCAAGGCCCTCCGCATGCTGCTCCAGCGGCCGGACCTCGCGAGCGGCGCGCACATCTCGGAGCGCGACGGGCTCGAAATGCTGCTCGTCGGCCTGGTGGACGACATCCGCGCCGTGCAGGCGTCCCTGAGTGGCAAGTGAGCGCGCCGAGCGGTACCTCCGGGAGTGCTGGCCGCGACCGCACGAGGTCAAGGAGGGTACCTGGACCTTCGCGACCCGCTGGCTCCTCAACCAGATCGACGCGTACCTCGACTGGCTGGACACGCTCTAACTAGGGAAGGAGGAAGCCATGGTGGAGATCGGGAAGCCCGAGGAGGAGCGCGAGATCCAGATCATCCCGCGCGAGGACCCCGTGCCGAAGGAGCAGCCCGCCCCGAAGAAGCCCGCGAAGGAGCCGGTCCCGGCGTGATCTGGTTCCCGTACGGACCGCACCCCGCAGGCGGCGCAGCCTCGCACCCCGCGAGCGCCGGGGTCGGCGCCCTGTCCGAGGGCGCGGAGATCGAGACGCTGTTCGACTCCGAGCCGATCGAGGCTTGGCGCGTCTGGAACCTCTGGGAGGGGCCGCTCGGCCCCGAGCTGTGGTCCGTCACCCACCCGGTCGCGTGGCGCCCGAGGCGGGCGATGCGCGCCCACTGCGTCTACAAGTACAGGACCAAGACCGTCAACACCACAGCCGCCGCCGCAACCAGCGCCCAGGCCCAGCACGAGGACCAGGCGCCCGCCCGCGGGCACTCCTGCGGGATCTACGCCCTGATGGACCGCGGCGGCCTGAAGTCCTGGGGCGCGCGCCACATGCACACGCCCGAGACCCGCAAGCGCGGGCGCGGCGAGTTCACCAGGGTCGGGCGCGTCGAGGGGCTCGTCCTCCTGTGGGGGCGGGTGATCCCGCACGCGCTCGGCTACCGCGCCGAGTTCGCCTACCCGAAGGAGTTCTTCGTGGAGCGCGACCTGGCGGACTCGGCGGCGTGGCTCGCCAGCGCCTTCGGAGTGGCCGCGACCCTGTACGACCCGCCGAAGCCGAAGCCTCCCGAGCCGCTGCCGACCTAGGCCGCGAGCGAGAGCTGCGGCAGGGCCAGCTCGACGCTGGTCCACGCCTCGCCGCCGCTGCCGAGGAGCTGGCCGAAGTCGGCGACCTTGATCTTGAAGTAGCCGCCCTGGCCCCAGCCCTTGCCCCACGAGTTGAGGCAGAGGTAGGCGCCCTCGCTCGCGAGGTAGCCGACGATCACGTAGCAGTGGCCGCCCGCGACGCCGCCGGTCGGCCGGACGTAGCCCTTCGAGTCCGGCGTGAACATGTCGTTCATCCAGTCGGAGCCGATGATGACCGGGCCGTACTTCTTGAGCCAGGCGGTGATGGCGTCCGTGCTGGTCGCCTGCGCGTACGTGCTGATGCGCCCGTGGTTCTTGAGCACCTTGACGCCCGAGCGCACGGTGGCGCCCTGCTGGCCGCCGTTCGGCGCGTCCGGGTCGTCGGGGTCGCCGTCGAGGACGGTCGCCTCGTAGTAGAACTTGCGCGCGTCCTTCTCGGTGAAGTGGTCGTTGATCGGGCTCGTGTTGCCGAACTGCGCGTCGCCGTTGCCGACGCACGTGCCGAAGTCGCCCTGGTCGAGCGGGTCGTCCGGGTTCTCCCACACGACGTCGCCGGTCGGCGCGGGCGGGGGAACGGGCTGCTCGCCCGAGAGGAGGACGTGCGCCTGCTGGAGCGCGTTGAGCGCCTTCCACCAGTGCGTGACGGTGACGTCGGCGTAGCTGCGGGCGGCCCACCGCGCGTACGTGATGGTGGTCTTCTTCAGCTCGGCGACGGCCAGCTCGACGAGCGCGTCCGCCTGGGACTGCACGTCGTCGCCAGCGGTCGGCGCGGCGAAGTGGAGGAAGTTGTCGAGGTTGTAGTCGCGAAGGTCGAGCGGCGACTCGATGCGTCCGAGAAGGTGCGGGCCGATGGTGGTCATCGCCCTTTACGGGCGGGAGACCGGCGGTTTCTCAGCGCCCGAAGTCGTCGTACTCGTGGAACGCGCCGAGGTCCCACAGCTCCAGGAACAGCGACCTCCGGTACTTCACGTCGTTGCCCGTCTGCATGGACCTCAGGACGATCGAGTCCATCCCGACGTCGTAGTCGTGGACGCGCCAGGCGATGTCGCGCGAGTCCTCGATGAGCGAGCCGACCGCGGGGAGCGCCTTGAGCTGCTCCTCGTAGACCGCGTCGCCCGGGCGGGGCGCGAGGGTCCTGCCGTCGGCGACGCGCTCCGACACGCCCGGCGAGACCGGCACGTCCTCGGTGCGGGCGCCGCAACACCCGTCGCAGCCGTGCACGCCGACGTCCACGCCCCGCGAGGCCCAGAAGGCGGCGTCGTCGGGATCGGGGTGGCCGGTGCCGTGCTCGCACATGCGCTCCATGTGCGCGGGCTTGATGTCGAACAGGCCACCCGTCCGGAAGTTGGTCGGCCAGCCGCGCATGCGGTGGTCGCTCGGGTTGTGGATCACGCAGGGGCGCCCGGCGCACCGCGAGGCCGCGTGCACGCCGCGGAGGATCTGGCCCGTGCCGGTGATGAAGGTCATGCCGTCGTCGTACATCTCGCCGTCTGGCGGCGGGTCCTCATTGAAGCTGCTGAGCCAGGGTTCGCCCGCCGTCTCCGCGCCCTCGGCGGCGTCGAGCGCCCCCTTGCACGTCGGGCAGAGCGCGCCGAGCATCTGGTCGCCGTTGGCGAGGCCGTGCACGTGGCCGCAGTGGTAGGTGACGACGACGGTGCCCGTCACCGGGTCGGTGATGCCGGTCTCGGTCTTGGGCTCGTCGTCCACGAGGATGTGCAGCTCGGCCCAATCGTCCAGGGCGCTCGCGAGCCTGCCGACCGCGACGTCCACCATCTGGAGAGCCTCCGCACCGCCGCGCTGGCTGGCCACGATGCTGGCCGCCATCAGGTCGGCGAAACCGTTGGCGACCTTGCTGGATGCGTTGCTCACTTCGCCTCCTTGCACTTGGCGCACTCGGGATTGACGAGCTTCCCGGCGACGAGGTACGCGCCGCTCTCGCCGTGGATGCACTTGCCCGCGAACGGGTTGGCGTGGCTGCTCTTGAGGGCGGTGCTCATGGACGTATCATGCCCTCCCCCGCGGGGGCGCGATACTTAGGGCGTGAGCGAGATCCTCCTCTGGGTCGACGTGGAGACGAGCGGCGTCAAGCCGGGCTCCGTCCTCTTGGAGGTCGCGGCCCAGCCGACGACCTTCGACGCGGAGTTCCGGGAGATCGGCAAGCCGTTCCAGGCCGCCATCTTCTACGGCGACCTGCGCGTCGCCGAGGTAGACCCCTACGTCTTGGCGATGCACGCGAGGAACGGCCTGTGGGAGGACGCGCGCGACCCGGCCAAGACGATGCTCTCGGCCGCCGACCGCTTCGCCGGGGCCGTGTCGACGTGGCAGGCCCACCCCGACTGGTACGCGGGCGCCTCCGTCAGCCTCGCGGGCCGCAGCGTCCACTTCGACCGGGACTGGCTCAAGAGGTTCGCCCTGGAGGAGACCCTGGAGGCGCTCAACCTCTCGCACCGGCTGTTCGACCTGACGCCGGTCAAGGCGTTCCTCACCCTCTCCGGCGTGGAGTTCTCGGTCGAGGAGACCGAGGAGCACCGCGCGCTCGGCGACGTCCTGGCCGACATCAAGCTCGCGCGCAGGCTCTCCGAGCTGGTCGCGAACCCCCTCGTCGCCGCGTCGTTCGTCAACCCCGACCCCGTGTGACCCCTCAAACGGGGGGCGCGGGCGCCGATCGCGGCAGCTATAATGGGGGTATGACATCCACTCTCACGCGCGCGCAGCGCGCAGACAACGTTCGGCCCCTCGTGGCGGCCGAGTTCGACCGCATCCGCCGCGAGGCCACCATGGCCGCGGGCGACGTGCTCACGGTGATGGGCCTCCACCTGCGGGAGGTCTCGGAGCGGCTGGACAAGCCGCTCGTGGCGCTCGCCTACGGCAGCGTCCAGCACCTTCTCCACGGCCACGCCGGGCTGCACTGCTGCTGCCAGGACAACGTGGACGGCGGCGAGTGCAGCGCGGTGCCGGTCGGCTACGTGCTCGACGCCTTCGAGGCGGCGGCGTCGGACTACCCAATCACCGACCCCAGGAAGAAGCTGAACGGCGAGCGCAAGCCGACCGTGAGCAGGAAGGACCCGCTGGCCGCGATGGTCGCGAGCGGGCTCGTCTCGTCGCCCCGGAACAAGACCGCCTTCCGGCCCTGGAAAGCCGCATGATGCTGCTCGCCGCGCGGCGCAACGTGTGGGGCTACGGCTACGACGTCCTGTCGGGCGCCGACGCCGCCTACCGGCGCAGCGCGACGGGCACGCCGCGGTCCGAGCCGTGGTCGCCGACGCCGCGCACGGCCGTGGAGGCGCTCGTGGCCGACAACCTGGCGTACGCCGCCGGGATCGTCCACAACATCGCCAATCGGTACCGCCTGGGCAACGACAGGGAGGACCTCAAGCAGGCCGGGTACGAGGCCCTGGCCCGCTGCGCCAAGCGGTACGACCCGTCGCGCGGCGTCGAGTTCAGGCAGTACTTCCCGCTCCGAGTGGCCGGTGCCGTCCTCGACGAGGCGCGCGCCCGCAGCTGGAACAAGAGGCGGCCCGTGGACATGCGGCTCGTCTCCCTCGACGTGTGCCTGCAAGACGAGGACGACCGGGACATCACGCCGACGTGGTTCGCCTCCCCGATGGACGACATCGACGGCTGGCTGGACGGGATGGACCTCCTCGCCGGGCTGGAGCCGCGCGAGCAGTACATCCTCCTCCGCAAGGCGGCGGGGTACACCCTGAACGAGATCGGCGACGCCTTCGGCCTGACCGACGTGAGCGTCAGCAAGATCGTGCGCCGCGCCTACGAGAAGATGGGCGTCACGCCCGACGGCTCGCCCGGGCGCAGGGCGAAGGAGGCCGCCAAGAAGCGCGCCCGGCGCGAGCGCGGCTACGCGCTCCCGGTCGGCCGCCCCCGCGGCGGCTCGGTAGAATCGATCCTGAGGAGGGCGTCTTGAAGGTCGAGAGGACATTCCCGCCGAACTACAGCGAGGTCTCCGCGGCCTTCGACATCAAGGGCCGCCACGGCATCATCTTCACGTACGGCGACACGATCTTCAACCCGAGCGGCGTGGCCGTCACGCCCGACCTGTTCGCGCACGAGCGCGTGCACCAGCGCCAGCAGACGGCGTTCGAGGAGTCCCCGTACCCCTGCGGCGCGCGGGGCTGGTGGCGCAAGTACATCGAGGACGCCGACTTCCGGCTCTCCCAGGAGGTCGAGGCGTACCGCGCGCAGTGGGCGTACGCCCGCGACAACGGCTACGGCCGCAAGGCTCGCCGCGACCTGCTGGCGCACATCACGAAGGCGCTGTCCGGCCCGATGTACGGCCGGATCGTGACCGCCACGCAGGCGAAGGAGCTGATCACCAGTGGCTAGGGCCGAGTTCCCCGAGGGCGCGGGCAGATTCCACCGCGGCACGTGCGACGGCTGCGGCAAGGTCCGCAAGCTCGCACACCCGCCGAACGGCCCCGCGCCGGACCGCTCCGTCTTCCAGTCGATCGAGAAGCGCCGCGAGAACGACAGGCTCCAGATCCAGTACTACGGGCTGTGCGTCGAGTGCTACCCGAAGGTCAAGACGCAGGGCGACATCGTGCGCCTGCGCCAGGAGCGCCCGAGGAAGCCGCGCCAGCCGCGGTTCTCGTACCCGTGCGTCGGCGGCCCGCTCGACGGCCAGTACGCCCTCACGACCGACTTCTACTCGTCCGGCAAGCACCACGGCAAGGGCTACGCCGAGTACAACCAGGCGGGCGGCGGGCGGAACCGCGTCGGCTCTTCGCCGAGCATGATCTTCGTCCACGAGTCGAAGCTGCTGCCACTCAGGAGCGGGCGGGACGCGCAGTGACCGAGGACTGCACCTGCACCATCGCCTGCCAGGGCCAGTCGTCGCTGGAGGCCGAGGGGACCGACCGGGTCTGCCGCCTGCTCGACAGCGCGTACGAGCGCGGGCACGAGGACGGCTGGAACGACGGCTACGACAAGGGCTTCGAGGACGGCGGGAAGGGCGCGGTGGCGATCGACTACGCCGGGGGCTCGACCGCCGTCAACTTCACGATGACGGCGGCCACTTCCGCGACCTCCGCCCCGCCCGGGAGGGTATGATTCGGCCATGGCCGAGGTAGGGGACCGCAGGATCGCCGTGAGCCGCCGCGGGCGGTTCGACTGGAGCGCCTCGCCGCAGACTTACGCGACCGCCTTCGACAAGCCGGACGAGTGGGTGCCCGCGGTGTGGGTGGACAACGGTTCGCGCGTCCCCCGCAAGTCGAACAAGACGGTCTGGTTCAAGGGCTGGTTCCGCTGGTCCGTCGTCCTCCGCGCCAAGCGCGTGCACGCGAGGGAAATCCGCAAGCTCGAACGCGAGGAGCGCAAGCGCGGGGTCGCGCGCTGGTACGCCGAGCAGCGCGAGCAGTACGTGCCCTACGAGGACGCGCGGGTGGTGGGCGAGGACCTGGAGGCCGTCCTGAGGATGGTCGGGGCTCTCGTCCTGTTCGCCCTGCTGCTCCTCGCCCTGGCGCTGTGGGGCGACCAGCTGGGGCTGGTCTAGTGCCGTTCGAGCGCGACAGGCCGCTTCTCCAGCAGGAGTGCGCCGGGGACCCGTGGAAGGTCTTCGCCGCCTGCATCCTGCTCACGCAGACCCAGCGCAAGCAGGTCGACGAGGTCTGGGACAAGGTGATGCTCTACTGGCCGTCGCCCGAGATCATGGCCGAGGCGTCGCTCGCGGAGGTCGCGGGCGTCCTCACCAGCAACGGCCTCAGCTGGGTCAAGGCGTACCGGCTCATCCGCATGAGCCACGAGTACCTCTCCTGGGACGGCGAGGACGACCCGACGACGATCTTCGGCGTCGGCGAGTACGGCCGCGACGCCTACGCGATCTTCGTGTCCGGCGCGCTGGAGTTCGAACCGCGCGACAAGGAGCTGGCCGCGTTCCTCGAATCGCTCCCGTACCGCTGCGTAAACGACACGGACGGCGACGGCGACTGCCCGAACTGCGGCCCCGGCAGGCGCCCGCAGACCGTGGACTTCATCCCGATCTGCAAGCGGAGGTACATCCCCGATGGGCAATAGACGAGGCACCACGAGCGGCTGGAAGACCCACAAGCGCCGCAAGAAGAACCTGACCGCGTACCGGCGCTACGACAGCCGGAACCGGCCGCCGCTCCAGCCCGACGGCATGCCCTCGGGCCGCTGCCTCGGGCCGGGGTCGAAGGTCTGCCGGTGCGGCAAGCACAACCTGGAGCGCCAGGCCGAGGAGGCCGCCGCGCGCCAGGAGGCCGTCCTGGCCGCGATCGAGGTACCCGACACCCCCGACGAGGACGGCTTCCAGGCCCTCCCCGTCCTAGAGGAGGCACTCGCGTGATCGACGCCGAACTCGCACTCGACCTGGACCAGATCTTCGAGGAGGGCGCCGACCGCCCCTGGACGCTCCAGGGCCTCGGCATGCTCCGCACGTACCTGCCGGGCAACCGGCGGCTGCACATCTGGCACCCCGACTTCGCCACGAGCGGCGTGACCGACCTCCACACGCACCCGTGGGACTTCGAGTCGCAGATCCTGCTCGGCGAGGTCCACCAGAACCGCTTCACCGAGACGCTGGACCTGCCCGAGAACTACGTGCGGCAGGCGATCACGTGCGGCCCCGGGGGCGGCGTCTGCGGCGGCCCCGAGCCCGTGTACCTGGAGGAGGGGCCGGGCGAGGTCTACGCCGCTGGCGAGAGCTACCGCCAGGAGGCGAACGAGATCCACCGCTCGCAGCCGCTCCGCGGCACCGTCACCCTGCTCGACCGCACCGTCCGGGGCGACGGCGAGACCGCCTACGTGTTCTGGCGGGCGGGGTCGAGCTGGGTGTCCGCCGAGCCGCGGCCCGCCGCGCGCTGGGAGGTCGACGCCTTCCTCGACGCCGCCCGCGAGTGGATGACCTAAACCACGGAGGAGAAGATGGACCTGTTCCCGATCAAGCTCAAGACCTACAACATGACGCTCGCGGGCGTGATCGCCTTCGGCGTCGTCGGCCTGATCGCCAACCTGCTCCTCATGGGGCTGCTGGCGTTCGTCCTGGCCTACGCCGCCGCGAAGGGCTGGGCCGCCGCCTGATGTCCTTCGACCTGGGCGAAGACGAGCAGAACGGCGTCCTCATCGCGGTCAACACGATCCTCAGGGGCTCGTGGACGCCCGCGGGCGTCGAGCGGTGGTGGGACCGGCCGAGGTACCAGCTCGGGGACAGGACGCCGAGGGAGGCCCTGGCGTCCGACCCGACGGCCGTGGTCGAGCTGGCCCTCGAAGGGATGATGCAGGGCTCTAGCGGAGGGTGATGTCCAGCGCCCAGCCGTGGCCCGGGTCCCGGGTCGCGACGAGGTTGCCCGCGGAGAACTGGCGGTAGCCGCCCGTGGTGCCGGTGACGGCGAACTGGAACAGCGAGAGCCGCCTCGCCGTGCCCGAGAGCTGGACGCGCCCGAGCGGCATCTGGAGCGTGGCCGTGCACTGCATGACCTCGTGCCGCGGCAGCTCGGCGCAGCCCAGCACGAGCGAGCCGATCGGGTGCCCCTGCCTGTCCTGGACGCGGAAGTAGTGCGCGCCCCCGGCGCTCTCGGTCAGGAACCCGGCGGCCTCGATGTGGCCCTGCTGCGCGGCGCCCCCGGCGGTCGCGAGCATGCCCGCGACGAGAGCGGCCGTCGCGAAGAGCGGCAGCAGTAGCCGCCTCACGCTACGGCCTCGTGCAGGCGTCGGGGTCGGCGAAGTCGATAAGCTTCTTCGCCTCGGAGACTTCCTTGTCCAGCTTGGCGACCGTCACCGGGCGCCCGGCGTCCTCAAGGGCCGCCCTGGTCTGCTGCCGGATGCTCTCCAGCACGGCCGCCTCGTCGTCCACCCACTGCTTCTCGGTCGCGCCGATCGACTGGAGCAGGAGGCCGCGGATCAGGTGCCGGTTGTCCTGGCAGTTGAGGTAGGTGACGTTGCTGATCTTCTTGTTCTGGTCCGAGAGCCCGTAGCCGAGGATGCCGATGGCGGCTGCCGCCACGACGACGACGGCGATGAACGCGATCTGTAGACGGTCGAGACCCACGCTACTTACGCGCCGCTCTCGGCCGTTTCGAGGGTACCGTTCTCCATCTCGTCCCGGATCTCCCGCCAGTGGAGCCACGCCCAGAGGGTCCCGGCGAGGCTGAAGAAGGCCGCAACGGTGACGAGCGCGGTGCGCCAGGTGGCGCCCTTCCCGTCGTGGAGGGCGAACTGGATCTCGGTCATCGCCCCGGCCGCGTAGAGCGCGTAGGACGCCAGGTAGATCGCCCGCGCGCGCGAGAGGTACCGCGAGACCCTGACGCCGCCGATGCGCCAGTAGAGCGCCCCGGTGAAGCCGAGCGAGAGCCCGATGGCCACCAGGTCGATGAGCCGGACGATCGTCACCCAGGCCAACCTAGTCCCCCCGGCTCCCGCGGGTGCTGAACCACGTCCAGAGGGTTGACGCGACGCCGAGGGCGCCCGCGAACGAGCCGACCCACGTGCGCCACGTGACCGGGATGCCCTCCGCGAGCGCGTACTGCGTCACGATCAGCGAGAAGACGGCGAACCCGAGGTAGCTGAGGCCCATGATCTTGAGGTAGGGCGGGAAGGTCGGCTTGCCGCGGAGGCTCCACGCGACGGCGAGCGCGAACCCGAGGGTCGCGGAGATGGTCGCCAGGTTGACGACGCGGATGACCTCCTGCCAGTGGACGGTCACAGCCCCTTCCCCCTGCTGATGGGGCGCATGCGGAACAGCTGCGCGAGCGCGAGCACGCCGACCGCCAGGGCGACGGCCTTGATGGGCGCGTACCAGCCCAGGTGGTCGGAGCCGATCCTGATCCACTCGCTCCAGGCCGCGATGGCGACCAGGACGCCGTAGGACGCGGCGAACGCGACGACCGGGCGCGCGTAGGTGCGGCCCCAGTCGGAGACGTAGACGGAGACGACCGCGGCCAGCAGGCCGACGGCGAAGGCGCCCTCCAGCACGACGAGGTATCGGACGACGTCGAGCACTACGCGGCCTCCTTCGCGAGCCAGAGCAGGCCGAGGGCGCAGAGCGTCATCCCGACCGCGCGGACGGGCGTGTAGAGCGCGAGCGGCTCGCCGATGCGGGCGAGCCCGGCGGCGGCGCCGGTCGCGGCGAGCACGGCCGTGCCGAGCGACAGCATCGCCCGGCCAGCGGTGAGCGCGCCGCCCAGAGCCCAGCGCCAGAGCAGCGCGGCGGTCAGCCCGAGCACGAACAGGGCCTCGACGGCGACCGCGATCCTGAGGGCGTCGGCGGCCGTCACGACCCTCCGTTCCCGTTCTTGTCGCCGCGCGTGACCTTGAGGCCGAACAGGAAGCCCGCCACGACGAGCATGACCGGCGTCACGATCGTCAGCGCGGTGTACTCGCGGATGATCAGGCTCGCGACGGCCACGATGGACCAGACGGCGCTGATCATGAGCGCGATGACGGTCGAGACCAGATCCCGGTCCCTGCTAGCCATTGTCAATCACCGACCCCATCCTCGTCACTTAGGCGCTCGCAGGTGGCGCCTATCAGGTGACGACCCTGGCCGTCCTGGCCTGGCCCATGGCGCGCATGAAGCGCGAGAGCGTCTCCGGGTCGTCGCTCGCCGCGTAGCCGACGAAGTTGCCCTGCCTCCAGTACGGCCGGGCGTCCGCGAAGGCGGACCGCAGCTCGGACGCGAGCGTCTGCTCGGTCACGAGGTTCTCGGCCATCAGGCCGCCGCCCTGGCCGACCTGCTGCTCCTTCTGGGCGACCTGCTCCTGGTCGTAGAACTGGCCCTTCCAGGCGTCTTTGGTGGCCTCGTTCTCGGCCCAGCCCGCGCCCGTCACCTTCTCGTCGCAGATCAGGAGGCCGCCGGGCCTTAGGTGCTGCTTCGCCTCGGCGATGAGCGGGCCGCGGTCCGGCGAGATGAACTGGAAGGTCATGCTCTCGTTGACGCAGTCGAACGAGCCCTGCGGCTCGTAGCGCGGGGAGCTGCCGAAGCCCTGCCAGAACGCGCCCTGCGCGAACTCGGCCCCAGCGGGCGCGGGGGTCGCGCCCCAGCTCTCGGCCATGCCCTCGCTCGGGTCGAGCGAGACGGTGCTCAGGCCGCCCGCCTGCGAGAGCGCCTTGCCGAACGCCCCGGTGCTGGAGCCGACGTCGAGGACGCGGGCGCGCGGGCCGAGGGCCGCGGCCAGCGCGGCGCCCTTGCGCGCCTGCGCCTCTCGGTAGCCGGGGATGCTGGTCTCGATGTGGCGGTCGAACGGCCCGGCGTGCTGGTTCCAGGCGTCGTAGAACTGCTGGGGCGCCTGCTGGCTGAACGTCGGCGGCGCGAGCCACTGGCCCGGAGCGTGCTGGCCGCGCGCGGCCTGGTCGAAGAACGTCGCGAAGTCCTGCGGAGCCGCCGCCTCCTTGTCCCTGAGGCTCTGCCACGTGTCGCTCCACTCGTCGCACGTGAAGCGGGGCTCGACCCTCGCGTTGTAGAACATGCGGCACTTGCCGTCCGTGAAGGCGGTGCAGGTCGCGCACGTCATCTTGGCGCCCTCGACCGCCTCGCGGTAGCCGTACTCGGTCTTCCAGCTCTTGTAGGCGTGGCGGGCGCCGATCGGGACCGGCTGCGCCGTGATGTCCAGGCCCGGGACCCGCGCGGGCACGGCCGAGTGGCCGTCGCTGGTCCTCCACTCCTTGCCAGCCGCGATGTCGAGGAGCAGCGGCGTGACTGTGAGGTCGTGGTTCTGGGCGTACTGCACCAGCGCCGCGGCGGCCTCCTGGGTCGGGTCGGCGTTCCTCGGCCCGGCGGTCTGCGAGACGGTGGGCTCCCCCTCCCACCGCGGGTCGCCCTGGAAGAAGGCCACGGCGGGCAGGCCGCGCGGGTCGAGCAGGACGCGGTGCAGCGCCACGTCCTCGGGCCGGAGGTACTGGCGGCTCTGGTTCTGCCAGCAGTTGAGCATCTGGCGGCCGACCGCCTGGACGGCCTCGGGGGTGCGCGGCGCGGCGACCGTCCACCCGCCCGGCAGCGCCTCCACGGGCTCCAGGTCGGCGCCCTGGCCCTCCCACCGCCTGAGCTGCTGCGGCACGGTCTCGCCCGAGGTCCGGGTCCACGACGCCTTCTCGGGGTCGAGGCCGAGCGCCTCCACGGCGGCGAACCAGTCGGCCTCGTCGCCCTCGTACATGTAGACCTTGCCCGTGGACGGCTCGTAGACGCCGCGGGCGTCGTCGTGGATCTCGCCCTCCTCGTCTCCGAGGCCCTGGTAGCGAAGCTCCTCCTGGAGGTTCTCGTGGTACCAGCCGGGCTCGCCCTTGTGGAACCGGCCGTCCACGATGTACCACGGCACGCGGTCGGGCGGGTGGTAGAGCATCCCGTCGGCGGCGAGCTGCTCGGCGTCCACGCCCTCGGGCGGGTTGAAGCCGACGCCCTCCTCCCAGTCCTCGAAGCCGGGGATGTCCCAGTTGTCGGCCGCCGTCGCCTGCCAGCCGCCCATGCCGAGCGGGAAGTCGCTCCTCGACTCGGCGACGTTGAGCGAGAGCGCGCTGACGGTGCCGAGGTCCATCGGGACCTTCGCCGGGACCGTGCTCGGGTCCTCGGTGCCGTACGTGAGCGTGATGTGCGGCTTCCAGTCGGGGAACCGCTTGTCGGTCGGGAACCCGGCCGCCTCGACGGCCTGGACCACGCGCTCGCGGAAGCCCGCGACGTCCTGGTCGAACTCGGGTGCGGCCCAGACCACGCCGCCGTTGTCCGGCGACGGGAACGAGCCCAGCTCCGTGGCCTTCATGTGGACCGGCGGCTGCTGGCCCGCCAGGTCCCGGAGCACCTGCGTCAGCTTCCCCCAGTCGTTGCGCGCCGACGCCTTCTGCTCGAAGAACACGAGCGTCACGTGCAGCTCGTCGGCGGGCTCGCCGCCGGGCACGGCCAGGCTGGCCGCCGCCGCGGGCGGGACGAAGAACGCCACCATGGCGCCGTCCTGCGCGAGCGGGTTGGTCGCGGCCGTCCTCCTGAGCACCGGCTCCCACCGTCCCGTCTCCGGGTGGCGGACCTCCACGTGCTGCGGCGGGACGGCGCCCATCACCACGGGGTCGAACTCGTCCGAGAGGCCGACGAGCCCGTGCATCTCGGGCGGGAGCCTGAAGCGGTAGCCGGTCGTCAGGTCCTCGGGCGTGAAGTCGTCCATCTCGCGGATGTACTCGTTCTCGGCCTCGGCCCCGAAGTTCACGAACTCGTTCCCCGCGCGCTCGTCCGGCGTCACCGGACCGGCGTAGACCGCCACGGGGTTGGGCCGCCAGTCCTGCCCGGGGTGCGCCGCGCCGACCCCGCCGCCGCCCGGCAGGAGGCCGTGCTCGGCGATCGAGTGGCGGGCCGCCCACGGGCCGACATGGTACCAGTACGCGTCCGGGTCGGTCATGTGCCTGACGGTCCTCTCGTCGCCCGGGTGCGGGCTCTCGAAGCGACGCCTGGCCTCGTCCGAGAACTCCCACGGGCCGTGGGCCGCCGCGGAACGCTCGGGCGCGCTGGTCATGTGCCACCAGCCGCAATCGGGGCACTGGTACGCGCGGGTCGGCATCCTGCCGTGCCGGTTCACCCAGTTCGGCGAGGTCCAGGCGCGCTCGATCGCACGCATGGCGGTGGCCTCGTCCACGTAGGCCGTCTTGCCGGTCTCCGGGCACTTCAACTTCGCGGGGTCGAGGACGGCCGCCGCGTCCCGCGGCCCCAGGAGCCAATCTCTGGCCCTGGACAGGAGGCCCTGCTCGCGGATAGCCCCGGCGCCCCGCTGCCCCAGAGGTGCCGCCTGGTGGCCACGCTGGGCCAGTTCTGCGGCCACCGCCCTCTCGGCCTCCAGGATCTCCTCGGAGTCGTCGCTCATGAACTCGTGCGCGCGCGGCCCGAGGCCCTCGTAGACCGAGCCGCGGACGAACGGGTGGTCCCACGGGGCCACGAGGTCGTGCGGCTCGTCGAGGTCCTCCCAGACGATCGCCTCCTTGGTCCGCGGGCTGTAGACGAACTTGTGCGTCTCGCGCGGCATGCCCTCCAGGTCCCAGTTGCCGCGAGCCCAGCGCGCCGCCCTGGACAGCTCGGCCTTCGGGTCGCGCTCGACCGGCGGGAGCATCTCCTGCGGGTCGTGGCCGAAGCCCATGCGGATGTCCACCCCGGCGAACTCGGGCCGCTTCCTCAGCTCGCCCTTCACGACCTGGGCCACCTTGAGGTCGGCGTTCGGGCTGTACGACTCGACCTCCAGGACGCCGTCCGCGAGCGTGGCGTAGCCGAGCACGTCCTCCTGCGGCATCAGCTTCCGGCCCCACTCGCTCAGGGCCTTGGTCTCGTGCGCGGTCGCCTCGCCCTGGAGCCCGCGGGCGTCCGGCGGGCTCTCCCAGAGCAGGAAGCCGTCCTGCGGGCTGTAGAGCCACTTCCAGACCGGCTCGTACTCCTCCTCGCCGGTCGGCAGCTCCCAGCTGTCCGCGGCGGTGCGCCGGAGCGTCCGCTCGACGGCCTGGGTCTCAAGGCGGTCGGCCAGCTCGCGGTGTTCCTGGTCGCTCAGGAAGCGGGTGCCCGCGAAGCCCGGGACGAAGTGGAGCCGCACGTCGCCCTCGCCGTAGACGTGGCCGCGCGCGGTGTCGTCCGGGTCCCAGCCCCGGGCCTCGGTCCGCGGGATGTGGTGGCCCAGCGGGTCGCGCTCGGTGCGCGCGTTGTCCGCCCAAACCTCCCACGTGTCGGTCGGGACGTGGTACAGGAACTTGTAGCCGTAGTCGGGGACGTCCACGGAGCGGAGCGACCAGTCGTCGGCCGCCGCCTTCGACAGCGCCCACCTGTTGCGCGGGTCCAGGCTCTTGACCTCGGCCGCCTCCCTGACCTCGGCGCCCGGGTGGAGCGCCTGGAGGCGGTCCCTGATCTCGGGCGGCAGCTCCTCGCCGTAGTAGGTCTGGACCATCACGTAGCCGGGGGCGACCACGCTGCCGTCAAGGTGCATCTCGGGCGGGGTGTACTGCGCCGCGCCGATGACGTCGCCGCCCCGCGCGCTCATGTCGCGCCCCCACTGCCTGCGAAGCTCCGCGCGGTGCGAGGGCCTGCCGTCGCGCCCGCCCCTCACGGGGAACACGGTCGCGTGGCCCTCGGGGCTGGAGAGGCCCCACTTGTACTTCGCGGGCCAGTTCTGGTCTACGTCCGTCATCGCCCTTTACCTGGTCGATCAGAGGCTCGCGGCCGTAAGGAGCGGGATCGCGACCCTGGGCGGCTCGGCGGTCGAGCCCGCGACCGTGCCGCTCTGGGTGAGCGCGGCGCCGCCTTTCCAGTCCGGCTCCGCGCTGCCGAGGCCCCACAGCGGCCAGTAGCTAACGAGCGCGGACGGCCGAACCATGAGCGGCGACGCCCCGGCCGCCAGGGCGGCGACCTCGGTCGCGTTCAGCTCGGCGTTCCACCAGCCGAGCCGCGAGACCCTGCCGTCGAGCCGCGTGCTCGTGCCCGTCTCGGAGTCCCACCTGACGCCGACGTGGAGCACCTGCGTCGTCGCGTTGTAGGCGGCGGGCGTCCCGGTGCCCCTGAGGACGCCGTCGCGGTAGAACTTGACGTTCGTGTTGCCGTTCCTGGTCGCGAAGATGTGCGTCCAGGACCCGACCGGCGCCTGGACGGTGTCGATGGCGCAGGTGCCCCACGCCGACCCGCTGTAGCCGTTCGCGCCCCAGCGGCGGTCCACCGTGCCCGGCCAGTCGTTGGTGTTGGCGACGCTGATGGACAGGGGGAGCGGGTTGCTCGCGTACTTGTGGGTGAACAGCGAGGGCATGCCCGCGCCGACGGTCAGGCCCGCACCGGGGATCGTGTCCAGGAACACCCAGCCCCCGGCGGAGAGCGTCGAGGCCGAGTAGGCCGCGCCCGCCGCCGTGGTCAGGAAGGTGTTGGAGGTCCCGGGGAGGTCCCTGCTCACTCGACCCTCAGCCAGCAGTTGAGCAGGAGCGTCTCCACGGCCAGGGTGTCGTTGGCGTGCGCGCCGTTGTGCCCGACGGACACGACCACGGTGTCGCCCGCGGCCCAGGTGGCGCCCGTCATCGTCAGCTCAACCTTCTTCTGGAGGTAGGCCGTGGCGGGCACCGTGACGTCCTGGGCGATCGGGCCGACCTCCCACGCCGCGAAGTTGAGCTGCTCGCCGTCGGCAACCGGCGTCGCGTACGCCACCATGCGCGTGACCCCGGCCGTCGCGTTCGCCGCGATGTTGAAGCCGACCACGAGCGCCGTCGGCGTCACGTTCCACGGGAGCGTGGCCGCGCCGTAGACGAAGCCGTCCACGTCCTTCGCGTACCTCCAGTGGCCCACCTGCCAGGACGTGAACGCGGCCACGTTGTACGTGGAGTTCCCGCTCGCGTCCGGCACGTTGAGCGGCACCGGGATCGTGCGCCTGCGCTCCAGCGACGCGCCCTTGAAGGTCCAGCTCACGAGAGCCTCAGCGGGGTGACGGTCAGGCGGCGCCAGGCGAAGTTCGCGCCGTGCCCGGCCGTGTCCACCACGGAGATAGAGTAGCGGACCTTGAGCACGTCGCTCGCCGCGAGCGCCAGCTTCGCCCGCGCCTGGACGGTCGCCCACGGGTAGGGCGAGGCCGCGGCGTTGTAGACGGTGCCGATCGCCTGGACGAGCGGCGACGACTGGCCCGCGTTCACGTAGACGGTGGAGAGGGTCGTGGTCCAGCCCGCCGCGGACAGCTTGGCGATGAAGCCCGAGTACTCCACGAGGTAGTCCCCGGCGCGCGGCACGGTGAGCAGCGGTCCGGGGGTCGTGAGGTCCACGTGGCTCAGGGACGTGGTGGACTCGCTCGCCTCGACGGTGGCGTACGCCGGGGCGCCGCCCACGTACTCCCACTTGTTCGCCCCCGCGGCGCCCGCGTTGTAGCGGAGGCGCCACTGGTAGGTCGGGGCGCTGGTCGAGTCGACGAGCGTGTACTCCTGGCCGTCGTACGGCGTGGCCGGGAGCGAGGTCCCGTAGCCGAGCTGCACCGCCTGGTCGGGCGCGAAGAACCTCCAGGTCACCCCAGCCTCCTCGGCACGACCTCGATGCCGCGCCCGCGGACGCCGGACGTGCCGCCGCGCGTCATGCCGGTGCCGCCCGCCGACGAGAGGAAGTGGCACATGTTGAGCGTGTTGCCCGCCGCGAGGGTCCTCGGCTCGTGGAGGTAGAGGTTGCTGTCCACGACGCCCGTCCCGGCGAAGTTGGTGCCCGGCTCGGCCGCCCGGGTCGCGACGACGCTGTTGACGCACACGCCCATGTAGGCCGAGTTGGCGATGCCGGTGTTGTTGGTCAGGCCCTCGAAGGCCCGGACCCAGTAGTCGCCCGCGTTCGGGACCGAGCACGACGGCGAGTTCGTGAGGACCTGCCACGTGCCCGCGGTGGTCTGGGCGTCGGCCGACCCGTAGTTGCTGGCCACCTTCGGCGTCCCGCCGATGAACTCCCACTTGTAGGCCGACCCGGAGGCCGCGTTGTAGACGAGCCACCAGTTGTAGGTGGCCGAGGCCACCGAGTCGGTCAGGACGACCATCTGGCCGTCGACCGGCGCCAGGGGGAGCGCCGTGACGCGGTAGGGCGGGACCGCGAGGGTCGTGACCTTCTCGATCACGGGCTACCCCTGGTCGAGGCCGGAGGCGGTGAACGTGAGCCCGCTGGCGCTCGCGTTGGCCCTGATGACCTCGGTCCCGGTCAGGACGAGCAGGCCGTCCCACTCGGCCATGCCGCCCGGGTCGATCGTGCACGACGGCAGGATGAGGTCGGCGTCGTTCAGCGTGCCCGCCGTCGCCTGCACGCCCATCTTGACCACGATCGCGGCGCCGGTCGGGTTGACCAGCGTCATGCCCTTGATCGTGTAGACGTGCGCGGCCGTCCCGGTGAACAGGGTGGTGGTGCCCGAGCCGACGTTGGCCGGTCCGACGATGCGCTTGAGGGTGTCCGCCATCTCTGCTCCTTATTCGCTTGGTTCAGCCGCCAAGTGCGACGATGAGGGCGATCGGCGGCTTCGGGACCAGCTCGTCCCACGTCGCGCCGTTGTCGCGCCAGAACGACTGCGCGTCCGAGGCGTAGAACAGCCTGCCCTCGGTACCGGCCGCGGGCCTGGCCGAGAGCACGTCGAGCATCACCACGTCCGCGAGCTGCACCGCCTGGCCCGGGTCGAGCGAGTTCTGGATGTCGTCGATGAGCGGGCCGACGTACGGGACGTTCTTCCAGGGGTTCGGGCGCGGGATCGGCATCGCCCCTTACGCCTCCGTAACCGTGATGATGCGGGCGCCGACGAGCACCGGCACGTTCCCGGCGAACAGCGTCCGCGGGTACTTGACGTAGATCTCCTCCGCGGTGAGGAGCCCCGTGCCGACCGCGGTGCCGCCGTCGTCGGGGTACGGGCCGCCCTCCTCCGCGCTGATGAGCGCGACGCCGACGACGAACGCCGCGTCGTCGCCGCCGCCCAGGGCGAGGCGCCCAAGCTCGAACTGGCCGAGCTTGGACTTGCCGAGCTGGCCGCCGAAGCCCACTAGACCGGCGTCCTGCGCGTGGGCGGCATCAGGGCCGACTTGGCGATGCCGCCGGAGAGGCTGCCGTTCTGCGGGTTCGTCGAGTGGTCGGAGCCGTCGATGAACAGCGGCCAGTAGTAGTTCGGCCTGACGCTGAGGCCGTTCTGGAGCCCGGGCCACTTCGAGAAGCGGAGGAGGTCGGTGTCGGTCGGCGCGGCCCCGTCCCAGTAGGCGGGGTGCGCCATGACGCCGTTGAACGGGCTGGTGAGGCTGGAGCCGCGCGCGCCGAGGACGGACGAGACGCCGCTGCCCTCGAAGGGGGTCGTGCTGTTCGCGACGTTCTGCGCCGTGAGCGTGCCGCCGGTCGTGACCTGGATGAAGCGGAGGTTGCCCGTCGTCCGCACGACCGCGATGAAGTACCAGTTGCCGTTCGACATCGCGGGGAGGGTCGAGGACTGGACCCAGATGATGTTGGAGAACACGAAGCCGACGTTGGCGTTGACCGTGACGCCCCAGCCCGCCGTCGCGTGGCCGCGGCCGACCGGCTCGCCCTCCGTGCCGACGTTCGCGGGCCGGACCCAGGCGCAGAACGCCATCGGGACCGCGAAGCCCTCGTTGAGCGTGCCGCCCAGGTTGACGATCGCGTTCGAGCCGTTGAAGGAGAGGGCCATCAGGCGGGCACCAGCCAGGCGCCGAGCAGGAGCGTGTCCACCGCGAGCGTGTCGTTCGCGTGGGCGCCGTCGTGGACGAACCGGACCCAGAGGATGTCGCCCGCGGCGAACGTCGAGGGCACGGTGAACGTGATGTCCTTGCGGTTGTAGGCCGTGCCCGGGACCGTGATGTCCTGCGCGGTCGCGTTGTCGGCCGTGCCCGAGCTGAGCGAGGCGCCGTCGGCCGAGGCGAACGTCCTGATGTACCAGCGCGTCACGCCGCTCGTGGCGTTCGCCATGACGGAGAGCCTGATGCTGGCCGACGTGACGTTCGGCGGCACCTTGACGAAGCCGTCGGCGTAGCCGAGCACGTCCTTGACGAAGTCCCAGTAGCCGAAGTAGCGCGGCTCGCCGATGCCCAGCGAGTCCCAGTAGACGTTCGAGACCGGCACGCGGATGTCCACGGGCAGGACCATCGCCGACGGGACCACGTAGCCCTTCTCGGAGAGGTACTGGTCCAGGCCGCCCTTCGTGAGCGTGTGCGCGACGGCGACGCCCGACGTGTGGCCGACGGCGCTCGTGCCCTCCTGGCCGCGCGTGACCGTGAGGGTGTCCGAGGAGCGCGCCGTGCAGAGCATGATCTCGCTCTCGCACGTGACGCGGAAGTTCCCCGTGGCGGGGAACAGGGCGCCCTGGCCCGACCCGAGGACCAGCGACGTCACCGAGCCGTTCATGGTCGTCTGGAGGACGCCCTCGGCGAGGTTTGCGAGGATCTCTGCCATCGCCCCTTACGCGCTTGTTAGCGCGGGAAGGTTAGCCGCCCGACGGGCCGCCGACGACGGTCGTGACCGTCTCGACGTGCCTCGGCACGGACCGCCAGTACCGCTTGGGCACGGCGATGTAGTTGCTGTCGGCCGCGTCGGCGCCCTGCCTCTGCGCCCTGCGGAGCACGGCCGTCTCGATCGCCACCTGCGGGTCGCGCTGCTGCTCCAGGACCTCAGCGACCTCCCAGGCCCGGCCGGTCCCGTCCTGGCCGGTCCCCGCGCCCTCGGCCGTGACCTCGACCAGCACCACGTAGTCTGTCTTCGTCATGAACGTCTTTTCGGCGTTTCCGCCCCCGAGAGCCAGCCGCTCTCCACGAACGGCGGGTTCGTCCCGTGCGGCGGCGGGATGCCGGGCGGGGCCGCGCCGGGCGGCCACGGCTCGTCGTCCGGGTCCACGACGCCGGGGCGGTGCCCCGGCTGGGCGAGGCCGACCCGCGGGTTGCGGTAGCCGTCCGCGAGCCAGCCGTCGTGGCTCCAGGGCGTCGAGGGGACGTAGCCCAGGACGCTGACCAGGGCGCCGAGGCCGAGGTCGGCCGAGCCGAGGACGTTCTGCGAGTACCTCGCGACGAGTAGCGCCGCGAGGTCGAGGCTGGCCCCGCCGAGCCTGGTCGGCGCGCCCTGCGCCAGCCCGAGGTACGAGAGGCCGGTCTGGGCCTGGGCGAGCGCCGTGCGGCGGCCGAGGGCCGCGCGCGCGTCCGTGAGGGCGAGCTGCGCCGCGCCCTTCGAGCCGAGCCTGCCAGCCGCCAGCCTGCCGTCGGCGAGCGCGAGGGACGCCGAGCCCTTGTGGGTCGGGAAGCCAGCGGCCAGCCCGCCAGCGGTGAGGGAGAGGGACGCCGAGCCCTGCGCGCCCCCGGCGGCCGACGCGGTCCGGGCGTTCGCGAGCGCGAGGAGCGCCGACGAGCGCGCCGTGCGCCTGCCCGCCGCCGTCCTGGCGTCCGAGAGCGCGAGGGACGCCGTGCCGAGCCTCTGCCTGCTGCCCGCGGCGGTCCTGGCGTCCGTCAGGGAGAGCGACGCGAGCGCGAGCGCGGTGCGCTTGGCCGTCGCCGTCCTGCTGCTGGTGAGCGAGAGGGTGGCCGAGGCGACGGTGGCGCCGCTCGGGGCCGCCGTGATGGTCGCGCCGACGGCGCGGGTCGCCGAGCCCTTGTACGTCGGGCGCCCGGCCGCCGTGCGCGAGTCTGTCAGGAGGAGCGCGGCCATGCCCAGGGCCTTGCGCTGCCCGGCGGCCGTCCTGCCGTCGGTGAGCGAGAGGGCCGCCGTGCCGAGCCTGGTCCTCGTGCCCGCGGCCGTGCGCGAGTCGGTCAGCGCCAAGGACGAGAGGGCCTTGTAGGTCGCGACCGCGAGGGCCGTCCTGGAGTTCGAGAGCGCGAGGCTGGCCTGGCCGGTACCGATCCTGCTACCCGCCGCGGCGCGGCCGTCCGTAAGAGCCAGGCTCGCGGAGGACTTGTACGTCGTCCGGCCGACGGCCGCCCTGTTGTCCGTGAGTGCGAGCGACGCGGCGGCCTTGAGGGTGCTCCTGCCCGCGGCCGTGCGCCCGTCCGCCAGGGCGAGGGCGGCCTGGGCCAGGGCGCGCCTTTGCCCCGCCGCCGTCCGCGTGCTGGTCAGCGAGAGCGACGCCGAGCCGGACTTGGAGGCCGACCCGGCGGCCGTGCGCGCGTTCGAGAGGGACAGCGAGGCGGCGCCGGAGACGGTCCTGCCGCCCGCGGCGGTCCCCGTGTCCGTGAGCGAAAGGCTGGCCTGGCCGAACGCCTTGCGCTGGCCGGACGGGAGCGCGGCGTAGGAGAGCGCGACCGCGGCCGACGTCTTCAGGGTGGAGCGCCCGGAGGCGGCGCGGGAGTCGGTCAGGGCCAGAGAGGCGGTGCCCGTGCGCGTCTTGGTGCCCGCGGCGGTCCCCGTGTCCGTGAGCGCCAGGGTGGCCGCGCCCTTGTACGTCGGCCTGCCGGTCGCGGCCCTCGTGTCGGTCAGGGCGAGCGTGGCGCCGCCGAGCTGGCCCCTGCGGCCCGCCGCGACCCTGGAGTCGGTCAGCGCCAGGGTCGCCGACGCCTTGAGCGTCGAGCGGCCCGCGGCCGTGCGGCCCGCGGTGAGGGCCAGGGTGGCCGAGCCCGTGACCGTCGTCGCCCCGGCGGCGGGCGGGGTCTCAAGCCTGAGCTGGTCTACCTCGAAGGCGAGCGCCGAGGCGGACTCGCCCCAGAAGCGCACCGAGAGCGTCGAGTACGAGGAGATGCCCGCCGCGTCGGCGTCCGCGATGTTGAGCGTGTAGTCGGCGGGCGCGTTGGTGAGCGGGCCGACGAGCAGCGCGGGGGTGCGCTGGGTCGAGCCGTCCAGGAGGATGGCCCTGAACTCGCCGTCGGACCCGGTGGTCGTCCTGGCCCTGACCTTGATCGAGTGCCCGGTCCTGGCCGCGGGCGCCGACCCGGCGCCGAGCGTGACCTCGGCCGCGCTCGTGCGCTTGGCCTTGAAGCTCTCGACGAGCCACGGGAGCACGGCCGTACCCGCCCCGCGGACCGAGCCGACCTCCATCTGGAGCTTGGTGAGCGTGATCGGGTTGGCGACGCTGTGCCGCGTGGTCCAGTTGGTGCCGTCCGGGCTGCTCTCCCAGTACGTCGTGCCGCTCGCCTCCCTGATCCTCAGGTAGCGGTGGAGGCGCGCGTCGAGCGTGGTCGTGTAGACGTCGGTGGTCGTGCCCGCCACCTTCTTGGTGGCCTTGAGCGTCGTCTGGCTCAGCACCGACCACGAGACGAAGTTGTTCGTGTCCACGTAGAGGCTGAAGTAGCAGCCCGCCGAGCCGTCCGAGGCGGTCGGGTACTGCTCGGTCTCGAACGTGACGTTGTTGCCCACCAGCGACCACCCCGAGTTGGTCGGGTAGAGGTACGAGCCCGCGACGGACGGGTCGCCAACGGCTCTACCCCCGGTGACGGTCCAGCCGGTGCCCGGCGCCCAGAACGAGTCGAAGGACGTGCCGGGGAACAGGTCGGGGTGGTTGATCGTCGAGGCGACGCCAGCCGCGACCCTGCCCGCCGTGAGGGCGAGGGTGGCGGTGCCGGTCTGGGTCGCGGGCGCGGGCTTGACCGCGATCGTGATCGCGCCCGAGCGCGCGTTCGACGTGTCCTGCGAGAACGCGCCAGGGTCCTCCGACGAGGCGTTGAGCTGGCGGAACGCGACCGCGCCCGCGACCTGGCCGACGGTGCTGCTGTCGGTCGGGTTACTGCCGACGTAGCCCGTGTAGTTCGTCGGGGCACCGTTGTTGGCGGTCCACGTGCTCGACGCGCTCGTCTCGCCGTTGGCGTTGGCCGCGACCCAGAGCGTGTCGGCCGCGCCCCACGACGGCGCGAGCGAGGGTGGGTTCGCGGCGGTCGACGTGCCCGTGGCGAGGGTGCTGGCCTCGGGCGGCGTCGTCGCGTGCGCGCCCGGGATCGACATCACGACGGACGAGCAGAAGCCGGTCGGCGTCCCGGCCTGCGTGGCCTGGACGGTGCCCGTCTCCGAGCCCGTGCTCCACTTGTAGGCGACGCCGATGGCGACGGTCGAGCCGCTCGTGCCGAGGTCGGTCAGCTCGGTCCAGCCGGACGTCCAGGCCGAGAACGTGGCGTTGGTGCCGGACGCCTGGTAGGCGTAAAAGATGGCGATCAGCAGGTCGCCCGCGCTCTTGGTGAGGCCGGAGAGGTTGGCCGTCTGCCTGGTGGCGGTCGTGTTCTCCTGGTTGGCGGTGACGATCCGGCCGCCGGTCGGGATGGTCGGGAACGCCACGCCTAGCCCGCCGTCGCCGTGATCGTGGTGCCGTCCGCGGTGATCTCCTCGATCTTGCTCCACAGCGGCGTCGCGGCCCAGCCCGTCGTCGTGGTGTCCCCGGAGGGCACGAGCTGCTGCGGGACCAGGCCCGCGGCGGCCTGGTCCTGCACCGCGAGCCCGAGGTCGATGTAGTCCTGGTGCGTGGCCGCGGCGAGCGTGCCCGTGAGGTCGCCGAGGAACAGCGAGAAGCCGTACGCCGTCGAGGGCGACGCGACCGGGAGCGTCGGCAGCTTGGCGTACCTGGCCGCGACCTGGGTGGCGCTGAGCGCGGTCTCGTGGATGGCGACCATCGCGGACGCGAACTGGATGGAGACGCCGCCCATCAGGACGGTGCCGCTCGGGGTGGCGGGGGCGGTCGTGCCCGCGGAGCCGTTCACCAGCGCGCCGTCGAGGTAGTACTTCCACGTCCCGGCGTCGCGCGTGACGACGAGGTACTGCCACTTGTTCTGGGTCAGGGCCACCGCGCTGTTGGCGCCGAGCGCCACGCCGCCGCAGAGGTACTGCCACGTGTAGTTCGTGTCGATGATGATGCCCCAGCCGTTCGCGCCCGAGTTGCCGTTGTAGAGCACGGTCTGGTCGCTCGCGCCGAGAGCCTGCATCTGGATCAGCAGCTCCATCGTGAGGTTGTTGGTCACGGTGGAGACGTGAGTGCTGCGCACGAGCGTCTCGCCACCGATGGTGCGGATGCCGCTGACGCCCGTGAACGGGCCGGGCTGCACGTAGTCCGGCGAGCCGGTGACGCTGGTCATGGCGAGCCCGTTGCCGGACATGTCGGCTGGCGGCCCGGAGCCGTCCTGCATCGTGTAGAACGCCTTCGGGGCGTCGGCCACGACGCTGGCCTCCCACTCCGTGTTCTCAAGCCGGGCCAGGAAGCCGCGGTAGTCGGCGCCGTCGTACGTGCTGCCGCCCGCGTAGATGCCGAGCACCAAGTGGATCCTGCTCATCGGCCACTTGGCCCTGCGCGCGTGCCTGAGCACGCGGTCCGGCGCCCAGAGCGGGTCGCTCGCGTACGCCTCGGGCAGGTAGTGGAAGCCCGCGTCGTACCACGCCTTGAAGTCCATCACGCCCGCGGCGGCGACCGTCGTGTCGCCGAGGACGCTGACCTCGTTGCCGGTCGCGGCGTAGGTCACGAGCGCGGCGGCGATGTTCGGCTGGGCCGCCCTGAAGGCCGTGCAGAACGTGCCCGCGTTGGCCCTCGTGCCGCCCGTGTCCGTCTTGTACTCGGCCTCGGCGTTGGCGATGTAGAACTCGGCGCCCCAGAGGTCGATCTGCGAGTCGGCCCTGCCCGCGTCGCCGGACGGGTCGGTGTGCTGCACGCCCCAGAGGCCGAAGCGCATGCCGCGCGACTGGATGCCCGCCTTCCAGAGCGGGATCTGCGTCTGCTCGATCAGCGTCGTGCCGTCGAAGCACTGGAGGCAGACCCAGCCGAAGTGGTTGTCGGCGGCGTAGTCGAGGATGTCGTCCATGGCCGCCGCGTTGCCGGTGAGGTCGAACATGATCACGCCCGCCTCGGTGAAGACCTCGGCCGCGGTCGGCAGCTGCGGGCCGACGACCAGGGCGAAGAACTCCCGCGCGGTGGCGTCCGCGGTGCCCCAGCTCAGCGTGAACCCGTCGGAGTCGAACGACGAGAGCGTCGCCTCCGCGTCCGTCGTGGACGGGTTCGTCGCGTGGCGCAGCGCGGCGGTCGTGAGCGTCGCCATGTTCTCGTCGGCCGGGTTGGCGCCGTCCGTGCCCGACGTCCACGTCGCGGCCTCGCCCGTCCCGTCGGCCGCGCCGAGGGAGAGCTTCATGAGCGTCCTGTCCTCGGACGCGGAGGTAGCCCTGTTCGTCCCCATCAGGAGGGCGGCGTTCGGCGGGAAACCGGCGCCCGCGGTGGCCTTGGTGCCGGTCGAGGTCTTCTGCGTGTCCGTCAGCACGTCGAAGCCGCCGCCCGCGAGCGCGAGGTAGAAGAAGTAGATCGAGCTGCCCGACGTCTGCGTCACGTAGTCCAGCGTGAAGCCGTCGGCGTCGAACGAGCTGAGCCGCGCCTCGATCGACGGCGCCTCGGACGGGTTGCCCTGCACGAACACCCGGTCGGCCTTCTGGTAGGAGACGACGTCGGAGGTTGCGATCCCGGTGTCCTCGCCGACGTAGAGCGCACCGGCCCCGCCCGCGGCAGCCGCGCCGATCCCGAGACGGCCACCGCCCAGGATAAAGCTGCTCGACGGGTCCGAGGACGTCGAGATGTGGCCGGTCAGGAGGCAGTCCGGCTCGAACCCGACCCCGGTGTAAGCCTGCGTGCCGGTGCTCGTCTTCGCCTGCGCGACGCCGACGTGCGCCTGGAGGTCGTCGCCGTAGAAGGCCACGTAGTGGATGAGGTACTGGTGGCCCGCCGACGGGAAGTCGAGCGTGAAGCCGCCGGGGTCGAACGACGTCAGGGTCGCCGACACGTCCGTGCCCCCGGTGGAGGGATCGACGACGCTGAGGCAGTGGCTATCCCGCTGGTTGCGGTACGCGACCGTCGGCGACACGTTGTCGCTGCTCGACGTCGAGACGCACGCCTGCGACGACGGCCCGGCCGCGAACCCGACGGCGGTCGCCATCCCGGCCGCGTAGCCCTCCGCGCCCTGGCGCGTGAAGAAGAAGACCAGCGCCTTCGGCGTCTCGGTCCCGAGCCCGGGCACGGTGTACGACTGCGAGCCCGCCGAGGCGGGCGACGTGAGCGTCCCCACCTTGGCCCCGGACTTCGGCAGCGCGGCGGCCGTCGTCGCGCGGAACGCGGCGGTTACGACGGCGCCGCCGAACGCCGCCGTGCCCGGCGACCACGTGGCCGAGACGCTGCCGGTCGAGGCCGCCTCCTTCGACTCGATCGCCACGGTGTCGCCGCCGCCCGAGCCCGACCCGCGGAGCGTCCAGCCGGTGCCCGCCGCGAGCGTCGTCCCCGCGGCGTTGTCCGTGCCCGCGACCGAGACGAGCAGGTCCCCGGCGAGGGCGCCCGCCACCGCGCCGCCGTCCACGGTGTCGGTGCCGACCGCGCCGGTCTTCCTGGCGCCGCCGTCGGTCGAGTCGCCGACCGCGACCGTGCCCGGCGGCACGCCGAACTCGGAGACGCCGCGCCAGCAGAAGTTGGCGTCCCCGTTGAAGGTGACGGAGTTGGGGCCGGTCGAGGGCGCGATCCCCCAGTACAGGGCCGTGCGCTGCTGGTTCGTCGTCAGGAACGACTCGGACAGCTGGAAGACCGTGCCCAGCTCGTCCGTCGGGACCGCGTACGGCCCCGAGCCGGTGTCCTCCTGGTCGATCCAGGCGAGGATCAGGTTGCCCGCCGTCACGTCGTCGCCGAACGCCTGCTGCATCGCGCCCGAGCCGCCCGGGCCGCCCGCCGACTGGACGTGCGGCCAGGCGGGCGCGACGAACGAGGCGATGATGGTCGAGCAGATGTCCGCCCCGCCGAAGTTGAAGGTGGCGCTGACGGACGCCGCGGCGGTCTGCTGGTACGACGCGACGCCGACCTCGTCGCCGCCCCCGTCGTCGCTGTTGTCCTGGTAGGCGAACGGGGACTCGACCTCGTCCCCCGAGGAGAGGGAGGCGCCGCGGTTGTAGGCCGACGCGACGAGCAGCGCGCCGTCCGCGGTCGGCACGACCGCGGGCGTGGCCGGGTTGGCGGTCGAGGCGGTCGCCGCGCTGTCGTGCTGGTCCAGCGCGATCGCGCCGCCGTTGTCGGCGGCCCACTCCTGGATGACGAGCGTGGTCCAGGAGCCGCCGTTGTAGCCGGGCACGATCGTAACCGGCCCGCTCCCGCCCGCGACCGCGTACCACATCGCCGTCACCTGGTCGCTGGCCGAGTCCGCCTGCTCCTCGACCTGCGCCAGCGTCCCCTGCGGCGACGTGACCGTCATGCCGGTGGCGTCGCTGCCGAGCACGACGACGATCAGGTTCCCGTCGGTGACGTCCGAGGGGAACGCCAGGCTGCCCGACGGCGCGTCGGCGCTGGCCGACTGGACCTTCGTCCAGGTGGTCACTCCGGGCTGTCCTCGCGGCTCGCCATCTCTCGCCCCTTACGGGGCCGGAGCGCGGGCGTTACGCCGCGACGGGCGAGATGCTGATCGTGAGGTTCGAGGCCGGGAGGCTGAAGTTGTCGCCGACGGCGACGGTCTTCGAGGCCGTGAGGGCCGCGGAGCCGAGGAAGTTGCCCGCCGAGGAGGCGTCCCAGAACGAGATGTGCGAGTAGGTCTCCGCGGTGGACACGGAGGTCCAGTCCACGGAGGCCGAGTTCGTGATCGAGCCGCCCGAGGCGGCCGAGAACGTGACGCCGACGCGGGTGGTGTTGCCAGCCGCGGCGGTCGCGCCAGCGGAGCCCGGGTCCGCGGTGTGCAGCTTGACGAAGAACCCCGCGGGGGCCGTCCAAGCCTGGGCGCGGCAGAGCAGGTCCAGGAACTTGTTGGCGACGTTGACTGTAGCGATTCCGACTGTCATCTCGCCCTTTACGGGACGGAGGACCCGCTTTCTAGGGGTCGAGCCGCTTGGAGCGCATCAGGTGGTGGCCGAGCCCCAGCCACCAGATCAGGACGGCGGCCGTGCCGACCCTGCGCGTCCTCGCGCGCCTGCAAGCCTCGGTGACGGTCGGTACGCGGCCGGTGGCGAAGGCGGACGCCTCCCAGGCGCCGAGCGCGATCGCGCAGCAGCCCCAGAGCCGCCGGGTGTCAGACCTGCTCGGCTTCCTCAAGGGCCTGCCCGTAGTCGATGCTGTCGACGACCTCGGGGCCGACGTAGACCAGGATGACGCCGTCCTCCTCGGAGCCGTCGTCGCGGGCGGTCACGAGCGCCTCGATAGCCTCGTCGCGCCCCTCGAACGCGGCCAGCTCGGAGCCGGACTCGTCCACCACCACGTAGGTCTCGGTGCCGTCCATCCGCCGCTTACGGCGCGGTCGGGGCCTGTTTCCAGGGCCGCACGGTCCACACGCAGTGCCAGCAGAGGCCGAGCGCGGGCTCAAAGCCCCGCGGGTACGGGACGGTCTTGCAGTTCGAGCAGCGGTCCTTGTCGCTCAGGACGTGGCTCACCGCCGTATCCCCAGCGGGGCGTGGCAACGGCTGCACGACGCCTGCCTGATCGGGCGCCTGCTCATGTCCCCGAAGCGGTCCCACACGCGCTCGCTGTAGCGGTGGCCGAGCAGGACGCACGGCAGGTCCTCGCCGAGCCAGGTGCGCAGCTGCCAGAGCCGCCAGGAGAGGTAGCTCACGTGACCCTCGAAGGCTGCTCGGGGTTGCAGATCCGGCACCGCGCGTCCTTGTCCGTCGGCTCGCCGTGGATCCGCTTGGCGCACCGCGCGTCCCACGGGTCGTGCAGGCCCGGCTTCATCTCGCCGCGCAGCCTGCGCCCCGCCTCCAGCCTGCGGTCGTTGAAGTCGTCGGCCCAGGCGTCGAACGCCCTGCGGTCCTCGGGCGTCAGGCAGCGCGGGTTGTCGAGCCAGACGTCGTCCCTGCGCGCCCCCTGCGACTCGGCGAGCTGGCGCCCGGCCTCCTTCATGTGGTCGAGCAGCTCGACGGCCTTGCCGACCGTGACGTCCGGCGGCAGCGAGCGGAACGCCATGATCTCGATCTCGGCGCCAGCGAGACCGCGGACCAGCTCGTCCACCTTCCCCTGTAGCTCGTCGCGCTCGTCCAGGACGAGTAGGTACTGCCTGTGGACCTCGACGGGCCAGTCGGGCCTCGACGTCGCCATAGTGGCGGCCAGACCCTTCAGCTCGTCCAGGGCGCGGGCGCCCTTCGCGCCCGGCGGGAGGTCGGCGCGGATGTCGCCGCCCAGCTCCTCGATCCGCTTCAGCGTGCCGAAGGCGCTCACGGCCGGTCGTCCTCGTCGTCCAGCGGCGGCATCGGGACCGTCCGGCCCTCGATCGCGTCCCGCAGCGACGCGGCGAACTCCTCGCGCGCCTGCCTCGCCTCGCGGTCGCGCCGCGCGTAGTAGTACAGGGCGGCCCAGAACACCGCGAAGACCGGGTTGAGCGCGGCCCACCAGCCGTCCCGCGCGCTCACGGACAGCAGGGCGAGGAGGGCGAGCCACATCGACTCGCGCCAGTAGAGCGAGACGCCGCGGCGGAAGGTCATGCCCCCATTGTGCCGTTGTCGCAGGGGTCGAAGCCGAGCGTCTCGACCGCGCGGCACCTGGCGCAGTCGGGCGAGCCCTCCGCGCAGCCGCACGGGTGCACGTAGACCATGGCGACGAGCGCCCGCCTGAGCGCGGCCTCCGGCTCGACGTGCTCCGAGCAGTAGGGGGACGCGGTGTTGTGGATGAGCCCGGGGTCGTCGATGCCCTCGCACACGCCGCAGCGAAGCTCGTGGCCGGTCCCCTCCCCGGCGAGCCCGGCGAACTCGGCGACCGCCCAGCGCCCGTTCTCGGCGTCGATGTGGTCGACGCAGCGGACGCCCGCCTCGGGGTCGCACCTGCACGCGGCCGGGTACGGGACCCGGGTCGCGACGATCATCCGCAGGATCTCCACCGGGTCGCGCCGGTCGGCGACCCGCTCGGCCGACGCCGACACGCGCGCCGCGTAGTCCTCGCGCCACGCCCGGCGCTCGTCGCGCTCCGCCGCGCTCATCGGCGTCGCGGGGCCGGACAGGTAGAAGCTGTCCAGGTGGCTGAGGTCGCTCAACGGTCGACCGTCTCGGTCAGGCGCAGGACGCGCGCCACGAGCGACTCGGCCGCGGCCTGCTCGCGCCAGACGCTCGCGATCTGCGGCATGCCCGTCCTGTCCAGCTGGTCGGCCAGCTCGTTGTCGGTGTCGGACTGCTCCGAGAGCCACTCGGCGAACCGCGCGCGCTCCTCGGGCGTGAGGGGCGCTACGCCCACTCCACGCCCTCCTCGGTGCGGTAGACCTTGGTCTCGCTCTCGACGCGGCGCTCCGTCTTCCTGAGCAGCCTGAACGAGGGGACGGACGTCTTCCCGTAGTCGAGGGGCGTGCCGTGCCTGTGGCCCCAGTCGATCTCGCCCTCGAACGCGAGCGCCCCGGAGAGGCCGTCCCAGAACGAGACGATCCCCTCCTCGTCGCAGAGGAAGCTCTCGAAGCTGCGCATCGCCCTGGTGGCCACGCGCGACCGCTCCTTCTCGGCCGTCTGGAGCGCCTCGTGCCGCGCGAGCGCCTCGGCCACGGTCATGCCCTGGATCGCGGGGTCCTTGACGTTGAGCGGGCCGCTGCCCGCGAACATGCGGGCCGGGCGCGGGCTCTCCTGGCTCATGAACTCCTTGACGGCCTCCAGGTAGAGCCGCTCCGCGTTGGAGACGCGCTCCTCGAAGCCCTGCTCGGTCATCAGGTCGTCCACCCAAACGAGCGTGCGCCCGTCGGGCTCGTCGCATCTCACGTGCTCAACGCTTGCGAGTCTCATGCCCTGGTCTTCGTCACGGCGCGACCCTCACCATGCGGCTGCCGCACCGGCAGCAGTAGGCGCGCTGCTGGCGGTGGCCGAGGGCCTTCGTCTCGTGGAGGCAGACCATGCACAGGAAGCGCAGCGGCACCCTCTCGTCGCCGCGCATGTGCCGCGCCAGCCTGCGCAGGAGGGCGATCACGCGAGCTTCGCCACCTGGCCGCACATGCAGCGCCGCCTCTGGCCGCGCCACTGGTGCGACGGGGGTCGGCACACGGGGATCAGCGAGAGGTAGGTCGGCACGCCCGGCATGGCGACGCGCACGCGCACCCTGCGGCGCCTGGCCACTACGCCTCGTCGGCCGCGTCGTCGGCGGCGATCAGCGAGGAGATTGGGCCGACGGCGTAGGCGCCCTTGACGCGGGCGATCTTCCTCGCGACGGCC
>Ga0070684_100000046_pt1 | contig 83793 bp, 60 predicted proteins | sample KBSC723LmetaG_FD_65653 | JGI IMG/M metagenome (GOLD analysis project Ga0070684, IMG submission 65653) | Corn rhizosphere microbial communities from Kellogg Biological Station, Michigan, USA - KBS C7.2-3L metaG | ecosystem: Host-associated > Plants > Roots > Rhizosphere ...
AAGCGGTCCCGTTCGGCTTGCGTCATCAGCAGTTGTCCTTCTTGCACCTCCCCAGCCTGGGCGACGTCAATAGGACATTTCTACTTTGCGCAAATAGGACATTATCATTTTGCGGCGACAGGGGACAGGGGTGGGCTTGACAGACGCCCCCGCGCGCATTAACGTTGTTCAACATATCTCTCCGGAGGGGTCCGTCGTGAGACTGAGAACAGCGTTTTCCACCGCCGTCTTTTCCCTTTTCGTTTGCGCGAGCGCCTTTGCGCAGGCAGGCACCGAGGGGTCGCTTCTGGGGTCTGTCACCGACGCCAGCGGCGCAGCGGTTCCGGCCGCTTCCGTCACCATCGCCAACCTCGAAACCGGCATCTCCAACCGCACCGTCACCGATTCCGCCGGCTACTTCCAGGTGCTGCCGCTGCCGCGCGGGATGTACTCCGTGAACGTCCAGAAGACCGGCTTCGCGACGTGGCAATTGCAAAGCATCGAGCTGACCGCCGGCGAGAACAAACGCGTCTCTCCCGTCCTGCAGATCGGCACGACGCAGTCCGAGGTGACCGTAGCGGCCGGCGTCGACCTCGTCCAGACCGAGCAGTCGGGAATCGCGGGCGCGGTCGAGCAGGTCCAGATCCGCGAGCTGCCGTTGAATGGCCGCGACGCGATCTCGATGGTCGCCCTGGCGCCTGGCATGCGCTATCTCGGGGTGGGCGGCAGTCCACTGACCGACCAGCGCACCGTCCAGGGACTGGGCATGCGGACCGATCAGACGCTCTTCACGGTCGACGGCCAGGACCACAACGACCCGAGCACCGAGGGCGGGATGATCATCCCCAACGTGGACTCGGTCTCGCAGTTCCGCGTCGAGACCTCGAACTTCAGCGCGGCCAGCGGCCGCCAGCCGCTCCAGGTGAAACTGATCACCAAGAGCGGCACCAACCAGCTCCACGGCACCCTCTTCGAGTTTCTCCGCAACGACTTCTTCGACGCCCGCAACACGTTCGCGACCACGCGGCCCACGCTCCGCCGCAATCAGTTCGGCGGCAGCGCCGGCGGTCCGGTGAAGAAGGACAAGACCTTCATCTTCGGCAGCTTCGAAGAGACGCGCATCCGCACGCAGCAGCTCTTCAATTCGTTCGCGATCAACCCGTCGCTGCAAGCGGGCAATTTCGGGTCGACCAAGATTACCGATCCGACCACCAACCTGCCGTTCGCCAACAACCAGATTCCGGTCTCGCGCTTCGACAGCGCGTCGAAGTTCTTCCTGCCGTACTTCCTCCAGCCGAACACGAGCACCGGCGACCGCTTCGTCGCCCAGGCCCCGCTACCCGACGACGCCACCAACCTTTTCCTGCGCATGGACCACCAGATCGCGCCGACGCAGCGCATTTACGCGCGCTGGACGCGCGCCGCGCACAGCATCAAAAGCCTCGACTACAAGCCCGAGATCTATTCGAACACCGAGCTGATGCAGCACAGCGTCGGCATGAGCTACGACTGGACGATCACGCCGCGCACCGTCTTCAACGCGGGCTCGGAGTTCTCGCATTCGACGACGACGGGAACGTCGCCTCAGGTCGGCGTCGACAACCTGGACGCGAAGGCCGGAATCCAAGGCTTTCCCACGTCGGTTCTGGGACAGGGCATCGGGCTGCCGACCGTCGGCATCACCGCCTATAGTGGCTTCTCGTATCCGACCCAGGTGCCGTCTTCGTTCAAGCGCGAGCTGTTCAGTGAGACCGCGAACGTGACGTTTATCCGCAACACCCACACCGTCACGGTCGGCGCGGAGTACTCCGACCGGCGCACCGCTACTCATCATTTCTCCACCGCTCCGCGCGGCTCGTTCACGTTCAACGGCCAGTACACCGGCAACGCGTTCGCCGACTACCTACTCGGCATGGTGCAGTCGATCTCACGCAATCTCCCGCTCGACGAGTTCGGCGTCGCGCACTCGCCCTACGAGGCGTTCTTCGCGCAGGACGACTGGCGCGTCTCGCGCCGCCTGACGCTGAACATCGGCGCGCGGTACGACCACTGGAACGCCAAGCAGTTCGTGCGCGGCTGCGGCGCCACGTTCGACCCGATCTCGAAGAAGGTGTTGGCGGGCGAAAACTCCTCGGGCCAGGTCGACCTCACCTGCCAGGCCGTCGGTCCGTTCCTCGGGCCGGCAACGACCGACCTTTGGATGCCGGCATCGAAGGCGGGCGTCCCGGGCGGTCTGTTCCAGCCGTCCGGCTACTTCTCGCCGCGCGTCGGCTTCGCGTGGCGTCCGACCGGCAGCAACGACTTCGTGGTCCGCGGCGCCTGGGGCATGTTCACCTCCAGCTTCCAGGGCAACTACACCGGGTCGTCGATTCTCGGGCCGCCGTACTCGGCGAGCGAGACGATCTCGTTCGCGAAGGCCAGCCTCCAGCCGTGGGAAACGGCCTTCCCCGCCGAGCCGCACACCTTCTCCGCGCTCAACGTCGTGAACGCCGCGTACGATGTGAAGCCGAACAACGTAGAGCAGTGGAACTTCTCGATGCAGAAGGCGATCCCGTGGCTCCAGTCGGCAGTGACCGTGTCGTACGTCGGCAACCGCGGCTATCACCTGATCACCAAGAACTCGCTCAACGAAGTGCCGCCGGGCACGTACGCCAACCTGCAGAACGCGAAGCCGTACCCGAAGCTCGGCAACGTTTTCGTGTATCAGAACACCGGCAACTCCTGGTACAACGCACTCCAGGCCGTGATGGAGCGGCGCTTCCGCAACGGGCTGATGTACTCGCTGAATTGGACGTTCTCGCGGAACATCGACGACTTCCAATCGCTGCTCGGCGCCACGCAGCCGACGCCGTTCGCGCCGGCCGGATACAATCGCGGACCGTCCGCGCTGGAACGCCGCCACCTCCTGAGCTTCAACGGAATTTACGAGCTGCCGGTCGGACGCGGCAAGCGCTTCGGCGCGCAGATGCCGAAGCTGCTCGACGGCGTCCTCGGCGGCTGGGAGCTCTCGGCGATCTACCAGTTCAACTCCGGCCAACCGCTGGTCTTCACAGTCCCGGGGACCACGCTCGGCAACGGGTACAATACGCGTCCGATCCTGTTAGGCGATCCGCACCTCGACAATCCGACGGTGGGCCGGTGGTTCAACCCCAACTACGTCGACACTGCCGGAGTCTGCCACGCGACGCTCGCCGACCAGCCCTGCGTCTTCGGCATTCCCAAGGCAACGCAGTTCGGGAACGCGGGAATTGGGATCGTCTCCGGCGCTGCCCTGCACTCGCTCGACGCGGCGCTGATGAAGAACTTCCACTTCCGGGAGAAGGATTATGTCCAGTTCCGCTGGGAAGCGTTCAACGCGTTCAACGAGGTGAACCTCGGGAACCCGGTCCTGAATATCGGGCAGGCGAACACGGGCATCGTGACGGGGACAGTCGGCAGCGCGCGCCAGATGCAGATCGCGCTCAAGGTCGTTTTCTAAAAAAGCAATCTCTCGCAGAGTCGCAGAGCCGCAAAGAACACAAACGCAAGCCGGTGTTTTGTGTTCTCGGCGTCTTTGCGCCTCTGCGAGAGGAATGCGTTAATCGAACGGCTGTAACGCCCGCCGCGGGTCGGGCGTGCGTGACCCGCGCACCATCGTCAGAAATACGATCGTCGCGATGCACGGCACGATCGCGCCGCCCCAGATTACCGGCTCGAATGAGATGCGGTCGCTGATGCGCCCGATCAGGTACGTGGAGAGCAGTGTGCCGACTCCCGCTCCCGCTCCGCTGAGTCCGCTTACCGTCGCGACGGCGCGCGTGTCGTAGACATCCGCGGGAAGCGCCAGGAACATCGTGGCGCAGCAGGCGTACGCGAAGGTCACGTACGAGAAGATGGCGACCAGCGCGACGAAGTTCGTCGTCATGGTCGCGGCGGCGAGCAGAAGCATGCTCGGGCCGAACACGAGGATCACGCCGCGACGCGCGCGACCCACCGGCCAGCCGCGCTTGATCCAGTAGCTCGACAGGCCGCCGCCGAAGAAGTTGCCCAGATCGCCGGCCAGAAACGGCGCCCAGAATCCCAGGATGCTCTGCTCGACGTTGTGGCCCTTGCTCATCAGGTACAGCGGAAACCACTCCGACATGAAGAACCAGTAGGGGTCGAGCAGGGTGCGGCCGAGGAGGATTCCCCACGTCTGCCGGAAGCGCAGCAGGTAGCCCCAGCCGACCGGGTCTGTCGTCACCGGCGGCGGAGGCGCGTCCTGCGGGTTCGCGTCCGCCACCGCATGGACACGCTGCCACACCAGGATCCAGAGCAGTCCGAGGCTGCCCGTCACGAGGAACGCGGGCCGCCAACTGCCGAACCACCGGTACATCCCGAGCACCAGAAACGGCGCGATCGCGCCGCCGATCGACGATCCTGAGTCATAGAGCGCGACCGCCCATGCCCGCTGTCGCGCCGGGAACCACTCCGACACCGTCTTCGCCGCCCCCGGCCAGTTCGCCGACTCGCCGGCGCCGAGCAGGAAGCGGAAGACGCGGAAGCTGCCGATTCCTTGCGCGGTCGAGGTGAGCATCGCGACCGCCGCGTAGAATGCCACCGTGAGCGAGAGTCCGCGCCGCGAGCCGAGCCGGTCGAGCAGCCGTCCGCAGAGCGCCTGCCCGAGCGTGTACGCGATGCGGAACGAGATCAGGATCGTCGCGAAATCGGTGTTCGTCCAGTGGTAGTCCGCCTTCAGAAACGGCGCGAGGATGCTCAGCGTCTGGCGGTCGATGTAGTTGATGATGGTCGACGCGAAGAGCAAGCCTCCGATCCACCATCGGAGCTTGGAGCGGGTGTGGGGCTCGAATTCGATCTCCCGATTATAATGGCTCGGTGCGATTGGTCCAGTTGATAAATGCGAACGGCGCGCGTCGTGTCGCCGTGGTCGAAGGGGAAACGCTGCGCCTGCTGAGCAGCGGCGAGTCGGTGTACGACGTGGCGCAAGCAGCCTTGGCCAAAGACGTCCGCCTGCCGGATGCGGTTAACGAGCGCCTCTCGAAAGAGACTCTCGACTACGGCCCGGTATATCGTCTGGAATCGGAGTGGCGCCTGCTGCCGCCGTTCTCGCATCCCGAGCCGGCGCGACTATTGGTGACCGGCACCGGCCTCACCCACAAGGCGAGCGCCGACAATCGGCAGGCCATGCACCGCAAGCCGGAAGAGCTCTCCGACAGCATGCGCATGTACCTCGACGGGCTGCAGGGCGGACGTCCCGCGCCGGGCGAGATCGGCGTTTCGCCGGAGTGGTTCTACAAGGGCTGCGGCACGATCCTCCGCGCACACGGCGAGCCGCTCGAGGTCCCAAACTTCGCCGGCGATGGCGGTGAGGAGCCCGAGGTGGCGGGCGTCTACATGGTCGACGACAGCGGCCGGCCTCGCCGCGTCGGCATGGTAATGGCCAACGAGTTCTCCGACCATGTGATCGAGAAACAGAGCTATCTCTACCTGGCGCACTCGAAGCTCCGTGCCTGCGCAATCGGCCCCGAGCTGCTGGTCGACCCCGACTTCGGCGACGTCCGCGGCACGGTCAGCATCGAACGCGGCGGCAAGCCGCTCTGGTCGAAAGCGATCGCGACCGGCGAGACGAATATGTCGCACTCGGTCGCGAACCTGGAACATCACCACTTCAAGTACGACGTCCACCGGCGCCCCGGCGACGCGCATCTCCACTTCTTCGGCGCGGACGCGTTCAGCTTCGGCGACGGCGTCCGGCTGGAGGATGGCGACGTGATGGTCGTGGCGTTCGAGGGCTTCGGCCGGCCGCTGCGCAACCCGCTGCGGGTCGATAGGTCGGCGCAGAAGTTTGTGCCGGTGACCGCGGTCTAAGGAAGGTGGTGGGGCAGGATTCATCCTGCGCCGGGCTTCAGCCCGGCTCGGCGGGACTGAAGTCCCGCGCAGACTGAAGTCTGCCCACAACGCTAGCCGATCAGCCTCAGGGCATTCCCGCCGAAGATCGCGGCCTGCTCGCCGAGATCCGGGATCGCCGACGCGATCTTCACCCGATTCCATTTCGCCGACGGAGCCCCGCCGATCGGCAGGTCCGTCCCATAGAGAATGCGGTCGACGCCGATGCGCTCGCGGGCGAACTGCAGGTCGGCGACCTGCGCCCCCGACGTTTCCAGCCATACGTTCGGACACAACTCGGCGGAGCGGACCGCGTCGAGGAACATGATCTTGCCGAAGTGGCCGACGACGAACGGGACGTCCGGGAAGCGCCGCGCCTGCTCCATGACTTGAAACGGCTGCGAGTACGGCGGCGTGCCGGTGTGAAACAGGACCGGGATGCGGCGCTCCGCGCACAGGTCCAGCGACGGATACAGGTACGCGCTGTTGGCGGGGAACGATTGCAGCCACGGATGGAACTTGACGCCGCGACATCCGAGGTCGAGACAGCGGCGGATCTCAGCGGCGGCCGCAGCGGCGTCCTGATTCGGGAACGCGGTGCAGAAGGGCACGAAGCGGTCGGGATACTGGCGCGCGGCTTCGATCACCTGATCGTTGGCCACGGCGCAGTCGTTGAACCCGTACAGGCCGGCGAGCGTGAACAGCCAGCAGCGGTCGATGCCGGAATCGTCGAGCAGGCCGACGGTCGCGCCGGCGTCCCACGCTCGCGCGTCCGAGCCCCCTGCGGACTTCTTGTACGCGTACCAGCCCGTGGTGTCGGTCATCAGGTGGACGTGCGCGTCGACGATCATCGTCCCTCCAGGCGCAGCAGGGTCCGCGCGTTGCCGCCGAAGATGGCCTCGCGTCCCGCGTCGTCGAGGCCGGGCAGCAGGCGCAGCTTTTCGATTTCGCCCTCGTAGCTGCTGAACGGAAAGTCCGAGCCAAACAGCAGGCGCGACGCGCCGAACTTCCGCGCCAGCGCCTCGAGGTTCGCGAGGCCGTTGCGCGAGGTCTCGGCCCACAGATTCGGACACGCCTCCAGGCAGTATGGAACGTCGAAGTGGAAATCCCAGCCCGCGTGTCCGATGACGAAGCGGCCCTCCGGGTAACGGCCGGCGAGGTCGGCGATCTTATACGGCATGGCGAGGTACGGCGCGCCTCCCGTCACGTAGACGACCATCTCCAGCGCGAGCGCCGCCTCGACCAGCGGAAACACGAGCGGGTCATTCGCCTCGAAGCCCTGCAGGATCGGATGGAGGATGAGCGCCCGCGCGCCACACGCGCCATGCGCCCGGCGAAGCGCCTCGACCCCGGCCGCGCGCGCCCACGGATTGACGGTGAGGAAGGGCAGGAAACGGTCGGGATACCGGCGCGCCGCTTCCATGACGAAGGCGTTGCCCTCCTTGGTGCGGTAGGCCGCGAACTCGCCCGCCGGACCGAGCGCAGCCTGCCCGACGCCGTGGCGGTCCATCTCCGCGACGAGCGCGTCGAGGTCCATGGTGTGCTCGCGATAACGAAAAAACTGCGGGCTGAAGTGGCAATGGAAGTCGAAGATCATGGGTCGCGCCGCTTTTGGTATTATCAGTCCACTTCGGCCATGAAGACACTGGGATTGCTGATTCTGTGGGTGGGTCTGTGCACGGCGGCGGATCGAAACACCATCGTACAAGACCCCGCGGTTTCGAAGACCATCAAGGACAACTATCTCGCGCTGACGGAGTCCTGGGCGCGCGAGGTCGAGTTCACCCCCGCGGAGCGCGCTGCGATGGAGGCGGGCCGGCGCAACGAAGACCTCCTCATGAACGGCCCCGACGATCCGCTCGGGAAGCAGATCAAGGCGGCCGGCGACCCGTCGTTCGACGCGCTCGCCGCCGTCTATCCGGGCAAGATTCTCGACCGCACGATCCTCGGCAGCTACTCCGACCCTCACCAGCCGCTCGGCGATTACGCGGACGAGTTCGCGATCTACTGGAACGGCGCGGTCGCCGCGAACATCGTCAAGGGCCGGCTCACCGACCGTTACGGCGCGACCGGCGTGCAGCCGCTGGCATTCAACACCGTGCTCTCCTTCAAGGTCGGCCCCGAAGGCGAAGCGTTCGGCCGTGTGCGCTCGCGGTACTCGAGCATCGGCTACGAGCGCGGCTATCTGCCGATCGTGGTCGCGACCTACGAGACGGGCGGCGTCCGGTACCGCGAGATCGCGTTCGCCGACAAGCCGGCGGGCGAGACCGGCGGCTGGGAGATCGCCTACATCGCGTTCGAGATGAGCAACGTCTCGACTGCCGCGCACACGGCAGTGCTCGACGTCTCGGTCCTGCTCCACGACGGCGGGAAGGCCTCGGTCGACGGCAATCGGATCGTCGACGGCGCCGGCGCGGTGCTGCTGGAGCGCAGCGACACGCGGCGCGAGTGGCCGCTGAATCCCGGCGAGGCGATGACGGTCGCGATGAAGATGCCGTACTTGCCCGATTCGAAGCGCATGCTGCGCCCCGCAACAGTCGCCGACTTCGAAGCGGCTCACCGGCGCGTCCGCGAGTTTTGGGATGGGATGATCGCCAAGGCGCCGCGCATCGACGTTCCCGAGGAGCGCGTGAATCGCGTCTGGCGCGCGCTGCTGCTGCAGAACTTCGTGCTCGCCGACGGTCCGCGCTTCACGTACGGGTCCGGCCTGCGCTACAACGAGTCGACGTACCCCCAGGAGAACGGTAACGCGGCGCACGTGTTCGCGATGTACGGCTTCCCCGAGTACGCCGACGCGCTGCAGCCCTGGTTCGTCGACATGAGCGTGACGCCCGCGGGCGCCGGCCGCAAGTATCAGAACCGCCGCGCCATGGTCCTGCACCACCTGTTCGAGAATTACCGTCTGACCGGCAAGACTGACCTGTTCGACCGCTTCAAGAAAGACTACTACCGCGTCGCCGACGAGATCGTCGCGGACCGGCACAGCACCATGACGCCGGTGAAGGGCGAGCGGCCGCTGCACTGGGGTCTGCTGCCGCCCGACAAGCCCGGCGCCGACGTGCAGGCGAGCACCCAGACCGTGTACGTCCTCGGCCACAACATCACGAACTGCCAGGGCCTCCAGGATTTCGGCGAGTTCCTGATTGCCGCGGGCATCGACGCCGAGCGCGGCCGCAAGTACGTCGCGGAGGCCGCCGATTTCCGTAAGACGCTGCTCGCGGTCATGGAGAAGGCGGCGATCCGCGTGCCCGGACGTCCTCCATTCCTCGACCTACAGACGCTCTACTTCAAACAGACTCCCGACTACGGCCCCGAGCCCTACGACGATCTCGCCAACGGCCGCCTGCAAGGCGCGTACTCGCACTACTGGGCGGACATGGAGTTCCACTACAACTTCTTCAACCCCACCGACCAGGTGGCGCAGTGGATCGCCGACTACCTCGTGGCGCGCAACGGCTTCACGCTCGGCCTCACGCGCGCGCACTCTCGCGATGAGTGCTGCGGCGCGATCAACACGGTCTACGACGGCGGCTACGCGAACTTCCGCCTGCGCTCCGGCAAGGTCGACGACTTCCTGCTGACGTTCTACGGACGGCTCGCGTTCGCGATGTCACGGTACACCTACGTCGCGTCCGAGGGGCAGCCGTTCATCCGCTGGAATACGAAGCTCGGCGGGTACGTCGGCGCGGGACTGGACTTCCCCAACTCGGCGTCGAATGCCGACACGCTGCTCATGCTGCGCAACGCGCTGGCGCTCGAAGAGCTGAAGGACGACGTCGCGACCGGCGATCTCTTCCTGCTGCGCGGCGCGCCGCGCGCCTGGACCGAGGCGAGCAAACAGATCCACGTCGAGCGTCTGCCGACCTACTTCGGCGAGCTCTCGATGGAGGTGACCGGAGAGCGCGCCGGCGTGCGCGCGACGATCGATGCGCCCAGCGGACACGGGCTGAAGCGCCTGCTGCTCGACGTCCGGCGGCCGGTGGCTCACGTCCTCGTCAACGGCGTCGAACACAGAGATTGCGACTTCACGGCCGGGGTCGTGCGGCTTCCGGCGGGGCCGAAGCGCTACACGGTCGAGGTGCGCTATTGAGTCCGAAGATCGCGCTGAATCAGCTCGACCTCGCCGTCTTCCTCGTCTACATGCTGCTCTCGCTGGGAATCGGCTTCTGGGCCGGACGCCACGGCCGCCGCGACGCGAAAGACTACTTTCTCGGCGATAAGGGGCTGCCCTGGTACGTGGTCGGGACCTCGATGGTCGCGGCCGTCGTGAGCAGCGAGCATTTCATCGCGCAGGTCGGCGCCGGGTACTCGCAGGGGATCGTAATCGCGGCGTTCGGCTGGAATGCGTGGATCGTCTACACGCTGTTGATCTGGATTTTCCTGCCCTACTACATGCGCACCGGCCTGTTCACGATGCCGGAGTTCCTGGAGCGCCGCTACAACCCGGCGTGCCGCTACATCTTCGCGGTGTTCCTGATTCTCGGGTACATCGCGTCGTTGATCGCGGGGTCGCTGTACGCCGGAGGGATTGCGCTGGAAAGCATGTTCGGACTCGACATTTTCTGGGGGATCGTGGCGCTCGGCCTGCTCACCGGCGCGTACACGATCTACGGCGGACTGCGCTCCGCCGCGTGGACCGACTTCATGCAGATGGCCGTCCTGCTGCTCGGCGGCATACTGGTCCCGGTGCTCGGACTGGCGAAGGTCGGCGGACTCACCGCGCTGGTGCACGAGTTCCCCGGCAAGTTCCAGGTCTTCCATTCGCCGCGCCACGAGCTGTTCCCGTGGACCGGCGTGTTCACCAGCTTCCTCAGCGTCGGCATCTGGTACAACTGCGCCAGCCAGCACTTGGTGCAGCGCTGTCTCGCCGCCAAGGACGAGTGGCACGCGCGCGTCGGCGTGGTGAGCGCGGGTTTCCTGCACACCGTGATGCCGGCGCTGTTCGTGCTGCCCGGCATCATCGCGTACAAGATGTTCCCCCACCTCGAACGGCCCGACTCGGCGTACCTGGTGCTGGTGCAGACGTTGATCCCCGCGGGACTGCGCGGACTCATCCTCGCGGCGATCGCGGCAGCGCTGATGTCGCACATCTCGTCGATGCTCAACTCGACTTCGACCATCCTCACGCTCGACCTTTACCAGAAGCTGTGGAAGCCCGGCGCAGCACAGCGCGACCTCGTCCGCGCGGGCCAGTGGAGCGGCCTCGGAATCCTGCTCGGCAGCATCGCGATCGCGCTGTATTTCAGCACGCTGAAGGCGTCGTTCCTCTTCGTGCTGATCCAGAACGTGTTCGCGTACATCGCGCCGCCGTTCGCCGTGATCTTCACGCTCGGAATTCTGTGGCGGCGCGCGACGGGCACGGCGGCGCTGGTCACAATCTGCACCGGCTTCCCGTTCACTCTGATCCTGCAATACGTGCTGTTCCCGAACGTCGCATGGCTGGCGCCATATCAGAACTATCTGCACCGCGCACTGATCTCGTGGGTGTTCTGCATGATCGTGATGATCGCGACCTCGCTCGCGACGCGCGCGCCCGAAGGCACGGTCCCCGGAATCATCTGGTCGCCGCAGTACGCGCTGCTGCCGAAGAAACTCCAGGCGATCTACGGCGGCTGGAAGGATTTCCGCATCTGGTGGGCGCTCTTCGTCACGATCGTGCTGGCGATCTACGGCTTCTTCCTGTGGTTCCGCTTCCAGCATCCGGAGAACCCGTGATCGAAGGGACCGAGATTTACGCCTCGCGCGGCGTGGTCGCGACCGGGCCCGCGGACGCGGCGCGCGCCGGGGCAGCGCTGTTCGACCGCGGCGGGAACGCGATGGACGCGGCGGCGGCGGCGTGCCTGGCGTGCGCGGTGCTCGAGCCGCAGGCGGTCGATCTCGGCGGCTACGTCGCGGCGGGAGTCGTGCTGGAGGGCGCTACGGGGCGCGTCTGGTCGATCGACAGCAACTCCGTCGCCCCGGCGGCGGCGCGCGGCGATATGTTCGAGGTCCTGCCGGTTCGCGACGGTCCGCGCGGCATCAACGAGCAGGAGTACGCCTGCTCCGTCCGCGACGACGCGAATGTGTACGGACCGCTCGCGACGGGCGTGCCGGGCTTCGTCGGCGGGGTCGGAACGCTCTGGGAGCGCTGGGGACGGCTGGCGTGGGCGGACGTCGTCGCGCCGGCGCGCGCGCTCGTCGAAGCCGGCCCGGACTACACGCTCGTGCGCGCCGACGCGGCGAAGAAGCGCGAGCCTCTTGCCCGCTTCGCCGCGGCATGGAATCCCGCCGACCTCTCTTTGACCCTCGACCGGCTCGCCGATGCCGGCTGGCGCGACTTCTACGACGGCGACCTCGGCCGGCAGATCGCGGACTACGTCGCGGAGAATGGCGGCATTCTGACGCGCGCCGACATGGCCGCGTTCACGCCGCGCGTGACCGAGCCGTATCGTACCGGGTCGATTTACACGGCGATCCCGCCGAACGGGGGCTTCACCGCCCTCGAGGCGGTCCGCGCCTTCGATGCCGACCTCGAACCGGACTACTGGACACGGTGGGCGCGCGTGCTTCCTCCCCTTTGGGCGAGACGGCTGGAGCGTCCCGGCGCCGGCGCGTCGAAGCATGGCACCGTGCACGTCGCCGCCGCCGACTCCGACGGCAATCTCGTCTCCATGACGATCTCGCAGGGCGGCCTCTTCGGCTCCTGCTTCGCGGTCCCCGGGACCGGCATCATCCTCGGACACGGCATGTGCCGCTTTGACCCTCACGCCGGGCATCCGAACGCGCCCGGCCCCGGCAAACGCCCTCTGAACAACGTGTGCCCGATGATCCTCCGCCTGACCGACCGCGACGTCGCCATCGGCGCGCGCGGCGGACGCCGCATCGTCAGCGTCGCCGCCCAATTCGCGCAGCGCATCGTCGCGGGCGCGACCGTCCGAGAGGCCGCCGTCGCGCCCCGCCTCCACATTCTCGACGAGGGTCCAGTCGAGATCTCGAAGAACTTCGATCCGGCGGCCCGAGCGGTCCTCGAAGCGCGCGGATATCGCATCGAGGTCCCGGACGAAGTCGCGGGCGCGGCCCACGGCGCGGAGATTCTGAAGCACAATGGCGGATTGAGGGCCGGCGGCAATACCTGGGCCGCCGGAGTCTGAACCATGCGTCTCGCCAACTACACGTCTCCGGAAATCCGCACGCTCGGCGTCGACAAACTCGTCGTGATCGCGCCGCTCGGTTCCTTCGAGCAGCACGGCCCGCACCTGCCGCTCACCACCGATACCGACCTCGTCACCGCCGTCGCGGACGGCGTCGAAGCCCAACTGCCCGACCGCGTCCTGCTGTTGCCGACCTTGTGGATCGGGCACTCGACGCATCACATGCACTTCCCGGGCACGCTCGACATTCCGCAGATGCACTACATCGCGATGGTGCAGGACCTCTGCCGTTCGATCCTGGCGATGGGCGCCGTGAAGGTCCTGCTGCTCAACGGGCACGGGGGCAACGACATCCCGGTGCGCGCCGCGCTGCGCGAGGTCAAGACGGAGTTGAACGGGCGCGCCGGCGTCCATGTGCTGTACGCCGCATATTGGATGCTGGCCGCCGCGAGCATCCGGCAGATCCGCGAATCGGAGACGGGCGGTCTCGGGCACGCTTGCGAGATGGAGACGTCGCTGATGCTGCACCTGCACCCGGACCGCGTCCGCATGGAACTGGCGCGCCGCGACGGTCCGCGCTTTGACTCGCCGTATCGCAAGGCCGACATGCAACTGACGAAGCCGGTGTACGGCGTCAACGAATTTCACGAGATCTCGGAGAGCGGCGTGGTCGGCCACCCCGACCTCGCGACTGCCGAGAAGGGCAAGCGCTTCTACGACGCGATCGTGGCCGACACCCGCACGTTCATCGAGGACTTCCTGACGTGGTAATCACCTCCATCGAAACCATTCCGGTCCGCGTGCCGATCGACGAGCGACTGGCGATCCGCGCCAAGGGCGGCACGCATTCCGTGTCGCCGTTCCTGCTCGTCCGCATCCACACCGACGAAGGCATCGAGGGTCTCGGCGAGGTCTCGTGCACGCCGCGCTGGAGCGGCGAGGACCAGGTCACCGCGGCCCACTTCATCTCCTCGATCTTCGAGCCGCTGCTTAAAGGGCAGGACCCGCGCGACATCGAGCGGCTGACCACCGTCATGCGCCAGGGCCTCGCCGGCAATCCGTTCACGAAGGCCGCGGTCGAGATGGCGCTCTGGGACATTCTCGGCAAGAGCGCCGGCGTCCCCGTGTACCGACTGCTCGGCGGCGCGGTGCGCGAGTCGGTTCCGATCAAATGGTCGATCTCCGGGCAGACGCCGCAGCGCGCCGCGGAGATCGCCCGCTGGGCCGTCGAGCAGGGCTTCCGCGCCATGAAGGTGAAGGTGGGGATCGGAGACGAGCAGGACCTCGTGCGCGTTCGTGAGGTGCGGCGCGAGGTCGGCGACGGGATCCGTCTCGGCGTCGATGCCAACGGCGCGTGGACTCCGGCGAAGGCCATCGACCTGATTCGCCGGTTGACCGACGTCGCGAACATCGCGTTCGCCGAGCAGCCGGTCGCGCCCGGCGATGTCGAGTGGTTGGCCGAGGTGCGCGGCGCCGTCGACGTACCGATCGTTGCGGACGAGAGCGTGTACACGCCGCAGGACGCGGTTGCTCTGGCCCGCGCCGGCGCGGCGGACGTCTTCTCGGTGTACGTGGGCAAGTCGGGCGGCATCGGCGCATCGCGGCGGATCGCGGCGGTCGCGGAGGCCGCGGGGCTCGGCTGGACCATCGGCAGCAATCTCGAGATGGGTGTCGGCAGCGCCGCCATGATCCACCTCGCGCTCGCCACCCCAGGCATCACCACCGATTTCCCGTGTGACATCATCGGTCCGCTGTACTACACCGACAGTCTGCTGGAAACGCCGCTGCCGATCGGCGGAGGCGAGGCGCGCGCGCCGGAAGGGCCCGGTCTCGGCGTGCGATTGGACGAAGAGAAGGTGCGGCGGTATCGAGTCGAATAGCAACACCCTCCATTTCGCGTCACCGTCCAAACAGAGCCGCGCACGATAGTAAGCGGTTGCCTCTTCTTTCTCTAGACTTGCGTCGCGTGGGCAACCGCTTACTTCGTGCGCGGCTCTGTTGGAACGTTGGCCGTTGAGAGATTTCTGAACTTACCGCGGGTGCTCGTGGCTCTGCGAGACGTGGCGCTCGATCCGCAGGAACTGCGGACCCTCCCAGCGGCATCGACGGCACGCCTGCGCGAAGGCCGTCCAGTCCGACTTCCAATCGCCCGGCACTCGCGCGAAGAGGGAAGCGTGCGTCGGCACCCCTTCGTGCGCCCGCAGCACCACCCCGCGGTTGTACACGAAACAGATCTCGCCGACCGGCTTCCGCGAGCCCGTCGCGCCGCGGCCCGCGTCGAAGAAGTACAGCAGTTCGCCAGGGAGCGGCAGTTGCACGAGGTTCTCCGGCGACGCGGGCTGCGGCTCGTCCACGATCGCGAAGACTTCCGCCCCCGAATACATCCCGTGGATCGCCTTCGCGGTCAACGGAAGCAGGTTCCAGATGAGCTCGACTGTTTGAGGAGCGTCGTCCTCGAGCAGGTCGGCAATGACCGACTCACTGCTGTCTACGAACGTGAGTCGGATACGACGAGAGGTCACTCTCGGATGATATACTGACTCGGCACGACAGTGTCTATGGCCGTCCCACAGGGTGAGGAGACCTACCGGATTCGCATCGCGAGGTCGGCGGCGAACGGGATCGGTAGAGGGGTTCAGGAGTTCGAGGTCGCGCTGGAAGACCGCATGACGGTCCTCGACGCGCTGTTCCGCATTCAACGCGAGCAGGACGCGTCGCTGTCGTTCCGCTGCGCGTGCCGCGTCGGCATGTGCGGCACTTGCGCGATGTCCGTCGACGGCGTGCCGCGGCTGGCCTGCAAGACGGGGGTGCGGACCCTCGACGCGCGCACCGTCCACATCGCGCCACTGCCGAATCTGCCGGTCGTGAAGGATCTCGTCATCTCGCTCGAGCCGTTCTTCGATCAGTGGAAGCGCGTCCAGCCCAAGTTCCGCCCGCGCGACCCGAATTCTACCGAGCTCGCGCGCATTCCGGAGACCTCCGCGCACGCTCGGAACACGCCCGGCAAGCGCGATTGCATCACCTGCGGCGCGTGCTTCGCGGCCTGCGGGGTCAAGAGCACCAGCGGCGAATACCTCGGCCCTGCCGCGATCAACAAAGCGTACCTGCGCCTGATGGACCCGCGCGACACCGCGGTCGACGCCCGCCTCGCCGTGCTCGACGACGAGCGCGCCGGCGTCTGGCGCTGCCACACGCAGTTCAACTGCACCGCCGTGTGTCCGAAGTCGATCAGCCTCACCGACAGCATCGCTCGCTTGAAGCGCGCCATGCTCTTCCCGAGGTTCGAAAAGCTATGAGCGCCTTCGCGGTGCAGGCGCGCAAGTACCGCCGCCAGTTCAGCGGCATGACCGCGTACTTCATCCAGCGCACGACGGGCCTGGTGCTGCTCGTCTACCTCTTCCTGCACGTGCACACGATCCGCGAGCTCGCAGGCGGCCCGGCGGCGTTCAATGCGGCGCTGGCGCGCTTTCACAGCCCGCTGTTCAAGCTGCTCGAAATCGCGCTCTTCGGCACGGTGATCCTGCACGCGCTGAACGGCGTCCGCATCACACTGCTCGACCTCGGCGCGGCGCAGGGGTCGCAGCGCCGCCTCTTCTGGGCGCTCGCGATCGGGCTGGGCGGCGTCATCTTCCTGGCGGGCGCGATCCCGCTGTTCCTCAACGCGGTGCTGCGATCATGAGGCGCAACGCGATCTCGTGGTGGCTGCAGCGGATCACCGGCGCACTGCTGGTCGTGCTGCTTGCCGCGCACTTCTGGGTCGAGCACTTCATGTCCGCCGAACTCCGCCGCGGCGACCTCTCGTTCGAGGCGATCCACAGCCGCATCGCGAATCCCGTGTGGCAGTTCATCGACATCGCGTTCCTGCTGGTCGCGCTCTGGCACGGGCTCAACGGGCTGCGCAACATCGTCCTCGACTACAGCCGCGTCGGTCGGCGTGCCGCACAGGCGGTGACGCTCGCCCTGATCGCCGCCGGAGCGGTCTGGGCGTGGTGGGGCATCTCGGCGTTTCGGAATCTGTGATGGGCGAGCTTCCGCTGGAACATCTCGACACCGATCTGCTGATCCTCGGCGCTGGCGGCGCCGGACTGCTGGCGGCAGTGCACGCGCATGAAATCAGCCGCAAGCTGCGCATCTGCGTGGTGGTCAAAGGACTGCTCGGGCAAAGCGGCTGCACCCGCATGGTGCAGGGCGGCTACAACGCGGTTCTCAACCCCGCCGACTCGCTCGAACGCCACTTCACCGACACCGTCAAAGGCGGCGCCTACCTCAACCACCAGGACCTCGCGTGGACCCTCGTCGAGGACGCGCCCAAGCGCATCGTCGAGTTGGAGAACCGCATCGGCTGCCTCTTCGACCGCAATGCCGACGGCACGATTCACCAGAAGCCGTTCGCCGGACAGTCGTTCGACCGCACCGTCCACAAAGGCGATCTCACCGGCATCGAGATCATGTCGAACCTCCGCGATTACATCCTGGAGGAGGACATTCGCGTCCTGCAGGAGACCCGCGGGCTCGACTTGCTGACGTCGGACGGCCGCGTGAACGGCGCGCTGCTTCTGAACACGCGCACCGGACGCCTGATCGCCGTCCGTGCCCGCGCCACGCTGCTCGCGAGCGGCGGCGGCGCGACCATGTACCGCATCTCGTCACCCTCGATGGAAAAGTCGGCCGACGGGATGGCGATGGCGTTCCGTGCCGGCGCGCGCTTCGTCGACATGGAGATGCTCCAGTTCCATCCGACCGGGCTGCTGGTCGGCAAGTCGGTCGCGACCGGAGGACTGCTCGAAGAGGGGCTCCGCGGCGCCGGAGCTCGCCTGTTCAACGGTCTCGGCGAGCGCTACATGGAGCGCTACGACGCCGAGAAAATGGAGCGCGCCACGCGCGATGTGATCTCGCGCTCCAGCTATCTGGAGATCATGGCGGGCCGCGGCACAGCCAGCGGCGGCGTCTACATCGACGTCAGTCACCTCGACCACGGCTTCGTCGCGAAGAACTTTCACGGGATGGTGGAGCGCTGCCGCGATTACGGCTTCGACCTGGTCCACGACCGCGTCGAGGTCTCGCCGAGCGCGCATTTCCAGATGGGCGGCGTCGCCATCGACACCGCTTGCCGCACGAGCCTCGAGCGTCTGTTCGCGGCGGGCGAGGACGCGGGCGGGGTCCACGGCGCCAACCGTCTCGGCGGCAACGGCGTCGCGGATTCGATCGTGTACGGAGCACGCGCGGGCGACAGCATGGCCGCGTTCGTCGAGGGCCAGGAACTGCTGCCCGTTTCCGAATCGCAGCTTCGAGAGATGGCCGCGCAGTGGACCTCTGCGCTCGATCGGCGCGACGGTGAGAACGCCTTCCAACTCCGCACCGCGCTCAATGAGCTTATGTGGCAGAAGGTCGGGGTCGTGCGCAACGGCGCGGATCTCGCCGCCGCCATCGACGATTTGCAAGCGCTGGCCGACCGCGCCGGGCGCATCGCCGCGCCGGGCGGTCCTGAGTCCAACCCCGCGTGGAATGCCGCGATGGACCTTCAGAACTTGCTGGTGAATGCCGCAATGGTCGCGGGCTCGGCGGTGCTGCGGACCGAGAGCCGCGGCGCGCATTACCGCCAGGACTTCCCCGCCCCGGACACGGCCTGGCTCAAAAACATCCACCTCATCGCCGAGGGCGGCGGGATGCGGTTCGAATACGCGCCGGTGCGGTTCACCCGCCTGGCCCCGCCCGATATCGGAGTGACGACTCATGCCAACGATTTACGACGCCATTGAAACCGTCGCGCGCGACCTCTACTGGATGGCGCTGAAGGACATCCCGGAGGACGTCCGCGCCGCGCTTCGCGTCGGCCTCCAGGCCGAGCAGCGGGAGGGCAACGGCACTGCCGAGCACGTGCTCTTCACCATCCTCGAAAACATCAAGACCGCCGACGAGCACAACACGCTCGTCTGCCAGGACACCGGACTGCCGGTTTATAAGGTGGTGGTCGGCAGCCGCATGGCGCTCGACGTCCCGGAGGTGAAGGCGCGCATCCGCCGCGCCTGCGAACGCGCGACCGCCGAGTATCCGCTGCGGTCGAACACCGTCCACCCGCTGACCCGCAAGCACACCGGCACCAACACCGGCCAGGGCATCCCGATCATCAAGCTCGACTTCTCGGACTCCGACCGCATCGAGATCACGATGGCGCCGAAAGGCTCCGGGTCGGAGAACATGAGCTTCCTCAAAATGCTCAATCCCTCCGAGGGTCTCAAGGGGATCAAGAAGTTCGTGCTGCAATGCATCTTCGAATCGGGCGCGAAGCCGTGCCCCCCGATGATCGTCGGGATCGGGCTCGGCGGCACGTCGGACGTCGCAATGCAGCTCGCGAAGGAGGCCAGCACGTTCCGCAAGATCGGCTCGACGAATGCAGACCCCGAGGTCGCGGCGCTCGAGCGCGAGCTGCTCGACCACATCAACCAGACGGGCATCGGGCCGCAGGGCCTCGGCGGCGCGACCACTGCGATGGCCGTCAACATCGAGTGGGCCCACACCCACATCAGCCACAATCCGGTGGCGGTGAACATACAGTGCTGGCGCGGCGAGCGCGCTTCGGCCGCGATCGCGGCGGACGGAAAGGTGACCTACGGCAATGGCGCACTATAAGCTCACGACTCCCCTGACGGAAGCGGACGTCCGCCAGCTACGCCTCGAAGACACCGTCACGATCGACGGCACGATCTTCGGCATCCGAGACGCGACGCAGATCCGCATCTTCGACCACGGTGTCGCGCCGCCCGCGGACCTCACCGGCGGCGTCTGCCTGCACACCGCGCCCGGCGTGAAGAAAATGCCCGACGGTCGGTACGAGAAGATCTGCATCGGCACCACGACCAGCACGCGCATGGACCGCTTCGTCCCCGGCCTGGTCGAGCAGTACGGCGTGCGCGCGGTGGTCGGCAAGGGCGGCGTGCTCGAAGGCAGCATTCAGGCGATGCAGCGCGTGGGCGCAGTGTACCTCGCGATCGTCGGCGGGGCGGCGGCGCTGGAGACGCTGCAGATCGAAGAGATCGAAGAGGTCTGGTGGGAGGACCTCATGCCCGAGTGCCTCTGGAAATTCCGCGTGAAGGATTTCGGGCCGCTGTTCGTGGCGGTCGATTCGCACGGGAATAGTCACTACCGCGCGGTCCAGGAACGGGCGGCGGCACGCATCGCGGCGCTGGAACTCTGACCGCCTCATCAGAGCCGCGACAGTTATGGAGCGGTTGTCGCAACAAGCGGAACTGCCGGACCGCCGCGTCGCGGCGACGCGAGAGCAACGGCGCGAGAGGCAACCGCTCCTTCACAGTCGCGGCTCTGTTTGAGGCGTTCGGTGCAACCTGCACCAGACCCTCTCTGTGCATTCAACGACTTACGTGTGCTCTTGGTGCAAGTTGCACCGAGACTCACATCGCCGACCAGCCGCCGTCGACCGGCAGCACCGCTCCCGTGATGTACGACGCGGCGTCGGACGCGAGAAACAGCGCGGCCCATGCGACCTCTTCCGGCAGTCCGGTCCGACCCAGAAATGTCTTCGCGATCTGCCGCTGATGCAGCTCGCTGCCGGGCTCGGGCGAGATGCGCGTGCGGATCGCTCCCGGGCAGATGGCGTTGCAGCGGATATTGTCCGGGCCGTAATCGTACGCGACGCTGCGGGTGAACCCGATCAGTCCGTGCTTCACGCTCGTGTACGCTGCCGAGCTCCGCGCCGCGCAGATCCCCTGCACGGACGACACGTTGATGATCGACCCGGCCCGCTGCTGCCGCATTCGGGGCAGGACGGCGCGCGTGAAGTTCTGCGCCCCCATCAGCGACACGGCGAAGCAGCGTTCCCACTCGTCATCGGTCGCGTCGAGCACCGTATGCGCCGGCCCGAGGTACGCGGCGTTATTCACGAGCACGTCGATGCGTCCCTCGATCGCTGCCACCGCGGCCTCGACCGCCGCGCGGTCCGATACGTCGACCGGCGTCACCGCCTCGATATCCGCCACGACGACGCACGCACCGGCACCGACGAACGTCTCCGCGATCGCGCGCCCGATCCCGTTCGCGCCACCGGTGACGATGGCGACCTTGCCTTCGAGCGTGATCATACCCTCGCCCGCGTGATCGTCGTGCGCCCGAGATTCGCGACGTAGACGTAGCCGTCGCGGAACGCGAGATTCGTCGGACGGCTCAACAGGATCGCCCAACGATCGTACGCCCAGAGTCTCGTGCGGCCGTCCGGCTCGATGCGGTGGATGTCGTCCGACGCATAGCACGACGCATAGAGTCGGCCCTCGGGATCGAGCGCCAGCCCGTCGGGCAGCCTGCCGACGTTCTCCGCAAACACGCGCGCACGGCCGCTCGCCACGTCGATCGCGAACACGCGGTCGGTGTCGCTTTCCACCATGTAGAGCGTCTTTCCGTCGAGCGCGAGTCCATTCGTGTACCCGTAATCCGCCAGGATCGTCTCTTGCGACCCGTCCGGAGCGATCCGCAGCAACCGCCCGTTGCGCTTCTTCCAGTTGCCGGAGTCGGTCACGTAGTAGTTGCCGGCCGCGTCGAACAGCCCGTAGTTCGGGCAGATCATCCCGCTCGCCACGACCGACCACTCGCCCGACGCGCCCACGCGCACGACCCCGTGCGCCGGGCAGCACACCCACAGATCGCCGTACGGCGACCACGCGACGCCGCCGCAGAACCCGCCGAGATTCGCGACCGTTTCGACCGCGCCGTCGGCTGAGATCCGGTACACTTGCCCCGCCTCGCCACCGGCCCACACGACGCCGTCGTCGCCGAACGCCAGACACTCGGGGTGGTCGAGGCCATTGGCGAAAATCTCGAAACGCTCGATCGGAATCTCGGGAGCCGCGTCCACTAGTAGCCGCCCGCCTTGCCTTCGCGCCGCGGGTCGACGCCGGCCTGCATCCACGCGCCGTCCAGCAGAATCATGTTCAGGTCGTTATTCGACGCCTTGAAAAAGATCTTGTGGCCGCGCGCTTCGAGGAGTGCGATCGTGTCCGGCGAGAAGCCCGGCTCCATGAAAATCTGATCCGGATACCACTGGTGATGAATGCGCGGCGCCGCGACCGCGTCCTGCGCCGTCATCTTGAAGTCGACGACGTTCAGCATCGCCTGCAGCACCGAGTTCATGATCGTCGGGCCGCCCGGCGTGCCCACGACCATGAACAGCTTGCCGTCCTTCAGCACGATCGTCGGCGTCATCGACGCGACGGGACGCTTGTGCGGCTGGATCGCGTTGGCCTCGCCCTGCACCAACCCGTACTGGTTCGTCTTCCCGGGATTCGCCGCGAAATTGTCCATGTTGTCGTTGAGCAGGAAGCCGAGCCCCGGGACCGTCACCGCGCTCCCGAACTGGCTGTTCAACGTGACCGTCACCGCCACCGCGTTGCCCATCGCGTCGACCACCGCGAAGTGCGTCGTGTCCCCGCCCTCGCGCGACGTGAAGGTGCCGGCGTGGACGCGGTCACTCGGCGTCGCGTGCGCCGCGTCGATGGTCGATCGCATCTCCGCGATGTGTTTCGGATCGAGCAGCGCGCGGTACGGAATCTTGAAATAGTCGGGGTCGCCGATGTACTCGCTGCGATCGGCGAAGCAGCGCCGCATCGCTTCCGCCAGCAGGTGAATCGACGCGGCCGAGCCCGCGCCGTGCGTCGCGAAATCCGTGCCTTCGAGCATCCCGAGCGTCTGCAGGAGACCGACGCCGCCGGAGCTGCTGCCCGCCGCGGTGAGGATCTCGTAGCCTTTGTACTTGCCCGTCACGGGCGCCCACTCCGAGACGTTGAACGCCTTCAAATCGTCGAGCGTGATCAGGCCGCCGTTGGCTGCCATCGCGGCCACGAACTTGCGCGCCGTCTCACCCTCGTAAAATTCCTTCGACCCGCCACGCGCGACGCGCTCCAAAGTCGCGGCCAGCTCCTTCTGGACCAGCCGGTCGCCGGGCTCGTAGAATTTGCCGCCGTTCAGGAAGATGCGCTTCGTATCCGGGAACTGCTCCAACCGCGCGGCATTCACCGGGTCGCGAAACGCCGCCGCGCGCATCCACGAGAGCGGATGGCCCTCCGCCGCAAGTTTGATCGCGGGCTGCACCAGTTCGGCCCACGGCTTCGTGCCGAACTTGCGGTGCGCGGTCTCGTAGCCCTTCACCGTTCCCGGCACAGCCGCGGCCTTCCAGCCGATGACGCTGTCCTTCGTCAGATTGCCCGCCGCGTCCAGGAACATGTTGCGCGACGCGCGCCCGGGCGCCTGCTCGCGGAAATCGAAGAACGTGGTCCGCCCGTCGGCCATGCGGACCAGGATGTAGCCGCCGCCGCCGAGGCCCGTCATTCCGGAGTGCGTCACGCCGAGCACGAAGCCCATCGCGATCGCCGCGTCCATGGCGTTGCCGCCCGCGCGCAGCACCGACACCCCGACGTCCGTCGCGTTCGTTTCCCCGCTCACCACCATCGCGTGTTTGGCGCGATACGGTTGCGCCCCCATTGCCGTCATCGAGGCCAAGATTACCAAACCCGTCGTGCGCATCGGTTTTCTATAATACGCCTCATGGCCGAACGCGGGCGGGACAAGTGGGAGAATTCGCGCAAACTGCTGGAGCGGGCTGCGAAATCGCTGGCCGGGGGTGTCAGCAGCCCGTTTCGCGTCAAGGCGCCGGTGCCGCTCTACTTCCGCAACGGCTGCGGCGCGCGGCTCGAAGACGTCGACGGCAACGAGTACATCGACTACGTGCTCGCCTGGGGTCCGATGATCCTCGGATATCGGCACCCCGCAATCGTGGAGGCGATGCGCCGCCACGCCGACCTACCCACCGACTACGGCGCGCAGCATGAGCTCGAATTCGCCGTCTCCGAGCAGATCCAGTCGATGCTGCCGTGCGCGGAACGGGTGGCGTACACGTCGAGCGGCAGCGAGGCCTGCCAGATCGCCTTCCGCCTGGCGCGCGCGTTCACCGGCCGCGACCTCATCCTTAAGTTCGAGGGTCACTATCACGGGTGGATCGACGGCGCGCTGATCAGCTACAAACCGTCGGCCGCGCAGAGCGGACCGGTGCTCGGTTCGCGCGGCCAGGTTCCGAACGCGGTCGACAATATCGCGGTGGCGCCGTGGAACGACTTCGCGGCGCTGGAGCGCGCCGTCGACGCGCACGCCGGCCGGATCGCCGCCATCGCGATGGAGCCGGTCCTCTGCAACAGCGGCTGCATCCTGCCGCGCGACGGCTATCTGCAACAGGTCCGCGAGCTCTGCGACGCGCGCGGCATCCTGCTGTACTTCGACGAAGTCATCACCGGGTTCCGCCTCTCCCTGGGCGGCGCGCAGCAGTTCTACGGCGTCACACCGGACCTCGCGACGTTCGGGAAGGCGGTCGGCGGCGGCGCGCCCTTGAGCGGGGTCGCGGGACGGCGTGAGATCCTGATGCAGATGTTCGACGGCGTCTCGTTCGGCGGCAGCTTCAACGGCAATCCCGTGTCCCTGGCGTCCTCGCACGCGACCCTCACCGAGCTTGCGCGCGACAACGGCGCCGCGTTGGCGCACGCGCATGCGATGGGACGCCGCCTCATCGAGGGCATCCGCCAGATCGTACGTCGACGCGGCCTCCCGGTGCTCGTAACGGGTTTCGACAACGCCTTCGCCATTCACTTCACCGAGAAGGCGGAACTCGTGGACTACCGCGACACGCTCGCCGACAATCCCGAGTTGCTCCGCAAGTTCCTCTACCGCGCGCTGGAGGAAGGACTGCACATCGTCCCCGACGGCCGCATGTACGTCTCGGCGGTCCACACACCGCGCGATATCGAAGAGACTCTCACCCGGCTGGAGGCCGTATTCGCGAGCCTATGAAACTCTCCGCTCTGCTGTTGTACGCGTCGCTGGCCTTCGCCGCCGACGTCAAGATCCGCCCCGACGGCGTCTTCGTCTTCGACGGCAAGCCCGCCTTCCCGATCGGCTTCACGACCGCGCCTCCGCCGGACGGTCCCGCACCCGCGGGTCCCAGCGGCTATGCGGAATTGGCGAAGAACGGCGTCGTATTCAACCGCTGCGGCACGGTCGGCAAGTGGACGCCCGAGGCCGAGAAGACGCTCGACACGATCATGGATCGCGCCGGCAAAACGGGCATGCTCTGCGCCATCTACATCCCCGGGCTCGCCGAGTTCGATCCCGGCGATGCGGCCAAGGAGAAGGAGCTCCGCCGCGTCGTCGAGAAGTATCGGAATCACCCCGCGACGGCGTTCTGGAAGGGCGCCGATGAGCCCGAGTGGGGCAAGACGCCGCCCGAAAAGCTCCGCCGCTTTTACGAGCTGGTCCACGAGCTCGACCCGAAGCATCCGGTGTGGATCACGCAGGCTCCGCGCGGAACTGCGGATTCGCTGAAGCGCTACAACTCGACGTACGACGTCGGCGCGATCGACATCTACCCGGTCAGCTACCCGCCCGGCGTTCACACGAATCTCGCCAACAAGAACCTCAGCATGACCGGCGATTTCGCAAAGCTGATCGGCGACGTCACGGCGGCGGACCACAAGCCGTTCTGGATGGTGCTGCAAGTCTGCTTCAGCGGCGTCACCAAGCCCGGCCAAACGCTACGCTTCCCGACGTTTCCCGAGCAGCGCTACATGTCGTATCAATCGATCATCGCCGGCGCTCGCGGGCTGCTGTACTTCGGCGGCAACGTCCCGCAGTGCCAGACAGAGGAGGATCGCTCGCTCGGCTGGAACTGGAGCTATTACGGCAAGGTGCTCAAGGCGGTGCTCGACGAGTTCCATCCGTCGGGTCCGCTGTACCCGGCGCTGATCGCGCCGGACTCGAAGCTGCCAATCACGGTCGAGGGCTCGTCGGACGTCGAGTTCCGCGTGCGCGAGGCGAACGGCTTCGTCTATCTGCTCGCGGCGAAACGCGAGGGCGTCACCGAGAAAGTCACGTTCCACGGTCTCCCCGCCGGCGTCTCGACCGGCGACCTGCTCTACGAGGAGCCGCGCAAAGTCACCGCCGCGAACGGCAGCTTTACGGACTGGTTCGGACCGAACGAAGTGCACGCGTATCGCTTTGCGCTCCCCGGTCGAGGCAGGTGACGGGGTCGAGGAAGATCCAGCAGAGGATGCCGCAGCCGTAGACCGCCGCCGAGACGTAGAACGTCGCCGTCCAGTTGTAGTTCGTCCACTTGAGGATGTAGCCGATGAGGGCGGGCGCGACCGTGCCGCCGAGCTGTCCGAGCGTATTCATAGCCCCGGCCAACGACCCGACGTAGCGGCCGCCGAGGTCCATGCAGGTGGTCCACGAGATCGGGCCGGTGAACTCCGCGGCGAAGCTCGAGAGCGCGAGACACGCGACGATCCAGCCGGGCTTCTCAAGTCGCGTGACCACGAGCAGCAGAATGCCGGCGAGCACGAAGCCGGTCGTCGCCATGGTTCGCCGCACGACGGCCACCCGGCGATTCATTCGCAGCAGCCACGCGCAGAGGAAGCCCGAAAATACGCTGCCGAGGCCCGCGGAGAGCAGTGGCAGGCCGGCCAGCGCGGCGCTCCGCTTCAAGTCGAGGTGACGAGCCTGTTGGAGGTACGTGGGCAGCCACGTGAGGTAGAAGTAAAAGCCGTAGGAGTAGCAGAACCAGTTCAGCCAGAGCAGCCACGCGCTCGGCGCGCTCAGGAATGAGCCCCAGGGGACGTCGCGATGACCATGTAGTTTCGTGCCGGCGCCGAGCAGCGCCAATTCCGCTTCGTTGACGCCGGAGCGGTCGCGCGGGTCGTCGCGGTACCACCAGTAGAAGACCACAGCCCAAACCACGCCGATCCCGGCGAAGACCTGGAACACGACGCGCCATCCGAGCCGTTGCTGGAGCCAGACGAACAGCATCGGCGTGACCGCGCCGCCCCAGCGCGCGCTGGCGGCTTTGAAGCCTTCGGCACGGAGACGCTCGTGCCGCGGCAGCCAGGTGCTGAAACACTTTGCGAGGTTCGGGAAGCAGCCCGCCTCCCCGACGCCGAAGAGCAGCCGCGTCGCGAGCAGTGAGCCGTAATTCCACGCCCACCCCGTCGCGGCCGTGAAGAACGACCACCACAGCACGATCCGCAGCAGCACCTTGCGCGGGCCGATCCAATCGCCGAGCCAGCCGCTCGGAATCTCGAAGAGCGAGTAGGCGAGCCCGAACGCGGCGAACACGTACCCCATCTGCACCGGCGAGAGCCCGAGGTCTTTCGAGATGGAAGGCGCGCCCTGTCCGATCGCGGCGCGATCGATGTACGTGATGAACGAGAGCGCAAAGCCCAGGGTCACGACCCAATACCGCTGCCGCGTCGGAGGGCTGGGCATCGGGGAATTATACTCGATGCACTGTTGCCGTGAGGTCCGTTCAGCAAGAGCGTGGCAATACGCTTTTTGGCGGTCGTTGGTTGACGCCCCGTTAACTTCTGTCCTAATATAAGACCCACACTATGACGCTTCGGCATGCGTGCTCACTCGCCTTCGTCCTCGCCGCGGCCCTGTCTACGGTGCCCGCGGCGCGCGCACAGGTCGCGCTAGGGACGGCAAGCTCCTTTGCCGTGCTCGGCGGCTCTACGGTTACGAACACGGGGGCGACTGCCGTCACCGGTGACCTCGGTGTGTCTCCGGGCAGTTCGGTTACCGGCTTTCCTCCGGGCACTGTGACCGGCGGGTCGATCCACGCCGCCGACGCCGTCGCGGCCCAAGCCCAGTCGGACCTTACCACCGCGTACAACACAGCCGCCGGCACGCCGTGCGGTGTGGATTTGACCGGTCAGAATCTCGGGGGGCTCACGCTCACGCCCGGCGTCTATTGCTTTACCACGTCGGCTGCGTTGACCGGCACGCTCACGCTGAACTTCCAGGGGAATCCCAACGCGTCTTTCCTCTTCAAGATCGGCAGCACGCTCACGACGGCGACCGGATCGTCGGTGGTCCTGGTGAACGCCGGCTCGAGCTGCGGCGGCAGCGTATTCTGGCAGGTCGGCAGCTCCGCGACCCTGGGGAGTGGTTCCACGCTTCGTGGGAACATCCTCGCGCTGACCAGTATTACGCAGACCACCGGCTCCAATTCAACTGGAAAGCTATTAGCCCGAAATGGCGCCGTGACACTCGACACGGGCTCGTTGGGAGGGTGCAGCGTTGCGCCGATATCCGTTCCGCCGCCAACGGTGCCGGCAGTTTCCACGTGGGGACTAGTGCTGCTGGCAGTTGCGCTTCCGATGGTGATCCTGGGCGTGCGGCGGCGGTCGGCCGCGAGCGGTCTATAGGTTCGACGGCCTCCACGGAGGCCTTTCTCGACCGCTCGACTATGGCAGAATTTAAGGATGCCGACGCCCGCCGGGATGGTGCTGTTGTTGGCTGCGGCGAGTGCCGCGCAAACTAGCGGAAGCGCCGTCTGCGCCTCCTGCCACCGCGCGATCTACGACTCGTACCGCACGACCCCGATGGCGCGCAGCGCGCGGAAGCTTGACGCGGGCACCGTTCCGGAACGCTTCGATCGCGCGTCGTTCACGCACGCAAGCTCGGGCTATCGCTATCGCGTGGTCGTCCGCGACTCCGGGTACATTCTCGACTTCGACGATGGGAAGCTGGCTGCCTCGAAACGGCTGGCGTACGCGGTCGGCTCTGGCGTGCGGGCCTTCAGCTACCTGATCGCGGACGACGGCTTCCTCTTCGAGGCGCCGGTCGCTTATTACACGGCCACCAAGTCGTGGGGTCTTGCGCCGGGGTACAGCGGCTACAACTACCCGTTCCTGACCCGTCCCATCGTGCCGGGATGTTTGTCCTGCCACGCTAGCGGTCTGCAAGTCGAGCCTCAGACGCTGAATCGCTACGCATCGCTACCGTTTCTCGAGGACGGCGTGAGTTGCGAGCGGTGCCACGGCGACGGCGGTCCGCATGTCGCGAGCGGTCAGCCCATCGTAAACCCCGCCAAACTCCCGGCCGAGAATCGCGACTCGATCTGCGCGCAGTGCCATCTCACCGGCGATGTCCGCGTCATGCGCCCCGGCAGCGACTGGCGCACCTTCCAGCCCGGCGGTCGTCTGAGCGATTCCCAGACTGTCTTTGTCCGCTCCGGCAAGGCCGGCGGGATGGCGGTAACCGGGCACGTCGAGAACCTCGCGTTGAGCGCGTGCAAGCGAGTGTCGGGGGACAAGATGTGGTGCGGGTCGTGTCACGATCCGCATCGCGTCCCGACTCCCGCGGAGGCGCCCGCGTGGTTCCGCGCCCGCTGCCTGACGTGCCATGCCGAGAAGGATTGTGGGGCCACGCAGCAGGCTCGCGCACGCGCCAAGGACGACTGCGCCGGCTGCCACATGCCGAAAGCTCCGGCGTCAGACGCAGAGCATGTGGTCTTCACCGACCATTCCATTCCCCGCCGTCCGCTGCGGCGGTCGACACCCGCCGCGTCTGGGGACTTGGTGACGTTCGACGGCAAGCCTGCGTCGGCGCGGGACCTGGCGCTCGCCTATGCGATCGCGGCGCTTGGAAAACCCGACGCCGCCGCTAAGACCCGCGCCCGCACCCTTCTGGAGCAGGCCGCCAAGGCGGAGCCGAACGACCGCGAGGTGCTCGTCTCGCTCGCCGAGATCTATCGCAACGATAGCCAAGGCGAGCGCGCGCAGCCCCTCTACGAGCGCGTGCTCGCGATCGATCCCGGCGACCTGACAGCGCTCGTCGGGCTCGGCGGAGTCCGGATGGAACACGGCGAGTATGCCCAAGCGATCCGGCTGTGGACCACGGCGCTCGCGAAGAATTCCGGCCTGGAACTGGTCCGACTGAATCTTTCGTTGGCGCAGTGGAAGGTGGGGGATCGAACGGGAGCGGAACAGAATCTCAGGAAGGCGTTGGAACTGAACCCGGCGTTCGCGCCGGCGCGCGAGACGCTGAACAGGATCTCTCGTTAGCCGTGGGGCCCCGCCTTTCGCGAGCCGGGCTGAAGCCCGGCGCAGACTGAAGTCTGCCCCACTTGGAGCAGACCTCAGTCCTGCGCGGAATTAGAACGTGAAACGCGCTACGAGCAGGCCTTGGCGCGGATTGCCCGAGTTGCTGGTGCTGCCGACCGAGTAGTAGCCGAACCCGCTGATCGCTCCCGTCGCCTGATTGACGGTTGTGGTCTGCGTCGGATTGCCCGAACTCGGCGTTCCCAGCGGAACGCGGTTGAACACGTTGAAGAACTCGGCGCGAATGTTCAGCTTCATCTTTTCACGGAACTGGAACGTCCGGCCGATGTTCATGTTCTCGCTGACCTGGTGGGGTCCGCGGTAGTCGTTGTAATAGCCGGCGCCGGGGCTGATGGCGCCCGCCCCGACATCGGTCCACGCCGCGGGGTTCAGGACCCGCTGGTTGATGTTGTTCGGATCGATGCAGCGGCAGTTGATGTCGATCAGGTACAGCGGCGCGCCGGGCACGCGCACCATCGGAGTGCCCGAGGCGAACGTGTACGTGTTGTACCGGCTGTTGACTGACTGCGGAGCCGCGATCAGGGCGCCGCTGGCATAACGCAGCGCCGCCGCGTAGGTCCAGTTGCCGAGGACGGCGCGGACCAGGCGGTTCGACGTCGGCTTCGGCGTCGTGTACGTGATCGCCGAGACCCAGATGTGCGGGAAGGATTGCGAATCCAGCGCCTTCTGGATCGTGCGGTTGCTGGGGTCGGCATTGATGTAGCCGCCGATGTTCAGCGTCTTCGAGAACGTGTAGTTCGAGGTCACGTCCAGGCCGTGCGAGAAGCGCTTCACGAACCGCACCTGCAGCGAGTCATAGAAGCTATTGCCCTGGTTGGCGAACTGCGGACCGAGCGACACCGAGTACTGCGGGAAGGGCCGCAGGCTCTGCGCCACGCTGGCGGTACACGGGAAGCCCGCGTACGGCAGCTTGAACCCCGCCGCGATGGCGCCGGCGGAGCAGATCTGCGACGTCATCAGCGTTCTGGTATTGGCATTGCTGAGATCGACGCCGTTCGCTCGTAGAATCGACGGCGTGATCGCGTTGGGATTCACGAGGCCGTTCTGCTGCTCCCACACGCCGCGGTTGCCGACGTAGCCGGCTTCGATCGACATGTTGGCCGTCAGCTTCCGCTGCACCGTGATGTTCCACTGGTTCACGCGCGCCGGACGGGCGCCGCTCGGATCGTAGGCGATCGCACTGGCGCTCGGATTGCCCAACGTGCCCGCCGCATGGTTGATACCCGGATCGAGATTGACCACGTGCAGCGCCGCCGGGTTGTACACGATCCCGTTCTGCAACTGCGAGTACGGCAGCCCGAACTGCGGATTGTTGCCGGGGCTGATGGTGGTGTAGCCCATGCCGTTGATGAGGTAGTTGTTGCTCAGGTAGTTCCACTGGTCGGTGGCGCCGTAGCTGATGCCCCACCCCGCGCGGATCACGGTCTTGCTGTTGAGCTGGTAGGCCACGCTCAGGCGCGGTCCGAAGCCGTAGTTATACGTCTTCACGAATTCGCAGTTGCAGCGGCCGGGGCCGTAGCCCGCGAACACCGTGCCGCCGTTGAACCCGGGAGCGTTCGGATCGGGCGTGGTGAAGCTGATCTGCGACTGCCGGTCCCAAGCCTCGTGTCCGAGCGGAGTGCGGTCGTAACGCAGTCCGAGCTCGAAGGTCAGGCGGCTCGTCGCTTTCAGGCTGTCCTGGAAATACAGGCCTTCCTGGATCGAGCGCTGCTGCGCCGCCACCGGCGGAGACACGCGATAGTTCTGCACCTGTCCGAGCAGGAAGCTCGCATAGCCGCTGCCGATGGAGCCGGCGCCGACCGTGTTGGTGCCGAGGAACGGAATGCCGGTCTGGGAACCGCTGAAGCTGTACACGCCCGGCGTGCCATTGAGGCTCTGGTCGCTATAGACGCTGTCCTTGATCTCGAAGCCGGCTTTATACGTGTGCCGTCCGTGAACCCACGTCAGGCTGCCGACCGTCGAGGCGATGCCGGTCTGCTGGAACACCGCATTCTGAATGCCCATCGTATTCCCGAAGCCGCCTTCGTTGTTGTAGCTGAGGCCGGAGATCTGCGGGAAGCCGAAGCCCGTCGAGCTGCCGACCAGACCGAGGATTTTGACCGCGTCGTAGTTCAGGATCTCGGGTGGCGAGCTGTCCGGATTCAGGAAGCGCCAGTAGCCGACGCCCAGGTGCGCAATCAGGCTGGGCGAGATCGTATGATCCGCATTGATGCGGATCTGGTTGCCGCCGACGGTGCCGCCGACCGTCTTGCGAACGCCGGTGATCGGGAACGGCAAGCCGTCCGGGAACGCCGGCGAGTTGGTTGCCATGTTGTTCCAGAAGCCGCTCACCCGGGTGTTGGACCCGAAGTTCTGATCGATTTTCAGACTCGCGATCTGCTGCCGGGTCTGGGTGACGATGGTGGAGTTCCAGTTCTGCGTGTTCTGCCCATTGAGCGGGGCCGGAATGAACGATTGGATCTTCAACGCCACCTGGTCCATGCGGCTCATTGGAATTACGTTATTCGGGAAAGGCGTGCGAACCAGCCGTCCCTTGGAATCCTGCGCTGTCGTGGCCGGATCGAAAATCTGATTCTGGAGGTATTGATACCCGCTGGTCGTGTCCGTGAGCGTCACCGTCGGCCCGGTGCAATTCGTCGTGGTTGCGAAAAGCGCGCAGCCGAAGTCGCCCTGGCGGTAGGCCGCCGTCGGAACATTGATCGTGCTGCTGCTGCTTTGGTTGTTCCCGTATTTTTCCAGGTTGAAGAAGAAGAACGTCCGGTTCTGGCCGTTGTAGACCTTGGGAATCCGCACCGGACCGCCGATCGAGAAGCCGTAGTCATTCTGCCGATTGCGGTTCAGGACGTGGTTCCAGGGCTGCCGCGCGTTCAGCGCTTCGTTGGTGAACTCTTCGTACACCGAGCCGTGGTACTGGTTGGTGCCGCTCTTCGTCGTGAAGTTGTACAGGCCGCCCAGGACCTGTCCGTATTCCGCCGAGTAGTTCGAGGATTGCACCGCGAATTCGGTGATCGCTTCGACCGACGCGGATTGCACCGTGCTGGTCCAGCCGACCGCGACGGGGCTCGTCGAGTCCTGTCCTTCGAGATAAACCTTGTAGTTGCCGCCCGGCAGGCCGTTGACTTCGCTGCCCGCGCCCGTTCCCGCGACGCCCGGCGCCAGGTAGGTGAACGTCAGCCAGTTGCGGATGCCGCCGCCGGCGCTGCCCGACCCGCCGAAGTTGATCGGCAGTTCGTTGAGCTTTTGGCCGCTCACGTTCATGCTCGATTCCGCGTTATCGGTCTTGAGCATCTCGGCGTTTGCCGACACGGTGATCGAGTCGGTCGACGATCCGATCGCCAGTTCCACATCGATTTTCAGCGTCTGGTTGATCTGGACTTGCAGTTGCCGCTGCACCGATGTCTTGAACCCGTTGGCGGTGGTGGTGAGATCGTATGTGCCGACCGGGATCGAGCTGAAATTGTAGTTGCCGGTCGCTGTGGTCTGCGCTTCCGCGCGGACACCGGTTTCGGTATTCCGTAAAACCAACTTCGCATCCGGGACGGCGGCGTTGGCCGGGTCCGTCACGGTACCGGTGACTGCGCCGCGGTCGCTCTGTGCAAGCGCACCGGACGCCAGTCCAAACAGAGTGATTCCAACCAGGAATACTCTACGACAAGGTGAATTCTTCATATGCTCCCCTCCAAAACTACTCAATGACCCCGCCTGAAATACTGGATGGGGCAAGATTAGCACCTTGCATTGGATTTGCAACCCCCTGCTCCTCGATTCCTCTTCATATCTACTTCATCAGCAAGGCGGTTGATAATACGGTACTTAAGTGACGAGTACATGTGCGCATCGGAACACCCTGCGGGTCCCCTGCCACCGGCCCCCGGTGCATGTTGTTAACAGTGTTTAAACGACATGCTTTCAGGAGGCTGCGGGATGATCGAGAGTTAAGTTGGAGCAGGCCCCGGACGGACGGTATACTTCCCCCATCCATCGAGAGGGACAGACAACAGGATGCTGGATTTGGGACGGCGGTCGAGACATGCAGTGCTTTGGGTCGTTGCCGCCACTGCGTCGGCAGCGCCCATCTTCGCCCAAAATGCCGCCCTGTTCCGGCAGTATTGCGCCGGTTGCCACAACAACAAGGTGAATACTGCGGGACTCTCGTTCGATGGCGCCGACCCGGCGAACGTCGGCGGATCCGCCGGATTCTGGGAGAAGGTGCTGCAGAAACTCCAGACCGGCCAAATGCCTCCGGCAGGTTTGCCGAAACCCACGCCGGAAATCCGGCAAGCCACCGTCCGCTACCTCGAAACTGAACTGGACCGCGCCGCCAAACTGCACCCCAACCCGGGCAGTCCGACCATCCACCGTCTGAACCGGGCGGAATACAGCAACGCCGTCCGCGATCTGCTGGCCCTCGACATCAAGCCCGGCAATAGCCTCCCACCCGACGACAGCGGCTACGGCTTCGACAACATCGGAGACGTCCTCTCGATGTCGCCCGTGCTGGTCGAGCGGTACCTCTCGGTGGCGCGACAGGTGGCGCGCCTGGCGGTCGGGAATCCCGACGTCAAGCCGGCGATCGACGTTTTCGACGGCTTGGGCGAGGTCCGCACCGGTGCCAAAGGGCAGCGGGCCGGCAGAAACGACCGCCTCAGCAAGGACCTGCCCTTCGACTCGGTCGGCGGCCTATCGTTCCAGTACACTTTCCCGGTCGACGGCGAGTACGTTTTCACGATCAAGACGGCGCGGCCCAATTCCGGTTTCGGGGAGACCGCACCGCCGGTCGGGCTGATCTTCGAGCAGAGGGTCCCGGTCAAGGCCGGCGTTCGTCACGTCGGGCTGACCTTCATGCGTTCCGACGCGCTCGCCGAGACGCTTCCGGGCGCGGGCCGTGGCGGTGGGGGCGGCAGAGGCGGACCTGCTCCCCCGACCGCGCATCTCGACCTCCGCCTCGACGGCGCGCGTCTCAAGCTCTACGACATGCCCGAAGGGCAGCGCGGTCGCGAGATCAACGAGCTGGACATCGCCGGTCCGTACAATGTGACGGGACCGGGCGACTCGGCGAGTCGCCGCCGGATCTTCGCGTGCCGGCCCTCGACCGCCGCCGACGAAATGCCGTGCGCCCGCAAGATTCTCTCGACTCTCAGCCGCCAGGCGTTCCGCCGTCCCGTCACCGCCGCCGACCTCACCCCGCTCATGGCGTTCTACGAGGACGGCCGCAAGGACGGTGCGTTCGACGACGGGATCGAAGCCGCCCTCCGCGCCATGCTGGTCTCGCCCGAGTTCCTCTTCCGCATCGAGCGCGATCCCGCGTCGGCGGCGCCTGGCAGCGTCTATCGTGTCAGCGACCTGGAACTGGCGTCGCGACTCTCGTTCTTCCTCTGGTCGAGCGCTCCCGATGAGGAACTCCTGACCGCGGCCGAGCACGGCAAGCTGAAGGACTCCGCCGTTCTCCTCCAGCAGGTCTCCCGGATGCTCGACGATCCGAAGTCCAAGGCGTTCGTCGAGAACTTCACCGGCCAGTGGCTGCTCCTCCGCAATATCGACCAGATCAAGCCCGACGTCGAGCAGTTTCCCGCGTTCGACGAGAGCCTGCGCCGGTCGTTCCGTCGGGAAACCGAGTCGCTGTTCAGTTACATTCTGCGGCAGAACCGCCCCGCCACCGAGCTGATCGACGCGAACTATACCTTCCTCGACGCGCGGCTGGCGGAGTTCTATGGAATCCCGGGGGTGTACGGTTCGCGCTTCCGCCGCGTCGAACTGACCGACTCCAACCGCGGTGGGCTGCTCGGCCAAGGAAGCATTCTCACCGCGACGTCGTACCCCACACGCACCTCGGTGGTGCTGCGCGGGAAATGGGTGCTCGAGAATCTGCTCGGCTCGCCGCCGCCTCCTCCGCCGCCCGACGTCCCGGCGCTCGAACTACATGCCAAAGGACGCCAGCTTTCCGTGCGCGAAGCCATGGAGGCTCACCGCGCGAATCCGGTTTGCGCGTCGTGCCACGCGCGGATGGACCCGATCGGCTTCGCCCTGGAGAATTACGACGGCATCGGCGCGTGGCGTAAAGCCGAAAACGGCGCCCCCATCGATGCCTCCGGCAAGCTCCCGGACGGCTCGCAGTTCAACGGCCCGGCCGGACTCAAGAAGCTCCTGCTCACCGGCCACCGCGACGAGTTCGTCGCCACCTTCGCCGAGAAGCTCCTGACCTACGCGCTGGGCCGCGGAGTCGAAGCGCCCGACCGTCCCGCATTGCGCCAGATCATCCGCGACGCCGATCGCGAGAAGTTGACGGTCGCGGCATTGATTCGCGCCATCGTGCAGAGCCCGCCATTTCAAATGAGGAAGACGAAACAGTCATGAGGATCACGACCAACAAGGCGATCGACCGCCGCACCCTGCTGCGCGGCTTCGGCGCTGCGCTCGCGCTGCCGCTACTCGACTCGATGATCCCTGCGCGCGCCGCCGCGTCGGCGCGTCCGATCCGCCTCGGCTTCGTCTACACACCGAACGGGATGATCCCCAAGGGCTGGCTGCCGGCCACCGAAGGCGCCGGCTTCGAAATCACACCGACCATGCGCCCGCTGGCGCCGTTCCGCGAGCAGATGCTCGTGGTCAGCAACCTCAGCCTGCACACCGCCGACGCGCTCGGCGATGGCGGCGGCGATCACGCGCGCGCCGGAGCCACATGGCTCACGGGCGTCCATCCCAAGAAGACCGAAGGCGCCGAGATCCGCGCCGGTATCTCCGCCGACCAGATCGCCGCGCGCGAACTCGGCAAGCAGACTCAATTCGCGTCGCTCGAGCTCGGGATCGAGGAGCCGTCCTTCGCCGGAGGCTGCGATTCCGGCTATAGCTGCGCGTACACCAACACCATCTCGTGGCGCAGCGCGACCACGCCCAATCCGGTCCAAATCAGCCCCCGCGTTGTGTTCGAGCGCCTCTTCGGCGATGGCGAAAGCACCGACCCAGCCGCCCGCCTCAAACGCATGCGGCAGGACCGCAGCATTCTCGACTACGTCAACGCCGACGTGAGCCGTCTCGAGCCGCAGTTGGGCGCCCGCGACAAGCGCAAACTCGACGAGTATCTCGACTCCATCCGCGATATCGAACGGCGGATCCAGAAGGCCGAGCAGCAGACCGACGCCAATAATACGCCGCGTATGGAGCGGCCCGTCGGCATCCCGCCGGTATTCGACGATCACGTCCGGCTGATGAGCGATCTCATGGTCGCGGCGTTTCAGACCGACATGACGCGCGTCATCACGTTCATGTTTGCGCGCGAGGGATCGAACCGCGCTTTCCCGGAGATCGGAATCCCCGAGGGCTGCCACGTGGTGACGCACCATCAGCAGGACCCGGAGAAGATCGCAAAGGCGCAGCGCGTCGAAGAACACCGCGCCAAGTCGTTCGCCTATCTTGTGCAGCGCATGCAGGATACGCAGGATGGCGACGGCAGCCTGCTCGACCATACGCTTTTGCTCTACGGCGCCGGCATCCGCGACGGCAATTCTCACGATCACATCGACCTGCCGCTGGCGCTGCTCGGCGGTAAATCCGCCGGCATCAAGGGCGGACGCCACCTGCGTTCCAAGGCCGAAACTCCGCTGTCGAATCTGCTGATCACGATGCTCGACCGCGTCGGGGTCCCGGTGGAGCGACTCGGCGACAGCACGGGCAAGGTCGAACAGTTGGCCGGAGTTTAGTTGTGCGAGCCCTTCTCTTATTCGCAGTTTCGCTTGCGTTCGCCGCCGAGCCCGCCTTGGTGGAGGCGATCCGCGACGGCAATCTGGCGTCGCTGAAATCGCTGATCGCCGCGCACGCGGACGTGAATGCGCCGCTCGCCGACGGCTCCACGCCGCTCGCCTGGGCCGCCTATGAGGACGATGCCGCGGCGGTCGACCTGTTGCTTGCCGCGCACGCGAAGGCAGCGGTCGCGGACGAGTACGGCGACACGCCGCTCTCGCTCGCCTGCGCCAACGGCAATCCCACAATCGTCGGCAAACTTCTCGCGGCCGGGGCGGATCCGAATGCCGCCCGCTGGAACGGCGAAACGCCGCTCATGCTGGCCGGGCGCTCCGGCAATCCGGAGGTCGTCCGCCAACTCGTCGCGCACGGCGCGAAGCTCGACGCCGTCGAGGCGCGCAAGGGCCAGAACGCGCTCATGTGGGCCGCCGCCGAAGGACACGCCGAGGCTGTCGCGGCGCTCCTGAAGGCCGGCGCCAATCCCAATACGCCGTCGAAGGGCGGATTCTCGCCGCTGATCTTTGCGGTGAGCAATGGCGACTCGAAGACCGTCGACGCGCTCCTGGCGGCTGGTGCGGACGTCAATTACGCCGTCCCCGCCGGAATGAACGCGCTGCTGATTTCGATGGCCGCTCGCCGTCCCCAACTCGCCGAGATCCTGATCGCGAAAGGCGCCGACCCGACAGCTAAGGATCGCACCGGCAGCACGCTCCTGCACAGCGCCGCCGAGCTCGGCGACGTGGAAATGATGAAGGGCCTCCTCGCACGCGGTCTGGACGTGAATGCGAAGACCGCCAAGTCGCAGGGTGGACGGGGAGGTGGCGGCAATCGCGGCGGAGCGCCCGGAGAGCAGACCCCGCTCATGGTCGCCGCCCGCAACGATCACCTGGAGATGATGCGCGCCCTGGTCGCGGCCGGAGCCGATCCCAAGCTGAAAGCTCAGGATGGCGCGACGCTGATCATCACGGCCGCGTCGAGCGGCCATCTCGACGTCGTACAGTACGCCCACGAGTTGGCACCGGACGTGACGGCGACGACCGACCGAGGACAGTCGGCGGTCCACGCGGCGCTGGGAGCGCCGCTGACCAGCACGACCCCGGAAGAGATCTGCGCGGTGATCAAATTCCTGGCGGACAAAGGCGCCGACCTTGCTGCCGCCGATGGCACGGGAAGAAAGCCGATCGCCCTCGCGCCTCGCGTGGATGGGGCGGCCGACTTGATCAAGAACTTGCTGGCCGCGAAGTAAAACCTCAAGAGTTCAGCCGCCGATGAACGCAGATGAACGCCGATAGGAAAGCAAGCCAGAGCTTGCTAGCCGCGAAGTAGCCGCGATCCAACAGAGCCGCGACAGTTATGGAGCGGTTGTCCCAGCGAACGAAGCGGCTGCTCGAACAGCCACTCCAGCCTGTCGCGGCTCTGTTTCGCGGCGGTGACAGTTTTATCGGCGTTCATCTGCGGCTGAATAGGTTTCTCACCGCGAGTGAGCGGGATTCCAACTTAGCGCGTACACATCGGCGGCCCAGAAAATCAGGGCGCCGATCGGATTGCCGTCCGGCGCGAGTCCCACGAAGTCGATGCTATCCGCGGTCCCCGAAATCCGCCGGTCGCAGATCCGCTCCAGCTTGTGATTTTCGATATTGACCCGCCAGATCGGCACTTCGTCTTCCTGCAGCGCCTGGAAGTAGAGATACTTGCCGTCGCGCGACCACACCGGATTGTGAATCGTCCCCTCGGCGAGCTTGGACCACTTCTCCGTCGAGCGGTCGAACACCATGAGGCTATGCTGGTCGAGCGGCATGGCGGCGATATAGCGCCCGTCCGGCGACCACCTCGGGCTGAACATCCCGGTCGAGCCGGGCAGCACGGTGACGGCCTTCGTCGCCAGATCGACAATCCGGATGTCCTTCGGCGTGGAGGCTTCGGCGGCATAATCCGGCAGCCGTCCGAAGACGATCGCGCTGCCACCCGGCCCCCAATCCGGATCCGCCTGATTGCGGCCTTCCTCGACCAGCGGCTGCAAATCGCCGCCGTCCGGTGAGACCGTGAAGATGCGGTACGGCGACCCCGGCCCTTTCGCCATCACGGCTAACCGCCGGTCGTCGGGCGACCATCGCGCCATGTAGACCTCGAGCGGCGCGGCGGTCAACTGCACCCGCTGTGTCCCCTCCGAGTTCCCGCGCCACAGGGTGTCGTTCGACGTGCTGATCCAGATCACCTCATCGCCGCGATGGGCCGTCTCCGACCGTCGCGCGCCGCGCACCCCTTTCAGATACGGCTGCAGCGTATGCGACGTCGATTCGAAATGGAACAGCTCGCGATGGCTGTTGGCGCCGATGGAGAAGATGCGATCGTCCTTGAGCGAAGGGACCGGGGCCAGATAGTCCAGCGGGCCCGCAGTAACGGCGAAGGGAGCGGGGGTCCTGCCTAAATTGGACCACCCCTCGTGGAGCGCCCAGACGTTGGGGCGTCCGCTGTGCGCCGACTGGAAGACGTACGAGTGGCCGTCGGGCGTCCAGGTGCCGCAACACTCGCTCGGGTGCGGACTCCAGGCGGCGAGAATCGGATGCGGATTCGTGCCATCGGCAGCGATCTCCCACAACGAGGTGCCGCGCGTCTTCGGGTCGAGCAGCGTGAACCGGATCGACGACCCGTCCGGAGCGTAGCGCATCCAGTACGCCCGGCCGGGCAGGGTGGCCAGCTTTCGAGTGGCGCCACCGCTGCGGCCGATCAGAAAGAGATCCTGTCCCGCGGCGTAGAGGACAGCGCTGCGATCCGGCGTCCAGGCCGCATCGTGCGCCATCACATCGAATAATCTTCGGGCAGAGCCGCCGGTCGACGGCACGATCCAGAGCGGCTGCTCCGTTTCCGACCACATGAGACTCCGGATCAGCAATTCCGAGCCGTCGCGGGAAATATCGGCGACCGAAGGCCGCGAAATCTCGGGAGGCATCGGAAAGGGGTGCGTCTCGCCGCCGCCGACCAGGACGTACGCCAGCCCGACGCGCCCGTTCTGGAAATCCGGGAAGAAGATGCGGAGCCCGTCGGTGGCAATGCCAGGGAAGCGCTCGATACTGATCTGGCCTGGGTACACGTGGTAGTCCGCGGTAATGGCATTGAAGGTAACGGGCGTCGACGCGGGCCGGCGCTGCCCTTCGACGATCCAGGCGGCCACTGCCGCGAGGGCCGCGACGCCGAAGAGCGGCGCAAGCCAGCGGGCAAGGGGCCGTGGACGGCCATCGGGCGACGGCGCTTCGGGGGAAACGACCGGCGCCGGCGTCTCAATTTCCAACACGGCCGGCACGTGCGATTCCACCACCGTGGTCGCCGGGCCAACGGGTTCTTCGATCTCGCGCGCCGGCGGGTTGGTCAGGAATTCGACCGGCGCGATGAAGCGAAAGCCGCGTTTCGCCAGGGTCTCGACGAACCGCGGAGTTTCGGCGGAATCGCACAGGGCTTCGCGCAGTTTGTTGATCGCGGTTCCGAGGGAGTGGTCGAAGTCTACGACAGTCTCGGGTCCCCAGATTCTTTGGCGCAGCTCCTCGCGGGTGACCAGATCGCCGGGCCGCTGCAGCAGCGCCGCCAGGATATTGAACGGCTGCCTTTGCAACCGAATTCGGACTCCGAACTTCCGCAATTCCCCGGCACGCAGATCGGCCTCAAACACGCCGAATCGGACCTTTTCGGTCTGCCGCACACCCGGGGGCATATCCAGATGGTACAACGGTCGAAATTGGGGCCGATGTAAAGCTACGCGCGGGAGGCTTAATCTCCTACACCGCGCTGTTTCAAAGGCTTGGCTGGTGACGAGAAGATAACTGGCGCCGTCGGGAGCAGGCCGTTAGAATGTTCGCTGCCATGAACCTCCGTAGACTATGGGTATTGTTGGTTGCCACGGGATCGTGCCTCGCGGCAGCTCCGAAGGTCAACAAGGTCGAGCCTCCGAACTGGTGGACACCCCACACTCTGAACCACTTGCAGGTGTTGCTGACCGGCACGGACCTCACCGGCGCTACGGTGACGACCGCCGCGAAGGGCTTCCGCACCGAAGTTCGCAGGATCTCCGAGAACGGCCACTACGCGTTCGTGTATCTCGACATCGCGAAGGACGTCCGCCCCGGCAATTACAAGTTCCAGGTGAAGAACGGAACGGGGACGGCGGAGTTCGAATTCCGCATGGATAGACCGCTCGAGGCGGCCGGACGGTTCCAGGGCTTCAGCCCGGACGACGCGATTTACCTGCTGATGCCGGACCGCTTTGCCGACGGCGACGCCGCCAACGACAATCTTCCGCAATACGGCCGTCCTGCCGACCGCAAGTCAGCGGGCGCTTACCATGGCGGCGACCTCAAGGGCATCCAGGATCGTCTCCCGTACTTGAAGGATCTCGGCGTGACGGCGGTCTGGGTGACGCCGATCACCAAGAACTCGGCCACGGGACAAAACCCCGGCGGCGCCTATCACGGCTACTCCGCCTCGGACTTTTACGACGTCGAGCCGCGGTACGGAACGCTCGCTGAGTTCAAGCAACTCGTGGACGCGACGCACGCCGCCGGCATGAAGTTCGTGCTGGACCAGGTCGCCAATCACAGCGGCAACCGGATTCCGTGGGTCGGCGACTGGCCGGACCCGACTTGGGTCCACTACCAGGATCAGAACCCCAGACCGCGGATCGTTTTCGATATCGCCGGCCTGTCCGATCCCTACGCCCGCCCGAAGCGCCGCGATAAGCCGCTGAACGGGTGGTTTACCGCCGCGATGCCCGACTTGAATCAGGAGGACCCGCTGGTCTCGGATTACCTGATCGAGAACGGCCTCTGGTGGATCGCCGTCTCCGGCGTCGACGCGTTCCGAATGGACACGTTCCCCTATGTGGACCGGCCGTTCTGGGAGAAGTACCACGCCGCCATCCACCGGCAGTATCCGAATTTCGTCGTCACGGGAGAGGTCACGGCGTCCACGCCCGTTTCGCTGTCCTTCTTCGAGGGCGGAACGGTGCGAAGGGGTATCGACACGGGGCTGAATTCGATTCTCGATTTCCCGATGGAAACCGCCATCCGGCAGGTCTTCGCGGAAGGCCAGCCGATGACCAAAGTGGTCGACATTCTGGCGCAGGATTCGCTCTTTCAACACCCCGAAATGCTGGTGACGTTCCCCGGCAACCACGATCAGCCCCGTTTCCTCACGCTCGCGAAGGGAGACATTGCCAAGCTCATCATGGGCGAGGCGTTTCTCCTGACGACGCGCCGGGTGCCGCACCTGTACTACGGCGACGAGGTGGCGATGGTCGGCGGCCGCGATCCCGATAACCGCCGCGATTTTCCGGGCGGCTGGCCGGGCGATGCGGTCGACGCTTTCACCCCGACGGGCCGGACGGGCGACGCGGCTACGGTCTTCGACTGGACGCGCCGCCTCCTGCACCTCCGCCAGGAACACTCCGCGCTCCGCCGCGGCGGACTGATCCAATTGCTGACGACCGAGAATCAGTACGCCTATCTGAGAACGTCCCCGGAGGAAGATGTGCTGGTGGTTTTGAACCGCGCCGGGAACGAGAAGCCGATCCAGGTCGAGGTGGACGACCTCCCGTTGGCGAACGGTTTGCGGCTGACGTCGCTTCTCCCGGGCGGCGCGGACGTGGTGGTCGCGAACGGCAAAATCGTCGTCGACCGGCCGGGCGAAGTCCAGATCTACGCGGCGAAACGTGCACGATAGGCGACTTGAAGGTCCTAACCTCGGGTCTGAGCTTTCGGCTAACCGTTAGGCGCGAGTCTCTTTTTAGGTCCCAACCGGTTGATTCTACAAGGACCAGTACGAAGCAGCCTTAGCAAACCTACTACAGTCGTGCATTGTGCGCTAGACTGTCACAATCTCAGCTTGGTCTCTGACTTCACGGATCTATTTGGGCAGGAAAAGAGGTTAATCGAATGCGATTCGCTGTTTTAGCAGTGTTGCTCTCGGCTACGTCGCCGCTGTGGGCGCAGATCGATAACGGCAACATCACGGGTCGTGTCACCGATCCCACCGGCGCCGCCATCGTCGGAGCTCAGGTCACGGTGACCCAGACGGAAACGAACTTCGACACCGTCTCGGCCACTAACGAGGAAGGCTTGTACCGCGCGCTGAATCTGCGTCCGGGACCATATCGCGTCACGGTGGTGTCGCAGGGGTTTAAGCGCCTCGTTCGCGACAGCATCGACTTGCGTGTCGGCCAGACCCTGGCGATCGACGCGAGTCTCACGGTCGGGATGGTCGGGGAGACCGTCGAAGTGAGCGCCAAGGCCGCGCTTCTCGACACCGAAACTTCGTCCAGTGGCACCACCTTGGCGGGCGATTACCTCTACAACCTGCCGAACTACCAGCGGCACGCGGTAGCGGTTCTCCTGTTTACGCCGGGCGTCACCTTCGATTCCAACCACTACACCAAGAGCCTGAGCGGCGTCACGATCGACGGCCTCGGCGGCAGCAACGCGGCTGGCGTCGGCTACTTCGAGGATGGCGCGGTGGCGACCATGGGCGCGCGCGGCGACAACTCCGAGACCATCGAAAACAGTATCGAAGACATCAAGGTCTTCACGTCCGCCATGCCGGCCGAATTCGGCCATACGGCTGGCGTTGGCATCTCCGTCGTCAAGAAGACCGGCGCCAACGAGTTCCACGGGACGCTGTCGGAGCAGGCGCGCACGCGCAGCATGCAGCAACGCCGCTATTTCGAGCAATACCGGAATTCGCAGACCCAGCCCGGATTTACGATCAATCCTCCGGGCCTGCTCGTGCAGAATCCCGACGGTTTTATCAGCGGACCGGTCTACATTCCCAAACTCTATAACGGCAAGAACAAGACCTTCTTCTTCTACGGCATGTCGATGCTGATCGAGAAGCAAGGCAAGCAGTTGACCGCCACCGTCCCGACCCCCGCCATGCTCAACGGCGATTTCAGCTTCGCCGGCAGCGGCGTCACGCCGAATGCCATCTACGACCCCTCGACCACCGCTCAGGTGAACGGGGTCTGGTCCCGCTCCCCGTTCCCGGGCAACATCATTCCAAAGGCGAGATGGAGCAGGGTGGCCACCGCGTTTCTCGGGCTGAATCCCATCGGCTTACCCGACGTTCCGGGCAACTGGACCACCACCGGACCCTCGAACAACGTCCAGATGGGGCCGATGAAGATCACGAAGTGGCAGAACCACACGGCGCGGCTCGACCACCAGTTCACCAGCACAGTGAAGGGGTTCGCCAGCTATACGTATAACCACGAGTGGGGCCGGCAGCCTACCTTGTCGATCATCAACCCGTTGTTCGACGCGTCGCGCAACCTGGCGGTGACGGACCGCCACACCGGCTCGTTCGGAGCGACGTGGATTGCAGGTCCGACGGTGGTGAACGATCTCCGCTTTACTTACTACGGCAGAGTCACGCCTACGCAATCGATCGCTCTAGATCAGGACTATGCGTCATTGATCGGCATGGGGAATGCAGGACTGCCCAAGACCTGCATGCCGGGCGTGGTCCCGAGTCTGATCACCGACCAGGCCAGCCTGTCGCCCGGTTGCGGGAGCAGGACCGTCCAGGAGACCTTCACTTTGAAGGACGACCTGAGCAAGGCCCGACGCGCCCACAACTTCAAGATGGGGTACGAGCTTCTGCGGTATCACCAGAACGCGAACAACGGTCCGGGCACGCCGGACGGCTCGTTCACCTACTCCGGCGTGGGCGGTCTCCAGGCCAACGGCAACGCCATCGCCAACACGGGCGGCATCACGCTGGCGCAGTTCATGACCGGCGACATCAGCAGCTTCAGCTTCGGCGCCAACACGGACAACGTCTACACGCGTTCCTGGGAGCACAGCGTCTACTTCCAGGACGACTGGAAGGTTAGCCCGACCCTGACGGTGAATTTCGGCGTGCGCTACAACGTCGAGCCGCCGAAGGTCTACAAGGGCGGCTACATCAGCCTGTTCGACCTCAACGCTCCGGACAATTCGACGATTTCGAACGGCGCGTACCTGCCCTTCTGCCCGGCCGGCGGCTGCAAAGGCGCGTACACGCATCCGAAGGACGGCACGCCATTCAACACGGATTGGGGCCGCATCGATCCGGTCGCGGGTCTGGCGTGGCACTTCAGCCCGAAGACGGTGTTCCGCGCGGGTGCGCGCATTTCGCACACCGACACCTACACGGACAACACCAGCCTGATCTTCACCAATGAGCTTCTGACCCGGTCGTATTCGGCGAGTCAGGTTTCCGGCAACTTCGCGCCGCTGTTCAACCTGAACAACGGAATTCCTTCGTGGAGCTACCCGGCCCTGCGTGCGGATGGCTCGACCCCGACGATCGCGACGAATGCCGGCAGCGTCAGCCCCACCATCGTCCCGAGGGATCTGAAGACGCCGTACGTGGCCACCTGGAACGTGGCCATTCAGCGCGAACTGAGCAAGGACTACGTCCTCGAACTCCGCTGGGAAGGCGCCGCCCAAGTGAAGGGCTTCGGCAGCTACGATCTGAACACCCGGCCGTGGGGCATGATCCCCAGCCCCACTCATGACGGGACGATGATGAACCTCAACGATCCCGCCAACGCGCTGTACCGCTATCAGTGGGCGACGAACTCGATCGCTTCGTATCAGACGCAGTATGCGCGGCCGTTCCCGAATCTGGGGAACGTGAACCTCGTGTGCAACTGCTATCACATGGACCACAACGCCGGCATCGTGAGGATCGAAAAGCGATTCTCCAAGGGGCTGAATTTCCAGGCGTATTACACGTACTCGAAATCGCTCGGCGGAGGCGCCGGCAATCCGTACCTGGATTGGCACTTGCTCAAGGCTCGCACCGCCCAGGATCAGACGCACAACTTCACCGCGACGATGAACTACGAGCTCCCGGTGGGCAGGAACCGGCACTTCCTCTCCCACTCGAGCCGGTTGGTCGATTCGATTCTCGGCGGTTACAACATCGCGTGGGTTTATACCATCGCCTCCGGATTGCCGACGGGAATGAGCATCAGCGGTCAGTCTCTGCCGACTTACACGGCGGGAACCCAGACCTTCACCAACATCGGCGTGCCCCAGTATCCCGGCTTCATGCCGAACTTTGGCGGCGTCATTCTGAAGCAGCGGCCCACGCTGCGCGACAACTGGCAGGACCTGGGCGGCGACCGCTTCAATCAGGGCAACCAGAACAGCATGATCAACTGCGGACCCACGGTGTTGAATTACGGGAACGATTGCTTCACGTACATCCCGGCATTCAGCCTGGGGAACAACGGCTCGAACGTCTGGAATAACCAGCGGTTGGTCGCGGCCAGCGCGGCCATCTACAAGGAAATCACCTTGAAGGAACGCGCCCGGCTGCAAGTCCGCCTGGACATCCAGAATCCGTTCAAGTGGTACAACTGGGGTGGACCCAGCACCAGCCTGAACGTCCAGACCGCTGCCAACGCCCTGACGTTCGGCAAGATCAACCCAGGGTCGAACGGAGAGACCAACACCGGCACTGCGGGATACGGCGGCACTCCGCTGTTGAACCTGACGTTCGCCGTGAAGTGGTAGACGCGTTTCCAGACGAGTGCCGCTGGTAGGGCGGCACTCGTCGGCCCGTCGCGCCCGCGATGTGAACTTCTAATAAGGAGTACTCATGAGGGCGGCACTCATACCGTTTGCGCTCATCGCAGTTTTCACCGGAACATCCGCGGCACAACCCGTGGCGGTCACGATCGACGCCACACGGGCCGAGGGAACGATCAGCAGGCTGACCTTCGGCGGCTTCATGGAGCCGGCCACCACTCAGGTCTGGTCCGAGATGTTGGCGGACCGGAAGTTCTTCAACCCGATCAATTCCAAACCTTCCCCGGCGCCGACCGGCGGCTTCGGGCGCAGAGGACCGCAGCGCCGTTGGACGCCTGTGGGCCCCGACGAGTCTGTCGCGATGGACGGGAAGGCGGCTTATGTCGGCGAGTGGAGTCCGAGCATCCGGTTGGAGGCGGCGACGCCGCACGGCATCAGCCAGACTGGAATCGTGCTGCGCGGCGGCAGGGCATACACCGGCCGCGTGGTGCTGTCGGGCCCTCCTGGCGCGAAGGTGGACGTTAGCCTCATCTGGGGCCCGAATCCGGGCGACCGGCAGACGATCCGCATTCCCGCTCTTGCCGCCGGCTATGCGAAGTTCCCCCTGAAGTTCACTGCCAAGACAGACAGCAATGAAGGCCGCTTCGAGATCGTTGGTACCGGCAGCGGGACGTTCCACATCGGCGCCGTTTCGTTGATGCCTGCCGACAACGTGTCGGGCTTCAAGGCGGCGAACGTCCGTCTGCTCAAGGAGCAGGGGATCTCGATCGCGCGTTGGCCCGGCGGCAATTTCGTCTCCGCCTACGACTGGCGCGACGGCCTCGGCGACTCCGACAAACGGCCCCCGCGCCGCGAGCTGGCGTGGAACGGAATGGAGTCCAACGACATGGGCATCGACGACTTCATGACCTTCTGCCGTCTGCTGGGCGCGGAGCCCTACATTGCCGTGAATTCGGGGCTCGGCGACGCGCACTCGGCGGCCGAGGAGGTCGAATACGTGAACGGTCCCGCGACCAGCCGGATGGGCCAGTTGCGCGCCGCGAACGGACATCCCGCGCCCTACGGCGTGAAGATCTGGGGAGTCGGCAACGAGATGTACGGGCCGTGGCAGTGGGGCCATATGGACGTCACCCAATACCCGGAAAAGCACAACCTGATCGTCAAGGCGATGCGGAAGGTCGACCCGACGCTCAAGGTGATTGCCTCCAGCGCGACTCCCGAGGAATTGTCGTGGACCTACATCGAGAATCGGCAACTAGGGACCTTCCCGGGGCGCGAGCAGGTCACCGACAAGGTCCCGTTCGGCTTCGGCACGAAGTACGACTGGACCGGCGCGCTGCTGGAGCGCTCCGCCGACTATATCGACTATCTGGGCGAGCACTTTTACGGCTACCCGAATCTCGCGATCGACGGCGAAAAGCAGGCGTTCGTCGAGGCGAACGATCCGATGGTCGATCGAGTGCGGCGCATGTCGAACAAGGTGCAAATGAAGTTCGAGGCTTGGGATGAGTACCTGAAGAGGATGCCCGCGCTGAAAGCGAAGAGCATCAAATTTGCGTTCGACGAATGGGCGCCGAGAAACCGCGCGGTGAGTCCGTCGAGCGGCGCTCCCGCGGTCAGCAACCCGATGTTGAATCCCCTGACCAACGCCCTCGTTTACCACGAGTTCTTCCGCCACTGGGACATGGTCGGTTTGGGAGTCGCCACCGGAGGCATGGGAACACTCGCGATGGATTCTCACGGCGACGCTATCGGATACCGACTGGACGGTCAGGTGATCAAGGTGCTGCACGACCGCTTTGCCGGCAGCATCCCGGTAGCCGTCACCGGCAACTCACCGCAGCATGCCATCAAGGGGACGCTCGGCGTGGATATCCCGACGCGCCCGTCGGGGAGTCCGACCTATCCGTTGGACGTCTTCGCGGCGTTGAGCGCCGACCGCAAGAAGCTCGCGATCTCGGTCGTCAACCCGACGGAATCGACGCAGGATTGCGACTTCAATCTGACCGGCGTCCAACCCGGCGCCGCACGGCTTTGGCAGTTGACCGCTCCCGCAGGGGCCGCGCCGCCACCGCCCGGCCCGGCCGGCTTCGGCTTTGGGACTCCGGCTACGCTGGCCGAGAGTACTCTGGCACAAGCGCCACGCAGAGTGACCCTTCCGCCCAGCAGCTTGAGTGTGTATGAATTCGAGGTGAAATAGCCCCTCTACGGCTGGGCAAAGCTGCGTGCTACGGTGAGGGTGAAACTGCAATGAGTTCGCGCCCTCATCGCTCCGGCAGTGTTGCGATCCGCCGTCTTCTGGCGGTCGCGATTCTGGTTGTGGGCGCGGCCATTCCGGTCTGGATCGCCGGTGTCTCCGCGCGGTCTCCGCAGACGCGCGCGATCCATATTGAGGCGTATCGCTACGGTTTCAGTCCCGCGCGCATCCACGCGAATCGCGGCGATCGTCTGCTGTTGACATTTTCGACACGCGATACAGGCCAGAGCTTCTTCCTGCAGGACTACGATCTGCACGTCTCCATCACGCCGGGCAACGGGATGGTGTCGGTGCAGCGCCTCTCGCGTCCCGACGATCCGCCAGCCGTGATGGAGAGAGTCGAGGTCGTGGCGGGACTGCCGGGATGGCAGGGGTGGCTCGTCTCCAAGTCCCAGTTCCGCAATCACACCTACAACGGTCCGCTACATGGGACCGAGCGCGGCGAGCTGATCGTCAGCCCCAATTTCCTTCTCTACGGAGGGCTGGGGCTATTGCTGGCGATGCCGTTCGCGGGCATGCTGCTGACCGGCCGCCGTGCCGAGCGCCGCCCCATCAACCTGTTCGCACACTTTCCCTGGCTCAAGCGTGTCGTGAAGGCTCCGTCGTTCCAAGTGAATCTGGCGCTCCCGATGTTGGGAGTCTTCTGGCTGATCATCCTGACCGGCTTATTCGGCACCAAGGTGGCGGGGCGGAACGCGGGTCCGATGATCATTTGGGTGCTGTGGCTCTCGGCCCTGATCATTGTGCTCGTGCCGCTCGGAGGCCGGCTCTGGTGTACGGTCTGTCCGCTCCCGCTGCTCGGGGAATGGCTACAGCGACTCCGCATCTTCAGCGTGCCGCTGGTTTGGCCCGCGTGGCTCAGCAACGCTTGGCCGCGCGTCCTGCTGTTTCTTCTGTTGGGGACGTTCAGCACCACGATCGTCGCGCTGCCGCCGGCGACCAGTTGGATGTTGATCGGACTGGTCCTGTTGGCCATCGCCACGTCTCTCTTCCCGGAGCAACGCCTGTTCTGCCGGTATCTCTGCCCGATCAACAGCTACATCAGCCTCTACTCCACGACGGGGCGGGTCATGGTGCGGTCCGTCTCTGCTGCGACCTGCTCCGACTGCTCGGAAAAGTTCTGCCTGACCGGCAGCGTCAAAGGCTGGGGCTGCCCCTACGGGCTGTGCGTGGGGGAGATCGATCGCAACAACGATTGCGGCGCCTGCATGGAGTGCGTCAAGACCTGCGCCTACGACAACGTCGCGGTCTCTTGGCGCAGCGAGGGCTGGGACAAAGATGTGGCGAGCTACGGCGAAGTCTGGCAGGCGATCGTCATGTTTGCTTTGGCATGTCTGTACTCCATCATCAATCTCGGCGCCTGGGACAAGATTCGGAATTGGACCGATCTCATCGACAAAGGAAACTGGGGCAGCTTCGTCGTGTACGCGCTGGTCGTCTGGGTGGTGTGCCTGGGACTGCTGCCTCTCCTCTGGTATCTGTTGACGGGCGCTCAGTTTCGGGCCAGCAGCGCGTCGCTCGTGCCCCTCGGGATGGCATTCTGGATCGCCTTCGCGCTGGCGACCGTGCTTTCGATGATGACCTTTCTGCTCCAGAGCCTGTCCGATCCGTTCAACTGGGGCTGGGATCTTCTGGGCATGGCGGGTAGCCGCTGGCACATCATCTGGGCTCCGGCGATCCCGTGGCTTCAGGTCGTCTGCGTTCTCGTGGGCGCGGGGTATTCGATTGCGGCGCTGTATCGGTGCTGGCCATCGAAAAGGGCAGTCGTAGGGTCGCTGCCGCCCGGGTTGTTCCTGTGGACCGCGGCCGCCGGGATGATCTGCTTTTTCGCCGGCTAGGAAGAAACGATGAAGAAAGACAGGCCGACATCACCGGGGAAAAAACGGGCCGCGCTGCCGGGCCTCAGGATCGTCGCGGTGATGCTCGGAGTCCCGCTCCTGGTGTTGTTCTACCAGGCGCACCGTTCGGGGCTCTCGATCGGGCAGGTCTTCGAGCACATCTTCAAAGGCGCACGCTCGGTCGATAAGGAAGGCCCCGCGAAAAGCACGCGCGGCGCGAAGATCGACTTTCTCACTCCGATCGCGATCGGCTTCCCCTCGCCCGAGCCTCCTCGCATCGCCAGCCTCGAGATCGTCGATCTCGACCGGGACGGTCTGCCGGACATCCTCGTCGCGGACATGCTGGCCAATCGCATCGGGTGGCTCCGGCAATACCCGGCCGGCGTGTACACCGAAACGTGGATCAGCCCCGTCCTCCCTGCCCCCGCCCATGTCAGCGCCGTCGACATCGACAAAGATGGCGACGTGGACGTGCTGGTCGCTTGCATGGGCCAGCTTTTCCCGAGCAATGACAAACTCGGCTCGGTCGTGATCCTGGAAAATGACGGCAAACAGAACTTCACGCCGCATACCATCGTCGACCGCATTGCGCGCGTGACCGACGTCCGCGCGGCCGACTTCAACGGCGACGGGCGGCTCGACCTCGTCGTGGGTCAGTTCGGCTACGACGACGGCGAGACTCGCTGGATGGAGAACCTCGGCAATTGGCAGTTCCGCTCCCACATCGTGCAGAGCCTCTCCGGAGTGATCCACACCATTCCCGTCGATATCGACGGCGACGGCGATATGGACTTCGTCAGCCTCGTCAGCCAGGAATGGGAAGAGCTCTACGTCTTCGAAAACGACGGGCACGGGAATTTCCAGTCGCATCTGGTCTGGGGCAGCACCAATGAAGACTATGGCAGCAGCGGCATCCGGCTGGTCGATTTGAACCGCGACGGGCGAGTCGACGTCCTGCTCACGAACGGGGACGCGTTCGACTACCTGCCGCCCCGCCCGCGTCCCTGGCACAGCGTGCAGTGGATCGAAAACAAGGGCAATTTCAAATTCGAGCACCATTCGATCGGTCCGTTCCCCGGCGCCAGCGGCGCTGTGGCGGCCGACCTGGACGGCGACGGCGATCTCGATATCGCCGCGGTCAGTTGCTACAACTTCTGGGAAAAGCCGGACTCGCAGAGCATCGTCTGGTTCGAGAACGACGGCAAGATGAACTTCACTCAGCATGACATCAGCCACGCGCCGACTCATCTGATCAGCCTCGAAGCAGCGGACATGAATGGAGACGGGAAACCCGACCTGGTGTCGGTGCGGATGGACGTCTATCAGCCGTTCACCCCGCAGGGGCGCGTGACGCTCTGGCTCAACCACTGGGGTCAGGCGGTCGCCAACTTAAGATGAATTCCAAATCGCTTCTGATGACCGGTGCGCTTGCCGTTGCGCTCGGTGGGGCCACGTGGCTACTCGGGCCTCTCCTGATTCCGGCCGGCTTGCCGGAGGGATTTCCCAAACTGCCGGAGCTGCAGAACGTGAACCAAGGCGCTCGCGCGTTGATCGAGGGCGCCGATCGGGAGGCGCGGAGGCATCCGCAGTCTGCGGAGGCAGTCGGCAAACTCGGGATGGCGTATCATGCGAACCTGTTCCTCGAGCAGGCCGCGGACGCGTACCGAATTGCCGCGCGATCGGCGCCCAACGACTATCGCTGGGCATACTGCCAGGCCTTCCTCCAGGAGGAAAACGGGAACGAACAGGAGCAGGTTAAGTTCCTACAGGAGACGGTGCGGCTCAAGCCCGATCACGTCCCGGCGTTGCTCCGATTGGCCGACGGGGAGTTCAAACGGGACCGCTTGGACGAGGCGGCGCGTCACTATGAAAGCGCGGCCTCCGCCCCCGACGGGAAGTCGTCTCTGCAAGCGGCTTTTGGACTGGGACGCGTCGCGGCGCGCCGGCATGAGTGGAATCAGGTAATCGAGCGCGTGGCGCCGTTGACCCGCGCGTACCCTTATTTGCAGCCGCCCTACGAGTTGCTGCAGGAGGCGTACGAGGCTCTCGGACAGGCGGACAAGGCTGCGGAGGCCCGGCAGAACATCACGTTGAGCCGCTCCAAAAACATGCCTCCGGCGCAGGATCCGTTGAACGACCAATTGATTGCCCTCTCTTACAATTCCACCCGGCTGCTCAAACAGGCCGGCCTGCTGAGCCGCTTCGGGTATCCCGACCAGGCGCTTCAGGTGGCGCGTCGTGCGGCCGACGCGGACCCTAAGGACCCGGACATCCGGAACTTCATCGCTCGGACGCTACTTTCGTCGTATCCCAACAAACCGGAGGCGGTCGACGAGGCGCTGACGCAGATCGCGGAGTGCCTCCGGCTGAAGCCCAACGATCCGCTGCCGTTGTGGGGGTTCGCGAATGTGTTCTTCGAATCCCCCAAGCCACCGGCGGCCGTGGAGCGGCTCAGTGTCCTGTTGCAGCCCTTCGCGGATCGGGGCGATGCCCACTTCTTTCTCGGAATGGTGGCCGATGCGCGGGGGCAGAACGCCGAAGCAGCGTCGCAGTACGAAGGGGCCTTGCGGGACAACCCGAAGAACGCAGGCGCCTATATCAAACTCGGCCTGATCTGCGATCGGGAAGCGAAATTCGACCAGGCCATCGCGTATTTCGAGAAGGCCGTCCGGTTGGATCCGGTGAATACCGTGGCCCGTTTCAATCTCGGCGTGGGCCTATTGCAACGCGGCCGGGACAGTCGGGGGTTACGGGAGCTTGGCGAAGTCCTCCGGCTCAAGCCGAACGATGCCGCCACGCATTTCTGCATCGGGTTTGCGCACTTGTATGCGAAGCGAACGGGGGAGGCAATCGCGAGTTTCACCCATGGACTGCGTTATCAGCCGGAAGACGCCGAGGCCCACTATGGACTGGGCTCCGCATTCGCCGCGCAGCGCAGGCGGGACGATGCCGTGAAGGAAGTGCGGGAGGCCATCCGATTGCGCCCCAACTACCCGGAAGCGCAGGCACTGCTGCAACAACTGGAGCGGTGAGCGCTTCGAAAACACGAGACGCCGGGTAGGGCGAACCCTACCCGGCGTCTTGTGATACTTCGCGTAGCCGCAGAGCCGGGCTGAAGCCCGGCGCAGGATGAATCCTGCCCCACCCTTCAGCCCCGCTTGCCTGGTCGACTAGAAGGTAACCCGAACCATCAACTGCAGGATTCGGGAGTACCCGAAGGTTCCGGGACCCGATTGCGTCAGGCTGCCGAAACCGCCGATCTGGTTGCAGCTCGTGCCGCTGCAGCCACGGGACGGATCATTGACTGCCAGCGCCGTAGAGGTATAACCCGTCGGTGGGCCAGTGACCACGCCGCTGCTGTTGGCGGGAAACGCCGTGAAGGCCAACCCGCTGTTGACACCCGTGAAGATGGTGTGGTTGAAGACGTTGAAGGCGTCCGCACGGAACTGGAACCGGACTTTTCCCTCCCTGATGACCGCAAACTCCTTTTGGAGGGCCATGTCGAAGTTCAAGCCGCCCGGGGCGCGAAGGTAATTGAGGCCGGATTCGAGCCCTTTGCTCCCAATTGCCGCTGGCTGGAAGCACGAGGGGTTCAGATAACTGGTCCAATTGCCCGAGTGCGTGTAAGGATCGCAGCCCGCCACGATCGCCGGCCGCCACCCTTCGGTGTAGGATCCGGTAACGATCGCATTGGACGAGTTCTGCACGCTGACGGAGGGCGTAAAGGGCGCGCCCGTCTGTGCCATGGTGACGCCCGAGAGTTGCCAGCCATTGGTGAAGAGGCGCGTCACGGCGTTGCCGAATTTCTGAGGCGTCGGAATGTTGTACACGTAATTGACCACGAACACCTGGTGGCGATCGAAGGAGGCCGGCGCCTTGTATGCCATATAGGTGTACTGATCAGGGCGGATGAACGCATTGTCATTCGTGCCGCCGGACTGTCCGACAGACATGGCCTTGCTCCAGGTGTAGGAAACTCCCAGGAACAGACCCTTTGCCGCGCGCCGCTGCAACTGCACCTGCAGCGAGTTGTAGTTCGCGGTGGCCGCGCTTTCGTACAGGTTGATATTGCCGTAGCCCCTCATCGGAGCCATGAAGTTCTGCGGGAGCGCGTTGCTTCCGAGAAGCCTTCCGGTTCCCAGGGCGGCCGGGCATCCAATGCATCCAAGACCGGCAGTGGGATCGGTTGCTGCCGCCGTCCAAGTGGTCCCGAAGGGGCTCCAGTTCAGATTGCGGTTGTCCTGCTGATGCCGGGATGCCGAACCCACGTAAGCGACATCGAGGAGCATGTCCCACGGAAGGCGCTTCTGCACGCTGAATTGATACGAGTAGGTGGTCGGGATCTTGCCCTCCGGGTCGACCGCCGAAACTGCCGGCGGAGAAAGCAGCGCGGTGGCAGGGTTGAGCTGTTGAGCGAACCCGTATTGGGCGGTGACTGCGAACGCTTCGGGCGGGTTGGCTAACATATCGAACGTGCGGTTGCCCTGGATGCGGTCATAGTAGATTCCACCGCCGGTGCGGATGACGAGATCCTGTTTGCCGGTGACATCCCACGCGAGTCCAAAGCGGGGACCCCACTGCAGCCCACGGTTCTTGGTCATGTACTTGTTGACGCAAGTGCCTTCCTGGCACATGCCGTTGATGTTGTTTCCGCTCCCGGGGATGAGCACGCCGATGTAGTTGGAAGTGAGATACGTCTTACTGACCGGATCGTAAGCGCTTCGGGTGTTGTTCGCCGGGTTGACCGCCGGCTGGTACAGGCGCGGAGCTTGAGCCGGATCCCACAGCGAAGGAACAAAGGTGGACGCCTGCATGCCCGCGTCGTACTGCGGCTGGTACCAGGCGGCGCGCAGCCCGTAATCGAGCGTCACGCGAGACGTGAGCTTCCACGTATCCTGAAAATACTGTTCGATGTTCCAGTAACGGTACATGCCGTTGAGGTGATGCTGCGCCTGGTTGAAGGACTGGAAAACGCCGAGTATCGCATTGGAGTACCCGTAGCCGGTGTCGATCGGGTTAGCGCCGGTCGGTCCACCCTGGTCGCCGAAGTTGTAGTTGCCGTTGAAAGCTGCGAAGGACGTCTGGTCCTTCCGGCTGCGCTGCATATAGTAGCCGGCCTTGAAGACATGGCTCCGCCAGACCTTCGAGAAGCTGTCGGTGATGTCGATGGTCGTGTTGTAATTGATGAACGGCGCATTGGAACTCCCGAACCCCGGAGAGTTGGCCAGGTTGTTGCCGCCAAAGCCCACGTTCGGCATATAACCCTGATTCGCGTCAGGGTACAAGACCGGTAGCGGAGTGGAGCCGAGAAGGGTCTTCTGGCTCAGTCCGTCGTTCGGGGCGTAGATATCGATGCTGTTCTTGGTGAAGCCGATATTGAATTCATTGGTCATGGTCGGGGTGATCATGTAGGTGAGTCCCCCCGCCAGGCTTTTGCCCGGGATGGGCTGGGCAATCGGCGCGATCGGCGGGTTGATTCCCAATACCCAGGTGCCGTAAGGGATCACCGCGTTCGAGACGTCCTTGATGTAGTGGCCGAAGACGCGAGCCTTTTCGGTCACGTTGTAATCCAGCCGCAGCAAATCCTCGCGGCGGGGAGACGAGCCCGCCAATTGGGTCTGGTAATTGTAGGTTGCGCCCGAAGGAAGGTTGGCGTTCGGCGCGAGCGTCTGGTTGGGCTTGGGAAAGATGTTCAGCAGCGCCTGACCCGGCGCCCAGAGCCGGCTGGTGGGAATGACGCTATTGGGGAACGGCTGACCGTTGGTCGGGTCATAGATCTTGACCGGCTGGTGGTTGGCGGAACTGACGGTCTGGCTGAAATCGCCCTTCCGCTCCAGGTCCGTCGGCACCGTGACGTTGCGCGCGGTGTTCGGCACCAACTGCAATTGCCATTCCTGGCTCCAGAAGAAAAACACCTTATTGCGAATGTTCCCTTGCTTCAACGGGATAGGGCCGCCGATGGTGTAGCCCGGATCGTTGTAGCGGAACAAAGGCTTCGGCGTTGCGTTCAACCCGAACTGGGGCCGGATGTTGTTCAGGAAGGTGTTGGCGTTGAGTCCTTCGTTCCGGTGATACAAATAGCCGGACCCGTGGAACTCCGAGCTGCCGCTCTTGGTAACCAACTGAATCTGCGCACCCGCGCTGCGTCCATACTCGGCCTGATACGAACCGGTGAGGACCTTGAATTCGGCGATCGAGTCATTGCTGACGCTGGCGTTCAGACCGCCGTTGTTGCCGGTGTCGACGTCGCCGATTCCGTTCAGCGTGACTTGGTTCTGCGAGGGCCGCGCGCCATTCGCCGTGAAGTTGTTGGCGCCGGTGGCTGCGTTGCCGATGGCGTAGCTGGCGCCGGTCGTGAACTGCACGCCCGGAATCAACTTGGCCAGATCGAGCGGACTGCGTCCGTCCACATTGATGTTTGCAATCTGCGTGCCGGTCACGGCTGCGCCGCGCTCGACGCTCTGCGTCTGCAACGTCATCGCCGTGGCGCTGACTTCGATCGTCTCGGTGAGAGACCCGATCGAAAGTGTCAGTTCGCCCAAGGCGATTTTGTCGCTGGCGTTCAGCACAATGTCCGAACGAGTCAGCTTCTTAAAGCCCTTCGTTTCCACCGAGACCGTGTAGGAGCCTGGAGCCAGTCCGGCGATCGAGAAATCTCCGGCCGCGGTCGTGTTGCTAACGACCGTTACTTTTTTGGTTGGCTCGAACGCGGTCACCTTGGCGTCCGGAACCGCACTGCCCTGCTGATCGACGACACGTCCGTTCAGCGAGCCCGTAATACTCTGCGCGTACCCCTGAATCGCAAACACAAACGCGATGAGCAATATCGTCGCGAGTTTTCGCATTCTTGTTTTCCTTTCACTACCCACCATTCGCACAGCTATCCTCATGACCTGGAGACTGCGCCTGGTCAAGTGTCAACCGCCGCATATGCTACGGCTAGGTTCCGTACGGTGTCGAGTTGTGCGACACAAACCAATTCAAGCATTTAGGGTCTGTTGTGCTGATTCTACCTCACGTCGCTAACCGTTAGCTAAGAACATTACGCCCCGTTGCTATCGGCGTGACTTCAGCAGTTACCTGCCGAAAAACACCACACTCGAGGCCCAGCAGAGAAGAGCCGCGTGCGGTGGAATCGAAAGACCGACGGCTGTACCCCGCCCGGCCGTCGCCCGGTCCCCTTGCGTTTTAACCTACCCGCCGGTAAGATATCAGTGCCGGCAGGGGTGTCCACCTCCGCGCGGCTCGCGCCATGAGAAACGACGCCGTCGTGCCATCGCCGCATTGGAGAGCCTTCGCCAGCCGGCGCCGCGACCCCGAAAGCAAGCGGGAAGCCGTCCTCGAAACCGCCGCCCAACTGTTTCTCGAGAAGAGCTACGGACGCACGTCCATGAACGACGTCGCGGCGCGCCTGAACGTCACCAAACCTTCCCTTTACCACTACTTCCGCAACAAAGAAGAGATTCTGCTCGGCTGCTATCAGCTCGGGACCGCGATGATCGAAGAGATCCTCAACGACATCGCGGCGCACTGCGGGACCGGACTCGAAAAGGTCGAAGCGTTCATCTATTCTTACGCCAACGTGATGACGGTGAACTTCGGCCGCTGCGTCATGCGACTCGACGAAGGCGATCTCTCCCCGGAAGCCTTCACCAACGTCCGTAATTACAAGCGCAAAATCGACCGCCGGCTGCGCTCCTTCATACAAGAGGGTATCGCCGACGGGTCCATTGCGGCGTGCGACGCCAAACTGGCGGCCTTCGCCATCGCCGGCGCCCTCAACTGGATCTGCACCTGGTACGAGCCGAACGGTCCGCTCTCGCCCGAGGAGATCGCCGCCCAATACGTCGAGACTCTGACGCGCGGGCTGGCCGCCGGACCGGGCAGCCCCAATGGCTGGAGAAACTCCAATGACTGCTGAACCCGCTTTCAAGCCGACCCCCGAGAGCCGCACGCCATCGCCGCTCATTCGTAAGTCCGCCGTTCTCGGCGCGGGGACCATGGGGGCGCGGATCGCAGCCCATCTGGCGAATGCCGGCGTTCCCGTCGTCCTGCTCGACCTGCCGTCGCCCTCCGGGCCGCGTAGCGCCATCGCCGCACAAGCGATCGAAGCGCTGAAGAAGTCGAAGCCCGCCGCGTTCTTCGACCCCTCGTTCGCGGCGCGCCTCACGCCCGGCAACTTCGACGACGACGCGGCGATGCTGGCCGACTGCGACTGGGTGATCGAGGCGGTCACCGAGAACCTCGCGATCAAACAAGCGCTGCTCGAAAAGATCGCTCCCCACCTCAAGCCCGACGTCATCCTCACCACCAACACGAGCGGCCTGCCGATCGCCTCCATCGCGACCGTGCTGCCGCCGCACCTGCGCCGCCGCTGGTTCGGCGCGCACTTCTTTAATCCGCCGCGCTACATGCGCCTCGTCGAGGTGATCGCCACCCCGGACGCCGACCCCCAGGCCGTCCAGAGCATCGCCGATTTCGTCGACCACCGCCTCGGCAAGGATGTCGTCTTCGCCCGCGACACGCCGAACTTCATCGCGAACCGCATCGGCATCTTCATCATGCTGGAATCCGTGCGGCTGATGCAGTCCGAAGACCTCACGATCGAAGAGGTCGACGCGCTCACCGGAACGGCGATCGGCTGGCCTCGCACCGGCACCTTCCGCCTCGCGGACCTCGTCGGTATCGACGTCATGGCGCACGTCGCGTCCAACTTCGCCCGTCTTCGCGAGAGCGCCGCCGCGGACATGGAGATCCCGCCGTTCATCCGCACGATGCTCGAACGGAAGTGGCTCGGCGACAAGACGGGTCAGGGCTTCTACAAAAAGCAGAAGAGCGGCGACGGCAAGGAGGAGCGGCTCGCCCTCGACTGGAAGACGCTCGAATACCACCCCGCGGCCAGGCCCAAGCTGCCCTCGCTCGAGATGGCGAAGAATGCCGAGCGGCTGCCCGACCGGATTCGCCAACTGCTGGCCGGCGACGTCAAGAAGGACAAAGCGGCGCGTTTCCACTGGCGCCTGCTCAGCGCGCTCTGGAACTACGCCGCCGACTGCCTCCCCGAGATCGCCGACGACGCCGCCAGCGTCGATCGCGCCATGCGCGCCGGCTTCAACTGGGAGCTGGGCCCGTTCGAGTTGTGGGACGCCGCCGGGGTTCGCGAAACGGCCGCGCGCATGGAATCGCCGAGTTCCCAAGTCGAGAAACTGCTCGCGGCGGACGGCGCAACCTGGTATCGCGACCACGGCCGCGAGTGCTTCGACCCGGCCGCGGGCGCGTACCGCCCGGTTCAGCGGCCCGAGGGAGTTGCCCGCGTCGCGACGTTCCGCTCCGCCGGCGGCGTCGTCCAACAGAATGCCGGCGCTTCGCTGGTCGACCTCGGTGACGGCATCGGCTGCATCGAACTGCATTCGCCCAAGAACGCGATCGGCGGCGATATCGTGCGGCTGGTGCTCGAATCGCTCCGCCCGGAGAGCCCCGCCGTCCGCCGGTTCGAGGCCTTCGTCATCAGCGGCGACGCCGACCAGTTCTCCGTCGGCGCCAACCTCATGCAACTCCTCCTCGCCGCGCAGGAGGACGAGTGGGACGAAGTCGACCTGATGGTCCGCGAATTCCAGAGGATGACATCGGCCATCAAGTTCTGTCCGCGACCCGTCGTTGCGGCGCCCTTCGGCTTCTGCTTCGGGGGCGGGGCGGAGATGGCGCTCGCCGCCGCGCGCCGGCAGGTTCACGCCGAGCTCTACATGGGCCTCGTCGAAGCCGGAGTCGGCCTCCTTCCCGCCGGCGGCGGCTGCAAGGAAATGACGCTCCATGCCGACGCCTCCGGCGCGCCCGAAGCGCTGCGCAAGAACTTCGAGACGGTCGCCATGGCCAAGGTCTCGACCTCCGCGGTCGAGGCGCGCCGCCTCGGTTTCATCTCCGCGGGGGACCGCATCACCATGAATCGCGAGCGCCTCCTTCTCGACGCCAAACACCTCGCTCGCGCCATTGCGGACGCCGGCTACGCGCCTCCCATCCCGCGCGCCGATATTCCCGCCGCCGGTGAGAGCATGCTTGCCACGCTCAAACTCGGCGTCTATCTCATGCGCGAGGGCGAATTCATCAGCCACCACGACGTAAAGGTCGCGAACCGGATCGCGCACGTCATGTGCGGCGGCAACATCACACCCGGAACGCTCGTCACGGAGCAGTACCTTCTCGACCTCGAGCGCGAGGGCTTCCTCTCCCTCTGCGGCGAGAAGAAGACGCAGGAGCGTATCGCCCATACGCTCAAAACCGGAAAGCCACTCAGGAACTGAACCAATGAGAGAAGCTGTCATCGTCAGCGCCGTCCGGACGGCGGTGGGCAAGGCCCCGAAGGGAACGTTGCGCGCGACCCGTCCGGACGATCTCGGGGCCGCCGCCATCGGCGGCGCGCTCGAACGCGTTCCCGGTCTCGACCGGCGCGAGATCGAAGACGTCATCGTGGGCTGCGCCATGCCGGAAGGCGAGCAGGGGATGAACGTGGCGCGTATCTGCGCCCTGCGCGCCGGCTTGCCGATCGAGTCCGCCGCCATGACCATCAACCGTTACTGCGCCTCGGGACTGCAGTCGATTGCGCTCGCGGCCGAACGTATTCGCGGCGGGGGAGCGGACGTGATCGTCGCCGGGGGCACGGAATCGATGTCTATGGTGCCGATGGGTGGCAACAAAATCTCCATGAACCCGGCGCTGGTCGCGGAGCGGCCCGGCGCTTACCTCTCGATGGGGCTCACGGCCGAACGCCTCGCCCGCCGCTACGGGATCACGCGCGAGGAGTCCGACGCGTTCTCCTACGAAAGCCACCAGAAGGCGCTCGCCGCACAAGCCGGCGGCAGATTCGACGCCGAGATCGTTACCGTCCGCGTGCATTTCACGACGCCCGATGAGAAGTCGAAACCCAGGCGCATCGAGATCGAGTTCAAGGCCGACGAGGGTCCTCGCGCCGACACTTCGATCGAGGCGCTCTCGAAACTCAAGCCCGTTTTTCACGCGAAGGGGACGGTCACGGCAGGCAATTCGTCGCAGATGTCGGACGGCGCCGCGGCCGCGGTCGTAGTCTCCGAAGAGCGCGCCAACGCGCTCGGCCTGAAGCCACTGGCGCGCTTCCTCTCCTTCGCCTATGCGGGCTGCGAGCCCGAAGAGATGGGAATCGGCCCCGTCTACGCGATACCGAAAGCGCTGAAACTCGCCGGGCTGACGCTCGACCAGATCGACCTGATCGAGCTCAACGAGGCCTTCGCCGTGCAAGCGCTCTCCGTCATCAAGCAGTTGGGCCTCGACCCCGCCCGCGTCAACGTCAACGGCGGCGCGATCGCGCTCGGCCATCCGCTCGGCTGCACGGGCGCGAAACTGACCGCGACCATCCTCCAGGAAATGAAGCGCCGTAACGCCCGTTACGGCATGGTCACTATGTGCGTCGGCGGCGGCATGGGCGCCGCCGGCATTTTCGAAAATCTGAACTAGAGGACATCATGGCATCGAGCACACCGCAAATCGCCGCCAAGCCAGTCAAAGGCGGCAGCTTCCTCGTCGAGGAGCGCCGTCCCGAAGACGTCTTCACGCCGGAGGACTTCACCGAAGAACACCGGCAGATTGCCAAAACGGCCGTCGACTTCACGACGAACGAGGTCATGCCCGCCGCCGCCCAAATCGAGGCGAAAGACTTCAGCGTTACGAAGGCGCTTCTGCGGAAGGCCGGCGAGCTCGGCCTGATGTCAGTCGACATCCCCGAAGCTTACGGCGGCCTGGAAATGGACAAGGTCACCTCCGCGCTCATCGCGGAGTCCATGAGTCAGCTCGCGAGCTTCTCCGTCGCCTTCAGCGCCCATGCCGGCATCGGCACGCTCCCGATCGTCTGGTACGGCACGCCCGCCCAGAAACAGAAGTACCTCCCCAAGTTCGCCACCGCCGAGTGGATCGGCGCCTACGCCCTCTCCGAATCCTCCTCCGCCTCGGACGCGATGAACTGCCGGACGCGCGCGACCCTCTCGCCGGACGGACAACACTACGTCCTGAACGGCGAAAAAATGTGGATCACGAACAGCGGGTTTGCCGACGTGTTCACAGTCTTCGGCAAGGTGGACGGCGAGAAGTTCACCGCGTTCATCGTCGAGCGCGGCACGCCGGGCCTCACCGTCGGACCCGAAGAGCACAAGCTCGGCATCCGCGGCTCTTCCACCTGCCCCCTGATCCTCGCCGACTGCAAGGTCCCGGTCGAGAACGTTCTCGGCGAGATCGGCAAAGGCCACCACATCGCCTTCAACATCCTGAATATCGGACGGTTCAAGCTCGGCGCGGCGTGCGTCGGCGGCGCGCGCAACAGCTTGCAAAACGCCGTCCAGTATTCCAAGGAGCGCAAGGCGTTCGGCAAATCCATCAGCGACTTCGGCCTGATCCAGGAGAAGCTCGCGGAATGCGCCACGGGCATCTACGCCGGCGAGTCGCTCACCTACCGCACGATCGGCATGATCGACGCGGCGCTCGCCGACGTCGACACGGCCGCCGAGGGCGCCTCCAGGGAGATCCAGAAGCGCATCGAGGAATACGCCGTGGAGTGCTCGATCCTCAAGGTCTGGGGCTCCGAGATGCTCGACATGGTCGTAGACCACGTGGTCCAGATCTACGCCGGCTACGGCTATGTCGAGGAGTATCCCGCCGAACGCGCCTATCGGGACTCTCGGATCAACCGCATTTTCGAGGGCACCAACGAGATCAATCGCCTCATCATCACCGGCTGGCTGATGAAGCGCGCCATGACCGGACAACTGGCGCTTCTGCCCGCCATCAAAAAGGTTATGGATGAAGTGATGTCCGGCCCGAGCGCTCCGGAGGACATGGCCGGTCCGCTCGCCGCCGAGCGCCTGATCCTCGGGAACGCCAAGAAGCTGACGCTCTTCGCGGCCGGCGCGGCCTCGCAGAAGTATATGCAGGGCCTCGCCGACCAGCAGGAAATCATGGGCGCGCTCGCCGATTGCATTGCCGAAGTCTACGCGCTCGAGTCCTGCATTCTCCGCGCCGAGAAACTCGCGGCAGCCCGTGGCGAGGCCGCTGCCGCCGGCGCCGTCGCGATGACGCGCTATTATGCCGCCAAAGCCATGCCAACGGTCGAGCTCGCGGCGCGCAAGGTGATCGCCGCCGTGGCCGAAGGCGATATGCTGCGGACCCAGATGGCCATCCTCCGCCGGCTCTCGAAATACGAGCCGGTCAACAGCATCGCCCTGGGCCGGGAGATCGCCCGCCGCGTCATTGTCGCCGGACGGTACACGCTATAAGGAGGGCGCGATGCCGCTCCGCGCGAAATCCGGCGCGGGACTGCGTGAGTGCCTGGGTTTTGTTTTCAGGGAAGAAATGGAGCCACCCGCCGGGGTTGAACCGGCGACCTGCTGATTACGAATCAGCCGCTCTACCAACTGAGCTAGGGTGGCTTGTCTTTCCATAATATCGAGCCTCAGCCGTTCGCGCAACCCGACCCGCATCCCCTCAAACGCGTCGATTTTTGTCCCCAATAGTAATACTGGACCGTATCCATCCTCTTCCATATCCGAACGCGCGATTCTCCCTCGGTGAATCGCGCACCACACCCGTTTCGGAGGATATAGCCAAGATGCTGTACATCAAGCGCGGCGGATTGCTCTTGTCCGCGCTGTTCCTGACTGCGACCCTACACGCCCAAACCGTCACTGTCACCCCGTCGTGGGCCAACGTCGGCCTCGGCAAGACCGTTCAATTCACGAAAGCCACGAACATGCTTTCGCCGGAGACCGTGACCTGGTCCGTCGCCGGCGTCGTCGGTGGCAATTCGACGGTCGGCACCATCGACTCGAACGGCCTTTACACGGCCCCCACCGTCATGCCGGCCAACACCACTCCCCTGGTCACCGCGACCAGCACCGCGATGCCGTCCGTCAGCGGCTCAGGCTACGCGAACATCCAGCCCCCCGGTCCCACGATCACCGCGGTGAATCCCAACCCGCTCGCCGTCGGCAACTTCACCATCAAGATCACAGGCTCGGGTTTCGCTTCCGGAGCGATGATCATGGCCAGCGGCGTTCAGCTCTCGACCACTTTCGTAAACTCGACTGCGATCACGGCCGGTTTGTACCAGGGTCCTGCCACCTCCGCGACGTTCTGCGTGAAGAATCCGGGAACGGACTGCGGTAACACGATCGTCGTGCCGATCGCCTCGAAGGCAGTCTACTCGGGTCCGACGATCGCGATCTCTCCCTCCAGCCCCTCGGTCAAAGTCGGCACGAGCGTTCAGATGACAGCACAGACCACCGGCCTCTCCGACACTAGCGTGACCTGGAGCGTCGTCGGCGTCGTGGGCGGCAACTCGACCTACGGCACGATCACTCCCGCCGGAGTCTACACCGCGCCCCTGTCCGTTCCCAGCCAAGCCGCGTGGATTACCGCGGCCAGCACGATGGATCCTTCGACCAGCGCGACCGTCTACGTGACTGTCCTGAAGGCTGGCCCGACCATCACAGCGGTGACGCCGAACCCGATTCCGTCCGGCACGGTCACCATCACCGTCACCGGAACGGGCAACCCTGCCTTCGTTGCCGGCTCGAGGATCTACGTCGGCGGCGTCCAGCTTTCCACCATCGGTACGCCGACCGCGACCAGCATCTCGGGGAGCGTCTACCAGGGCAGCGCGACGTCGACCACCGTCTGCGTATCGAACCCCAGTTCCGCGTGCAGCAACACGCTCGTAATTCCGGTCACAGCCAGCGCTCCCAATCCCAATCCCAATCCGAATCCGCCGCCGGCCCCCAATCCGGCTCCCGTCGTGGCGCCCGCGGCAGTCACCCTGGCGCTCGGCTCCACGCAGCAGTTCACCGCTTCGAACGTGACCAGTTGGACCGTGTCCGCCGGCGGCGGCACTGTCGATAACACCGGCCTCTACACCGCGCCCGCCGTCATGCCCTCACCGGCAACCGTGACCGTCACCGCGACCAACGCGGGCGGCTCGGGCAAAGCTACCGTCACCCTGGTGCCGAATACGCCTCCCGCGATTACCGGCATCAACCCGCAATCGCTGCCGCTCGGCGTCTTCTCCTTCAGCGTGCAGGGGACAAGCTTCGTGGCGCAGTCGGTGGTCCAGCTCAATGGCAAGTCGCTGCCCACCACGTTCGTCCCGGCTACCAGCAGCCTCAATGTGACGGGGTTCGCCGGAACTTCCGGCCCGGGGACGCTGGTCGTAGTCAACGGACCGCTCTCCTCGCAGCCGTTCCCGGTGCAGGTCGGTGTCGCCAATCCGACCGTCTCAGCCGCGGCGGCGCGCCGCTTCCTCGAACAGGGCGCCTTCGGCCCCACCCCGACGGATGCGGACCACGTGCAGAGCGTCGGCTACCAGGGATGGCTCACCGAGCAGTTCAACATGCCGCAGATCTCGAACTACAACAGCGTTGGCAGCCAGGGCGGCATGCCCACGGTATTCCTCGCCAACGCCGTGACCAACCCCGACCAGCTTCGGCAGCGCGTCGCGTTCGCGCTCAGCGAGATCTTCGTCACCTCTCTGACCAAGCTCATCTGGAACACGACCGCGATCCCCTATCAGCACATGCTGATGGCGGATGCCTTCACGAACTATCGCAAGATTCTGGGCGACGTGACGCTCAGCCCGGCGATGGGGAACTACCTCGATATGGCGAACAACGCCAAGGCCAATCCGGCCGCCGGTACGGTCGCCAACGAGAACTACGCGCGTGAAATCCTGCAGCTCTTCAGCCTCGGCACCACCCTGCTGAACTCCGATGGCTCGGTGCAAAAGGACGCGCTCGGCAACCCGCTGCCGGCGTACGACCAGACCACAATCACCGAGTTGGCGCGCGTCTTCACCGGTTGGACCTATGCCCCGATGCCGGGCGGCCAGCCGCAGTGGAACGCCTACCTCAACAACACCACGTCTCCGATGATCTTCATGACCGCGTTCCACGATGCCGGCGCCAAGACCCTCTTCGGCGGCTTCCCCGGAACTTACGCCGTGGCTTCGGGACAGTCTCCCGACGTGGAGCTCAACCACGTCCTGGACGTGATCGCGACTCACCCCAACGTGGCGCCGTTCATCTCCAAGCAGCTCATCCAGCATCTCGTGAAGAGCAATCCCTCGCCGGCTTACGTGCAGCGCGTCGTCAACGCGTGGAACCAGTCGAACGGCGATATGAAGACCGTCATCACGACGATCCTGCTCGACACGGAAGCCCGCGCGAACGACGACGGCCTCTCGCAGACGGCGGCCGACGGCCACCTGCAGGAGCCGGCGCTCTTCCTTCCCGGCCTGGTCCGCGCCTTCGGCGGGCAGATGACGCCCGCCAATTACTACGCCAGCGACATGGCGGCTGAGGGACAGGACATCTACAACGCGCCCAGCGTGTTCAACTACTTCTCGCCCGGCTACACCATCGCGAACACCGGTGGCTTGAAGGGGCCAGAGTTCCAGATCTACAACCCGAACAACGCGATCCTGCGCGAGAACCTGGTGGCGAACCTGTTCAGCCAGTACTCGAATCCGATCGCCAGCTACGGACCTGGCACGACAATCGACCTCACGCCGTTGCTTCCGCTCTCTGCCACACCCTCCACGCTGGTGGACGCGGTCGACTTGATCCTGACGCACGGCCTGATGCCCGCGGGGATGAAGTCGACGATCGTAGCCACGGTGACCGGCGACGCGAGCGGCAGCCTGCATCGCGTGCAAACCGCAATCTACCTGACCCTGCAGTCCAGCTTCTATAGCGTCTGGCACTAAGGGCAACAACGAACGAGGAGAAATAACATGTTGATCAAATCCAGACGCAACTTCTTAAAGACTGCATTGGGCGTGGCCGGCGGCGCCGCTGCCTTTGGAAAATTCGGAGAGATGGCGGCTTTGGCCGCCACTCCCACCAACCCGAACGCGGGCTACCAGGCCTTGGTGTGCATCTACCTGGCGGGCGGCAATGACGGCCACAACACCGTCTTCCCGATCGCCAACAACTCCAACGGCAACACGTACAACCTCTACCATGGAGCCCGGCAGGGACTGGCGATGCCGTCGAGCGGCGTTCCGGTCATCAACAACGGCAACGACGTCTACGGCCTGCACCCGAAGCTCACCGAAATCGGCGCGCTTTACAACTCCGGCGCGGCCGCTGTCGTGGCCAACGTCGGCAACCTGGTACAGCCGATTACGCGCCAGCAGTACCTGAGCCCCGGCGCGGCGGTGCCTTCTCAATTGTTCTCCCACTCGGATCAGTCGAGCCAATGGCAGACGGCAATCCCCAACGGCAGCGCGTCGACGGGCTGGGGCGGACGCGTGGAAGACCTGCTGAACGGCAACCTCAACGCGAACGCCAACTTCTCGCCGATTACCTCGACCTCTGGCTGCGGTCTGTTCTGCACCGGCCAGAATACGTTTGCGTCGACGGTGCCGGTGGGCGGCGCGTCGTTGCTGATCGGCGCCACGGGCAACCGTCTCAACGCCGTCCAGCAACTGATGACGTTCGACAACGGGCTGACGCTCGCGACCGCGGCCAACGCGGTGTACTTCCGCGGCGTCGGTTTCTCCAAAGCGCTCAACCAGGCGATCGCCGGCGCGCACGTCAACACGGTGTTCCCGGGCACGCTCATCGGACAGCAGCTCCTCACGGTGGCGAAGATCATCAGCATCCGCGCGGCGCTCGGGATCACGCGGCAGGTGTTCTTCGCACAGCTCGGCGGGTTCGACTTCCACACCAACGAGCTCTCGGATCAGGACACGCTGCTCGGACAGCTCAGCCAGGCCGTCAACGCGTTCTACACGGCGACGCAGGAGCTGCTCGTCGATAAGGCCGTGACGACCTTCACCGCCTCCGAATTCGGCCGCACGCTACAGCCGAACGGCAGCGGCGGCACGGACCACGCCTGGGGCAGTCACCACTTCGTGGTCGGCGGCAGCGTGATGGGCGGCAAGATGTACGGCACTTACCCGCAGCTCGTGTTGGGCGGTCCGGACGACGCCAACTCACGCGGCACCCTGATTCCCACGACCTCGACCTCGCAGTACTCGGCCACGATGGCGAACTGGTTCGGCATCGACCCGCAGGACTTCCCGACGGTTTTCCCCGGCTTGCAACAGCACTTCCAGACAACGAATCTGGGCTTCCTCGGTTAGCCCGCAGGCCGGCGCGGTTCTGTGAGAAGCTGCTATCGGAGGATGCAGCCCATCACAGAACCGCGTTTTTTCGTAGCAGCCGTCCTTCTACTCGCGGCGGCGTGCTCCCGCGCGCCGCACTCTTCCCTCTCTGACCTGGCCGCTAAACTCCCTGCCCATTCCATCGTCCTCGCCGGCGCCGACCTCGACAAGCTCCGCACCTCTCCTCTTTTTTCCAAACTCCCCGAAGCGTTCCGGCAAGGGTCGTACGTGCTGGCGGGCTATACCGGAACGGAATTGGTCACCGCGACACGGTCGGGCGGCCGCGTGGAGGTCAGCGGAACGCCGGGACAGGGCGCGCCGGCCGACTTGGTCGCGCACGCCTCCGAGGCTCCCCTGTGGATCGTGGCGCGCGGTTCGGCGACGCTGCCCTTGTCCGGGAATCTCGCGAATGTGAATCGACTGCTGCACCAGACGGAGTTTACGGTCGTGGCAGCGCGGCCGGTGGGCGATGGCTTCGAACTCCGCGCCGAAGGAATCTGTCGCGGCGACGCGGAGGCAGAGCATCTCGAAGGCAATGTCCGCGCGATCGGGTCGTTGATGCGCTTCCCGATGGAGGTGACACGCGAGGGGTCGACCGTGGGGGTGCGCGCGACGGTGTCGGCGGACCAACTCGCCAAGCTCTTCTAGTGGGCTGTGGGGCACATTGCTGAAAAAGGCCAAATCATAGCTGGCCGCCGATCAACGCAGATAAACGCCGATGGAAAACAAATAACTTGCATGTGGTTTATCGGCGTTCATCTGCGTTCATCGGCGGCCAAATTGCTTTCTCAGGAGGCTGTGAAGACTCCTAGAATCCGAAGTGCTTCGGGTTCCTTCCGATCAAAATCGCCGCAAACACCTTCGGCACGAATTCCTTCGTCTCGATCGGCAAGGCGTTCGTCCGATAGAGATACCAGAAGTTGCGCTGCTGGATCGGGTCGGTGACGGTGCGGGTGACCGCGGCCTTCACCTTCCCTGCCCCGCTGTTATACGCGGCGAGCGCCAGCAGCACCGAGCTCCCCGCGCCGAAGTCGAGAATCAGGTCCTTCAAATACCGGCAACTCGCGCGCGTCGACTTCACCAAATCCTGCCGCTCATCGACCTTGCCGTCGACCCGCAGGTCGTACGCGCGCGCCGTCGCCGCCGTCAGTTGCCACGGACCGGATGCTCCGGCGGCGCTCGCCGTCCCGCTCGTGAGCGCGCTCTCGACAATCGGGATGTACGCCAGGTCGGGCGGCATGTGCTCGTCCTTCAGGATGCGCCGGATCGTGTCGATCCGCGATTTGCCCTCCCCGAGCGCGTGCTCGAACTGCGGACGCTCGGTGTCCCGATCCTGTTCGAGATAGTGGTTCACGCGCTCCAGAAATTCGGGCGGGATGGCGTAGGCCTCCGCGCCGAACTCGGCCATCAGCGCGCGCAGTTCGCGGGTAACGAAATCGTCCTCCTGCTGCGGGCCCAAACGGTAGAACAAATTCTTCTGCAGCGACGCGGCCTCGTCCTGATACGCGCTGAGACGCGAGATGAGCTGGTCCGTCTCCGACTTCTCCCGTGACGCGGCCAGCGCAACCTCGAGCTCTCGAATGTGCGCGTCGATCGCGCGCTTCTCCGCTTTGAGCACAGTGACCCGCCAGATCCCGATCCCCGACACCGCGAGCAGCAACACCAGCAGCAGGTAGCCTGCCGCGCGATGCCGCCGCCGGCTATGCCTTAGTGCCTGCTCCAGGACATCGCGCATGATCGTCAGCGTTTGCCCGCCGACCCCGTGCGCGCGCATGTGCCGCGCCCGATGCACCGCGTCCGTCAGCAGTTCGTCGTGCGTCGCCGCGCGCAATCCGGACGCCGCCGGGATTTCAATGGTTCGATCCAGCAGCGCCGCCGCGGCGTCCTGCGCGACCAGTCCGAACTCCGGCCCCTGCTGTCCGAGCCGCAGCACGGCCGAGAGCGCCAACTCCGCCTCCGTCACACGCTCGCCGTCGACCCAGGTGCCATTGGTGCTGCCAAGATCGCGCACGCGGAACCCGTCGCCCTCGCGCTGAATCTCGCAGTGATTGAGCGACACCGTGACCGCGTCGGGACCGTCGACGATCGCGTCGTTATCGGGGCCGCGGCCTACGCGAGTGACATCGTCGCGCAGCGGATATCGCGCGCCGGCGCGTGCGCCGCTCCGGCACACCAGGGAGACGCGGGTTGGAGAAGGCGCTCCCATGCCGGAGTTATGGAGTCGTCACCTTGCGCCAGTTCTTGCCCACCTGAATCACCATCTCCGGCGCTGTGGGAATCGCCAGATCCTTCACCTTCTCGCCGTTGATCTCGACCGCGCCCGCCTTGATCCTGCGCACTGCCTCGCTCACCGACGGCGCGAGTCCGACCTTCGCCAGCAGCTTATCGACCCGCACCGTCCCGTCCTTCGTGACGTCCTCGGGCAGCGCCATCACCGGCATATCCTCCGGCACTTCTTTGCGGCGCACGACCTTCGAGAACACCTCGACGGCATGCTCCGCGTCGGCCGGCGAATGGAAATCGGCGACGATCGATCTGCCGAGCGCGATCTTCGCCTCCATCGGGTGCATCGACGCGCGCATCTGCGCGATTTCGGACTCCGGCTTGTCGGTGAGCAGCAGGTAGTAGCGCCACATCAGGTCGTCGGAGACCTGCATGACCTTGCGGAACATGACCTCGGGCGCCTCGGTGATCCCGATGTAATTCCCCAGCGACTTCGACATCTTGTTGACGCCGTCGAGCCCTTCGAGGATCGGCACCGTCGCGACGATCTGCGGCGGCTGTCCGTAGTCCTTCTGCAATTCGCGCCCGACCAGCAGGTTGAACTTCTGGTCGGTGCCGCCCATTTCGACGTCGGACTTCAGCGCGACGGAGTCGTACCCCTGCGCCAGCGGGTACAGGATCTCGTGCATCGAAATCGGCACGCCTTCCTTCAGCCGCTTGGCGAAGTCGTCGCGCTCCAGGATGCGCGCGACCGTGTATTTCGAGGTGAGCTTGACCGCGTCCATCCACTGCATCGGCTCCAGCCACTCGCTGTTGAATCGCACCTCGGTCTTCTGCGGATCGAGAATCTTGAACACTTGCGACTTGTACGTCTCGGCGTTCTGCAGGATAGCTTCGCGCGTCATCGGCGGACGCGTGATGTTGCGGCCGGTCGGGTCGCCGATCAGTCCCGTCATATCGCCGATCAGGAAAATGACCGTGTGGCCGAGATCCTGAAAGTGCTTCATCTTGCGCAGCAGGACCGTGTGACCGAGGTGCAGATCGGGCGCGGTCGGGTCGAAGCCCGCCTTGACGCGCAGCGGCCGTCCGTCTTTCGCGGCCGCGACCAGCCGCTCCCGGAGATCCTCTTCCCGAATGATCTCCGCCATTCCCTTGCGCAGGTATGCCAGTTGTTCGTCGATCGTCATTCCGCCAGTGCCGCCTTCAGGTCCGCCGAGAATTGTCGCACCGCCTCGACCTGGTCGGCGGTGGCGGGCGCTTCCGCGCTGCCGTGCGCCGCGAGGAAGGCCTGCCCATCGCGCCACAGCAGGTACGCAAAGCCGGCCTCGGTCATCATGCCGGTGCTGCCCAGTCCGAAACCGTCCGCCTTCAAGTGTGCGATCGCCGCGCAGTTCTCGCGCGTGAAGAATGTGTAGCCCTTGTCGCTCGCGAACCACTCGATCCGCAAGCCCGTCAGCCGCGCCGCGATCTCCGGAGTCACATTTTATAGCGGCCGAGGTCCTCGTCGTTGAGGCCCTCCAGCCAGCGCCGCAGTTCTTCGTTGTTGACCTTGTCGGAGACCGTCGAGGCCACTTTCGAAGACTTGAGCACCGTTTCGTCCACGTAGATCGGGCAGTCCAGGCGCAGCGCGATCGCCAGCGCGTCGCTCGGCCGCGAGTCCACCGTGATCAGCTCGCCCTCTCGGTCGAGCCAGATCACCGCGTAAAACGTGTCGTCCTTGAGCTCGCTCACGACCACCTTGCGCACGTTGGCATCGAGCCCGTGGAGCATGGTCTTGATGAGGTCGTGGGTCATCGGCCGCGGGGTCGAGACCTTTTCGATTTCGAGCGCGATGGCGTTCGCTTCATACACGCCGACCCAGATCGGAAGCACCGTGGCGCCGTTCACATCCTTCAGGATGACGATCGGCATGTTCGTCACGGGATCCATCATGAGTCCCCGAATTTTCATCTCGACTTCCATGGCTTCCCCAGCTTCAATTACACCACAGTTGCGCTTTCCCCCACCAAGGAGTTGGGGCCAGAGCGCGTGACCCGCACGTACAGGTACGTTCCCACGAGCGACTGGTCCGTCTCGGGGTGCGTGAAATTCAGCGTGCGGTTGTCCGACGTGCGCCCGATCCACTGCCCCAACGACTGATGCCGGCCCTCGACATGCACCTCGCGTAGCTCGCCGATCAGTTCCGCATTGCGGCGGATCTGGATGGCGCGCTGCTTCTCCTGCACGATGGCGAGGCGCCGCTGCTTCTCCTCCTCCGCCACGCGATCCTGCATCTGCAGAGCGGACGTGTTCGGCCGTGGCGAGTACTTGAAGCTGAACAGCGAGTCGTACTGGACCTCGTCGAGCAGGTCGAGCGTCTTCTGGAAATCGTCCTCGGTCTCGCCAGGGAAGCCCACGATGATGTCGGTGGTCAGGGCGTAACGCCGTTTCGCGTTCTTGAGCCAGTCGATGCGCCGCATGTACTCGTCGCGCGTGTACAGACGGTCCATCGCCGCCAGCACGCGAGTCGACCCCGATTGCACCGGCAGGTGCACGTGGTCGCAGAGGACGGGATTCTCGTCCATGGCGTCGACGATCGCCTTCACGAAGTCGCGTGGATGCGAGGTGGTGTACCGGACGCGGCGGATGCCCGGGACCGCGGCGATCTTCGACAGCAGCGTCGCAAAGTCCCACCCGGTGGGCGAGGGATCGCGATAGCTGTTGACGTTCTGGCCCAGCAGTTGAATTTCGGAGTAGCCCTCAGCGGCGAGGCGGCCGGCCTCGTCCATGACGCTCGCGGAGGTGCGGCTGCGCTCCGGTCCGCGCGTGAACGGCACGACGCAGTAAGCGCACGACTTGTCGCAGCCTTCGATGATCGTGATGTACGCGCGGTGCGGATTGTCGCGGCGGGTGAACGGAGTGTCGAACGTCTCGTCGGTGTCGATACTGAGCCCGGTGACGTGCCGGTTGCCCGCTTCGAGTTGGACCAGCATCTCGCCGAATTTCGGGTAGCTGGCAGAGCCGCACACCAGGCTCACATGCGGAGCCCGGTCGAAAATCTTCTCGCCTTCCTGCTGCGCGACGCAGCCGAGGACGCCGAAGACCTTGTCTTTGCCGGCGGCCTTTTTGAAGTTCTGCAAACGGTTGAAGACCTTCTGTTCGGCCTTGTCGCGGATGCTGCAGGTGTTATACAGCACAAGTCCGGCTTCCTCCGGCGTCTCGACCTGCGCGTAGCCCTGCTGGAAGAGCGTCCCCACGACTTTCTCCGTGTCGTGGACGTTCATCTGACAGCCGAATGTTTCGATGTAAAAGGTTTTCCCTGGTGCAGACACTGTCCTTATATTGTAGCGGGTGGCGGAGACCCGTATCGAACCGGCCTTTCAGTACAAAATGGCTTCCTTTAACCGCGGAGACGCAGAGTCCACGGAGGAAACGCGGAGAAGACGATCGTCCCATCCGGAGCGATTCACCTGGAGAGCGGAAGGTATGATGGAGCAGCGGAAGGCGAGTATGGATCACGAGACCGAAAAGGACTGGACGGCACTGATAGCTCAGGAATGGGCTGACGAACTGGCGGACCCTCTACAGGATTTGTACACGATTGGAGATGGAGAGCCGCCTGCGCAAGAGAAGGTTTCCTCCGCGTGAACTCCGCGTTCTCCGCGACTCCGCGTTGAAAGGGAGGCGGAGTTCACGCCCATCCCCAAACGGCGGTGCTATTCTGGCAATAGATTGCGGAGGATGGCGTGAAGTTCTTTCTCGATACGGCTAATCTCGACGAGCTCAAGAAAGGCGCTGCCTGGGGCATCGTCGACGGGGTCACCACCAACCCGTCGCTGATCGCCAAGGAAGGCAAACCTCTCGAGGAGCAGGTCCGTCAGATCTGCGATATCGTCGATGGCGATATCAGCGCCGAGGTCGTCTCGACCGATTCCGCTTCGATGATCCGCGAGGGCCGCGGCCTCTCCAAAATCCACAAGAACATCGTCGTCAAGTGCCCGCTGACGCGCGACGGCATCGTCGCCACCAAAGCGCTGAGCGGCGAAGGCATCCGCGTCAATGTGACGCTCTGCTTCTCGGCCCCACAGGCGCTGATTGCCGCCAAGGCCGGCGCCTACATCATCAGCCCGTTCGTCGGCCGCCTCGACGATATCAGTTGGAACGGCATGGACCTGATCCGCAACATTGTCCAGATCTATAAGAATTACGGCTACAAGACGCAAATCCTGGCGGCGTCGCTTCGCTCCCCGATGCACGTGATGGATTCGGCGCTCGCCGGCGCGCACATCGGCACGATGCCGTTCAAAGTCCTCGATATGCTGTTCAACCATCCGCTCACCGATAAGGGCCTCGAGCAGTTCGCCAAGGACTGGGCGAAGGTGTTTCAGGAGACCCCGGTAGCGGGCTGATCCCGACCCCATGCCGGCTGCGCTCTGGTACTCGCTCACCGCGGCGGAAGAAATCTCGATGGGGTTGTTGGCCGTGCTCGTGGCCATCGTCGCCATCATGGGGCATCGCGCGTGGAAGCTCTCCCGCACCTCCCCGGCTGAGCGCGAGCGCCAGCGGCGGACGCAGCTCGTAAGAAGCGGCAAGATGGGTGACGCCACCCTCATGGATATGCAGGAGAGCAATCTCTTCTATGCGTACCTCGTCCGGGGCGTCGAGTACACCGCATCGCAGGACGTCTCCCTGTTGAAGGACCAGATCCCGGCCGACCTGTCGCTGCTCTCCTCCGTCTCCGTCCGCTACGATCCGAAGAACCCTGCGAATTCGATCGTGGTCTCCGAGGAATGGTCGGGCCTGCACCTCGGCCAACCGCGCCACCGCTAGCGCCTAGAGTGGGGCGGGCAATCTTGCCCGCAAGCCGGCTTTTAGCCGGCTGGACCCGCAGGAAAGCGGGTCCGCGGCCACGATTGGCCGCCCCACAATGATTACTTCCTCAACCGCGGATTCGCATAGACCTCGACCCACTGCCCCCGCCGCGCAAACGACGCCTCCGCCGGGAACGGGATTCTCGACCGCGCCTCGTCCACCGTGGCATTCGGCGCGACATTGTAGACGCGCTCCCAGAAGTTGAAAATCGGCGCGTGCTTCAGGAAACTCCAGTCGGACTCCCACGTCCGCGAGAAAACAACGACCACGTCCGTCTTATTCCAGTCCAGCGACCCCAGCGTCTCCGGCGAGAGGTCCGGCAGCGTGCGTACCCGGATCGCATGCGTCACGTACCCGAGGTCGGGACGGATCAGTTCGTCCGACATCGGCCAGATCGTCTGCACCTCAGCCTCCGGATACCAGTGCGCGACGTAGTCCGCCGCGTCGGCATGCAGCCGCACGAAGTCGGCAAACGCCAAGTTCTCCTCGAACGGGAACGCGTACGGCGGGTTGATCCAGTTGGACGCGAGCAGCCCGAGCACCAGGGCGGCGGTCGTCGCAATCCGCCACGGCTTCGGAAGCCATGCGATCGCAGCCGCCATCGCCGCGAACACGATCGGCATGATCGGCAGCAAGTACCGGTTCAGGACCGCGCCCCCCAAAACGGTGAACAGCAGCACATGCGCCACAACCAGCAATCCGGCGAGTCGCCACGGCCGGCTGCGGAACCCGCCCGCCCGCCATGCGAGCACGACCGCGGCGGTCCCGATCCAATGGAAATTCGCGATCGTCAGAAAGTACAGGCGCCGCAGCAAAGTAAACAGCAGCCGCGCCGGTTGGAGCGGCGTCCATACGTTATAGCGGACGAACTCCGCGTTGCCGGCCCACGACCCCGTGTGCCGCGCCAGCACCACGACCCACCCCGCCAGCACGACCATCGGCGCGGCGAACCAGATCGCATCGCGCCACCGCTTCTCCCACACCAGCCACGCGCCGAGCACCAACGGGACAATCGCGCCCGTCTCCTTAAATAGGACCAGCGCGACGCATGCCGCCGCCGCCGCCCGCATGTGCTGCTGAAGAAACAGCAGCAAAGCGATGGTGGCGAAGAGCATCGCGGGCAAATCGAGCTGCGCCAGGACGCTCTGCGCGAAGAACAACGGCGAGATCGCCAGCAGCGCGACCGCCAGGAGCGCCGGCGCCCCCTTCGCGTCGCGCGTCAGCTCGATGGCGAGCAGGAACGCCGCCAGAGCCGCCGCGACCGCCAGGAACAACATCGCGAACCGCGTCGTTTCAGGTGTAAATCCTGCGACGCGCCACACCCCCGCCAGGTACGCGGAGAGTCCCGGCGGATGAATATTCGGCGAGGTCGAGTGCGGAATCCAGGCGCCGTCACGTAAAACATCGAGGGCTGCGGGAACGAATTGCCCGGCCTCGTCCCAGTAGTAGGGCAGCCGGACCAGCCATAAGTGCGCGGGAACGATCAGTGCCGCGAAGACCAGGAACATCCACGCGTAACTCTGCAGGTGAATGTTCCGCCGCGCCGGCGGCGCAACCATCGGCCGCATTTCGTTACTGGACGATGCCGCCCGGCGTAGAGGGCTCCAGCCGGATCTCCCCGAACGCCGTCTCGTATTGCGTCACGTTCTGCTGCAGCACGTTGAGCAGCGCTTTCGCCTGCTGCGGGCTCACATAAACCGCTTGAAAATTATGGATCGCGACGCTTTCCGGTGACGTCTGATTCACGCGCCCGAATAGCAGTTGAAAATCCCACAGGTTCACCCGCACCTGGACGCTGTTCGCATAGTCCTCCCGGTACTCCGGTGTGGTCATCAACTGGATCTTCGGGGCCGGCTGCTGAGTCATAACGTTCAGCGTAACACCGACCCACAACGCGGCGGAGCGAACGCGCGCACGGGAATTTTAAGAATCTTTACGAATTTGGTACAACCCGTGCTTGGGAAATCGCGTCGGATGAAGTGAGGCAACGTAGCCATGAAAGCATTCATCGAGAGCCAGACGAAGGGGATGGTCCATTGCCCGATCTGCACCCACACGGTGCCGGCGGAGATCGATCTCAAGCGCAAGTATCCGAAAGTGGAGCCGGGACAGAAGTGTCCGCGGTGCTCGTCCTCCCTGGACGTCGCCGTCGTCATCCAGATCCCGGAAGCCGCCTAGAACGGTACTGACCTATCCAGAGTGGGTTGTTTGTACGGCGTGGTTTCTGCCATAGTGAAATCAGACTGGGGACACAATGAGACGGAAATTACCGAAGCAGGACCCCGTCGTGGTACCGGCGGAGGTTCTGGAGCACGCCAAACAGTCGATCTCGGCGGACCGCCTGAAGAAGGCCGCCAAGTGCGCTGTCTGTGGAGATGAGACGTCTGGCGTGGGCTCCGAGCCCCTCTGCTGGGTGTGTCGCCGCCTCAAGATCAGCGCCTGGCGCGAGATCGAACAGCAAATGCCCGTTCAGGAATAGATACTGCGACCCGCGCCCGCTTCCCGGGCGCGCTCGTAGACCCAACCGGCGGCCGCGACATCCTCGACCGCCAAGCCAAGCGATTTGAACAATGTGAGCTGATCCGGACGGGTTCTTCCAGCCCGTCCGGCGGCCACGTCCCGCAACTCCACCACCCTCGTCCAGTCGTCCTCCGTGAGCCCCAGCAGCAGATCGCCCGCTTCCATACGACTCTGTTCGATACTGTCGGCCGCGAGAACGTCCACTTTCCGAACTAATTCTCCGGGCAATTCCCGGCGCCGCGCCTGATTCGATCCCATCGCATTGATGTGCATCCCCGCGACGATCCACGCCGCGTCGACCACCGGCTCGCCAGAGTTCGTGGCAGTTGCCAATATATCGGCTCCGCGGACCGTCTCCTCGGCAGACGAGCACGCCTCGGCGCCCATCTCGCGCGCGAACGCCTCGCGCTTTTCCGCCGACCGGCTCCACACGCGGACCCGGTCGAGGCCCGGCATCGCCGTCCGAATCGCCTCCACCTGCGTCCGCGCCTGGAAGCCCGACCCGATCACCGCCAGGGTCCGCGACTCCGACCGCGCCAGCAACTGCGTCGCATACCCGCTCGCCGCGCCCGTGCGGATCTGGCCCAGGTGGTTCGCCTCGATCACGGCCAGTAACTCGGCGTCCTCGGCGCGATAGAGCAGAAACAGGAAGTGCGGCGCGTGCCGCGGATTCGTCGAATAGACCTTGGCTCCGAAATACGGACCCCACGCGCCCGCCATGTCGTGCAGCGTCGACTTCGTCGGCAGGGTCAGCCGGCGGCGCGGCTGGTTGAGGTACTCGCTCGTGAACACGCGCCGCATCAGCTCGATGCAATCGCGCATGCTCAGGAAACGCAGAACGTCGGCTTCAGTGAGGTAAATCATCGCTGGAACCTGGTCGCGGCTCTGCTTACGGTTGCGCGTTCGGCTGGGTGCGCGGCTCCTGATTGATCACTGCCTCGCTCGACAGGCGATCGAAAAACTTCTTGATCAGCATCCGCGCGGTCGTATCCAGCAGCCTCTGCCCGACCGCCGCGATCGTGCCGCCAACCTGGACGTCGCCCTCGAACGCGACTTGCGTCCCCGCCTCGATCGGCGACAGGTGCAGCACGCCGTCGCCCTTCATGAACCCGATCTTGCCCGTACCATCGACGATCAGACGGAAGCTCTCGGGCGGATTCGGCTCGGCCGTCTTCACTTTCCCCTGGAACAGGCCGGAGATGCTCGCCAGCGCCATTTTCATCTTCATGGCATACTCGCCCTCGCCGATCTGCTCCAGGCTTTCGCAGCCGGGCATGCAGCGGGCCAGGACCCCGGGATCGTGCAGCAGGTCGTACGCCTGCTGCGGCGTCATATTCAACGTCTGGTTTCCGGAAATCTTCACGAAGCCCTCGACAGCGCAGTGGTCACCGCCCGGCCCGCGTACACCCGCGCGAGATGGCGGCGATAATCGCCGGCCGCGTACAGATCCGAGTTGACCTCTTCCCCGTTGCCGACCGTCGCGATCGCGGCCGCGACGTCCGAGCCCGATTCCAGCAGCCGCTCGGCCTCGCGGGCGCGAAACGCGCGCGGTCCCATCCCCGTGACGCCGATCCGCGCCATCGTAATGCGGTCGCCGGACTTCTTGATGCGCGCCGCGACGCCGATCACCGCGAATCCCGACGCCGGATGGGCCACCTTCTCGTACCGGGGCCCTTCGCTTGCCTCCTCCACCGGCACCTGGATCTCGACGATCAGTTCGCCGGGCTCGAGCGCGGTGGTGAACGCGTCGACGAAGAAGTCGGCCGCCTCCACGACCCGGTCCGACGTCGCCGATACCAGCCGGAATTTCGCGTCCAATGCCAGTAGCGCGGCCGGATAATCCGCCGCCGGATCGGCATGCGCGGCGCTGCCGCCCATCGTCCCGACGTTCCGCACCTGGATGTCGCCGATGTGGCTGGCGCACTCCGCCAGCAGCGGACACTTGGCGAGGATGATCGGAGACGACTCGACGGCGTGGTGTGTGGTCGTCGCGCCGATGCGTACGACGCCACCGCTCTCCTCGATGCCGCCGAGTCCCGGCACGCGCGCGATGTCTACCACTTCCGACGGCGCGGCCAGCCGCAGCTTCATCAGCGGGATCAAGCTCATGCCGCCGGCCAGAATCTTGCGCTCGCCATCGGCGACCAGCGTGAGCGCCTCTTGCAAGGTCGCCGGGACGGTGTATTCGAATTCCTGCGGGATCATGCGCGGCCTCCCTGTTGAATGAGGTTCCAGATCTTCTGCGGCGTGAGCGGCATATCGATGTGCCGCACGCCCAGCGGCGAGAGCGCGTCGACCACCGAATTCACCACGGCCGGCGAGCACCCGATCGTCCCCGCCTCTCCGACGCCCTTGACGCCCAGCGGATTCACGGGCGACGGCGTCGTCGTGTGGCTGCTCTCGATCCATGGCATGTACGGAGCGCGCGGGATCGCGTAATCGGTCAGTTCGCCCGAGACCAACTGGCCGTTCTCGTCGTACACGGCCTCCTCCCACAGCGCCTGTCCAAGCCCTTGCGCGACGCCGCCATGCACCTGTCCGTCGACGATGAGCGGGTTGAGAATCTTGCCGCAGTCGTCGACCGCGACGTAGCGTTTGATGTCGATCGCGCCGGTCTCCCGGTCGACCTCCGTCACCACGATGTGCGCCCCGAACGGGAACGTGAAATTCGGCGGCTCCCAGAAATGCGTGGCCACCAGACCGGGCTCCGTATTCGGCGGGAGTTTCTTGGCGTGATACGCCGCAGTTGCCATCTCGGCGAACGAAACCGACTTGCCGGTCGCTTCGTCGACGCACGCTCCGCCGCCGAAAACCACGTTCTCGGATTCGAGCAGCATCGCGCCGAACTTCTTCATCTTCGCCTTGAGATCCTGCAGCGCGTAGAACAACGCGGCGCCGCCGACCGCCGTTCCGCGGCTGCCGAACGTCCCGATGCCGTACTGCACGATCGCGGTGTCGCCATGGATCACCATGACGTCGTCGATGTCGCAGCCGAGTTCGTCGGCGGCCACCTGCGCGAAGGTCGTCTCCTCGCCCTGTCCGTGCGGCGAACAGCCCGTCAGCACCGTGACCTTGCCGGTCGGCTCGACCTTGACCGTCGCGCTCTCCCAGCCGCCGGCGGGTAGCGCCTGCGACGGTCCCATGGCGCAAATCTCGCCGTATGTCGACATGCCGATTCCCATCAACTTGCCGGCCGCACGCGCCGCCGTCTGCTCCTTGCGGAGAGACTCGTAGCTCACCGTCTCGAGCGCCTGGTGCAGAGGCGCGGCGTAGTTGCCGCTGTCGTACATCAAGCCGGTCGCCGTCGGGAACGGAAATTCATCGTTGCCGACGAAGTTCTTCAGCCGGATCTCGGCCGGGTCCATCTTCAATTCAGCGGCGAGAATATCGACCATCCGCTCGATCCCGTGCGTCGCCTCGGGACGTCCCGCGCCGCGGTACGCGTCGGTCGGCACGCAGTTCGTGAAGGCGCCGACGATCTCCGCCGAGATGTTCTTGAAGCGGTACAACCCCGGCATCATCAGGACCGACAGAGTCGGGATGGCCGGCGTCAGCAGTTGGTGATACGCGCCCAGATCCTGGATCAGCTTGAGCTTGAGTCCGAGCATCGTGCCGTCACGCTTGGCGGCGAGTTCGAAATAGTCCACGTGGCCGCGGCCGTGAATCGTGCACGTGAAGTTCTCGCGCCGCGACTCGACCCACTTCACCGGCTTCCCGATCTTCATCGCGACGAAGCCCATGAGCGCCTCTTCGGCGTACACATTCAACTTCGACCCGAAGCCGCCGCCGACCTCCGGCGTGATCACGCGCAGCAGATTCTCGTTCATCCCGAGAATCCCCGCGACCATGGTGCGCATCAAGTGCGGAATCTGCGTCGACGACCAGAGCGTCATCGCCTTATCGCCGGGCCGCCACTCCGCCACCACGCCGCGCGTCTCCATCGCGGTCGGAATCAGCCGCTGGCTGGTGATGCGCTGCTTGACCACGATCTCGGCGTCGCGGAAGGCCTGCTCGGTGTCGCCACCTTCCTGATGGAAGGTAAACGCGACGTTGTCGGGCCACTCCGGATGCACCGGCGGCGCGCCCGCGGCAATCGCCTTCTCCGGGTCTGCGACCGCGGGCAATACGTCGTAATCGACCTCGACGAGATCCGCCGCGTCGCGCGCGATGTAGCGGTCCGTTGCGACGACCACCGCGATCGGATGTCCGACGAAATAGACGCGGTCCTGCGCCAGAAGATGGTGGTGCGGCACACGCAGTCCTGGGAGCGATGCGGCGCAGGGCACGGCGCCGAGCTTCGCAATGTCCGCGCCCGTGAAGATCGCGACCACTCCGGGCAGTTCGCTCGCCGCCTGCGACGAGATGCCTTTGATCTTCGCGGCCGCATGCGTGCTGCGGACGATGCACGCGTGGTGCATCCCGGGAATCTTGATGTCGTCGAGGTAGCAGGCCGTCCCGGTGATGAGGCGCGGATCTTCGCGCCGCCGGATGCGCTTGCCGACGAGAGTTTCGGTCTTGGTGATGGTGGTCGCCATGGCCTATGCGCCTCCTTTCGCGGCGGCAGCCTTCACCGCATTCACGATGTGCTGGTAGCCGGTGCAGCGGCAGAGATTGCCTTCGAGCCCGTGACGGATTTCGTCCTCGGTGGGATGGGGATTGCGCTGGAGGAGTTGGCGGGAGGCCATGATCATGCCGGGAGTACAAAAGCCGCACTG
>Ga0070684_100000048_pt1 | contig 80061 bp, 58 predicted proteins | sample KBSC723LmetaG_FD_65653 | JGI IMG/M metagenome (GOLD analysis project Ga0070684, IMG submission 65653) | Corn rhizosphere microbial communities from Kellogg Biological Station, Michigan, USA - KBS C7.2-3L metaG | ecosystem: Host-associated > Plants > Roots > Rhizosphere ...
GCAGCGACGCGAGCCCACGCGAACGGAGCGAGCCGTCGAAGCGGCGAGCGAGAGAGCGTGTGGGGGAGTCCGAGGGGCGAAGCCCCTCGGATAAATAAGAAGAGAAAATCAATCGAAGGTGCGCGGGGGAACCGCTTAGTTTTTCCTCACTCCTGAAGTACTCGCTTGACCGGCGGCAGTCACAGGCGTATTCATTGCCTGCCTGCCGTCGCGACTGCGCGGGGTCTGTCGCGGCGGCGGCGCCGTTCCCTGCACGGCACATCACTCTAAACAGTCAATCTGTAGGTGGCGGTGTGCCTGCCGCCGGAGGAACGGTCATGCGAAGACTCCCCATTCTCGTCCTGTTGCTGGCAGCCGGCGCAGGATTCTCAACTCTCCGTGCCATCTCTGAGCAAGTATCGTCTGCCGGCGGCGCGCCCGACGCGATTCAGGTGACGGCGGACGTGGTCGCAACCGGGATTCCGGGTGCCGGCGCCATTATGCAAGTCGGCACGTTCCAGACAGGCGGCCCGCTGCGCGACAACGGCGTGCTGATTGCGGGCACGACGGATCCCGGCGGTGTGCTCGATCGAACGCGCCTCTTTGTTGCGAGCACGTCCAACTTTGGCGCCTCCCGCGCAATCGCGGATCAGCCAGAGGGGTCGATTCTTTCGATTGACGTCAGCGGCAGCCGCGTCGATGTTCCCGCGACGTTCGCTGCATCGACCAGCGTCGCCAATCCTCATCCGTCGGCGGAAAGCGCCGTGATGCTGTACACGGCGCAGAACCCGGCGTTCATCAACAGCGTGAACGCCAACGTCGCCGCGCTCACGAGCACGTTGCCGGCCGTGAGCCTGCCTCTGGGCATTTCGTTCAACAGCGGGTTCGGTCGTCCGTGGTTTGCCAATGCGCCGGCCGGCGCGACGGGAGACGGCACGATCACCGTCATCGATCCGAACGGCGCGCCATTGCGCGGCGCGCCGAGTGCTGCTGCCGGCGGTGTGTTTGCGGGCAACCTGACCAATCGGACACCAGGTCCTCAGCACGGTCTCTCGGCTGGCGCCGTGGCCACTGCGCTGGTGACGAAGTCGCCGGATCCGGCGACCAGCAACCGCGCGGTCTTTCTCGCGGCACTGGCCGACGGCAGCGTCGCGCAGGTTCACGTGCAGCTCGGCGTGGACGATCTTCTGCCGCCCGGATCGTTCACGGCGCTGCCAGTCGTCTCGACCGAGCTCGCGGAATCCACCAGCGCCTCGGTCTCGACGCGAGTCGGCATGATCTTCAACTGGGTGCCGACCCGTACCATCTTCATCAGCGACCCGCTTGCCGATCGAATTCTCGCGTTTGATCTCGTGGACGACGGGCACATCTTCAAGCCGTCCAACGTGCGCGAGCTGCGTTCACCGGCGTTGAGCCATCCCGTGGATCTCGCGCCCGCCGCGCGCGAAGTGGCCGCGCGCAACTTCGCGAGCAACACCACGCTCGGTGGCGGATCCGACTTCTACGTGCTGAACAGAGGAAACAACTCGGTTGTTCGCATGACCCAAGACGGCGTTGTCGTTGCCACGCGGCAGATTGTCGCGGCGCCGCAACCGGATCACATGGACCTCACCCAGATGCGTCTGAACGGCATCGCGGTATCGGAGGATGGGCGAACAATCTGGATGACGGCTGTCGCGCCGGCCCGGCAGGGAATCGTGCTGCAGACGCCGGCATTTGGCGGAGGTCCAGTAACGACGGATTTGATCAACCAGGCGCACGAGCAACTCGCACTGCAGGGTCCAGAGCGTGATGCCGTTGACCCGCGGAACCAGGGAGCATTCATTTTTTCACACGACATGACGACCACCCAGGCGCTCGGCCCGCTCTTCAATGAGCAGTCATGCAGCGGCTGTCACAACACGCCGGCGGCTGGCGGGATGGGCTCGGACGCGCAGAGTTTCGTGACGCGGATCGCCCGGACGCAACAGGGCGGGTTCGAGCTTCTGCCGGGTCATACCGGACCGATCGCGCGTCAGCATTCGATTGCGGAGCTCGGGTCACCGTGCGGCTTGCCGACCGGCGTTCCACCGCAAGCCAACCTCACGTCGCGTCGCAGCGCCATGACGCTCCGCGGCACGGCAATGATCGACAACATCCTGGAGAGCCAGTTGCGCGCGGCGGCCATCGATCCGGCCGTGCCGGCTCCGGTGCGAGGGCGGGTCAACCTGCTGCCCGATGGTCGCATTGGCCGATTTGGATGGAAGGCGCAGACCGCGACGCTGGTCGAGTTCATGGGCGAGGCGTTTCGCGACGAGATTGGCGTCACCAATCCGCTCGCGCCAACCGATCTCGTGAACGGATGCGGCGCCCACATCCTGAAGCCCGAGATGGACGCCCTGCCGCTGACCGCCCTTGTGGCGTTTCTCAACACGATCGACCCGCCGGTACCTGCCGCGGCGTGCACAGCTTCGCCTGGCGCGGCGGTCTTCGCCGCCGTCGGGTGCGCGAATTGCCACAAGCCGTCGTACGCCGTTCCCGGCGGTGGGACGACCCTCGTCCCCCGGCTCTATTCCGATCTCCTGCTGCACAAGATGGGGCCGGGACTGTCGGATGGCTTTGAGCAGGGTACGGCAACGGGCGCCGAGTTCCGGACTGCACCACTGTGGCGAGTGTCGGATCGGACGCACTTCCTCCACGACGGCCGGGCGACCTCAATCCTCGATGCGATACTCCTGCACGGCGGCCAGGCCGGCGACGCGGTCGCCGCGTTCAACGCGCTCAGCAGCGCGGACCGCCAGGCGCTGCTCGCGTTTCTCGGCTGCATCTAATTGAATGCTGAATGTTGAATGTTGAATGTTGAATGACGGCCGGAAGTACTGCGCCTCGTCTGCACGTGAACCGCGTCGGCGGGTGGTTCGTGGTGGTAGGCGAGGCGCACGGAATTGCTGATTGGCGATTGCTGATGGCTGATTGCTGATTGCGGATTGAGACCGTCAGTCAACAATCAGCAATCAACACTCATCAAATTCACGCATTCAGCATTACAATGTCCGCATCTTTCCCCAGCCCAATTCCACAGCGGAGGACATCCATGCGTCCGTCTCGTTTCCGGAGGACTCTTTCGAGCGTCCTGTGTAGCTCATTGTTCGCCATCCCGGCGCTGGCCCAGGGCGTTACGCAGCCGAAACAGGGTCAGGGCGGCAGCGTGGTCAAGGGGGCCGCAGGTACCGAAGGGTCGACTGGCGACAAGCTGGAACACTGCGTCAGCCCAATGGGTGCGATGGCGGTGGTCGAACCGCAGGACTATGTCCTCACGGCGTTGACCCGGTACAACCTCAAGTCCCCCGTCGGTCTCATCCGCATGATGATTCAGCAGTCCAACTGCTTCATCGTCGTCGAACGCGGCGTGGGTATGCAGAACATGATGCAGGAGCGGTCGCTGGCTGACGGCGGACAGCTTCGCAGCAACTCCAACATGGGCGGCGGCCAGATGGTCACGGCCGACTTCATCCTGACGCCAGGCGTGGCTTTTTCCGAGAACAACGCCGGCGGCGTCGGTGGCGCGGTCGGCGGATTGCTTGGCCACAAGGCACCGGCGGTCGGCGCCGTGGCCGGCGGGTTGAAGTTCAAGGAAGCGCAGACCAGCATGCTGGTGGCTGATTCGCGAAGTGGCGTTCAGGTTGCCGCTGCCGAGGGCAGCACGAAGAAGGCAGACCTCGCGGTCGGCGGCGCGCTCTTCGGCGGCGGTGCCGGCGCAGCCGGGGGCGGCTACGGCAACACCAACGAAGGCAAGATCATCGCCGCTGCGTTCATGGACAACTACAACAAGATCGTGACCGTTGTCCGCAACGATCCGTCGCTGCAGCGCAAGGTGGGTTCGTTGAAGCAGGAGGCAGCCGCGGGAGGCACGACGAAGGCGGGCGGCGGCTTCAACGAAGGCGACGTGGTGGTTCCGAAGATTGCCAACGTCAAGATCATGGCCGGTCCGTCCGACACGGCGAAGTCCCTCGGTACACTTCCGCGAGGCGAAGAGCTGGTCGTCATCGGCGCGGAGAAGGACGGCTACATCAACGTGCAGGGGGCCAACGGCACCGGCTGGGTGAAGGTGGTGCTCGTCCAGAAACGGTAGATTTCCCCCGGGAGCCGTCAAAACCGGTTTGGGTCTTCTTCCAAATCCAGGTGAGGCAGAGATCGCATAGACTCTGCCTCACCCATGCATCTCTCGACGCTCGACTGGCTCATCGTCCTGGCCTCTCTCCTGATTTGCTTCGGGCCGGCGCTGTTTTTCGCGGACCGTGCCGGCCGCAACACCTCGGAGTTCTTCGCCTCGGGCCGGGCTGTGCCGTGGTGGCTCGCCGGGCTCTCGATGGTCGCCACGACCTTCAGTGCCGACACGCCGAACCTGGTGACCGACATCGTTCGCCGGAACGGCGTCGCCGGGAACTGGGTGTGGTGGGCCTTCGTGCTCACCGGCGTGGCCACGGTGTTCTTCTACGCCCGCCTGTGGCGCCGATCGGGAGTGCTGACGGATCTCGAATTCTACGAGCTGCGCTACTCCGGCACGGCCGCATCGGCAGTGCGAGGGTTCCGCGCCGTCTACCTCGGTCTGTTCTTCAATTGCATGATCATGGCGGCGGTGAATCTTGCGACGTGCAAGATCGCGGGGATTCTTTTTGGGCTCGATCGCTGGCAGACACTGCTGATCGTCGGCGTGCTGAACGTGACCTTTGCCGCCTTTGCCGGTCTCTGGGGCGTGCTCGTGATCGACATGATTCAGTTCTTCATGAAGATGACGGCCGTTATCGCCGCGGCGTATTTCGCGGTCACCTCGGCAGAAATTGGCGGTCTGCACTCGCTCGTGACCAGAGTGGACGCCCTGCAAGGACCGGGCGGCCTGAACTTCCTGTCGCTGCTGCCGGACTTCCAGAACAACTGGGACCTGGCCGTCGCGGTCTTCATCATGCCCATCGCGGTGCAGTGGTGGGCGGTCTGGTATCCGGGCTCCGAACCGGGGGGCGGCAGCTACATCGCACAGCGCATGCTGGCGTCGAAGTCGGAGAAAGACGCCCTCAGCGCGGTTCTCTTCTTCAACATCGCGCATTACGTGTTCCGCCCATGGCCGTGGATTCTCGTCGCGCTCTGCTCGCTGATCGTGTATCCGGAGCTCTCGGACATTCAGCGGGCTTTTCCCAATCTCGACCCCCGGCTGCTGGGTCATGACATCGCGTATCCGGCGATGCTGAGGTTCCTGCCCCACGGCTTTCTCGGTCTGATGGTTGGTGGGTTGATTGCCGCGAGCTCGTCGACCATCCTCACGCACCTGAACTGGGGCGCGTCGTACCTCGTGCACGATTTCTACCGCCGGTTCGTCAAGGCGGATGCCGACGAGCGGCACTACGTGCGCGCAGGCCGGGTGGCGACCGTGGGGATCTTCATCGGCGCGGCGCTCTCGGTCTATTTGCTCGACACGGCGAAGGATGTCTTCGATGTGATTCTTCAGGTTGGCGCGGGAACCGGGCTGCTGTACCTCGTCCGCTGGTTCTGGTGGCGCGTGAATGCATGGTCCGAGATCGTCGCGATGGTGAGCTCGTTTCTCGTGTCGATCGGCCTGCTCGTGCTCCGCAGCCAGGGCGTCGCGTTCAGCACGCATATGGCGCTGATCATCACCGTCGCAATCACCACGGTGTGCTGGGTCGCGACGGCGTACCTCGGACCACAGACGGATCGCGATGTGCTTATCAGGTTCTGGAAACTCGTTCAGCCCGCCGGCCCGGGCTGGAAGCCGATTCGCCAACTGGCGGGCAGTCAATTCGAAGCGATGGCTGATCGCGACAACATCCCGCTCGCGCTGCTTGGCTGGGTTGCCGGCTGTACCGCAATCTGGTCGGCGCTCTTCGCTGAAGGCAACTTCCTGTACGGACGGTATCCGCAGGCAATCCTGCTCACGGTCATCTTCGCCGTCTCGAGCGTCATTCTCGCGCGCATCGTCTCGCGCACGTGGATGTCGTCGTAATTAGTTTCCCGCGACTCGACGATGAAGGGTGCGGAGACTGAGAAAAGGCGGATGAATGTGCTACTGAAGCGCTTGCTGGATCTCGCGGTCCAGAATCTTTTCATCTCCCGCTTTGTATCCAGAATGCTTCGACAGGATCTTTCCGCGCGCGTCGAGGAGATAGTGAGTCGGCGTTTCGTCCAGTTTGTAGTCGTTCTGAATTGACTTACCGCCGAGCAGCACCGGCACGGTGTAACCGTGCGTCGACTGCCAGTTCTTAATCAGCGAGTTCTCTTCCGGGACAATGTTGATCCACACCATCGAGAGACCGCGATCCTTATAGCTGTCATAGATCTTCTGGATCTCGGGGAATGCCGCATTGCAGTACTTGCACGTCGGAAAGAAAAACACGACGACCGTGGCTTTGCCGAGCACGTCGGACAGCGTTCGTTGCGTGCCCTCGAGTGTTTTCAGCTTGAAGGATCTGAAGCTGTCGTCGACTGACGCATGGCTTGCTGTTACGACGAGTGAAAGGAGCGCCGCCAGCATCGCACAGCGCACAAATCTGGCATTCATGGACGAAAACTGTATGTGGCGTTCGCGGTCATTTCAATACCTCCAATGGATTAGGACGCGGCCGTCGTGTCTTCCTTCCTTAATGCTCGCGGGCCCCACCCCCACTCGCTCTCACTCGGGGCTACGCCCCTCGTCCTTCGACGTGGCTCAGGACGACCCTGAGCTTGTCGAAGGGTCGCTCGGACCGCAGGCGCTCTCCCGTCGTTAAACTTTCTCTGACGCGAGCGGTCTAATCCGTTAGCCAGTGCCGGAAGGAGGACGCATGTTGGTTCGACGTATCGTCGCCATTGCCTTTGGAATCGCGCTCGCGGGTCCCCTGTGTGCGTTCGCGCAGGATCAGGCGCCGGCACCGCAGGAAAGAGGGATCAATGCCCGGCAGCACCGTCAGATGCGGCGCATCAGAGACGGCCGGCAGGACGGGGATCTCACGCGCGGCGAGTTGGACAGGCTGCGCGGCGACGAGGCCGCCATCCGCGCCGAGGAGCGCGTCTACCGCCGATCCGGAGATGGATTGAACCGCTCGGAACGCCGAGATCTTCAGAGAGATCTGAATCGAACCAGCCGCGAGATCTACCGCGCCAAGCATAACGATCGAGAACCGAAGTAGGGAGTGCGATCGTATCGGGATCCGGGGTCCGGGATCCGGCGCGGATCCCGGACTATCGTTCCGCCACCCGCCCGCCAACTCGCCCCGCTTCACAAAACTGCACCAGCGGCCCTAAGATGCACAGGTTCCCAAAGAGACGCGGGAGGGTTCGATGAATCCCATACTGTCGACCGGCCTGTTGATCGGATTGCTGTGCGGCGTCTGGACGTTCGTGATGGGTTTCACAGGGTGGTACAAGGATCCCGTCCTTGGAAACGGCCTGTTCATCGGTGTCGCGATGGCCATCGAGATCGTGGGTCTGTTGTGGGGCCTCCGGAAGACGGCGGCGCTCGGCCGCACCTACGGTGGACAGATCCTTGCTGGCACGATGATGGCAATCGTCGGGGGAGTCATCATCATTGCGGCGTCATTGATCTTCACCACCATGGTGTTCCCGAACTACTTCGCCGACATCGAGCAGGCGTATCGAACGGCACTTCAACGGCAGGGAAAGACCGATGCGGAGATCGCGGCGGCAATTCAGGCGAGCGCTGCGAGCGCGACACCGATGGCCCAGGCGATGAGCGGTTTCATCGGGACGCTGGTCACCGGGATCGTGGCATCGGCAATCATCGGGATTTTTGTCCGCAGCCGCGGCAAATTCTCGCCGATGCCGTCTCAGAGCCGTTGAGGTCGCTGCTACAATCAGATATGGCGCGACTCGCCGCCATTCTCATCACGCTCCTCGCCGCCACGGCCTCGCTTATCGCGCAGGCGCCGCAGGCAATTGCCCCGGTGCCGCCGTTGCCGCCGCCGTTCGGCGAATGGCTGGCGGCCGTACGCGACGAAGCGGCCACACGAGGGATCCGTCCCGAAATCATCGAGGAAGCGTTCACCGGCATCGAGCCGGTGGAGCAGATTCTCGAGCGTGATCGAGCGCAGGCAGAATTCACGTTGAATCTCGAAGCCTACCTCAGACGCCGGCTCACCCGGCCGATTCTCAAGACCGCGCAGCAGATGTACACAGAGCACAAGGTGCTGCTCACGAAAATCGGTGAGCATTACGGTGTGAACCCGCGCGTCGTGGTGGCGGTCTGGGGGCTCGAGTCGAACTTCGGGCGCTTTGCCGGTGTCCGGCCGACGATTCCAACGCTGGCGACCCTGGCCTACGACCCGCGGCGCGGGACGATGTTCCGCAGCGAGTTGTTCAGCGCTCTGGAGATCCTGAACCGCGGCGATATCGAGCTGGATCAAATGAAGGGATCGTGGGCGGGCGCCCTGGGCCAGCCGCAGTTCATGCCGTCGAGCTACCTCCAGTACGCCGAGGATTTCGACGGCGACGGCCGGAAGGATATTTGGTCATCGGAGGCTGACGTGTTCGCGTCGGTCGCCAATTATTTGAAGCTGCATGGATGGACGAAGGGAGCAGCCTGGGGTCGCGAGGTAAAGCTCACGCCAAGCGCCCGCGCCGCCGTCGATAAGTTGAGTCTGCGCGAGACCGGCTGCCGGGCCGAGCGCGCGATGACCGACCCACAGCCGCTGAAAGCGTGGAGAAAGATGGGTGTGCAGACCACCGGCGGCGCGCTCGTACCCGCGACGGCGACGGGAGCGTCGCTGATTCGAGCCGGCACCCGCAGCTTCCTGTTGTATTCCAACTACGACACAATCCTCTCCTACAACTGCGCGAACACGTACGCGCTCAGTGTCGCGCTCTTGTCGGATCGCATTCACTGACACAGTTTCGCGGCTCGCGGCTCGCGGCTAGCGATTGAGCCCGGCTGCCCGGGTAGTGGCGGGCTCGATGAGCGATAGCGATGCGAGCGTGACTGCCGCGAGGCCGACCAGGAGCGCGGCGACCGCGTCGTGATCGCCGGCGATCAGGGCGCCGGAGATGAAGAGCGCGCCTGCTAGAAGAGTATCCACGGCGGCGATCGCCGGAAACGCGCGGGCGCGATGGTCGATCAGCATCTCGGGATGGACGCGCGCGGTGAACGACAGATTGAGCCGCAGGGCTACAGAGATCGTGGCCAGCGTCAGCGCAGCCAGGAACAGCCGTGATCCAGCGGGCGCGCCTATCCAGCGGCGGACGCTCCAGATCACCGCCGGTGCCGCAGCATTGACGACCGCCACGACGTGCTGATGGAACTGCCACCACCACAACGCGTCGTGGCGCGGCGGCGGGAACGCGGCGACGTTTCCTGATTCAATCAACCGGAGATCGACCATCAATGCGTCGGCCGTGGGGTAGCGCTCTGCCGGATTCGCGCGCATGCAACGTCGGGCGATGCGATCGAGGCCGGGCAGCGGCAGCGGTCGAGTCAGGCCGCTCGACCGGCCCTCGATCAATTCGGTCATCCGGGCAAGGATCGACGCCGGGTCGGTGCCAAATGGATGCTCGCCGGTTGCGAGCTCCCACACGAGCACGCCGAAGGCAAAGATGTCGGCCCGCGCGTCGACCTCCTTGCCGCTGAGCTGTTCCGGCGCCATGTAGCCCGGGGTACCAAGCGCCGAGCCGACTTCGGTCAGCCGCGTCGACGCGGGGGCATCGGTTGTAGACGGTCTCTGCGCCAGACCGAAGTCCAGAACTTTGATCTGCCCGTCATCGCGTCGAATGATGTTCTCCGGTTTCAGATCGCGATGGACGATGCCGTGTTCGTGAGCGGCCGAAAGGGCTGTCGCGATCGTGAGCAGTACCGGCAGGAGCTGCGACGCCGCGAGAGGACCGTCACGCAACTCCTCCCGCAGAGTTCGGCCCCTGACGAGCTCGGACGTGATGTAGAGCTCGCCGTCGATCTCTTCGAGGGCGAAGATGGTGGCGATCGCCGGATGCAACAGGGCCGCGGCGGCCCGCGCTTCCCGCGTCAGCCTTTCGCGACGAAGCGGGTCGCGCGTGTACTCGGGCGTCAGCGCTTTGAGCGCCACCGTTCGTCGCAGCCGCTGGTCCTCTGCAGCGTAGACGACGCCCATGCCGCCGCGGCCGATCTCTTCGAGAATGCGATAGTTGCCAACCTGTTTGCCGACGAGGGAGGGTTCGTCTCCCAGCGCCAGTTCCGGTTCGACCGCCCACGCCGGCCGATCGAGGAATTCACCCGCTCTCGCGTGGCTGGTCAGCAGCGTTTCGACCTCGCGGCGAAGCTCCGGGTCACCGGCGGTCGCGTGTTGCAGATACGATTCGCGGGCGGCAGCATCGCGCTCGAGCGCTTCGTGAAAGATGTGATTGATCTGCTGCCAGCGGCCGGCGTTCACGCCTGCGACGTCCCTTCCAGCTCACGCGCCAGCCAGGCACAGGCGATCGTCCAGTGCCGCTTGACGGTTGCGGGCGAAATGTCCATCGCTTCAGCCGTCTCCTCGACCGTGAGCCCGCCGAAGAATCGCAGTTCGACGAGGCGGGCTTGATCCGGGTCGAGCGCCGCAAGCCGTTCGAGCGCCTCGTCGAGTGCGATGAGATCGATCGACCGTTCACCGCCGGGCATCAGGCCTTCGTCGAGCGTGACGCGCTGGCGTTGTCCGCCGCGCTTCTGCGCGCCGCGCGCACGCGCCCGCTCGATCAGGATTTGTCGCATCGAGTGCGCCGCGATCGCGCAGAAGTGCGCACGGTTCTGCCATCGTCCGGGCTTGTCCTTCATCAATCGAAGGTACGCTTCGTGGACGAGCGCGGTGGGCTGAAGCGTCTGCCCGGGACGTTCTCGGCGCAGATAACTCGCGGCAAGCCGCCGGAGTTCCTGATAGACGAGCGGCAGCAGCGAATCCACCGACTGCCGATCGTCTGCCATCAGGCGATCCGCTTGATCGTGACGTGGTTCATGACGACGGGCTTGACCGGCCGATCCTGCTTTCCTGTTGGGACGGCTCCAATCTTCTTGACGATGTCGAGCCCCTCGACCACCTCGCCAAACACGGAGTGGCGGTTGTCGAGATGCGGCGTCGGCCCGAGGGTGATGAAGAACTGGCTGCCGTTGGTGTTTGGCCCGGCATTGGCCATCGACAGGATCCCCGCGCTCCTGTGGCGCAGGTTCGGATGGAACTCGTCGGCAAAGTTGTAGCCCGGCCCACCCGTCCCGGTGCCGAGCCGATCGCCGCCCTGGATCATGAATCCATTGATCACCCGATGGAACGTGACGCCGTCATAGTACGGCGCGGTCTTTTTCTCGCCCGTCGAGGGGTCGCGCCACTCCTTGGTGCCTTCGGCCAGGCCGGCGAAGTTGGCGACCGTCTTCGGCGCCTCCTTGTCGAACAGTCGAATGGTGAATGTCCCTTCGGTCGTATCGAATACGGCATAGGTTCCAGGTTCCACGCCAACTCCTTCCGGCCGCGAACGGCCCGGGAAAAGGGGATTATAGGCCGAAGACGCCAACAAAACCGGAAGGATCCTCGTCTAATAGACGGTTCAGGATCCCGAACCTGGAAGATCTACGAAAGTTTTCGTTGACATATACGAATGCGTTCGTAGATAGTGACGCCGTGATTAAGACGCCCCGACCGACTGACGCCGAGCTGGTGATTCTGCGCATCCTCTGGGAGCGCGGCCCCTGCACGGTCCGGCAGGTGCACGACGACCTGTCACGCGAGCGGCCCTCCGCCTACACCACGGCGTTGAAGATGCTGCAGATCATGACGGAGAAGGGGCTCGTGCGCCGCGACGACAGCGAGCGCACCCACATCTATCAGTCGAGGCTGAGCGAAGAACAGACGCAGCGGCAGCTCGTCCGCGACCTGCTCGACCGCGCGTTCGGCGGTTCGGCTTCGAAGCTCGTGATGCAGGCGCTCTCGGCCCGTCGTGCGACGCCCGAGGAACTCGGCGAAATCAGAAAACTGATCGATGGCAGCCGCGACGGAAGGGAGACTCGTGATGACCGCGATTGATCACCTGTTGCGCGAACCCGCCGCCCAGGCCATCGGCTGGGCGTTGCTCCATTTCGTGTGGCAGGGCACCCTCGTCGGCGTGTTGACGGCCACCGCGCTGGCCGCACTCCGGAAGGGCGCTGCCGACGTTCGATACGTGGTGGCGGCGATTGGACTGTCGCTGATGGTCACGCTTCCGGCGGTTACTGCCATTCAATTGTGGAGGTCCGCGACGCTGCAATCGTCGACGGCCCGCGTCGAGGTAAGCGATCCGACCGTCACGACGGCTGCCGCCCCTGACGCGCCGCGTGCAGATCAAACGGCCAGCGAATCGGCGCCGTCTCGCTCACGCATGCTGGACTCGATTCGCATCGAGCCGTGGCTTCCGATGCTGGTGCTCGGCTGGTTGACGGGTGTGGCGGTTCTATCCCTCCGGCTCCTGAGCGGCTGGTTGTGGGTACAACGAATCAAATTCCACGGTATCGCAGCGGCCGGCGATGGCTGGCCGCATATTGCGCAGCGATTGTGCCGCCGGCTGCACATCCGCCGCCGCGTCTGCCTGCTCGAATCCACGATCGTCGACGTGCCGACGGTGATCGGATGGATGAAACCGGTCATCTTGATGCCGGCCAGTGCGCTCGCCGGCCTCGATCCGCGTCAGCTCGAAGCCATCCTTGCACACGAGCTCGCACACATCCGCCGACACGATTATCTGGTCAACCTCCTGCAGACCGTGGTCGAAACGCTTCTCTTCTACCATCCAGCCGTGTGGTGGCTGTCGCGACGTATCCGCGCGGAACGCGAGAACTGCTGCGACGATCTTGCGGTGAGCCTGTGCGGCGATCCATACACCTACGCCCGCGCTCTTGCCGATCTCGAGGAGTTGCGAACACCGGGACGGCACTTCGTCATGGCCGCCAGCGGCGGCTCTCTCGTCCAGCGCGTTCGTCGTCTTCTCGGCGCGCCGAGTCATGCAGGTCGCGCACCCGGCTGGCTGGCCGGCAGCGCGTCAGTGCTCGTAGTGCTCGGCCTTGCCGCCGGAACTGCAACCGACGCATTTCAGAATGCGAGTCCGCCGGCGGCTGCCGTTGCCGTCTCTCCGCCGCCTTCGGCTGGCACCCCGGCAAGACCGATGGAGCCTGCGATTGCGGCCCAAGCCTCCACGCCTGTTCCACAGCGGCCTGTACAACCGGACGATCAGGCGCCGCTTTCGCGGCCGCCGCTCGAGTCGGCTCGGGTGATCTCGCCCGTGCTCGCCGAGCCGGCACTGATTCAGCAGCGAGAGCACCGGTTCGCCGTGATGGCTGGCGACGTGGTTTTCGCATCTACCGCATTGCTGCCGGCAATTGCCGATGGACATCGCATGCTGGTCGCGCTCAACACGGCATGGGTGGCGTCCACTCCGGTGGTGGCGCGCGCTGCGCTTGCCGGTGGGAGCATGGCTGTTGAATCCAGCCAGTCGCACGGCACTTACAGCTGGTCGAACAATGGCGAGAAGCTCGAGGTCAAGTACGACGGCGAGGTCGAGTTCTCAGACGACGACACCGACGTGAAGTCCCTTTCGCCCGGCGGGCTGTTGCGGATTCGCGACGGCGGGATGATGACGTCGCTCGTCGGCGGCCACACGATTGAATTCAGGGCGGACGGCTCGGGCGCCATCACGCGGCGTTACTGGGTTGGATCATCAGAGCGTCCGTTCGATCCGGAAGGACGTAAGTGGCTCGCGTCGATCCTGCCGCGATTCATCCGTCAGTCGGGAATCGGCGCTCCCGCGCGTGTGGCGCGTCTCCTCAAGCAGAAGGGTCCCTCGGGCGTGCTCGCCGAGATCTCATTAATCGAGGGGAGCTGGGCCAAGCGCCGGTACTTCTCCGAGCTCCTGAAAGCGACCACGCTCGACGCTGCCACCATCAGTCAGGTGCTTGGCCAGGCTGGCCGCGAGCTGGATTCGGATTTCGAGCTGGCGAGCTTTCTGATCGACAACGCCGACAAGCTGATCCTCGACGATGCCACTCGCCAGGCTTACTTCGATGCGTCCCGATCTATCGAGTCGGACTTCGAAATGCATCGCGTGTTCTCCGCGGCGCTCAAACGCGGCCCCGTTCCTTCGGCGGTTCTGGTGTCGATGCTCAACACGAGCCACAACATCGATTCTGACTTCGAGGAGGCCTCTCTTCTCGTCGACGTCGCGAAGTTGCAGGCCCTGGACAACGCCACCCGTGCGGCATTCTTCAGCGCGCTCGACACCGTGCAGAGTGACTTCGAGCATCATCGAGTCTTGACCGCCCTCAGCGGCCGCAGCGATCTCGGTCCGGAAACCGCGGCCGCGATGCTCGTCTCAGGCGCGGCGGTCCAGTCGGATTTCGAAGCGGCGTCGTTCCTTCTGGATCTGGTGAAACGCCAGTCGATCGAAGGCTCGCTCCGCGCACCTTTTTTCCACGCCGTCGACTCGATCGACTCGTCGTTCGAGCGCGGGCGCGTGCTTCAAGCCGTAGCGAAGCGGCCGGACGCGTCCGCTGACACAGTTCTGGGCATCCTCCGCGCGGCGGGAGCCATGAGCAGCGGTTTCGAAACGTCCCAGGTGCTCCTCGCGGTTGCCGCCAACCATGCGATCGAGGGGCCCGCACGCGATGCGTACATTGCCGCTGCCGAAAAGCTCGGCGACTTCGAACAGGGAAAGACGCTGTCCGCATTGGTCAAGAGTGAAAGAAGAAAATAGCTTGTTGGTTTAGTTGCCAGTTTCCTGTTTCCAGTGCTTCCGAGCTGTCGAACTGTGAATCTCGACTGCTGACTGAACTGGTCACTGGTCACTGGAAACTGGTAACTGGCAACTCCATGCTCAGAGATCTCCGTCAAGGCCTTCGCATGCTGCTCCAGGCCAAAGGCTGGACGACGGTGGTCGTCGTCTCGCTGGCGCTTGGCATCGGGGCCAACACGGCGCTGTTCAGCGCCGTCAACGGGCTCCTGATCAAAACTCTTCCCGTTCGCGATCCTGACGCCCTCGTCCGACTCAGGTGGTCCGGCAAGAACGACATGGTCACGAGCTCGAGCGACTACGGTTTCTCGGGCACCGACGCAGACGGCCGTAACATCCGGGCCACGTTTTCGTATCCGATGTTCCAGCAATTCGTCACCGACAACCGGACGATGACGGATCTTTTCGCCTGCGCGCCGTTCGGACGCGTCAGCGTGGTCGTCGATGGACAGGCCGACATCGCGAACTCGTTCATCTCGACCGGCAACTACTACCGTGTGCTTGGCGTCAACGCGATGCTCGGCAGGACGATCGTGCCCGAGGACGATCAGCCGTCAGCTCCGCCGGTTGCCGTTCTCAGCGCTCGCTACTGGCGTTCCCGCTTTGGCAGCGATCCCAACGCGGTTGGCAAAGTCATCCGCATCAACAACGTGCCGGTGACCGTCGTCGGCGTGTTGCCGCCGGAATTCACAGGTATTCAGCAGACCGTCAGCGACGGCCACGACGTTGGTGTTCCGCTGGCGCTCGACGGGCAGCTGAGCACAGGACAGCCTGAGCCGAGCCCGCGCGTAAATCAGCCAACCTACTGGTGGCTGCAGGTAATGGGCCGCGTGAAACCTGGATCAACCGCCGCGCACGTTCAGGGAAACCTCGAAGGCGTTTTTCAGAACGCCGCTCGCGCCGGGCTCAGCCAGTATCTGGCGTCCCTCTCGGAAACCGAGCGCGGGACAATGCGGAACCGCAATCGGTCCGATGTGCCTCGACTTCGCGTCGACGCCGGGGCCAAAGGCATTTACGACGTCAACCCGACCGACAAGCGCGCCGTCGCGATCCTCAGCGTCGTCGTCGCCCTCGTCCTGTTGATCGTGTGCGCGAACGTGGCCAACCTTCTGCTGTCGCGCGCCACCAGCCGCCGCAAAGAAATTTCGGTGCGCCTCTCGCTGGGCGCAACCCGCGCGCGACTGATTCGTCAGCTTCTGACGGAAAGCCTGTTGCTCGCGTTCCTCGGTGGGGCGCTCGGCATTCTCGTTGGCTACTGGGGACAACGGCTTCTCCCGGGGCCGCCGGGCCAGGCGACGCCGCTCGACTGGCGCGTCCTCGCCTTCGTGCTGGGCGTGACCGGTTTGACGGGGGTGATCTTCGGCGTCGCTCCGGCGCTCCGAGCGACCGGCATGAGCGTCAGCACCGCCCTCAAGGAAAACAGCCGCAGCGTCGTCGGATCGCGAAGTTTCCTCAGCCGTCTCCTGCTCGTCGTGCAGGTGGCGATTTCGCTGGTGCTTCTCGTCGGTGCCGGACTTTTCCTGCGAACGCTTCAGAACCTCCGCCAGGTGGATGTGGGTTTCGACCCGCAGAACCTCGTGATCTTTCGTGTCGGGCCGCAGCTGAATCGGTACGACGAACAGCGCACCAGGCGCCTGTTTGACGAGCTGACGGACGCGCTCCGGGCGGCGCCGGGTGTGCGCGCGGTGACCGGGTCGCAGCCAGCGCTCTTGTCCGGCAGCGTCAACAGCACGAGCATCTTCGTGCAGGGACGCACATACGGGCCCGATCAGCATGACGACATCAATCGCCTGGTCGTGCTGCCAAACTTCTTCGAGATCATGGGAATTCCGGTCCAGACCGGCCGCGGGTTCAGCGAGCGCGACGACGACAAGGCGCCAAAGGTCGTCGTGATCAACAGCGCGGCGGCGCGCAAGTACTTTCCCGGTGAGAACCCGCTTGGCCGCAGATACGGCTCGAGTCCGGAGGAGAACGCGACGCTCGAAATCGTCGGTGTGGTGCGCGACGCAAAGTACAACAGCGTGCGCGACGACGCCCCGCCGACGATGTACGTGCCGTACCGCCAAACCCGCGGCGGCGGCGGCGTGCTGTTGGAAGTGCGAACGGCCGGCGATCCCGTCGCCTCGATGAACACCATCCGCGAAACCGTAAGGCGGATCGATCCAAACCTGCCGATCATGGACATGTGGACGCAGATGGAGCAGATCGAACGTCGATTCCTCCAGGAAAAGCTGTTCGCGCAGGCGAATGCGTTCTTCGGCGGCCTTGCCGTTCTGCTTGCCTCAGTCGGGCTCTTTGGATTGATGTCGTACAGCGTCGCCCGCAGAACCAACGAGATCGGGATTCGGATGGCGCTGGGCGCCAGGAGTCAGGATGTCCTGCGCCTCGTCATGCGGGAGTCCATGACTCTCGTCATCGTCGGCATCCTGATTGGGTTGGCCGTCGCGCTCGGAGCGAGCCGCCTCATTGCGACCCTTCTGTTCGGGCTTGCGCCGACCGACGCGTTCTCGCTGGCGACAGCGGTGCTGCTGATGATTGCGGTTTCCGCCTTCGCCGGATATCTCCCTGCCCGCCGAGCCTCGCGAGTCGATCCGATGGTGGCGCTGCACCAGGAGTGAATCTGTCCGCTTCCAGCCCACCAGCTACCTGCTTTGGCGTGCTAACAGGAAGGGAGGACACGATAGAATGAACCTGCTCTTTTTCGGCGGCGAGGCAAGATGTCAGCCGGGTTGTTTCAGCTCCGTGTTCTCTTCGTTACAGCCGGCGGCCAGCACGCCACTCGGCTTCTCGACCAAATCAATACGTCCGGGCGGGCGACGCCCCGGCACGCGACGTCGCTCCTGAACGCCTGCGCGCTCGTCGACGACAGCTTCGACGCGATCGTCGTCGACACAAGCCATCCTGACGGATTCGACCTCGACGCCGTGGAAACCCTGCGCTCGGCGGCCGGCGATCGCGTTCCGATCGTCGCCCTCGCCGGCGACGGCGATGACGATTTCGTGCGTGAGGCGATGGACCGGGGGGCACAGGAGTGCCTGATCATCGATCGCACCGACGTCGATCTCCTGATTCGCTCGGTTCGCTACGCGTGCGATCGCCTGGCCTGGCGGCGCGAGTCGCGTCGTCAGGAAGCCGAGCTGTTACAGGCGCAGAAGATGGAAGCGATTGGCAGGCTTGCCGGCGGGGTCGCTCACGATTTCAACAATGTGCTCGCGGCGATCTTTGGCTATTCGGATCTGCTCCTCGAACAATTCACCAAGGACGACCCACGACGGGCCGATGTGCAGGAGATTCGACGTTCCGCCGAGCGCGCCGCGGCGCTGACGAGGCAGCTCCTCGCATTCAGCCGCAAACAAATCCTGCAGCCGCGCCTCGTCAATCTGAACGACATCGTCGCCGGCATTCAAAACTTGATCGCGCCGCTCGTCGGCGCGGACGTCACCGTCGATATACGAGGGCCTCGCGACCTGTGGCATGTGCGCGCCGATCCGGGTCAGATGGAGCAGGTGCTGATGAACCTTGCCGCGAACGCGCGCGACGCCATGCCGGAAGGCGGCCGGCTTATCATCGAGACCGCCAATGTGGAAATCACCGCCGATCCGCGAGCCCGGCCGGGCCTTCAATCCGGCGCCTACGTGACGATGACCGTCGCTGATAACGGTTCCGGCGTCGCCGAGGATATCCGCGCGCACATGTTCGAGCCGTTCTTCACGACGAAGGATCAGGGGAAGGGAACAGGGCTTGGCCTGGCGACGGTGTACGGCATCGTCAAGCAGTCGGGCGGCAGCGTGTACGTAGAGAGCGAAGAAGGTGCGGGGACGCGTTTTGTGATTTACCTTCCGCGCGTCCCCGCCTGAAACTCAAAGGCGCTATTTCTGTTTGAAGCCGGCCGGGATGGCGACGTCATCGCCTGTGACCGACGTCTGAATCTCCTGGAACTCGTGTTCGGCGGTCAAGATCGTGGCGCGGTTTCCCGACGCGCTGTCGTCCTTTTTCGCCATCTTCCGAGCGATCATGCCGCCGAGCCCGCCAACCGACTTCGGAGTCTCCGAGGAGTTCTGCTGCGCCATCGCTTCCTTTGACTTCACTCCTTCAATCGTCGTCGTCGATGCGAGCGGGGTGCCCTGAAGCTTCGGCGCCTCCTTCTGCATGCGCTCCATCGCCGGCTTCATGGACGGGTACATTGCTATCGCCGCAGCGAGTTGCTCAGGCGAGAGGCCCATGGTCTCGGAGCCCTGGAGGGCTTTCCAGTACTTGATGTCGAAGTCGATCAGCTCTTTGAGCGCAGGAATCTGGGGGCCGAGCCACTCGTCGACGGTCATGACGATTCCGCCTGCGTCCTCGAGCGTCTTGCCCTTCTCCCTGACGGTGATCGTCATGATCACTTCGTGCGTATCGTAGCCGGCGAGCTGCTTCTTCTGCCCGGTCTCCTTGACGTTGAAGTCGACCTCGTACTCTTTCTGAGGTTCGTTCTTCTGTGCCTTTTCTTCCTTACCCTGTTGCTCGCCCGTGTCCTTCTGCGCCTTTTCCTGCGCCTCACGCATCTTGCGCCGCAGTTCCTCGAACGTCGTCACCTCGTAGGTCTTCTTCTTGAGGTCGAGCTTATAGATCTTTTCCTCTGACAAATCGATGATCGTGCCGGTCGCATCGTCCATCGTCGACTTTCGACTGCCCTTCACGGCAGTGGTCGCGACGACGCCTTCCTTCGCGGCTTTTCCGCCGAACAGGCTGAACATCTTTCCAAGCATGCCTCCGAGCGAGACATGTGTCTTTTCACGCGTTTTGACCTCAGCCCACGCCGGACCTGCCAGGAGTCCCACGAGAGGGAACACCAGGACAGAAGAGATCAGTAGACGTCTCATCAAGGTTCCTCCAGGTTGCGATACGATGCGGCGAACTCGTCAATTGTACCCGACTGTCCAAAATGACACAGGCAGCGGATTACGATTTTGCTGAGCCAGCCGCTGCTAACGGTTCGCCCTGGACCTCGTCTTTCAAAGTGGGGAGATTGCGAGCTTCCACACCCGCATGTCGCTGACCACGTTTTCGGCCGCACATGCGTCGGAGGATGCTCGGCTCGTGCGCGCGGCGCGCGCCGGCGACGAGCGGGCCTTTGGCGCGTTATATGAGCGCTACGCGCGCGTAATCCATGGCGTGCTGCTGGCCCGTGCGCCGGAGACTGCGGTCGAGGACCTGGTGCAGGACGTTTTCCTGTCCGCCTGGAACCGTCTCCAGTCGCTGCGCGATCCGGCGGCCTTCGGCGGATGGCTGACGATGATCGCCAGAAACCGCGCGACCGACTTTCATCGTCAGTCGGTCGATTCGGTGGAGCTGCCAGAGGATTTGAGCGCGCCTGAGGCCACCTCGTCGCGGGCTGAGGCGCTCGGCGTGCTGGACGTCATTCGCACCCTGCCGCCTGCATATCGTGAGACGCTTGTTCTGAGGCTGGTCGAAGGCCTGACCGGTCCTGAAATCGCGGACCGAACGGGCCTGACGCCCGCGTCCGTTCGGGTCAACCTGCACCGTGGCATGACGATGCTTCGAGAGAAGCTGGATCGATGAAGAAGACCGAGGCGGACGAGCACTCGTATCTCTGGGACGGTTCGGGAGAGCCGGATCCGGAAGTGGTGCGTCTCGAAAAGCTGCTGGGACAGCTTCGTCACCGCGGCAATCCGCCGAGCCTCCCCGTCCGTCGGCCTCGCACGCTCACCAGGACGACATGGGTTATTGGTGGGTTCTCGGCTGCTGCTGCTGTTCTGCTGGCGGCCGCGATCGGATGGTATGCGCTCGGTCGGGGCACCGGCGGATGGTCCGTGCAGACGCTAGCCGGGGCGCCCGTGGTCGACGGTGTTCGAGCGAGTGATGCCAGCTCCGGAACCGGACGGTTGCGGGTCGGCAAATGGCTGGAGACCGATGCGGTTTCACGTGCGCGGATTGAGGCTGGCCCGGTCGGCCGGGTTGAAGTCGATCCGAACACGCGGCTGCAGCTCGTGGAAGCGCGCGGAGGCGAGCATCGCATGTCGCTCTCGCAAGGAACAATCCACGCGCGAATCTGGGCTCCGCCGAAGATCTTCTTCGTCAACACGCCAAGCGCAACTGCGATCGATCTCGGATGCGAATACACGCTGAACGTCGATCTCAGTGGCGGCGGTCTCATCCGGGTGACGCTCGGCTGGGTCAGTTTCGAGGGATATGGCCGCGAGTCGTTCATTCCGGACGGCGCAGTCGGGACGACGCGACCAGGCGCGGGACCCGGCACCCCGTATTACGAGGACGCGCCATCAGGCTATGGTCAGGCGCTGAGCATTCTCGATTACAGTCCAGCCGACGATGCGCGACGCGCGGGAGCACTGGACTTGATTCTGACGTCCGCGCGCCGACGCGATGCGCTGACGCTGTGGCACCTGCTGTCTCGTGGAACTCCAGCGGAGCGTGAACGCGTCTACGATCGACTGGCGGTGCTGGCGCCTCCGCCCGAGGGCGTCACGCGTTCTGCGGTTCTTGGCGGCGACAAACGCGCCATCGATCAGTGGTGGGACTCGCTGGGGCTCGACGACGGCTGGTGGAAGCTGTGGAAGAAGGCGCAATAAGCATTTGTCACTTTGCGCTCGGGCCCCACCCGGTAACGATTGAACCCAGATACAATCCCCAGATGTCCTCTCCCCGAGTTGTTGAAAGCGGCGAGTTCCTTTACGTCGGCGGCATCACTCCAGCGGCGCGCGGAAGCGTGCCGGTCGAGACGCGCAGCGTCCTCGAACAGCTGCGGTCGGCGCTGGCCGACGCAGGGTCGTCGCTCGATGGCGTCGTCTCAGTGCTCGTCTTCCTTCGCGCCGCGAGCGATTTTCAAGCGATGAACGACGCGTATCGCGCGTTCTGGGCGTCCGACTTTCCCACACGGACGACCATTGTGTGCGAGCTTCCCACGCCTGGCGTCATGGTCGAGATGAGCGTCGTCGCGGTTCGCACTGGCGCGGAGCGCGTCGTCGTGCACCCGCGCGACTGGGTTGCCTCGCCAAGCCCCTACAGCTACGCGATGAAAAGCGCTGACACGGTGTTTCTCTCGGGGCTGGTTTCGCGCACCGGGCGCGACAATACATCGGTGGCGGGGAGCGTGGGGGAGCAGACGAAGGTCATTCTGGACAATGCCGGTGAGCTGCTCCGCGCGGCGGGTCTCTCGCATGCGAACGTCGTGTCGTCGCGCGTCTATTTGACGGAGGCGTCGTCTTTCGGGGCGATGAACGAGGCCTACCGGGCTTATTTCCCGACAGCGCCGCCCGCCCGCGCCACGATTCTCACGGGTCTGGCAGGACCGCAGTACACCGTCGAGATGACGTTCATCGCGTCCTCATCTCCGCGCCGCACGTCGATGGAGGGGTTGCCGCCGAACCTGAATCTGCCACTCAGCGCCGCGGTCGTCGCTGGCAATCGCGCATACTTGTCCGGCGCGCTCGGCAACGACGACAAAAACAGGGGGAATCCCGGCGCACAGGCGAGGGCTACGCTCGCGAAGCTGGGTCGAACCCTTGCGGCCGCGGGGGCGTCGCCCAGTGATGTCGGGGAAGCCATCGTCTACGTGACCGATTTGAAGTACCTGCCGGACGTGGATCGCGAGTACGACGCATTCTTTGGCGCGTCCAGGCCGTCGCGCACGACGATCCGGTCTGCGCTGGTCGCGGCCGACGGCCTGGTTGAAATCATGCTGACCGCCGCAGGAGCCGGCATTCGGTGAGACCCCTTCGCCCTGGCAGCTCGTGGAGTGGGTGCCGGTACGCGACGCGTGGACGATCGGTGCGGTTGCCGCGCTCCACGTTTATTCGCAGCTGCAATTTCAGCTTCGCGAGCTGATGGTGCCGAACCGTGTCTGAGTCGCTCTCCCCGTTCCGGCGCGTCAAGGTTACTCGCGTTGGCCGAGCCGCCGATCGCGGACGGGAAGATCTCGCGGCGGCGGAGGAACCGCTCGAGGTCCGCCTGCACGGAAAGCCATTCGCGGTGATCATGCGGACGCCTGGCGAAGACCGTGAGCTCGCGGCGGGTTTTCTCCTCTCCGAAGAAGTCATTCGCTCGTCCGACGATCTTGGTGCGGTCGAGCACTGCCGTCATCCGGATCACCCGGACGTCCACAACATCGTTGACGTCTACCTCGTCGGCGATTTGGCCGCGCGGGTCAGCGAGCACCTCGAGCAGCGACGAAACATCCTCACCTCGTCATCGTGCGGGCTCTGCGGCAGGCTGACGATCGACTCGTTACGGTGCCGGCTCGCGCCGCTGGCGTACACCGAAACGCTGAATCGCGATGTCGTGGCCGCGCTGCCGCGCACGCTCAGAGCACGACAGGCGATCTTCGACGAGACCGGAGGGCTTCATGCGGCCGGCTTGTTCACGCTCGAAGGTGAGTGCCGCAGATCCGCTGAGGATGTCGGCCGCCACAACGCCGTCGACAAGGTCATCGGCGCCATGCTCTTCGAGGATTGCGTTCCGCTGCAAGGCCATGCGCTCGCGGTGAGCGGACGCGCCTCGTACGAGATCGTCCAGAAGGCATGGTTCGCGGGCATTCCGATTGTTTGCGCGATCTCGGCTCCCTCGAGCCTCGCAATCGAGCTTGCCGAAGAAGCAGGGATCACCCTGCTTGGTTTCGTTCGCGACGGCGGTTTCAACCTCTACACACATCCCTCGCGCATCGGCGGGGTGTGAAGCGCACTACCCACTCGCGCCTCGAGTGTGGCGCCGCCCGCAGAAAAGCCTCAGAAACAACGCGTTCGCGTCTGTTCAGTCGGTGGCACTCCGGTTGCTGAAACAGCCGTCAGGCGACGATGCGGCGAACAGTAGTGATCGCGGCGGTACTGGCGGTGACGATCGGCGCGTGGTGTGCGGCGATGCAGGTCGCACTCGCGGCGGAATCGATTGTCCGTGAGCTCGAGCGTGCGAGATCACTGGCCGACCTTGCGCCTCGTCCGCAGGCGACGCTCGTTTACGACCGCTACGGGAAGCCTGCCTTCACCTTCTTCGTCGAACAGCGAATCTCCGTCCCGCTCGATCGCATCTCGCCGCGAATGATTGACGCAGTGCTGTCGGTGGAGGATCGCCGCTTCTATTCGCACCACGGCATGGATCCCATTCGCATGGCCGGCGCCGCATGGCGAAACTTCAAGGCTCGCCGCATCCTCGAAGGGGGCAGCACGATTACGCAGCAGCTGGCGCGAGCGTCCCTCTCTTCAGAGCGAACCTACGATCGCAAGATCCGCGAGATCCTGCTCGCGGCGCAGCTGGAACAGCGATACACGAAGGCGGAGATTCTCGAGCAATACCTCAACACCGTCTACCTCGGAGACGGGTACTACGGAGTCGAAGCAGCCTCGCGGGGCTACTTTGGCAAGTCCGCGTCGGATCTCGATGTGCATGAAGCCGCTCTTCTGGCGGCGCTCGTGCGCTCACCGTCTAACGATGCGCCATCGGTGAGTGCTGCACGCGCGCTGAGGCGTCGCAATCTCGTGCTTCGAATGATGCGGGCTCAGGGCCGTCTTTCGGACGAGGAGTATCGCCGCGAGAGCACGGCGCAATTGGTTGCCACTCGCCGGCCGGGTGAGATGGCTGCGTCGGCGATGAGTAGCGGCGATTCGGGGCTGTACTTCCAGGAAGAGATCAGGCGGCAGCTGTTTGCGCTCTTCGGCGCCGATCGCGTGCTACGGTCGGGTCTTCGCGTGTATTCGACCTACGATCCGGAGCTGCAACGTCAGGCGGAGTCGGCGGTCACGACCCGGATTGCCGAGATCGTGAAGACACGCCCCGCTGCGCGCGACCTGGAGGGAAGCCTGGTCGCGATCGATCCGTCCACCGGCGACGTGCGGGCGCTCGTCGGCGGCAGAGACTTCAACGCGAGCAGCTTCAACCGCGCGACCCAGGCTCGTCGACAGGCCGGTTCCGCATTCAAGCCGATCATTTATGCCGCGGCGCTCGAACGAGGGTATTCGCCCGGCACGCTCCTGCGGGATCTCGATGCGCCGATTGCTTCGGGAACCGAAACGTGGCTTCCCAACGGCGGGCACGAGGACTCGGAGTACACGCTGCGGACCGCACTGAAGGTCTCGAGCAACCGCGCCGCGGCCCAGCTGCTGCAACAGATCGGCGTCAGCGCCGCCGTCTACTACGCGCAGCGTCTCGGAATCGAATCACAGCTGCCTATGGTTCCGTCGCTGGCACTCGGCACGGGAGACGTTACGCTGCTCGAGTTGACGGCGGCCTATACCGCGTTCGCGAACCAGGGGAGCGTCGCAGCCCCGCGGCTGATCGTCCGCGTCGAGGACGCGGGCGGAGCGCCGATCTTCACCGCAGCAGAACGGCACACGCAGGCGATCAGCCCGACGACCGCATACCTGATGTCGAGCATGCTGTCCGACGTGATCTCTGCCGGGACCGGCTCGCCGGCACGTGCGGCGGGATTCAAGCTCCCGGCCGCGGGCAAGACCGGAACCACGGACAACTACGCGGATGCGTGGTTCGTCGGCTACACGCCGCACCTGGTTGCCGGCATCTGGTTCGGATTCGATCGCCCAGCGCCGATCATGCGCAGCGGTTTTGCCGGCGTCGTCGCAGTCCCGGCGTGGGGCCGGTTCATGCGGGCCGCGACGGTGCACGACAAGCCTGACTGGTACGCGATGCCGGCCGACGTCGAGAAGGTGGCCATCTGCCGACTGAGCGGCGCGCGCGCGACCGAGGCGTGCCGCCACCAGGCGGACATGTACTCCGTCGCCCGAGATGGTGCATCGCCGCAACTCGTGCCGATGGATGCGCTCGTCGATCAGGACGATCAGACGCCAGCGAACACCCTGGCCGCGGGCGAACCACCGGTCTACGAAGATCTGTTTCCGGTCGGCGCCGTGCCTCCTGACATCTGCCCGATGCATAATCCATCGGCCGCCATCCTCGGAATCACGTCGTCTGTGCTCGCGCCGTCATCGTCGCCCGTCGCGACGTCCGGTACGTTCACCACCGCGACATCGGACATCGTACTCGAGCGGGTCCTTGGCGCTGACGGTCTCATGCACATGATCATGAGACAGAGGCGCTGACGGATCCGGATCCCGGAACTAATCAATCCCGAGCCTTCACTGTCGCGCTGCGATCGAGTCAAGAGACGAACAGGAGAAAGGAGAAAGGAGATCTTTCTTGTTCTCCCTTCTCCTGTTTGATCTTGGTAGAGATGCAGCGTGACTGTGAACGATGTTGATTGAGCCCCGTGCCAGTCTTGAAACCACTTCTACTCATTCCATGTGCGCACCCAAAGCGCGATGGCCAGCACGGTGTTCGCGATGTGCCCCGTCCAGCAGATGCGGCATTGCAGCCGGCGCGAGATCAGGCTCCAGCCCAGGAATGCGCTCATGGCGACGGCCGGCAGCGTCATCACGAACATCAACAGAATCGGCCAGCGACGAATGAGCCCGACCGCGATCAGCGCATAAAGGATCAGGCCCAACAGCGCGTTCGGAATCCCGAGCAGCGCCGAGCGAGGGCTTCGGAACAGTACCCCGCAGCCTCCATCCTCCAGTTGACAGACGTCTGGCCCGGTCAACCATCCCGGGAGCACGCGGTAATGGCCGTATAAAGCGGCCGCGGCTGCGGCAGCTCCGGCGAAAAGTGCGATCCAAATCAGCATCGCGTTCGACGGCCGGTGTTCTGGCACTGCGGACACCAATACGTCAACCGTGCATCGACTCCCTGCTTGCGCACCTGGATCGGACTGCCGCACCGTCGGCATGGCAGCCGCGCCCGGCCGTACACCCACAGTCGTTCCGTTGGCGCGGATCGATGCGTCGTCCGCCGCAACCCTCCATACGTCGTCATCATCTCGAGGCTGTCGGACACGTTTGCCTTCAGCACGCGCCGGCTGGTCTCGACGATCGAGGCGAGTTGCGCGTCGCTGATGCCCTCGATGTGCACGAACGGATTGACCCCGCACATGAAGAGCACCTCGGACTTGTAGACATTCCCGAGCCCTGCGAGGACGCGCTGATTGATGAGCGCGTCGGCGACCTCCACCGACGGCCTCGAGCGAAGGTTCTCTATCACCGTCGCCTCATTGAATGTGTCGGCGAGAACATCCGGACCGAGACCGCGAAGATCGTGGTGCTTCGACAGCGCGGTCTCCGTGGTGAACTCGGCAACCGGAATCGCAAAGCCTACCGCCTCGAAAGCAGTCGTGGAGAGACGGATGCGCATGTCCCGACGCGCGCGCTGCCAGCGCTCGCCCATGCGGTAGATGTGCCAGCTTCCGTTCATCCGCATGTGGGTGCGCAGCACGAGATTGCCGGAAAAATGCATCAAGAGGTGCTTGCCAAATGCGGTGACCCGTTCGATCGTCCGGCCGGCAATCGGGGCATCCTCGTCGACGCGATTGAGCGCCGGAAACACCGATTCGAACGCCGTGACCACGTTGCCGGCCAGTGCGCGGTGCAGCGTCCGTGCCGCACGGAAGATCGAATCTCCCTCAGGCATGGTTGGTCACGAACGGCGCAACCGGCGCGGGCGGCCTTCGCATCTGAAAGCCCATGGCCGAGGGATTGAACCCAGCCTCGATCAGGAACGGCGATAGCGGGTGATCCGCCGTCGGCACACCATTGATCTCGGCGATGAGCAGGCCGCTTCGTCCATCTTCGCCGCGGGCAATCGTCGCGAGCCGTTGCGCCACAGCGCGCCCGACCATCGAGCGGCCGGGCTCGTCCTCGGGCAAGTACACCAGCAGTTGTCGGCCACCCCGAGGAATGTAGGCGGCCAGTGCACCGTTCACGAGCAGCACGATTGAGCCGACAGTTCGCGTCGGTCCTCGGCCCGCCGAAGACTCCGCATCAGTCAATCCGGGCCACTTCAACATGGTTCCGTATGGATTCGCCGGATCGGTGGTGGCCAGCACGATCGTTTCGGGATCTTCGGGTGCGTCTCTGAACGAACGCAAGAGTTCGAGCGCCGCGGGCAGAGCGAATTGTGTCGCGCCAACGCCGCCGACGAAATACCCGCGGCGGATTCGGCCCGCATCTTCCATCGCCTTTAACACGTCGTACACCGCACTGAAGCCGCCGGCGATGCCCTCTCCTCCGGCGACCTCGCGCGTGAGCACACCGTAGCGGGTCAGCAGCTGCTGCGCTGTTGCCGTTGCCCACTCGGTCGGTGACGCTGCGGCGCCAGCGCGGTCCGCGACCAGCGACCATCGTCCTTCCGCCGAAGGTGGCGCAACCCGGCGGCTGCGGAAGCTGCGTGCCGGCGGTTGCTTGCGCTGCCGTCGCTCCGGCGGTCGAATGAACGCGCGAAGGGCATGAAACGTGTCGTTGGTGAGGAGACCCTTCCAGACGAGATCCCAGATCGCATCGACGGTCTCGCCGGGATATCCATCACCGCAGGCTTCGTGAAGCGGGCCAAAAAAAGAGGCGCCTTCGGATTCGAGGTACGCCACGATCGCTTGCTCGCGCCGCGACAGTTCCGCCGGCGGCTGCCTGCGCCAGAGGCGGGGCAGGCTGTCTGTCAAATACAACGCCAGGCGCCCGTCGCGGTCGCCGAGCGGCTCGAGGCCGCACCACGTCACTTCTCCTGCGGCGGTGAGCGCGTCGAGATCGGCAGCGTTGTAACCACGGACCCGCGCGGCAAGAATCTCGGATTCGAAAATGGACGCGGGGAGTGGTGCCCCCTGGAGGTTCTCAATCGCGTCGAGCAGCGCATCGAGCCCGAGCCGCGGACGTGCGACGCCCTGCCAGCTGGTCAGCAGCCGGCCGAAGACGGCCGGCTCCACCGGTTCGACTTCCTTGCGAAGCCGAGCCAGCGACCGTCGCCGCACAGACTGCAGAACGTCGGGATCGCACCACTCACGGCCCGTTCCGCCGGGCCTGAACTCACCTTCGAGCAACCGGCCAGATGCGGAGAGGGCTTTCAGGATCGATTCCGCCGTCGCTCGTCCAAGCGCGTAGCGCTCGGCAAAGTCCAGGGTCGTAAAAGGGCCGCGTGTCCTGGCGAATCGGCGCGCCAGGTCCTGTGTGGCCTGCGGCGCGGGCGCCACGAGCGATTCCGGCAGCCCGACTGGCAACGGCACACCGAGGGCATCACGATACCGTCCGGCATACTCCACCGGCAGCACGCGTGGTTGGCCGCCGATGTTCACAGCAATTGCGCGACGTGTTCGCAGTAGCTCCGCCTGCGCCTCTTCGGGATCGACGCGCGAGCGCGCGGCAATCTCTTCGCGGGTCAGGTCCCCCAGCCGCAGCAGCAGATCGTGGAGGCCATCGATCGATCGCGCGTGATACTCGGGATCGAGATGCTGCAGCTGCCGTTCGATTTGATCGATGGCATCCGCGTCCAGCAGCTCACGAAGCTCCGCTTCGCCCAGCAGTTCGCGCAGTTGCGTCTGGTCGATCGCCAGCGCCTGGGCGCGGCGCTCCGCCAGCGGCGCGTCGCCATCGTAGATGTAGTTCGCGACGTACCCGAACAGCAGCGCGGAGGCAAACGGCGACGGCGTGCTGGAATCGACGGTCGCGGTTCGAATCTCGCGGCGCTCGATCCGGCGGAGTGTCTCCACCAGCGACGGCATGTCGAAGACGTCGCGCAGACATTCACGATACGACTCGAGCAGCATGGGGAACGAACCGTACTTCGACGCCACGCTCAGAAGGTCGGCCGCTCGCTTGCGCTGCTGCCACAGAGGGCTGCGTCCGCCCGGCCGCCGCTTGGGCAGCAGCAGCGCGCGCGCCGCCGCCTCCCTGAACTTTGCCGCGAACAGGGCTGTTGCTCCCAGTTGTCGGACGACGAGCGCCTCGACCTCGTCCGCCGCCGGAATCATGAGGTTCGGATCCGGCGGCGCTTCGGTTTCCGGGAATCGAACGACGAACCCGTCGTCGGTCCACATCGTCTCGACGTCGAGACCGGTTTCTGCCCGGGCGCGCTCGACGGCAGCCATCGCCCAGGGGGCATGAATGCGGCCGCCGAATGGCGTCAGCACGCAGATACGCCAGTCGCCCAGTTCGTCGCGGCATCGCTCGACCAGAATGGTTCGATCGTCCGGGACGACGCCTGCCGCCGCAGCCTGGTCGGCGAGATACCGAAGCAGATTCTCAGCCGCCTGACTGTCGAGATCGTGGTGTTCCACCAGGCGTTGAATGGCGGCCGCCGCGGGCATGTGCCGCAGTGTTCGAATCAGTTCGCCGATATGCCTCCCGAGCTCGAGCGGACGTCCCGCCGCGTCCGCTTTCCAGAAGGGCATCTTCCCCGGTTCACCGGGAGCTGGAGAAACGAGCACGCGATCGTGGGTAATCTCTTCGATCCGCCAGCTCGACGCGCCGAGCAGGAACGTCTCGCCGACGCGGCATTCGAACACCATCTCTTCGTCGAGCTCGCCGACGCGAGCGTGAGGCCCACGTTCGCCCAGAAGAAAGACGCCGTACAAACCGCGATCGGGAATCGTTCCGCCGTTGATGACGGCGACGCGTTTCGCCCCCTCACGCGCCGTCAACCGACTCTTCAGCCGGTCCCAGGTGAGTCGTGGACGGAGATCGGCAAAGTCGTCCGACGGATACCGACCCGACAGCATGTCGAGGACGCCCTCGTACACGGACCGGCTCAGTTCCGCGAAGGGGGCGGCTGCTCGCACCGCGTCGAACAGCGCATCGACGTTCCAGTCATCCATCGACACCATCGCCACGATTTGCTGCGCCAGCACGTCGAGCGGATTCCTCGGGTAGCGGCTCGACTCGATTCGCGCTTCGTGCATCGCCCGGGTCACCGCCGCGCAGGCGACAAGATCTCCGCGAAACTTCGGGACGATCACCCCGCGGCTCGCCGCGCCAATGGTGTGACCGGCTCGTCCGATCCGCTGCATTCCGCTGGCAACCGATGGCGGCGCTTCGATCTGCACGACCAGATCGATGGCCCCCATATCGATTCCAAGCTCCAGGGACGAAGTGGCGACGAGCCCGCGAATCGCGCCGGCTTTCAGCCGATCTTCAACCTCGATGCGCTGCGCTCGTGCGAGCGACCCATGATGGGAACGCACGAGGGTCTCGCCGGCAAGCTCGTTCAGCGCCGAAGCAAGCCGCTCGGCGGTGCGGCGATTGTTCACGAAGATGAGCGTGGACCTGTGCGCCTTGACCAGTTCGAGCAGCCTCGGATGAATGGCCGACCAGATTGACGTCCGCACCGGCCCTTGCGCCGCGGGACCGCTCGGTATCTCGATGGGCTGGCCGATCTTGGCCATGTCTTCGACCGGCACTTCGATCCGCAGCTCGAGATTCTTCTTCTCCGACGTGTCGACCATGGTGACGGAACGGTAGCTCGCGGTGAGGGATTCCGAGGCGAATTCATCGTGAATGGCCTCGTCCGGATCGGTGATTTGTATTCGTCCTCTAGCTTTAGCCGTCGTCTTGTCTGCATTTATCACTGCGCTTGGGGCCCCACCCTCAGGCGCTCTCGCTCGGCGACTTCGCGCCTCGCTCGGGCCGCAGGCGCTTCCTCCAAGAAACCTCGCGACTTCGTCGAGCGGACGTTGGGTCGCCGACAGGCCTATTCGCTGGAGGGTCCCGGCATCTTGCTCACGCAGGTGTTCGAGCCGCTCCAGGGACAGCGCCAGGTGTGCGCCGCGCTTGGTCGGCACCAGCGCGTGGATTTCATCGACGATGACCGTATCGATCGAGCGGAGCGCGTTGCGTGCGTTGGACGTGAGCAGGAGGTAGAGGGACTCCGGCGTCGTGATCAGGATGTCTGCCGGCTCGCGCATGAAGCGCGCGCGCTCGATTGCTGGCGTGTCGCCGGTTCGAATCGCCACGGCAGGTTGGTGAAAAGCCTCTCCACGCGCAACGGCCTTATTGGCAATGCCGGCGATGGGTGCGCGGAGGTTCCTCTCGATATCGACGGCGAGCGCCTTGAGCGGTGAAATGTAGAGCACGCGGCAGCGCCGGTCCTTCGCCGGAACCGGGTCGAACATGATGCGGTTGATGCACCACAAGAACGCGGTCAGCGTCTTGCCGCTGCCGGTAGGCGCCAGGATGAGGGTGGACTCCCCTCGGGCGATGGCTGGCCATCCCTGGGATTGGGGAGGCGTGGGCCCGGCGAACGAGTCGCGAAACCAGTCGGCAACCGCCGGCCGAAAGAGCTCGAGCGCCTCATTTCGTCGCCCCACGAACCTATTTTAGTGGCTGCGTTGACCGCTGCCGTCGAACCGGTCACAATGGATGGATACTGTAGTTGCCGAGGTGCGGAAGCTCCTCAGGTATTCGTCGATTGTCAGGCCCTGCACGCGCTGCGCGATTGCACGCAGCGGCGGGGCGCCAGGAAGCCAACTTTACTTATGGGTGATTCCGGAGAAGGCCTCGTAGACGCGGAAGCGCGCATCCAGGAACAGATCGAAGAGCGGGAAGCCGAGCGTCGCCAGCGCGCCGGCGGCGGCCCGAAAATCGATCCCGAGAAAGTCCGAGAGCTCGAATCGCTACGCCTTGCGAAATCCAATCTCGAGCAGCAGGCGGAAACGACCGAGCATCCGGTACGGAAGCAGCAGATCAAGCTCGCCATCGCTGAAATCGACAAGCGGCTCGCCCTGAAGCAGTAGCCACGCGAGATTGCCGATTGTTGATTGTTGATTGATTCAATCGACGATCAGCAATCGACAATCAGCAATCGATTAGGCCCTGAACTCGAGGTCGCCAATGGCTTCCGTGATGCGAAGCCGAAGTGTGTACTCGAGGGCTGCCGTGATCGCGAGCATCAGCGCCACGACCACCGCAGTCAATGGCGCGCTGACGTACACGAACGGCAGGAACGTGGGGATCACGGCGGCGATCAGGCTGCCGAAAAACAGCACCCCATAGAGCCTCGCTGACCGTTCCACTTTTCTCGGTTCCGCGGCGAACGGGAGCGATGGCCGCATCATCACCGTGACCTGCAGTAGCATGTGCGCGAGCAGGCCGATGACGGCGGCGTGAAAGAACGCGTGCCATACGCGTTCGAAGTAATAGCTCCAGATCGCGGCGAGCAGCAGCAGGTAACCCCCCAGGAACCACACCGCCACGATATTCTTCGACGCCACGATTAATCGCGCCGCTGACGCCGGCGTTGCGAAGAAGATCCACGCCGCCCGCCACGAGTCGCTGTAGTGAAGCGACGCGTGCAGCGTCATGGGCATGAACACCACGGCCATGTACAGCGGCACGCCTCCGGATCGCGACGCGTCGGGCGAGAACGGATCCGCCAACGCTCCCTGGTTGAGGCCCAGCAGGAGATAGAACAGGATCAGCGGGATGATGCCGAGAATCGCCATGCGAAAGCGCTGATCGAAACGGAACTGCGCCGAGACGAGGAGCGCGACTGCTCGCGACTCCGCGCGTCCGAACCCCGGGAAGCGGACTCGTCGTCGAAGCGCCGGCTCGCCGGCCACCATCGTTTCTGCCAGGCGCTGCGCGTACTCCAGGGACAGCTGGCCGGCTGCGAGCGGAATGCACCCGATCGAAATGATCACAGCCAGCGCCGATGCCGCCCAGACCAGGCCGGGGACCTCAGGCGCCGTCAGCCTGACGAACGCGCCAAACCACGACGCGGGGTTGATCCACATCCACGGCTGGTCATTGAACGACAAACGGAACAGGAACGAGTTTCGAAACCCCTCCATCGAGAGGTAATACGCAACGTAGAACCCCATCATCGAGACGAGTTGCAGATACGACAATGCCCGCCGCAACCGGTGCGGGTGCACCAGCGTCAGCATCATCGCGTAGGCCGTGATGATGATGATCGTCGCCGACGCGTTGCACAGCACGACTGCAGCGAATGTCGCAACCAGGCCCGCCAGGCCAAGATGCCACCACCAGGCGTAGCAGAGCGCCGGCAGCAGCGCGAGCACCGCGCTGTTGAAGCCGATGTACGCGAGGATCGAGGTCAGACGCGAGGCGAAATACGTGCGGGATGACACCGGCCGATGTCCGAGGACGACGTAGTCGTCTGGTGATACGACCAGGCCGGTAAAGTCGACCAGGAGCAGCATGACGGTGTTGATCCCGCCATACGTCGTCAACAGCGCCGCCGAGACGAGCAGATCGGGGATGCGCACCGCCAGCATCGCGAACATCGCCCCGCCGAGGCCCGTGATGATCGCGACACCGACCAGCGGATGCCCGCGGCTCCGCCCCGTTCCCGAACGCGTCGTCGCTCCTCCGCCGCCACGGAAATCCATCCGGAGGTAGGTGCGCACCAGAGCGCGCCACTGAATCGGATCCACGCCGAGCGCCTCGACGATCCGATTGGTCATCGCTCGAGCGCTTCGAGCAGCTCGTGGGTGACCTGCGCGGTGTCGCGCGTGCCGGTCAGCGCGACGAATGCGTCCTCGAGCGATCGGACCCCCGCGCGCTCGGCAATCTCTGTCGGCGTGCCATCGGCGATCGCGCGGCCGCTGTCGATGATGATGATCCTCGAGCACACGCGCTCGACGACCTCGAGCACGTGCGAGCAGAAAAAGATCGTGCGCCCTTGCGAGGCGAGCGATCGGATCAGCTCCTTCACGATCAGCGCGGCGTTGGCATCGAGCCCGGTGAGCGGCTCGTCGAGAAAGAGCACGTCCGGACGATGCATCAGGGCCGAGGCAATGAGGACCTTCTGCTTCATGCCCTTCGAGAACTCGCTCAGTCGCTGGTCCTTGGCGTCGGCGAGGCCGAACCGATCGAGCAGCTCCTCGATTCGCTGCCGGGCGGAGTCGGCTGATTCGTGATAGAGCGCCCCGATGACCTCCAGGAATTCTCGCGCGGTGAGCGACTCGTAGAGCGCCGCGGACTCCGGCACATATCCGATCCGGCGCTTCACCTCGATCGGGTCGTGGGAAACGTCGAAGCCGGCGACACGGGCGCGTCCGGCCGTCGGCTTGATCATCCCGGTGAGGAGCTTGACGGTCGTCGACTTTCCCGCGCCGTTTGGCCCGAGGAAGCCAAGGATCTCGCCTGGCGCGACCTTGATCGTGAGCGGATGCAGCGCGATCCGATCGCCGTAGTGGCGTGTCAGGTTGTCGGTCTCAATCATCCGCCTTCGCTCCGCTTCGGCGAGATTCCGCTTCGCTTCATCGCGCACCAGCGTACAGGGTTCGCCGTACAAAGCAAAAGGCGGCCCTCAACGGCCGCCTTATCAGCGAAATCGGATCTCACCGACTCCCGCCTGAAGGCGGAAGCCACACGTGACCGTTATGGAACCGGTTCTAGCACCGCGCTGCGCCGGCCTTCTCGAGCAGCTGCTTGATCTCGTCGGCTTCCAGCGATTCCTGGTCGAGCAGCGCCTCGGCAAGCGCCCGCATCGGCTGCGTATTGTGCTCGATCAGCGTCCTGGCGCGATCGTAGGCGCCCATCACGATCTTCCGGATTTCGTCGTCGACGCGCTGCGCCGTGGCCTCACTGACCGCATGGGGACGATCGGTTTCGAACGCGTTGCCGGGTTTGCGATACGCCAGCGGCCCGAGCTCCGACATGCCCCACTCGCACACCATGTGCTGTGCAATGTCGGTTGCCCGCTCGATATCGTTCGACGCGCCGCTGGTCATGTGATTCATGAACAGCTCCTCGGCTACCCGTCCACCCATCAGCACCGCGACCTGGGTTTCGAGATAACCCTTCGTGTAGGTGTGGCGGTCGGCCTCGGGCAGCTGCATCGTGACGCCCATCGCGCGGCCGCGCGGGATGATTGTGACCTTGTGCAATGGATCGGCGTTTGGCATCAGCGCCGCGACGATGGCGTGACCGGCCTCGTGATACGCGCAGTTGACGCGATCGAGATCGCTCAGCACGACGGAACGGCGTTCCACGCCCATCAGCACCTTGTCGCGCGCCTCGGACAGGTCCGCATCGGTCACGCGGTCGCGGCCGGCGCGCGCGGCAAAGAGCGCCGCTTCGTTGACGACATTGGCGAGATCGGCGCCGGAGAATCCAGGCGTCCCGCGCGCAATCGAGCGGAGGTTGACCTCGGGGTCGATGGCCACGCGGCGGGCGTGGACCCGAAGGATGGCCTCGCGTCCCTTGAGGTCGGGGTTCCCGACAGTTACCTGCCGATCGAATCGACCGGGACGGAGGAGCGCCGGATCCAGGATGTCCTGCCGGTTGGTGGCGGCGATGACGACGATGCCGAGGTGCGTTTCGAAGCCGTCCATCTCGACGAGCAGCTGATTCAGCGTCTGCTCGCGTTCTTCGTGACTGAGTGAGTTGCCGCCGCGGCTCCTGCCGACCGCGTCAAGCTCGTCGATGAATACGATGCAGGACTTGTGGCGACGGGCATCCCGGAACAGCCGTCGAACACGCGCCGCGCCAACGCCGGCGTACATCTCGACGAAGTCGGAACCGCTGGCGAAAAGGAATGGCACGCCGGCTTCACCGGCAATCGAGCGGGCGAGCAGCGTTTTCCCCGTCCCGGGAGGGCCGACGAGGAGGATCCCTTTCGGGATGTGTCCGCCCACGCTCGAAAAGCGATCCGGGTGCCGCAGGAAATCCACGATTTCCTTGACCTCGTCCTTCGCCTCGTCCACCCCGGCGACATCCTGGAAGGTGATGACGGAATCGCCGCGTTCAGCGACACGGGTGCGTCCGGAATTTGGAATCCTGCCGGCGGTCGTCCGATACACGGTGAAGCCGATCAGACCGAAGAAGGCCGCGACCGTCGCGATCATCCCGTAGCTGAGCGCCTGCGGATCCGCGAGGGGGTTTACGTCGACGCGCACATCGTGCTTCACGAGATCGGTGATGAAGGACGAATTTGCGGAAAGAAATTCGGGCGGGGCGACCGTCTGCATCGTGCGGCCGTCGCGCATCGTGACATTGATCTCGCGTTCGCCGAACGTGACCTTCGCGACCGCGCCTTTGTCGACTTGCTGCAGAAAATCGGATAACGCCAGCTGTTCGAGCGACGGCGTGCGCTGCTTGAGATAAAGACCAGCAGGCAGCGCAATCAGCGCGGCGATGGCAATGATCGCCAGGACGAAGTAACGGGGCCGTCGAAAACGCGGTGGAAGCACGAGTTACATCCGTTTCGCGAAGTGCTGCCCGATCTGCCAAAACCGTGACTAGCGCTCGAGTGCATGCGCCGTCAGACGAGCGCTACCGGCGAAGTGCCGGGAGGCAGACTTGGAGCTGGTGAAAAAGAAACCACTCCGCTGGGGATTGGAATGTGCTCACATTTTACACCGGCGAGCGGTACAAGTAAACGAATGTCGCCCGCGATCAGCCGTTGAACCGGTGGAAGTGCCTAGCGTTACCGATGCACATGAGAACTCAGCAGTCAGCTCGACCGTATGCGCCGCTGGCGTGGATGGTTCACATCTACACAGCATCCGGAGCCGTGCTCGCGCTCGGGATGGCCATTGCCATCATCAACGATCGCTACAGGACGGCGTTCGTCCTGATGGTCGCTGCCACGGTGATCGATGGCACGGACGGAGCGCTCGCGCGTCTGGCACGGGTCAAAGAGGCGACGCCGTTCTTTGATGGGGCTCGGCTGGATGACATCGTTGACTACCTGACGTACGCGTTCGTTCCGGCGCTCCTGCTCGTCCATGCGCAGCTGCTGACCCCGGGCTGGGGTGGGATCGTCAGCGCGGCCATTCTTTTGAGCAGCGCTTACGGTTTTGCTGCGACGGATGCGAAAACCGACGATTACTTCTTCACAGGATTTCCCTCTTACTGGAATGTCGTCGCGTTATACCTCTTTGCGGCGAAGCTGCCGCCCGTCCTCAACAGCGTCATTCTGCTGGGCCTGAGTGTCCTCGTTTTTGTCCGGATCGGCTATGTGTACCCCTCGCGAACACCCATCCTCCGCGGCCTGACCATTGCACTCTGTCTGGCCTGGGGGCTGATGCTGCTGCAAATCATCGCCACGCTGCCCGACGTGTCGGCCAGGCTGCTGATCGTGTCGCTCTTCTTTCCCGTCTATTACTTCGTGCTCTCGTTGATCTTGCAGTCACGGCGGGTTCGCCAGCCGTGAAGGTTCCACGTCTGAACATCCCCCGTCCGAACTTTCCCCGTTTGACGCGCGACCGAATCGCCGCCGTCATCTTCGGCACCCTCGTCGTCCTGACGGTGATCGCGTTTGCGTGGACGCTGCGACAGGCGTGGGCGGTCTACAAGCTGCGCCGCGGCGTCGGCGATACCTGGTTCATGGCCGCCGACGGCCGGCCCTGGTTTCGAATGGATGAACGCCGCCAGGATGTGCCGCTGGCCGACATTCCCGCGGACCTGCAGCATGCGTTCGTCGCCGTCGAGGACCATCGTTTCTACACGCACCTCGGCGTCGATCCGATTGCGCTTGGACGCGCGATCTTCCGAGACGTGCGTTCGGGCGGAGCGGTGGAAGGTGGCAGCACGCTCACCCAGCAGCTCGCGCGGACACTATTTTTGTCGAATCAGAAGTCGTACGGGCGCAAGGCTCGCGAGGCCGTCCTCGCGCTGATGATCGATTCGCAGCTCACCAAGCAGCAGATTCTCGAGCTGTATCTCAATCGCATCTACCTGAGCGGCGGCGTCTACGGCGTCGAAACGATGTCGCGTCATCTCTTCAATCGTCCGGTGAACACGCTGAACCTGGCCGAGTCCGCGCTGATTGCCGGCCTGGCGAGAGCGCCGTCGTCGCTCTCCCCCTGGACCAATCTCGATGGCGCCATCGAACGCAGCCACGTCGTGCTGCAGCGCATGCGCGAAGAAGGGTTCATCACCGAGGCGCAGGAGCGCGCGGCGCGCGCAACGCGGATTCACATCGCGCCGTATCCCGGACCCACCGATCCTCGCGGCGGGTACGCGAAGGAGTTTCTCCGCCAGCAATTCCGCGACGAGTTCGGCGGCGATCATCCTCCGGACTGGCAGGTCCGCACCACGTTCGTTCCGGAACTTCAGGACATGGCGGAGCGGGCCGTGTCGGATACGCTTCGCCGGTTCAACCAGCCGGACCTGCAGGCCGCGCTTGTCGTCATCGATCCGCGCACCGGCGACATCCTCGCGCTCGTCGGCGGTCGTGACTTCCGGCAGTCGCAATTCAATCGCGCTGTCCGCAGCCACCGGCAGCCGGGCTCGGCGTTCAAGCCGTTCCTCTTTGCCGCGGCGCTCGAGCACGGGTACACGCCGGTTTCGGTGCTGAAAGGCCTTGCCAATATCCAGCCTCAGGGACCGGATGAATGGGCGCCGCGCAATGCGAGCGGTGACACGCCCGACGAGTTGACGCTGCGAGCGGCGCTCATCGAGTCGAATAACCGGGCGGCGACCTCGCTACAGCAGCAGGTCGGCTCCAAGCCTGTCCTTCGTCTGGCGTCCAGCGCAGGACTGCGAGACCTGCCCGACGTCCCGTCGCTTTCGCTTGGCACCGGCGAGGTGACGCCGCTCGATCTGACAGCTGCGTTCTCGGTGTTTCCGAACGGCGGATTCGCCGTGAAGCCGCGCGGCATCGTCCGCGTCCTCGACGCCGACGGCAGCACGACCTACGACAACCCGTCGCAGAGCGAACGCGTGATTTCGCCCGAGACGGCGTTCCAGATGGTCTCGATGCTGGAAGACGTCATGGATCGCGGGACCGCGTCGGCGGCACGAGGGTGGGGCATCAGGTTTCCTTCTGGCGGAAAGACAGGAACGACCGACGATTTCAAGGACGCGTGGTTCGTCGGATTCTCCTCGTCCGTCGTCGCCGGAGTGTGGGTCGGGTTCGATCAGCCGAAGACGATCGCGCGCGAGGGGTTCGGCGCACGATTCGCCCTCCCAATCTGGACCGACTTCATGCGTCGCGCCGTCCAGCGGCGACCGCCGCGGGAGTTCGAGGTTCCGGCCGGGCTGCACGCCGAGCAACTGTGCAACGTCTCGTATCTCCGGCCGGTCGAGGACTGCCCGGTCTACGTCGAGTACTTCAAGGAAAACGACGATGTGCCGTCGCGGTTGTGCCCAATACATCGGGGCACCGTCAAGCAGCGTGTCAGGCGTGCGTTCGAAGGAATTCTGTCCGGAATAGGCAGGAAGCTGAAAGGAATTTTCCGGTGAATCCCTGACGGCCTCGTCTTAGGCTCCCCCGAGGTACCCAGGCCGTGCGTTGACCACCGCGCGCCGATTCTTGACGCGGACCGTGAGCGGATGCCATCCGTCCTTTGCGACGCCGCGTGGGACGTAGCTGAGCAGATAGCGGTGTCGGAACTCCTCGAGGATCATCAGAAATGCCTCACGCAGTTTCGACGTCGAGACCACTTTCAACACCCGACCGCCAGTTGCCTTGCACAGGTCATTGAGGAAACGCGGCGGCTCTGATTTGCCGGCGAACACCGGATAGACCACCGCGTCGGCATGCCTTGCACTCTCGAGTACGGAGGCGCCCGTCAGCACGCTGCTCGTGTCGTCACCGTCGGTGAACAGAATCACGAGCCCGCGAGCGGCCCCCTCTTCTGCAAGCACCAGTGCGGCGTAGGTTGCATCGACAACGGATGTCTCGCCGGCTCCGCCCTCTTCGTCGTTGAGGGCACTGCGAACTCGAACCAGGTTCGAAGTCAGGCTGGCTCGGACGGAGACGGCCGAGTTGAATGTCACGAGCGCTGCCTTGTCGTCAGGTTTCAGATTGTCGATGATCGCGTGGCCGGCCGACCGCAGTTGGGCGGCTTCCTCGCCTGCCACACTGCCGCTCGAATCGAGGGCGAGAACGACGTTCAGCGGCACCTGCTGGGCAATGACCAGATCGACGCGCTGGGGGACGCCGTTGTCGATCACCTCGAAATCGTCGGCTGCGAGTCCAGGAATCGGTTGTCCTCGGCTGTCGGTGACGAGCGCATCGATGCGCACAGCTTCGATGCGCGACGAGAATGTCGGCGCTTGCGCGGCGAGCGTCGCCGACACACAGAGGGCGGCCAGGCAGGCCGCCTGTCGCGCTCGTATCATTTCGACAGCCGCTGCACCAACGTCGTCATGAGTTCAATCGTGTCTGGCACATGGACGCGGCTGTAGGTCCACCACGGATCGTCGCGATCGTCAGACATGGGCGGCCTCTCGAGAATCGCCAGGTGTGTGAGTGCCCCTTGTCGATCGCCTCGATCGTGTGCGACCTGGCTCAGGCCGAACTGTGGCGATTGGGCACCGGGATACAGCGCGGCCGCCTCGCGATACGCGCCCTCGGCCTCCGCGCGGCGGCCGAGCGTCCACTGTTCTCGCCCGAGCAGTAAGCAGGCGACATATCGCAGTCGCTTCGGCACGAGCACCGACCCGCTGAGCACATGCGTCAAGTGGGTCACCGCGGCGTCGTGCTGGTCCTGCAGCGCGAGCACTCGCGCGAGACGAATTCTCGCTTCCACAAGGTGTGGATCCATCTTGAGCGACTGTTCATACAGCGTCTGCGCCGTTCGCCATTCGATTTCCGGTGACGCGAACCAGGATTTCTTCTGCGGTGGTCCGGTTGGCACCCGACCGATACCAGGGACTGGCATCTGACCGCTCGCGCCGCCGGTCTCGTCCTGTCGGCGAATGTTCTGAATTCGGGGTTCAGCGAAGTTTTCATGAACGGTTCCGTCGTACATCAGCAGCACGGCGTCCCGGGAGAACCGTCCACGGGCACGAATCAGATGCGGTTCGAGCTCGTAGTAGTCGTTCCACGATTCCAGGATCGCGGTCGTGGTCTGGTACCACAGCAGAACATCAGCATTCGCCGCGGCTGATGGCTGGACCAAATCGAGCACGCGCCGTGCGGCCTCCCAATGAAAGGTGCCGGTCGTGGTCCCGACCGGCCGGCCATCAACGGACAACGGATGTTCCATCGCATGGTCAAGTGGTAAGGAATAGCCGTCCCCATTTCGACGGAATATCGCGACATCAGAATGCAGCATCGCCGTCCGTACCAGAAACGCGTCGAGCGTTTCCGGTGAGGTCACGCCCAACTGCTCGAGTGCCATCAAACGCCATGTCGTCGGAGACGCGGGATGGACCGCCTTTACGAATCGCCTGAGGTCGTTTGACGCAGTCTCGACATCGCGCCGTGGCCACAACGCGAGGCGAGCGACTGCCTCATCGTCCCGACCTGGAGCATGGTGATGGACCAGAGACAGCAGTTCTGACAACTGGGCCGAACGTGGCCCTTGCGCGGCGAGCAGCGCCGACGTGGCGGCCAATGTGATTGCGAGGATGGTGCGGACTTGCGCAGAAATCGGCTGCGGCGAGCACCAGGCGCCGGCGGGTAATCGCGAGTTGCCGACAATGGGGGGCGTCGCCATGGCCGCCGCGAGCAGTATTCTGCGCCCGCGCAACCCGGCTGACAAGGGATTGCCACCGCGGGAATGATTCAGATGATTTCTTGACACAATCCTCCGCTCACGCATAGCGTTTCAGGATCATGCCTACGCCTCTTCGCATTCCTGAAACCGGTTCTCTCGATTTCCTGTCGCTGGGCGCGCTGGTTCATCGGCTCGATCCCGGCGTCATCCCCTTCCGAAAAGCGAACGCCTGCGCGATTCACGTCAGCGGGGGCGAATTTAATACCGCCGCGAACCTCGCCGACTGCTTCGGCCTCCGAACCGGCGTGGCAAGCGCAATGGTGGAATACCCGATCGGCGAGCTCATCGCACGTCAGGTCCGCTCGATGGGAGTGACGCCGTTCTACAAGACCTTCAAACACGATGGTGCGTGGGGACCGAACATGGCGGCCGTCTACAGCGATCGCGGCCATGGAGTGCGTGCACCGGTTGTCTTCTACAACCGCAGCAACGAGGCAGCGGCACGGCTGAAACCGGGAGACTTCGACTGGGCGTCCATCTTCGGGGCGGGCGTTCGCTGGTTCCACAGCGGCGGCATCTTCGCGTCGCTCTCCGAGACCACCTCCGACCTGATCATCGAAGGTATGGAGGCGGCGCACAAGCACGGTGCCGTCGTGTCGTTCGACCTGAATTATCGCGAGAAGTTGTGGAGCGCTTCTGGTGGAGCGGCGCGAGCCGTCTCCGTGCTCGGACAAATCGTCAAGCACGTCGACGTGCTCGTCGGCAACGAGGAGGACCTGCAGAAGGGCCTGGGAATCGCCGGACCCGAAGTTGCCGCGACCTCGTCGCTCGACCCGACGACGTTCGTCGGCATGATCGACCGCACCCTCGCCAAATTTCCTGAGCTCAAAGTCGTCGCGACGACGCTCCGCGAGGTGCACTCGACGACGCGGCACACCTGGAGCGCGGTGGCCTGGATCAACGGCGAAACGTTCGTGGCGCCGACATGCGAGATCGACGTCTTCGATCGCGTCGGCGGCGGTGACGGGTTCGCGTCAGGCCTGTTCTACGGATTGTTGACCGGTGAAACGCCCGAGCAATCCGTCAGGCTTGGCTGGGCGCACGGTGCGCTTATCGCGACGTTCCCGGGCGACACGACGATGGCGACGGTGGATCAGGTTCGGGCGTTTGCGAAGGGGGGATCGGCCAGGATTCAGCGCTAGGCAGAAGGCGATCACATATCATCCACGTCTGCGATCAGATCAAGAGACGAAAAGGAGAAAGGAGAAAGGAGAATTTTCATAAGAATTGTTCTCTCTTCTCTTTTTCCCTTTTCGTCTCGTCAGACAAGACATGCAGTTCGATAGTGAACGTCGCTACCTTGGCTTCTCTGGTAACGCGAAGACGAGGTATGCGGCTTCCTCTTTAGGCGCCGGCGGCGCCGTCCCCGCAGCAGCTTGTGCGGCGGCCGCTTCCTCGGCGGCTGATCCTTGTTCCCTTGGCGACCCCGCGATCACGACATACTGCCGGCCGGCGATCTGATAGGTTGCGGCGACGCTCAACGGATTGATCGGCAGCTTCTTGTTCCACAGCTCCTTGCCGGTGTCCTTATCGAAGACGCGGAAGGTGTTGTCGGGTGTGCCCGTGAAAATCAGGCCTGAGGCGGTGACGACGGCGCCGCGCGGCGCGCCGGAGCCGGTGTTGGTGATGCCTTTCGCAGCAAGCTCTGGCACTTCACCAAGCGGCACGCTCCACGCAATCGCGCCTTTGTTCAGATCGTACGCGGTCAGCGTCGACCACGGCGGCGCCTGCGGCGCCGGTCCAATCTTCGGGACCATATACCCGTATCCACTCCAATAGCGCACCGGCCCGGTTGGTTTGGCCGCTCCGGAGGGACCTGATTGCGCAGCAGCATCGTTCTCCTTCGGGGCGGCGGCATTCGCCGCAGCGGGATCGGTCAGAAACGCGATCAGTCCGGTCAGCTCGCGGTCGCCAAGTTGGAATCCCGGCATGCGGCCTCGTCCCGTGATCACGGTTCGCTTGATCGTCTGGCTGTCCAGCCGCTTGGTGACGCCAACCAGCGTCGGGATCTCCGGCGGGACGCCGCGCAGCTCTTCTCCATGACACTGCTGGCACCGCTGACGGTACACGCTTCGGCCGACTTGATCCGGAGGCCCTGTGGCGAGCCGCTGTCCCGGCGGCGGCTCCGGTTCAAGCTTCAGCATGGTCGGTTCGTCCTTGTTCAGGACGTAGACGATGCCTGCGGCAGGATCGGCCGCGGTCGTGCCCCAGTTGGCGCCGCCCGCGTTGCCCGGGATCTGCATCGTGTTGGTCGTGGCCGGCGGCGTGAACAGTCCCTTGTTGACGGACGTCCTCACCATCTCGGTCCATTTCTGACGCTCGGCGTCGTCCGAGAGATACGGGCTGATATCGGCCACCGTGAAAGACTGACGCCCGAAGGGCGGAATGACGGTGGGGAAGGGCTGCGTCGGCCACGACTGCTCGCCGGGAACGTCGGTCTGCGGCACTTTTCGTTCTTCGATTGGCCACAACGGCTCGCCGGTGACGCGGTTGAAGACGTAGAGAAAGCCGGTCTTTCCCGCCATCGCGACGGCATCGACCCGCTTGCCGTTGTGACGAACCGTGATCAGCTGCGGCGGAGCAGTGTTGTCGTAATCCCAGAGGTCGTGATGGACGACCTGATAGTGCCAGAGCCGCTTGCCCGTCCTTGCGTCCAGCGCGAGGAGACAATTGCCGAACAGGTTGGTGCCGATGCGATCGGCGCCATAGAAGTCGTAGGTCGGTGAACCGGTTGGCGCGTAGATGATGCCGCGCGCCTCGTCCAGGCTCATGTCGCCCCACACGTTGATACCGCCGACGTATTCATATGCGCCCTTCGGCCATCCGTCGTAGCCGAACTCGCCGGGATGGGGAACGGTGTGGAAGCTCCAGACCAACGCGCCGGTGATCACATCGAAGGCGCGAATGTCTCCCGGTGGCGAGCCGTATGCCTCGCCGGTCCTGGACCCGACGATCAACAGGTTCTCAAACACACGCCCCGGAGAGTTCCAGCCGAGGGATCCGAATCCAAACTCGATGATCGAGTTGGGATCGCGGCCGAGGCCTTCGCGCAGGTCGACCTTGCCGTTCTTCCCGAACGTCGTGATCAGTTTGCCCGTCTTCGCATCAACCGCCTGCAGATAGGCGCCGGCGGCAAACAACAGTCGACGCTGCGCTCGATCCTTACTTTCCCAGTAGTTAATGCCCCGGTCGGTGATGTCACGCTGGAACAACGGGTCGTGTTCGTACTTCCAGAGCTCTTTCCCGCTCGCCGCATCAAGTGCGACGATGGCGCGGTCCTTCCCCAGCACGTACATGACGTCGTCGACGACGATCGGGTTGAAGCGGAGCCGATTGTTCGGGCCTGCCCGATACGTCCAGGCGACTTCGAGCTGGGCGACGTTCGACCGATTGATCTGCGTGAGCGAGGAATAGGAGGCCGAATCCTGCCCGCCGAGATAATGGCGCCACTCCGCACGTTTGTCTTTGTCGGCCGCCCCCACGGAAGCTCCAACGACGCCGATCAAACCAGCAGCAAGGATGGCGTATGCCGTCCGGTTTCGTCCGCCCATGCTCACGCGCACGCCCATCGATTTCTCCTTGAAGCGAAAGCCATCGATCGTAAATCACTGTCACGCTTCGAACAAATCAAGCGATAAACAGCAGAAACTGGAAAAACGAGAGACCCTGCTTGGCTCCCGTTTCTCACGTTTCTCCTGTTCTTGATCGTGAATGCAGTTCGACGGTGAACGCCGCTGATTCCTGATACCGCTCGCGGTCGATCCTATTCGACACCGAGCATCGAGAAGACGAACTCAAAAATGTCCGCGTCCTCTTCGATCGTCTTCGACAGCGGTTTTCCAGCCCCGTGTCCAGCCTTGGTCTCGACACGAATCAACACGGGCGCCGCATGGCCCGCGGCCTGCAGCCGCGCGGCAAACTTTTTTGCCATCCCTGGCGAGACGCGATCATCCGTATCCGCTGTTGTGATCAGAATCGGAGGATACGGTGTGGCATCGGTCACGTTGTGGAGCGGCGAGTACTTGTACAGATAAGGAAACTGCGACGGGTCGTCTGCAGATCCATATTCGGAGATCCAGAACCGGCCGACGGTGAACCGGTGGTATCGCAGCATGTCGGCGACGGGCACGCGGCAGACGACGGCGCCGAAAAGATCGGGCCGCTGGGTCATGACCGCCGCCGTCAGCAGTCCTCCATTGCTGCCTCCCTCGACGGCGATGCGCTTCGGGTTCGAGTAGCCGCTCGACACCAGCCACTCGGCCGCGCCGATGAAGTCATCGAACACATTCTGCTTCCGGCCGAACATGCCCGCCTGGTGCCATGCCTCGCCGTACTCTCCGCCTCCGCGAAGGTTTGCCACCGCAAGGATTCCGCCCCGCTCGAGCAGCAGGAAGTTCGATGGGTCGAACGCAGGCGTCAGGCTGATGTTGAAACCTCCGTATCCGCTGAGCAGGACCGGCCGATTTCCATCTTTCGCCAGGTCCTTTCTCGCGACGAGGAACATCGACACCTTCGTACCGTCTTTGGATGGATACCAGACCTGCGTGGTTTCGTACTCGTCAGCCTCGCCGTCCGCGCGGCGGTCACCGAACAGCGCGAGCTGCCGTGTCAGAAAGTCGAACCGGTAATTGGTTGCGGACGCTACGAACGAAGTCAGGCCGAAGAACATCTCCGTGTCGTCGGGACGGCCGCTGATGCCGGTGAGCGATCCGATAGTGGGAAGCGCGACCTCGCCCGCCGGCTGTCCTTGTAACGTGAACAGCCGCAGCTGGTCGCTCGCGTTGTGCAGGTAGACCGCAACCAGCGTGTGGTGTATGACGAGCGCGGACGATAGTTTGTCGCCGATCTCGGGCACCACCTCGATCGGTGTCGCGTGCGGGTCGCGCGGGTCGATCGAAATGATTCGACCGCGCGGCGCATCCTTATCGGTTCGGAAGAGCAGACGGTCGCCGGTTGACTCGATGAAGGCGTATGCGGCGGTGAATCCCGAGACGAGCGCGACGGGAACCGCACCCGCGATTCGCCGGTCGACGACGTAGATCTCGCTGCGATCGCTCGATCCCTGAAACGCCGTGATCACGGTCCAGCGGTCGTCGTCTGTGACTTCGACGCCGAAGACGGTTTCGCGCTCGGCGGGCTTGTCGAAGATCAGCGGATCGGCATCCTGGGGGTCGCCGAGGCGGTGGTAGTAGACCTTGTTGAAGTAGTGCTCGTCCCCGGCTGCGACGGTCCCGGGCTCAGGAAAACGCGTGTAGTAGAAGCCGCTGCCATCCTTGACCCACGCGATGCTCGCAAACTTGACCCAGCGCAGGCGATCCGGCAGGTCGCTGCCGCTGTCGACGTTGCGGACGAAGACTTCCTGTCGATCGCTCCCGCTTTTCGAGAGGCCATAGGCCGCACGCGTGCCAGCGTCGCTGATCGCGAGAGCGGTCAGCGCCACCGGGCCATCGTCTTTCATCGTGTTCGGATCGATCAGCACGCGCCGTTCGCCACCCGATCCGTCCTGCACGTACAGCACCGGCTGATCCTGCAGGCCCGTGTTGTGCGTGAAAAAGAAATATCTCCCGCGATGTGTCGGGACGCTGGTGCGCGGGAAGTCGTAGAGCTTCGTGAGTCGCTGAACGAGTCCGTCGCGTCGCGGACCATCGAGCGTAGCTCGCGTCAGCTGGTTCTCGGCCTCGACCCAGGCCATCGTCTCCGGGCTGTCGGGGTCCTCGAGCCATCGATACGGATCGGGCACGCGAGTGCCGTGATACTCGTCGACGACATCAGACGTGCGGGCTGCTGGATAACGCGACGCCATCACGCTCCAACCGACAGCTGCTGGGCATGGACGGCCGCGCCAAGCAAACCAGCGTCAGGATTCAGGATTACGGCCACCGGAATTGTGGCGACGAAGTCCGCCATCGGCTCCTTCGCTCGGAAGGCATCGAGGAACGTTCCGGATTGCAGCGCCGGAAGGATCTTCGGCGCGATGCCGCCGCCCACGTACACGCCGGCGGTTGCGACGGTGCGCAAGGCGATGTTCCCGGCTTCGGCTCCATAGACCGTGACGAAGATATCGAGTGCCTCGACGCATTGATCGCAGGCGCGGTCCAACGCCGCGCGGCTAATCTGGGCAGGCAATTCGGTGGGCTCGGCGACGTGACCGATCGCCGGACACAGATGTGCAGGCGAGATTGCTCCCAGCGTGCGAACCGGGCTCGTGCCGAAGGACTGGTGCGTGAACTGGTAGACGTTCACCAGCCCCGGGCCCGACAGGATCGTCTCATAACTGACGCGGCCATAGATTCTGGTGAGCTCGCGCAGCAAGTCGATCTCCCGCGGCGTTCGTGGCGCAAAGTCCGCATGCCCTCCTTCCGAAGCACCCGGAACGAATCGGCCGTGGACATTGAGAAGGAGCCCTTCCCCAAGCCCGGTCCCGGCGGCAATCACCGCTGCGTTTCCATTCGCGTGGGGCACGCCGCGTTGCAACATGGTCAGCTCGTCTGCCTCGAGGACCGTGACGCCGTAGGCCAGCGTTTCGAGGTCGTTCAAGACATGGGTCCGTCGAAACTTCAGGCGCTCATCGATGGCCGTCGCATCGACGAGCCACGGAACGTTCGTCATCCGCGCGATCTGATCGGTTACGGCGCCGGCTACGCCAAAGCACGCCGCCTCGATATGCCGCGGCTCGACGTCGCGCGATTCGAGGAATGCCTCGATCATCGGTTCGAGTCCCTGGTAGTCGAGGGTCACGAACTCGCCCACGTCGATCGCCGACGGCCGATCCGGCTTCGGCGTGAACAGACCGAGCAGCGTTTTCGTGCCTCCAATGTCGCCTGCCAGCAGCATGGGGCACATTCTACAGAATGCTGAATTCTGAATGCTGAATGCTGAAGTGCGCGGTCTACCGACCGCGCTTCAACGAGACGTCATTCAGCATTCAGCGTTCAGCACTCAGCATTTCTCTATTCCCCTTGACTTTCATCCCAACGTGGCTCATTTTCGCGAGAATGGCGTCGCTCCCGTCATCGGCTGGCGGTCCGTACGGCTTCCGCGACATTCGGAGCCTCTATCCCGCGGTTACCGAAAATCATCTGCGCTATCTGGAGAAGTGGGGTCTCGTGCGGCAGTCGAACAAGCCGCGCGACAGGCGGGAGTATTCCTTTGCCGATCTCACGACGATCAAGCAGGTGGCCGGCGAGCTCGAGAAAGGAACCCCGCTGCGCGTCGTGCTGCGATCGCTCCTCGCTGAGCGGCAGGGTCAGCTGCAATTCAACTTCCTCGAGGGTCACGCGGCAGTCGACACGCCTCGCGCGAAGGTGGTCAGCCTGGAAGCGCACAAGCCGATCCTCAATACCGCGACACCCCCTCCGCTCTCTGCGGCGCCGCTGCCGTACTCACCGCACGATCCGCAGGCGGCTCTCGCAGCCAGGTATTTCCTCGAGGGATCACGCCTGGACGATGGCGACGAAAGGCACCTGGACGAGGCCGCGGCGGCGTACCGACGCGCATTAATCGTCGATCCGGATCTGGTCCCCGCGATTGTCAACCTGGCCAACATCCGCTACTCGCGCGACGAGCTCATCGAGGCGCAGGCACTCTACGAACGAGCGGTCGGCCTCGACCCCGAGTGTTTCGAAGCACACTTCAACCTCGGAAACATCCAGCATGATCTCGGGCGCTTCGATCGTGCGCTGGGATGCTATCGAGAGGCTGTCGCGCTGAACCCCGGCTACCCCGACGCGCACTTCTACCTTGCCGTCACGCTGGAGAAGCTCGGCTACTCTCAGGAAGCCAGACCACACTGGAAGACCTATCAGGAGCTCGCGCCAAAAGGGGAGTGGGTGGAGCTGGCGCGGGAGTTTTTGGAATAGCGCTGACTAAGCGGAAAGTCGCGGCGATTAGCCGGCGCTGGGGGTGGGGCCCCAGCGCAAAGTAAGAAAAGCTGACACCAACTAAAGACTAATACGAGAAGTCGAGCCGTTCGCGCTTTTTTGGAGTGCGGCGCAGTTTGTAGAACGCGCACTCGGGGCACCACGAATCGGCGACGAACCCTTCTTTGCCGGCAAAGGGCAGCACGTCGCGATGGGTGCAGAAATCGCCAACGTCCGGTGTCGCGCGCCAGCGACACGACTTGAATTTTTCGACCGCAGGGGACGCGTCGGCGTCGGTTGACGGGGGCGCCTGCTCCTCCTGAGGCGACGCCGGCTCGGCCGGAGTCTCGGTCTGTGGCAACGCCGCCGCCGGCGCAAACGGATTAGTGTTGTCCATCATCCCTGCAATTCAAGACCAAACGATTTCTGGAGTGCCTGGAGCGCCCGCGTCTCTTCCGGGGCCACCAGCGTCAACGCGGTGCCGGTGGCGTCCGCCCGACCGGTCCGCCCGACACGATGCACGTAGGTTTCACGACTCGATGGCACTTCGTAGTTGACGACGTGTGTGATCCCGTCGATGTCCAGACCGCGCGCTGCGACGTCGGTCGCGACCAGCACGCGGTAGCTGCCGCTCCGGAATCCTTCGACCGCCTGGGTCCGCTGCTGCTGCGTTCGATCGGCGTGCAGCGCGGCGGCCTTCAGGCCAAACGACGCGAGTTTTCGTGCGAGCCGCTCCGCGCCTGACTTTGTTCGAACGAACACGAGCACCGGACCGTCGGCGCGTCGGAGGAATTTCGCGAGCCACTCGGTCTTCTCGGCTGCCGGCACGTTCTCGATCGTGTGGGTAATGCTCTTGGCCGGTCCGCCCGCCGATCCGATCTGCACGTACTTCGTGTCGCGCACGACCTCGTCGGCCAGCTTCATCACCTCTTCGGGCATCGTCGCCGAGAAGAGCAGCGTTTGCCGCGCCGCCGCATCGGGGAGGGCCTGGACGATACGTCGGACGTCGGGCCAGAAGCCCATGTCCATCATCCGATCGGCTTCGTCGAGCACCAGCGTATCGAGCTTGTCGAACGCGACCGTCTTGCTTCGCATGTGATCCATCAACCGCCCGGGGGTGGCGACGACGATGTCGACGCCAGATTTCAGGGCGCGTTCCTGGGGACCCATGTCGACGCCGCCGTAGACGGCGATGCTCGTGATGTCGGTGTGATAGATGAACCCCTGCACGTCGTCTTCGATCTGCACGACCAGCTCGCGGGTTGGCGCGAGGATGAGCACGCGCGTGTAGCCGCGTTCCTCCGGCGCCGCCGCGCGCGCCTTGAGCATCCGATTGAGGATCGGCAGAAGGAAGGCGGCGGTCTTGCCGGTGCCGGTGTCCGCGCACCCGATCAAGTCGTCGCCGCTCATCGCGATCGGAATAACGGCGCTTTGAATCGGGGTCGTGGCGGCGAATCCGCGAATGCGAATCCCTTCCAGCAGCGACGGCTCGAGCCCGAGCGTATCGAACCCGACCGGCTTCGGATCGTACTCGGCCTGCGGCCGCGTGACGAGACGGGTCGTTGCCGGAACCTGGAAATGAGACGTGACGCGTGAGCCGCCGGCCCGCGGACCTCTCCGACCTCGTCGTCCTCGCGGCGCTCGGCGTGGTGCTGTATGTGAATTCAAAATCGTGGTTTAGCGAGCGCGGAAGGTAATGATGCCCCGGACCGGATCGTAGGGCGAGACGCCAACGGTCACGCGATCTCCCGGCACCACCTTGATTCGAAAGCGGCGCATGCGGCCGCTCAACTGGGCAAGCACCTCGTGTCCCTGGTCACACTGCACGCGATAAAGACCGCCGCTGTGAACGGCCACGACCGTGCCTTGCACGTCAATCAGATCATCCTTGCTCAATTGCTATCCTTTCCAATCAAAGATTGTGCCATATGGCGCTGCGATTTGGCAAACTCATCAGTTGAGACCCCGCACGGCCTCTTCCACCTGTCGGCTGAGCGCAGAGTACTCATTGCCTTTCAATGACATAGGGACACCGAATGTTACTCGTGCTGATCCGCGAACCGGAAACTTCCAGGTCTGGTGGAGTACCCTGTCCAGCCCGTGAAGCCGAACCGGAACAACGGCGACGTCCAGCCGGGACGCGATCATCCCGACGCCGGGCTGGAAGCGATTGATCTCGCCCGCATCGGTCCGTTTGCCTTCTGGAAAAATCAGCAGTGAGAAGCCTTCGGCGAAGAGATCACCAATATATCGCAGCGTCTGGCGCGTGCCGGATTCCCGCTGTGGCAGCGGGAACGCATTGAAGAACGCCGCCGACAGGTAGTAGTTCAGGCTGTTGGTGAGCCACGCTTTGCGGCCGAACTGTGCGGGGTAGAAGTGGGCCTTGAAGAACTCCTTGGCCATCGCCGGCGCGACACGATAACGCCACCGCCGCGGCAGCGCCATCAGAATGGCCGGCGTATCGAAGTGGCTCTGGTGGTTGGCCGCGAAAATGACCGGCCCGCTGATGCTAGCGAGGTGCTCGAGTCCGCGGACTTCCAGTTTTACGAACGGCCTCGCGAGCGGAAGGATCCACGTCGGCAGGCTCGCGCGCCTCAGGGCACGAAATACCGCGGATCGATTCCATGATGGGAAATCGATCGACTCCTGCTGAACCTGAACTGCCGCGGAGGCCTCGCCGGTCAACGGCCGCGTGAGTGATTCCAGTTCTGCGACGGTGGTCGCCGCGGAGAATCGCGATTCATCGATCGTGCACTGCAGCGATTCCTCGAGCGCCATCATCAACTCGACCCGCTCGAGCGAGCTGAGCCCGAGCTCGTCGATGGTTGTCGACGATTCAATCGTTCGACCAGGAGCGAATCGCGCGATGACTGACGCGACGCTTGGTCCGCCTGTCCCGCGCTGGTCGCTCGATGATTTCGCCGATTCCGAGCGGCTGTCTGTGAGCCACTGTCGCAGCTCTCGACGCTTCAGTTTGCGGGTCCCCTCGGTACGGGGGAGCTCGGTGCCGTGCCACGCCGCGGCCGCGCGAATCTTCTGGTGATCCTGCAGCCGCGCATTTGCCTGCCGCACCACATCGTCAAGATCCGTTCCCGGTGCAGCGACCACGACCGCCTGCACGCGCTCGGCAGTCGATCCGGCAAGCGGCGCACCAATCACCGCTGATTCGACGACGCCGGGAGTGTCGTTGAGCACACGTTCGACATCTTCGGGAAAGACGTTGAGGCCTTCGGGCGTGACAATCATCTCCTTCTTGCGCCCGCGGATGTGAAGCTGACCCTGGTCGTCGATTTCACCGATGTCGCCGGTGTGAAACCAGCCGTCCTTGAACGATGCGCGCGTCTCCTCCGGCGCGTTGAAATATCCGGTGGTGACGTTTTCCCCTTTCACGAGGATCTCGCCGTCTTCGGCGATCCGTATCTCGACGCCGGCAATTGGTTTTCCCACCGCTCCGCGCGATGCGTGGAAAGGATGGTTGAGCGTCACGATCGGGGCGGTTTCGGTGAGACCGTAGCCCTGCACGACGAGGAAGCCGAGCTTTCCCCAGAAGGTCTCGAGCTCCGGATCCAGCGGCGCGGCGCCGACCACCATTGCCCAGAACTTGAAACCGAACATGCGATGGATCCGCCGGTACTTCCACCATCGCATCGTCCAGTGCATCTTGCCCGGATCGTCGGCCGCCTCCGGCGCGACCCGCAGCACGTGGTCCTTCAACACCTCGAGAATCTTGGGCACCGACACCAGCACCGAGACTCGCCGGTTCCTGATCTGCGCGACGATGTCTTCAGGCGCGTAGCTTCTCGTGAAGACGACGACGCCGGGAAGCATCGGCGGTACGAACGTCGCCATCGCCTGGCCGAACATATGACTGAGCGGAAGCAGATTCAGAAACCGGATTGGCAGAAACGGCTTCGCATATTTCTTGTATTTGGCGACTTCGCGTTCGATCGGGACGATGTTGGCGAGGATGTTCCGGTGGGTGATCACGACACCCTTGGGGTCTGCCGTCGCGCCAGAGGTGAAGATGATCTCGGCCGTATCGTCCGCCTTCGCCCTCGCCTCGGGAATCGGCTCGGGCTTCGGCGCGACAGGTCTGCCGCCATCTGTTGTCATTTCCGCCTTTAGGCCCGCCTCCGCCTCCGGCTTCGGCGAGGCAGGCTCTTGGGGGTCCCTCAACTCCGACACGTGCCAGATCGGCCTTGCGTTACCCAATGCCTCGCGATCCACCGCATCCCCCACGAGGACGACGCGGGCGTCGACGATTGCCGCGACCCGGAGCAGAAAATCCGCGGAGGCTCGATAGTCGATCGGGACCAGGACGACGCCTTCGAGGAGGCAGCCCCACAAAGCGATGAGCCACTCGGCGCGGTTCTCGGCCCAGATCGTGACCGTCTGTCCTTTCGTGACCCCGCCGGCGCGCAGCCGACCGGCGAACTGCCGGGCGAGCGTCGTCACCTCCGCGTACGAGTACGACCAGCTCCGGTAGCCGTCGTCGTAAACGATGAACTCGCCCGCGGTGGATGACAGATCGGTGTAGAAATCGATGAGCGTGCGGCGCGGCATCCCGTGAATTATGATGGAAATCAGATGTCCCTTCCGCCCGTTTTCGCCGCGAGCGCGCTGTACGACAACCTGCTGCAGGCGGCGCTCAGGCAATTCTTCAGCCGCGCGACCTTCGAAACCGAACCAATTCCGTCCCTCTCGTCGGATGGGCGCCTGGCAATTGAGCCAACCAACGATCCATCAGTCCTGAGCATCCGCTGGTTCGGCTCGCGCCACGTGCTCCATGTTCCGGCGAAGCGGTCGTTCACGACGCACGAAGTTCGCCTGGCGCGGGCGATCGGCACGGTGCTGGCGGCGCGCTATCGCGCGATTTTCGACCCCAAGCAGATGCTCGAACGCGGTGAGCTGTTTCGCGGATCGATCGAGGATCGGTACGTGGCGGCGTTTCTCGACGCCGCGGCGTCCAGCCAAGGGCAGCCGCGGGCCGATCTGATTGCAACCGCGATCGAGGTCCTGCGCGTGGCGGCGCTTTCGAGCTACGAAAACCGTCCGATTTCATCCGGCGTGCTGATGCTGGATGGCGACGTCGATGCGGAGCGCGCGCGCGCCGTTTCTTCGGATGATTCGTATCCCTATTCGCAGGCGCTGACGGCGATCAAGAGTTTCTATCGTCTCAGCGACGGTATCGAGACGGTCTTCCTGGTCGACCGCGCGGCCAAAGTGCTCGACATCGTCGAGGTTGCTCAGTACGCGGCGCCGGTGACGCTCGCGGTTCCCAGCGCGGCGCGCTATCTGCCTCACGCGCTCGCCACCGTCGACAACGCGCGTATCTGTATCGTCCTCAGCCCGTCGCATGAGATTAAAGTGTTTGCCGAAGGCGTGCAGACGTTCAGTTTCCGGAATGCTCGGTGGCATCTTCTCGATCTGAAGGCCAAATACGAAATGTGGCAGACCGCCATCGACAATGCCGCATTGTCGGAACGACTGTTTCAGACCGCAGCCGATCTGGCGGATTCACGCGAAGGCGCGCTGTTCGTGGTCCTCAGCGATCCAGCGTCCGCGCTGCCGCAGCTCGTCGCTCCGGCCGACCAGCTGGATTCCACTGGACATATCAGCGGCGCGCTGCCCAACCGCGCGCAGCTGCTTCACATGCTTCGCGGACGCAATGTGAACGATCTGAACCCCGCAGTCCTCAGGGGCCTCGCGCGCACGGACGGCGCGACGGTCATCGATCGAAGCGGACGTCTTCTCGCGGTCGGAGCGATTCTTCTCCACACCGAGCCTCCCGAGCCGCATTCGAACCTGCCTGTCGAAGGCGCCCGGACGACCGCGGCGATGGCGGCCGGACGGTTCGGCGCTGTCCTCAAAGTCAGCGAGGACGGTTTGATCACGTTCTACGATCAGCAGGAAAGAATCTGGGACATCTGACGATTGCCGATTGCTGACTGCCGACTGCGGATTTATCGATTGCGGATTGTCGATTGCGGATTTTGACTGTCGATTGGTCGATTGCGATTTCAGCGAACCGAAATCCCGCCGCACAACGACAGCAGCGTCATTCGTGGAAACCCGGGGCGGGTCGCGGTCGCGAGCTGCGGGTTGACGGCGTAGAACCTGACGTCGAAGCCAAAGGCGAGGTGCTTCCTGGCGAACCACCTCGCACCGCCGCCGTAATTGATCGTCTTCGTCGCTGACTCGGCATCGGGCAGAGGGTGAGCACGGTTTTCTGTCGTGTACTTCGACCATCCGATTCCGCCGCTGATGTAGCTCCAGCCATCGCGCGCCCCGAAGTTGAACGAAATCTGCGGCGACACCGCGGAAAAGCGCGTGTCGACCCCCACCTCGACCGGGGCGGTGTCGGTGCCGGTGTTCGTCGTCCTTCCGCGAGTGGCCTTGCTGATCTCTCCGCCCAGCCCGATGGTGACGATGCCGAGCCGCAGAGGATACACATGGGCGCCAACCACGAGGCCGAAGCCGCGTGTGGGCAGATCTTCGGTGGCAACCCCGATGCTGCTTGCCACGTTCGGGTCCTGCTTGAACTTCGGGAAATTGAATCGCAGATCAGCAACGTAGCGACCGATCGGCAGGTCCTCAGGCTGGGTTTCCTGAGCTGTTGTGGCACGAGGTGACGCAATCGTGAATGTCCCGACGAGAAAGACGAGAATCAGAAGTCGCTTCGCGGACACAGGCATGCACCGCCAAGCCTATCAGGATTGCTGTTCGAGAATCTGGCGGGCGAGCGTGATGCCGTCGTCGATTGACGTGATGGTGCCATCGAGCTGCTTTTCGTAGATCTGCCGAAGGATGACGCCGATCCGCGGCCCGGGTTTCAGTCCCAACGCGAGCAGATGTCGTCCCTTGACGAGAGGGTCGGGCGGGGCGTGCTGGACGCCGAGATCGCGCGCTCGATCCAGGAACCAGTCCATGGCGGAACAGTCGAAGTGGCCGGTCCGTCCGAGGCAGTCGGATTTGGCGAGGCGCGCCAGCAACTCGAGATCGACCTTCTCCGAGAGACGTCGAAATGCTCCGTCCGACACCGGCGTCGGCGACTGCCGGAACATCCCGGGTTTCAAATGGTGCGCGACGATACCGAGGATCTGTTTGCGCACGTCGTAGCCGTCGATGGTGTGGATGTTGAGGCGATCGAGAACCGCGGTCGCGGGCGCGACGCCAGCCTGCTCATGATCGATCGATCGGATCCGGCCGTCGACGAAAGCCGTCGTCAACGGCTTGCCGAGGTCGTGGCAGACGGCGCCGAGCATGACGACTATCTGATGAGAGCGATCGAGATCGTCGATCCTGGTGCGCGCCTGATCGACCACCATGAGGGTGTGGACCCAGACGTCCCCCTCCGGGTGCCACTCCGGTTCTTGTTTGCATCCGACCATCGCATGAATCTCGGGGAAGAGGCGGGAGATGACACCGAGATCGAGCGCAAGCGCGAACCCGATCGAGGGACGCGGCGCCTGAAGCAGCAGCTTCTCGATCTCCATCCATATTCGCTCGGAAGGAAGATCGTCCAACGCAATCTCGCGGCAGAGATCGGCGGTTGCGGCATCCAGCGTGAACTCGAAGCGGGCCGCGAACTGCACCGCGCGAAGGACGCGCAGGCTGTCCTCGCCAAAGGTCTGCACGTCCACGGCGCGCAGCAGTTTCGCGGCGATGTCGCGGCGGCCGTCAAATGGATCGATGTACTCGGCGGTCAGCGGATCCCAGGCGATCGCATTCACGGTGAAGTCGCGACGCCGGGCGGCTTCGGTGAACGAGAGATTCGGATCGCCAATGACCTCGAACCCGCGGTGTCCGCGGCCAATGCGCGATTCCCGACGCGGCAGCGAGACGTCGACGCCGGCGACTTTGTACACGGTGAAGCTCTCACCGACGGTGTTCACGTTTCCAAAAGCACCGAGCACGTCCTTGAGACGGTCGGCGGGCAGACCGTAAACCTCCAGGTCGACGTCCTTGCAGGATCTGCCCATCAGTCGATCGCGCACCCATCCGCCAACGATCAATGCCCGACCGCCTTCCTCGCGGATCCGTTGCGCGATCGCCACCGCGAGGTCGGAACCCGACGCCGAGTCGGTTTGCAGCTGATTCACCTAGGATTCCTCGCGGCGGCGGCCATACTTCCGGACGACCTTGTCGGTAAGTCCCGGGGCTACCGCGTTGACGATCGTCAGGGCGCGTGACTTCGCGTGCGGGTAGACCTCGGGCCTGGGCTTGCGGACGCAGGCCACAATCGCCCTGGCGACGTCATCCACGCTCTGTTTCGGCCCGAGTCCGCTAACCGAGTGACCGTAATCGCGTCTCATCGCCGAGCGGAACTCGGTTTCGGTCGACACGGGAAACACCACGCTCACGGCGATTGGGGTTCCGCTGAACTCGGTTCGCAGCGACTCGGCGAATCCAACCTGCGCGGCCTTGGTTGCCGAGTAGCCGCTCATCTGTGCGATGCCCCGCTGTCCGACGATTGATGACACGATAATCAGATGGCCGCTGTTCTGCGCGCGGAACAGGGGAAGAGCGGCGCGGGCTCCGTAGAACGTCCCCATGAAGTTGACGTCCATCATCCGCTGCATGATTTCAACCGACGTGTCCTCGACGGTGCCGTAATAACCGAAGCCTGCGTTGCAGATCATGATGTCGAGGCGGCGAAAGGTGTCGACCGCGTGCTGCACGAGACGCTTCACGTCGGCTTCGGAGGTTACGTCGACGACGACCGACTCGGCGCGTCCTTCCGCGCGGCGGATGTCGCGAACGGCCTCGTCCAGCCGTTCCTTCCGTCTGGCGCCGAGCACGACAGCCACTCCTTCGCGCGCGAGATGCTGCGCGACCGCGAGGCCAATGCCGGAGGACGCGCCGGTGATAGCGGCCACACGGCCGGAAAGAGGCATGCGGCATGATACAAAGTTAAAAGTGAAAAGTTAAAAATCAGAAGTACTTCTAACTTTTGACTTTTTACTTTTAACTTGTCACGACTCATGTCCGACCCTGTCATTTCTCTCCTTCGTGACCTCGTCGCAATCGACTCGGTCAACCCGTCGCTCGTGCCAGGCGCGGCGGGAGAGTCGCAGATCGCCGACGCGATTGCCCGGCACATGCGCGCGATCGGACTCGACGTGCAGCAGCAGGAAGTGGCGCCGGGTCGGCCGAACGTCATCGGCGTGCTCGAGGGTTCGGAACGCGGCCGCTCGATCATGTTCTGCGGTCACACCGACACCGTCGGCGTCGCCGGCATGACTGCGCCCTTCGATCCGGTGATTCGCGACGGCCGCTTATACGGCCGAGGCGCGCAGGACATGAAGGCAGGGATTGCCGCGATGATTGATGCCGCGCGACTCGCGCGCGAGCGTGGATTCCGCAAAGGCCGACTCGTCATCGCCGCCGTAGCGGACGAAGAGTACGCGAGCCTCGGGGCCGATGCGCTCGTTCGCGAGTGGACGGCGGACGCCGCGATCGTCACCGAACCAACCGACCTCACGATTGGCGTGTGCCACAAGGGCTTTGCCTGGGCGACGATAGAAACCAGGGGTCGCGCGGCCCATGGCAGCCGTCCGCGCGACGGCCGCGACGCCATCATACGGATGGGACGTGTGCTATCGCGTCTCGAACGGCTCGATCGCGAACTGCAATCCCGCGCCCCTCATCCCCTCCTCGGAACCGGGTCGTTGCATGCGTCGATCATCGCCGGCGGCAGTGAACTGAGCAGCTACCCGGATCGCTGCCGGCTGCAGCTCGAGCGCAGAACGATCCCCGGTGAGAGTGTTGAAACATTCGCTCGCGAACTGGACGCGCTTCTCAGCTCGCTCACCGACGAGGATCTCGAGCTCGAAGCGTCAGTCGATGTGATGTTCTCGCGTCCGCCGTACGAGGTGTCGACGGATCATGAAGTCCCGCAGGCCCTCGGGCTGGCCGCCGCGGCTGCTGGCGCGCCGACGTCCACGGTGGGGATGAGCTTCTGGACCGACGCAGCAATTCTCGGGAGTGCAGGGATTCCATCCGTCTTGTTCGGCCCAGGTGGGGCGGGGCTGCATAGCCTCGAGGAATACGTCACGCTGGCGGACGTCATCGCCTGTCGCAATACGCTGACCGAATTTGCCCTGACACGTCTTTGACGCTGGAAACATCCACGAAATGTCGTGGGTAGTGCGGATGAGGCGGGTGAAAAGCGAAGGCGGGCAGGGTCTCGAGACCCCGCCCTCTTCTCTGAAAACCAATCAGCGTTCGTTCAGGCGGACTTGCGCAGCACCAGATGCTTGGTCGCGAGCAGGTGACGATGGGCATCGCCTTCGTACCGCCGGCGCGGACCCTTTCCGCTGATTTCCCACCCCGGCGTGTCGTGTCCGCACGACGTACACCGCATGTTCACGCGATTGCCCTCGAAGTGGAGCACCGCGTCGTGGCCGCGAAGGCCGCAGACGAACTGCCCGAGACGCCCAAGCGTCTTGGCCGCAAGTCCATCCGTACTCTCCCGGGTGACTTCTGCGGTCGCCGTGAGCTGCTGGGGATAATTGGTCACCATTGCCGATCTCCGTTCCTTCCTCCCGATATGACGCGCCTGGCCGCTCGGCCGTTTCCGTCATTCCTGCCTCAGGAATATCAAGAGATGTGCCACGGAAATCGCTGCGAGCGGATCAGCTAGCCAGCACAGCGACTTACCGCCGAACGGCGGATCGCGCGTACGAGGCAAACACGAGAAAATGTATGGTTAGCGCCATACCGAAGTGAGGCAGATGCCCACGGGAGGGCACAATGGCGCCGCCGCGACGTACTTTTGTCGGTGCTCGCGAGGGCTAGTCAGTGCGCGACTTGGGTACGACCTTCCCGCAGCAAACCGCCAATTACAAATCCGATGTTCGCAGGACGTTCACCAAGCCGTCGCATGAAGTAGGGGAACCATTCGCGGCCGAATGGGACGTATACGCGGACGCCATACCCTCGGTTGCGAAGTTCCGCCTGAAGGTCACGTCGGATGCCGTACAACATCTGGAACTCGTAGCGGGCGGGCGGGATTCCGCGGGCCGCGGCGTGCTTGCGCGTCGCGTCAATCATGTCGGGATCGTGCGTCGCAATCGCCGGCTGCGTGCCGTGGTCGAGCAGCAGTTGCATCACCTCGCGGAACGCGGCGTCGACGTCGGCCTTGCGGTGAAACGCGATGCTCCGCGGTTCGCGGTAGGCGCCTTTCACCAGCCGGACACGGGCGCCGATCGCGTTCATTCGCGCGGCATCGGCGGCGGTTCGCCTCAGGTAGGCCTGCAGGACGATGCCGGCATTGCGATAGCCCTGCTGCCAGATCGTCTCGAATACGTCGAGCGTCACCTGCGTGTACAGCGAGTTCTCCATGTCGATGCGCACGAAGAACTCGCCCCGGCCCGCTTCGTCGAGAATGCGCCTGAGATTGTCCACGCACGTGGCGCGATCGATCGTCAGCCCGAGCTGGGTGAGCTTCAGCGACACATTGCGGCCGATGCCGGCTGCCGCGATCCGGTCGAACATCGCCAGATACGTACGCGTCGCCGCGTCGGCCTCCGACATGGTGGCGACGCTCTCGCCGAGCAGATCGAGCGTTTCCGTCATTCCCGCCGCCTCGATTCCGCGTGCGGCGGCGATCGCCTCGTCGATGGTTTCGCCGGCGATGAAACGCCGCGCGAAACTCTTGGAGCTCCGCATGCCGTAACGTGACGCGAGTTGTTTGAGAGCGCGGCTACCGGCGATCGTGTGGAAGAAGATTCTGGAAACGTACCCGATCATTGCAAGGGACACGCGACAAGCGAGAAGGGATAAGGCGAGAGGAACAAGCGAGAACTCCCGTCTTTTTAGCCCGCCGAACGGTTCACTGCCACTCAGTGCGTGCGAGGTACGCGCTTGGGTCCGGTCAGCAAATGCTGCAGGCCGCGCGCGTAGTACCGCAGGACGGTCCGCTCGCGTACGCGGAATCGTCCACCCCGTTCCACGTGAATGATGTTGCGCGCGGCGAGGGCATCGGCGCCTTCCTCGATCGCCTGGCGACCCGACGTCACTCCTAGGTTGCCGCCTGCCGATCGAACCGCTTCGATGATCGACTCCGCGCGAGCTTCGAGCTCGCGTCGCGTAATCGAGGGCTTCAGCGCCGCGGCCAGTACCGCCGTTGGCAGCACTTTGTGGAGCCGGCCAATCGTTTCGCGAATCTGATGCGCGAGGGCCATCACTTCGCGGCGCGATTCCGGATCCCAGCCATCGAGCGCGATCGGCGTCCCGAAGGTCACGAACGCGCGCGACTGGTAGCCCACGGCGTAGCGCACCATCTCGGCAATCTCGCGTGCAAACGGACGCTGCCGGCGCTTTTCCGCCTGGTGCGCAAGGATGTGATCTTCGAGGACGACATCGTAGGCGACGCCCATCGGCACGATGACCGCGCGCGTGTCCGCCTGCAGCGTCGCATGCAGCAGGCCTGTTTTCGGCGCCTTCATCTCACCGGAGTAACTCCGTCCACCTTCGATGTAGAACAGGAGATCGTGACGCTGCAGGAGCTCGGCGACGTACGCCTTCAGCGTGACGAGGTACGCCGGGTCCTTCGTATTGCGCCTGATTGGAATCGCGCCGGTGACGTGCCGGTGGATGAGGCCGAGGGGACCGCCGAAAAGATTGATGCCCGCCGCAATCACCGGCGGACGTATGTCGTTGTCGTCGAGTACGAGCGGCTCGACCAGGTAATCGAGGTGCGATTTGTGATTGGAGATGTAGATGACGCGCCCGGCTTTCACCGCCTGCTGGGCGATGGCCACGTTCTCGTCGATGCGTTCGATCTTGCGAAGGATCGGGTAAAGCGGATGCTTGAGCGCACGGTAGATGGGATAGCGCTGCGTCGTGCGCAGCTCATCGAGATACGCGTGAATCCGTTCCCGCGCCTCGAGCTCGGTCTGCCCATGCCCGCCCCGCAGGTATCGCCCGACGTCGTCCCGCGCAAGGACGGCCTGGGTGATGTCATCGAGCATCACGGTTTGGAACTATATCATTAATAAGGGGTTTTGCGGTTCGCGGTTCGCAGCTCGCGTCCGCCTTCGCGCTTTGCGCTGCGACGAGACAGCCTTCGCCTGAGTTTTGAGCGAAGGCTGGCTCTGAGCTGGAAACTGGCGACTGGGAACTGGAAACTGGAAACTACTTCTCAATCTCCCTGCAAATCGCCTCCGTGAACTCCGTCGTTGACGCCGTGCCTCCGAGGTCGCGGGTGCGGACGGTGCCGGCGGCGAGCACGCGATCGAGTGCGGCACGAATCCGGGTCGCGCGTTCGAGGTCGCCGATGTGGTCGAGCAGCATCAGCCCTGACAGGAGCAGCGCGGTCGGGTTTGCGAGATTCTTGTCGGCGATATCGGGGGCGCTGCCGTGAACGGCTTCAAACACCGCCGTCTCCTCGCCGATGTTGGCGCCCGGCACCACGCCGAGACCTCCGACCAGTCCTGCGCACAGATCGGACACGATATCGCCGTACAGGTTCGGCAGCAGAAGCACGTCGAACGTCTCGGGCCGCATCACCAGCTGCATGCAGGCGGCGTCGACAATGCGCTCGTCGTAGGTGATGTCCGTGTATTCACGCGAGACCTTCCTCGTGCTCTCGAGAAAGAGTCCGTCGCTCAACTTCATGATGTTGGCCTTGTGGATGGCGGTCACACGCGTCCGGCGAAACCGCCGCGCGTAATCGAATGCGAACTCCGCGATCCGCGTTGAGGCCTTCTCCGTGATGATCTTCAAACTCTCGACCACACCGGGAATGATCTGGTGCTCGAGTCCCGCGTACAGGTCCTCGGTGTTCTCCCGGACGATCACCAGATCCACATCCGAGAATCTGCTCGAAACGCCAGCGAGGTTCCGGACCGGCCGGAGGTTCGCGTACAAGTCGAGCGCCTTCCGCAGGCCGACGTTCACGCTGGTGAATCCTTCGCCAATCGGCGTGGTGACCGGCCCTTTCAGCGCGACCTTGTTTCGTCGAATCGAATCGAGAAGCTCGCCGGGCAGTGACTGATTGTGCCGCTTGAACGCGGTGACGCCCGCGTCGTGCCGCTCCCAATCGACGTCCACTCCCGCCACTTTGAAGATGCGAACGACCGCTTCGGTCACTTCGGGTCCGATTCCATCGCCCGGAATCAACGTCACTGGCTGAGTCATATCGTCAGGTTCTGCTGGGTTCTACCAGGTTCTACTGGGTTCCACGGGGTTCGTTCTGCCGTCATCGTCAATCTTTCAGCTCACGGAACAGCAGAAGCAGTCCGCCGAGGATCGGCACCAACTGCAGTCCGGTCGACGTGGCGTGCAAGCGGCCGAACGCCGCGCGCCGCGGATCGCTTTCGGGAAGACTCGAAGGCGACCCGCCGATCTGTGCCTGGACGCGCGCGATCTTCGAGGACACGACCAGGCCCGAATACGCCGTCGCCGCAACCATGAGGCACGCGGTGCCCACTCGCGCGGCAAACCAGATCGGACGTGGACCGAGGACGCCGCGCGTCAGGAGCGTCGCCAGCAGGACGAACCCGCAGAGATAACTCAACAAATGAAATCGGCGAAGAATCTCGCCAAACACGGCGCCCGCGATAACCCGATCGCTGGACACATGATGCGTCGCGAGCACTTCGAAGATCGAGGGCGCGGCGATCCCGCCAAGGACGAGCAGGCCCCCGACCCAGAGCGTGAGCGCGACGACCCCAACAAACCTCAGCGCCAGCATCGCCTCATTATAATCAGGCGATCCGCATGGCTTTGCTCAGGGTGCTTTCGAACGGCGTGCTGTGGCAGCCCTGGGGCAGCGCGGCCTTCGCGCGCGCGCGGCGCGAGCGAAAACCGGTGCTGCTCTCGATTGCGACCACGTGGTGCGGCTCCTGTCTCGAGATGGACCGCACCAGCTATGCCGATCCGGACGTCGTCGCTCTTATCAACGATCGGTTCGTTCCGGTTCGCGTTGACGCCGACGACCGGCCGGACATCAGCGAACGCTACAGCCTCGGCGGTTGGCCGACGACGGCGTTTCTGACGCCCGCTGGTGAGATTCTCACCGGCGGCACCTTCGTGCCGCTCGATCGGATGTCGTCGATTTTGAGGCGTGTAGCCGACGCCTACGCGTCACAGTCGGATCGAATGCCTGAGAGTGCCGCGCCCCTAGCGCAGGTGCCGGGTCCGCTCGGCGACAGCGATCTGACGAAGCAAATTTTTGACGCGTTCGATGATGATGACGGCGGCTTCGGCGACGAACCGCGATTTCCCCTGGCATCGCCAATCCGCCTCGCCCTGGAATTGTTCGTCGATACCCACAACCCGGCGTTCGAGCGGATCGTCATCACGTCGCTCGATCGAATGGGATGGGGCGGCCTCTACGACAGCGTCGACGGCGGATTCTTTCGATATGCCGCGACCCGCGATTGGCAGCAGCCCCACGTCGAGAAGCTCCTGGAACCGAATGCGGTCTTGACCCGCCTGTATCTGGACGCCAGCGACACGCTGCAGATCGTCCGTTTTTCCGATCGCGCTGCTGACACGCTTCGCTACATTCAGACCTGGCTGGCCGATCCGGTCGACGGCGGATGGTTCGGCTCCCAGCGTGCCGACGACGCCTACTATGCCGCTGACACGCCGGAAGCCCGGCGATTGGTGCCGGCCCCGCCGATCGCACGATCGCTCTACGCTGACTCCAACGGCGCGATGGTGTCCGCCGCCCTTGCCGCCGCGCGAGTGTTCGCCGACGACGGGCTTCGCGACTTCGCGGTGAAATCACTCGAGCGCGTGCTGACGGCGTGTTACCGGCCGGGATTCGGCGTCGCGCACGGCTACGACGGTCAACCCGGCGCCAGAGGTTTGCTCCCCGATCAGTTCGCCATGGCGGATGCATGCCTCGACGTCTTCGACCTCACGGGCAACGTGGTGTACGAGATGATGGCGGAAGAGCTGGGCCACTACGCGATGCGCGTGATGTGGGACGACGAGCGCGGCGGCTTCTTCGATCGCGCGCGTGACGGGGAGGAAACGTCCATTGGCTTGCTGAACCAGACGTTGAAGCCATTCGTGCTCAATTGCGATGCCGCGCGAACGCTCCGGCGCCTGGCGATAACCTCCGGTGAGTCGCAGTTTGACCGCGCAGCCGACCGTACGCTCGAGGCCATGGCGCCGATTGCACCGACTCAGGGGCCTCTTGCCGCACACTACCTCCTGGCGATGCGTGCGATCAGGTCACGGTGATACACTCCAGTTTTTGGCTCCCGCCTTCGCGGTCGAGCCACAAGTGATTGCGCCATGCCTACGATGACGACCTCTCTCGCCACCCTCAAGAATCTCGCGACTCAGCTGCGAATCGATTCGGTACGTTCCACGAGCGAAGCCGGCAGCGGCCACCCGACGTCGTGCCTTTCGGCAGCCGAGATTGTCTCGACGCTTTTTTTTGCCGAGATGCACTACGACCCGAAGCATCCGCAGGACCCCGACAACGATCGCTTCGTGCTGTCGAAAGGGCACGCCGCGCCGATCCTCTACGCGGCCTGGGCTGAAGCCGGGCTGTTTCCTCGCGAAGAGCTCCTGCAACTGCGTCGCATCGACTCGGATCTCGAAGGGCATCCGACTCCGCGGCTGTCGTTCGTGGACGTCGCCACCGGCTCGCTCGGACAAGGCGTCTGCGCCGCGATCGGCACAGCGCTCAACGCGCGACGAATCGGCTCCGAGTATCGAACCTACGTCGTGCTCGGAGATGGCGAGATGGCCGAGGGATCGGTGTGGGAGGCGGCCAACGTCGCGGTCTATCACAAGCTCGACAACCTCTGCGCGGTGATTGACGTCAACGGGCTCGGTCAGAGCCAGGCGACGCAGTTCCGGCACAACATGGACGAGATTGCCGCCCGCTGGAAGGCGTTCGAATGGCACACGATCGTGGTTGATGGCCACGACGTCCAGGCGCTCCTGAACGCGTACGACGAAGCGCGTGCGACGAAGGGCCGTCCGACAATGATTCTTGCCAGCACTCTCAAGGGCAAGGGACTGTCGGCGATCGAAGGAAAGGACGGCTGGCACGGCAAGGCACTCAAGAAAGGCGAGGAAACCGACAAGGCCGTCGCCGAGCTCGAAAAGCAGATGGTCAGCGGGGCGCCAGCGAAGCCGGAGATCCCTGGCCCACGCTCGAAGAGTCGGCCTGAAAATGCGGCGGACTACTCGAAGATTCCGGCGCCCGCGTACAAGAAGGGCGATCAGGTTGCGACGCGTGAAGCCTGGGGTGTCGCACTGGCCGCTGTGGGCGCGGTAGACCCTCGCCTCGTCGGTCTCGACGCCGACGTGAAGAATTCCACGTTCAGCGATAAGTTCGAAAAGGTTGCGCCCGGCCGCTTTTTCGAGAACTTCATTGCCGAACAGGTCATGGTTGGCGCGGCGATGGGCCTCGCCGCGCGCGGCGCCGTTCCATTTCCCTCGACATTCGCCTGCTTCCTGACCCGCGCGTTCGATTTCATCCGGATGGGGGCGATTTCCTTCGCCAACGTGAAGTTCGCGGGCTCGCACGCCGGCGTGTCGATTGGCGAAGATGGTCCCTCACAGATGGCGCTCGAAGATCTCTCGATGATGCGGAGCGTTCACGGCTGTGCGGTGCTGTATCCGAGCGACGGCGTCAGCACCGAGCGTCTCGTCGCCGAAATGGCGAAGCACAAAGGCATGGCCTACATGCGCACGTCGCGGCCGAAGACGCCGGTCATCTACGGTCCCGACGAGCAGTTTCCTATTGGCGGATCGAAGGTCGTGCGGCAGGGAGCGAACGATAAAGCGACGGTCATTGGCGCCGGTGTGACGCTGTTCGAGGCGCTGAAGGCGTACGACACGCTGAAGGCGCAGGGCATCGACATCCGCGTGATCGACGCGTACTCACTGGAACCGATCGACGCGAAGACGATGACGGAGGCTGGGCGCGCCACCGGCGGTGTGCTCATCACGGTGGAGGATCACTACGCCGCCGGGGGTCTCGGCGATGCCGTGTCCGCCGCAGTCGCGCCTGCAGGATTCACCGTCCATCGGCTCGCGGTTCGCGAGATCCCGCGCAGCGGCCAGCCGGACGAACTGCTTGACCGCTATGGGATCTCGGCGAAACACATCGTTGAAGCAGTCACGCAATCACTAATCACTAATCACTGATCCTTGAATCCCTGATCTCCGAATCATTGAATCGCTTGCGTTGATCCGAGGATTCAACGATTCGAGATCAGCGATTCAAGGATCAGCGATTCACGATTAGTGATCAGTGATTGGTGATTGTCAGACGCCTGCGGGCGCCGGAACGCCATCCCTGATCCGGAACATGCCTTCGAAAAACTGACGCAGCAGTTCTGGACGTTCGCCGAGCAAATCAAACAGGTCGTCCCGATCCAACCTCAGCGCGATGCCGCCGCGGACGACGTCGGCCTTCTTTCCGAGTGGCTGTCCTGACAACATGCTCAGCGAGCCGATGATGTCGCCGGCCTTCGCCACCACCTGATCGCCGCCGGATGGCGCGCCGAGCGAGACCTCGCCGGAGAGGATCACCCACAACGCCACCGGAGCGGATTCAGGAAACAGTGAGGTGCCGGTCGTCATGACGACGCTGCGTACGATGGCGGCGAGCGCGCCCATTTCGTCCGCCGCGATCCGGGCAAAAACAGGCACGCGCTGGAGCGCGAGGATCTTGTCCACCAATCGGAGGTGCTCGCTGGCGAGCGCGGTGAACTCCGGGCCGGCGCCGGTGGACTGCAGGTTGTTGATCGTTGCCCCGTCGGCGCGCGCGGCAAGCGTCGCGAACAGTCCGCGGACGAAATCCGTGTTGTCGGCGAGCAGCGTGCGGAACTCGTCGACCGAGAGTGCAAGCGTCACAGCCGTATCGATCGTCCGGATCGTGGAGCGCACGGGAACGCCCTGCAACGCATGGACGAACCCGAGCGTCGCCGGCGGATCGATCGTCTGCGGAGCGCCCTGGCCGCTCGCGACGGCGCGGCCGTCGAGGAGCACGTGAATCGTGTCCGGCACGACGCCTTCCTGCATCAGCACCGTTCCCGGCTGATGCCGTACCTGCCTGGAGGTGCTGGCCAGCCGAAACAACTCGTCCACCGTTACCGAGGCAAAGAGCGGCAGCGTGCGCAGCCGTGACGCCATTTCGGCGGCCGGTAACGGCTCGAGCCAGAGCTCACGTCGCCGGTCCGCCGGCATTCGCCGTTCGGCCAGCGCCCAGGATGCGGCTTCGAAGACGTACCAATCACGGGCGTCGCGATGCGCGAGCACGTGCTCGATGTCGTCCCCGAGCGTCCACATCTGATGCTGCCGGACGACGTCGATTGCGACGGCCGCGATCACCTGGTCATCGTCGTTGATGAGATGCAGCAGCGTGTCCTCGAGATCGCGCGGCCGCGTCTTGTTCAGGACGTTGCCGCGACGGACACGCTCCTCCGCCGGCAGATCCTCCAGCATCGGCATGATCCGCTTGCGCAGCTGTCCGGTGAGGATGTTGTCCAGGTACTCGGATGCACTTGCGCGGCTGCGCGCGTCGCCATGTGCGAGCGTCCACTGAGCCGCGCCGACGTCCCGCCAGGGATAGATCAGGGCGAGCAACCGGTAGACCCGGTCACGGGTGCGCTCCATTTTCTCCTCGAGCGTCCTGGATAACAGGCCGCTTTCGAAGTCCTTCCGCCCGAACAGGTTGGCGTGGAGCGACAGGTAATTGAAGAACTGGGATCCCTCGCGAAGCGTCTGCGCCTCGAGCTTTTCGCGAGGGAAGGCGAGCGGTGCATCGCTGCGCCGCAGGCGTTCGAGCCCGGCGATCACCTTGTAACGCAGGAAGCCATCGGGTTCCTCGAACGCGGCGACGAGGACATCGACCGACTTCTGCGAGCGGATCTGAGACAGCGCCGTCGGGATGTGGCGGCGCACCCAGATATCTTCATCAGGGTCGCGCATGAAATGCGCGAGCACATCGACGACCGGCTCGCCGTAGCTGACCAGCACTTCGCGGGCGCGCGCCTTGAGTTGGCGGTTCCGAAGCAGCGCGACCAGTGTGGGAACGAAGACGAAGTCAGACGTGCCAGCGGCCTGCACGCTCTCCATCGCTTCGTTCGCGACTTCCGCGGCTTCATCGTAGAGAAGCGGAATCAACAGGCGGCGGAATCGCGGGTTGTCGATATGGCGAATGGCGGCGGCGACGTCGCGGCGAACCCGGCGCGACGAGCCGCGGGCGTCGGACGCCAGATCGACGAGGGTAGACTCGGCGGCATCCACATCTGCCGGCTTGGTGCTGGCCGCCAGCGCAACCGCCGCGGTGACCCGGATTCGCGCATCAGGATCGCAGAGCAGCGGACGCGACAGCGTCGCCGCATCCTCGTTGTTGATGTTTCCAATCGCGACGATCGCGGCGGCTCGGACGCCGGCGTCTGCGTCGCTCAACATCCGGTGCACCTGCGGCAGCCAGCTCGTCGCGATGTCGCGGCGCACGGCGCCGATGGCACGAAGGGCGCGTCGGCGCACGTCCGGTGACTCGTGGTAGAGCAGGAGCGGCGTCACCAGGCTGCGCTTGTCGAGCGACTCGAGCATGTCGATCGCGTAGACCACGCGCGCAGGATCGGTGTTGGACAGTTCCTGGAGCAGCGTCTCGATGGTCGATAGATCGGCGGCCGGGGCCTTGAGGTCGGTGACCTCCATGACGCGCGTTTCCAGGCTGCGGCGGAAACTCTGGAGGTACTCGCGACGCGCCCGCAGTGCCATGAAAATCCAGAACGCGGCCACGACAATGCTGATCCAGCTCAGTTGCGACCAGGTGAATCCGGCGAAGTTGATCGCGACGATGAGGAGCGCGGCGCCGAGGCCCTTGGCGAAGCGATCGACGGCCACGTCGGCGAACGGCTTCGCCCGATACTTCATCGCCGTGGGCAGCGGCATGAACAGGATCTCTCTGGTCGTCTTGTCGACCGTGTAACGGAGGGAGGTATCGAGGACTCGCGCCGTGCTTGCGGTCCAGAGCGCCGGGATCGCCAGCATCAACGTGCCGGTCCCGCCAAGCGTGAACGGGAGGAGCAGCAGTGCGAACCCGATTCCAAGCAACCGGTGCACTCGCGACGTCAGCGTCATCTGGATGATGAATCCCGCGATCGAGGAATAGAAAATGATGTTGGCAAGGAGGGCGGTGCGGCCGTCCTTGCCGGGGATCGCCTCGGCGACCGCCATATTGACCTGCTGTTCGACGATGCCGGCGCCAATTGCGGCAAAGCTGATGACCAGCGCGATGACCTGAAAGTGCTTCGAGTTGATCAGCAGCGACACCGCCTCGCGCGGGCTCATGCCCTTTTCTTTTTCTTTGGGAGTCGCCGCTTCGGCCGCGCCCGTCGTCTCCCGCTTCGCGATGGTCGAGACGATCACGCCGCAGAGGCCAAGCAGGACGGCCGCGACGAGCAGCAGATTGTTGGTGCCGATCCGCTTCGCGTACTGCCCGGCGATCCCAGAGCCGATGATTCCGCCAAGGCTGGCGCCGCCACCGATGAAGCCAAAAATGCGTTTCGCCTGGCGCGCGTCGTAGATGTCGTTGGCGAGCGACCAGAACTGGCTGATTAGCAGGCTGCCGGCGAGCACGCCCCACATGTAGAAGGCCACCGGCACCCAGCTCTCGCCGGTCTTGAACAGCGTCCAGAACATCAACAGCAGGCCCACCATCACGACCTGGGTTGCCGCGAAGACCCATCGGCGCGGCAGAAACCGCATCAGGCTCGTGTAGCCCTGGATGACGAAGCCCATAATCAGCCCGGACACGAGCTGGACGTACGGGATGTTGTTCGCGCCCAGCGACTCGATGAACTGCGATCGCGTTGCAGGTTTGACGACGTTGTAGCCGGCCATCGCCAGGAAGGAATACGCGAACATCAGGAAGGCGGTGAGGTCCTCGTCCTCACGGAGCTCGACGATGGGCGCAAGAATCCGCTGCAGCATGCGGACAGGCTATGACATGCGGTACCTGAAGTAAACTGCGGCCGTCCGATGGTTCTCCGGTTGCGGCGCTACTTCGACGTGCGATCCGGCGAGGGGCGCCGGGTGCTGTTTTCCTTCCTGTACGTCGCCTCGGTCGCGGCGTCGTTTCTCCTCGCGCGGCCAATCCGCAACGGCCTGTTTCTTCAGCAGTACGGCGCCTACGGGCTCGTCTACGTCTATGCGGTCGTACCGCTCGTGCTGTCTCTGTTCGTGCCTGTCTACGCGCGCGTCACCGCCCGCTTCGGCTCACGGGTCGTGACCGTCGCGACGCTGGTCTTTTTCAGCAGCCACGTCGTCCTGTTCTGGTACGCGTTCCGTTTTCACCGGGACGCGATTGCCATCCGGGGCTCGCTCGCATGGTATCTGCCGGCCGCCTTCTATGTGTGGGTGAATTGTTTCGGCGTCATCGCGCCGCTGCAGGCCTGGACCTTCGCCAACCAGATGTTCGACACGCGTCAGGCGCGCCGGCTGTTCGGCCTGATCGCCGTCGGCGCCTCACTCGGGTCGATTGGAGCGGGGTTGCTGGCGCGCGTGCTCGTCAGCCCGGTGGGCGGCGCGGTGAACATGATGCTCGTCCTCGCGGGCCTCATCCTCGCCGCGGCCGTCATTGTTTCGATTGCGCAGATGTACATCCACGTACCCGGCACGCCAAAGCGGGCGCGGGTGCCGAAACACTTCGTCGCCAGCACGCTGCGGCGGATCGCCAAGACGCCGTACTTGCGGCTGATGGCTGCGCTCGTCTTCCTCGCGGCGATCACGACTCAATGGACCGCGTTTCAGCTCAGTGTGGCGGCGGATCAGAGATTCGGCGGCGACGCCAACGCGTTGACGCGGTTCTTCGGGACTTTCAACTTTGCGCTCGGCGCGGTCAGTTTCGTGCTGCAGCTCCTCCTCGTCGGTCCTGCGCTGCGGAAATTCGGCCTGGGGATTTCCATCCTGGTATTGCCGATTGCGCTCGGCACCGGCAGCGAGCTCATCTTTCTGCTGCAGGGGTTCTGGACCGTCCTCCTGACCAATGCCCTCGACCAGGGCTTGCGCTTCTCGCTCGACAAAGCCACCTACGAGCTGCTCTATCTGCCGCTCAGCCCGACGCTCCGCCCTCAGGTCAAGACCGCAATCGACGTCGTGATCAGCCGGGTCGCGGACTCAGCTGGAGCGGTGCTTCTCGGCCTCGCCACGCGTGGGTTTTTGATGGTTGCCGGCTTCGGCCTTGGGATTCGTGGTACGGCGGCGGTGAATCTGGGATTCATCGCCGCGTGGATGCTGGTAGCCGCCCGCCTTCGCGGCGAGTACGTGCGCACGATTCAGTCGAGCATCCATCGCCATCGCATCGACAGCGAACAGGTCGCCGAGGGTTTGCTCGACCGGAGCGCCGCCGGCGTCCTCGCGGAGCGGCTGGCGTCGCCGGATGCCAACGAGGTCAGCTACGCGCTCGATTTGCTCGAAGGACAGGGGCTCATCGGGGTGGAACGGCAGCTGCGCACGCTGCTCACGCACGAGGACGCCAACATTCGCAGGCGTTCGCTGGCGATCCTCAGTGCTGCGCGCGACACGTCGATCAGCCGCGCCGCCATGGACATGCTTCGCGATCCGGATCTTGGCGTGCGAACCGAAGCGCTGCTCTACGTCACCCGCGAGATGCGCGTGGATCCAATCCGTCAGCTCGAGGAGCTTGGCGACGTCGAAGACTTTTCAATCCGCGCGGGAATGGCCGCGTTCCTCGCCTCGCCCGGCCCTTCCCAGAACTTGGATGCCGCGCGGTTGCTGCTGTCGGCGATGGCGAACTCGGATGGACAGGATGGCGTCCGCGATCGCCTGCAGGCCGCCCGCGTGTTGTCCCTGGTGCCGGGCCTGTTTACCGACCTTCTCGTCCAGCTGATTGCCGATCGGGAGAGCTCCGTCGCCAGGCAGGCGATAGGTGCCACATCCGTCGTGATGCGCGAGGAAGTCGTCTCTGCGCTGCTTGCCGCCCTGCCCCGTCCTGAGTTGACGGCCGATGCCGGCGACAGGTTGTCACGGTATGGCAACGCGCTCGTGCCGCGACTGGCGGAGTGCCTCGACGATCCGCGCACACCGGTCGAGACGAAGCGCGAGCTGCCGCCGGTGCTCGTCCGGATCGGCACGCCGGTGGCGCTCGAGGTGTTGATTGAAGGGTTGTTGCAGTCCGACGTGACCCTGCGCCATCGCGTCATCGCCTCGCTCAACAAGCTGCACGACGTCCACCCCGAAGTGCGAATCGACGATCAGCTGGTGGAAGTCGTGCTGGCGGCGGAGATTGCTGGCCACTATCGTTCGTACCAGGTCCTGGGCCCACTGCGAGAGCAATTCAAAGAGGACGACCACGCGCTGGACGGAATCCGCCAATCGATGGACCAGGAGCTCGAACGGATGTTCCGACTCATGGCGCTGCTCGTTCCCGGTCCGGGTCTGCACGACGCCTATGTCGGAGTGCGATCGACGAATCCAACCGTGCGCGACAACGCGCTCGAGTTTCTCGACAACGTGCTGAAACCCAGCCTTCGCCGTCTGCTCCTGCCGCTGCTCGACAGCCAGGTCACGATCGACGAACGAATCAGGCGCGCGAACGAGCTGGTCGGAGCCCCGCTCGAAAATGCCGAGCAGGCGGCATCGACGCTGCTGGCAAGCGCGGATCCCTACTTGCGCTCGTGCGGAGCCTACGCCGTCGGTGCGCTGCGGCTTCACAACCTCGAAGCGGATCTGCAGAAGCTGGCCAATGTGCCGGACGCGGCGCTGCGTGAGAGCGTCCAGGTCGCTCTCAACCGTCTCGCCGGCGAACCGGAGCCGTCTCAGCAACCCGTGCCCGCGGGGATGGAGACTGGCGTCGGCTGAGAAGAATCTTCTGAAAGGAGGCTGGCACTTTCCCGGGAAAGTGCCAGCCTCCTTTTTGAGCCTGTAAACCCTAATCTCCTGGCGGCACAAGGACTTGGGCGCGTTTGTGTTCGGTGGTGCGCATGAGCCGTTCGATGCGCATTGCGAGAGCGGGCGCCACGCCTTCCGGTCCGTCGATCAAATAGCGTTCGAGATCGCCGTAGGAAAACCCCATCTCGTCTTCGTCGGTCTGTCCGGCCCAAAGGCCCGCGCTCGGGGCCTTATCGATGATCGATTGCGGGATCTCGAGGTCGGCGGCAAGCTCGCGGACTTCGCTCTTCAGCAGCCGCCCCAGCGGCAGCAGATCTGCGCCGCCATCGCCGTACTTGGTGAAGTAGCCGACGGTCAGCTCACTGCGGTTGCCGGTGCCGACGACCAGGTAGTTGAGCGAGTTGGCGATGAAATACAGGGCCGACATGCGGAGCCGCGGCTTGACGTTCGCCAAAGGCAGCCGCGCCTTCACGTCGCCCGAATCGCCGGCCGGTGACTGCTCGCGCGGGAGCTGCGAGAACACCGTCTTCAGGTCGCTAACCAGAAGATCGTACGCTGGCGCGAGATCGATCCGGACGACCGGCAATCCGTATTCCTGGACGACGAGTTCGGCGTCTTGCTCGTCACGCGGATCGCTGTGTAACGGCAGCATGACCGCAAGGACGTTCGAGGGCATCGCGATCTGACAGAGACGGGCGACGACCGCCGAGTCGAGTCCTCCACTCAGGCCAACCACCAGCCCGCGCGCGCTCGCGGCAGTGACCTGCTGCCGAATCCAATCCGCGAGGTCAGAGGCGTTGCTGGACATCAGTAGTGAAGGCGCCTCAGACGACAGGCTCGACTCGCGCGCGGCAAGCTGGACGCTGGCAGCTGGTAGCTGGAAGCTTCACGATTACGTCACCCGTTCTTTCGGTTCGCGCTGCTCGATCACGCGGAGAAAGGCATCGACCAGTGTGGGGTCGAATTGATGTCCGCGTTGACGATCGATTTCCGCGATGGCTTCGTTGACCGGCCATGCCGCTTTGTAGGGCCGCTTCTGCGTGAGCGCGTCGAAGACGTCGGCGACCGCGACAATCCGGCCGGCGAGCGGTATGTCGGAGCCGCGGATGCCGACGTAGCCGCTCCCGTCCCATCGTTCGTGATGGTTATAGGCAATCTCTTCGGCGAGCCGGAGAATCGTGAACCGGCTCCCGGACAGGATCCGCGCGCCGATTGAGGTGTGGGTCTTGACCAGCTCGAATTCCTCGGGCGTGAGCTTCCCCAGCTTCATGAGGATCGAATCGGGAATGCCGATCTTGCCGACGTCGTGCAGCGGCGCCGCGCGCCGGATCAGCGAGACCTGCGTGTCCGACAGACCGATCTGCCGCGCCAGCAGCGCCGACATCTGACCGACGCGTTCAGTGTGCTGCCCGGTGTTGTCGTCGCGGAACTCCGCCGCCCGCGCGAGCCGCTCGATGATCTCGATCTGCGCCGCTTCGAGCTCTCTCGTGCGGTCGCGAACCTTTGCTTCGAGAATCTGGTTCTGACTCTGGATCTGCAGATAGAGAAAACGCGTCTCGAGCAGCGTGCCAATCCGGAGCAACACTTCGTCGCTGTGGAACGGCTTGTTCAAAAAATCCTTCGCGCCGCGCGACAGCGCTTCGCGTTTTGCCTCCGGCGTGTCGTCGCCGGTGAGCATCAGGATTGGGAGGTAACTCGCTTCAGCGATCTGGTTCAGCTCGTCCATCACCTGCAGGCCGTCGCGATGCGGCATGTGGAGGTCGAGCAGAATCAAATCCGGCCGGAACTTGACGTAGAGATCGAGGGCGTGGCGGGAGTCGTTGGTGCTTTCGATGCGGCTGAACCCCGCGCGCTCGAGCAGCCGGCGCAGCAGGTCCACGTTCACCGGCTCATCGTCGACGATGAGAATTCGCGCGTTCCGGAAGACGCGGGAACTCACATCGACGGGACGGCCGGTCACAGTTCCCCTGTGGGATCGGCGTTCGCGATCATCTCGGCTGCCGGCGAGTCCGGCCACACAGGTACGGGCGCGGCGGTGTAAGCGGCGTGCGCCAGCGCGCCCTGGAAGAACACGGTTTGCGAGGCATAGAACAGAAGTTTCAAATAGTGGCGCCCGAGAATGTATAGCTCGCCGAGAGCCAGAACCGCCCCCATGGCGAATCCCGATCGCGGTGCCCCGGGGACTACCAATGCATACAGGGTGACGAGCACCAAGAATGCTAAAGCATTCAGCGCGTATAACCCAAGTACTTGCATGGCATGCCGCAGAACGAACCGGCCGCCGGCGAGGAGGGCGCCAATCGCGCTGCGACGGTCCTCGACGATCAGACGGATCCGCGCGTAGTCGAAGATGATGTTGCAGAGACACAGGAGGGCGCCGAAGATCGCGTAACCGGCGAGGCGAATCCCGAAGGCGGTACGCTCGACCGTCACGTTCCTGGTCAATGCCCCATACACGTCATCGAAGATCCACGCGTGAAGATACGTAAACAGGATGCCGTACGCGATCAGCGCAATGATCCCCAGCCTCAGCAACCGCCAGAAGTGCAGGCCGCACGCGCTGAAAAATCCCTGCGACCGAGTCCGCCGCGCACGCGCCAGGCGGTCGATGATGCCACCTGTCAGAAACGACCAGACCACCAGCCAGGCAGCGGTAACACCGATGATCGTTGCCGCCGGGCGCGTCCGATCCATGAAGTCGCTGAGATTGTTGAGCACGGCGCCGAATCCGACGATTGACGGAATGAACGTCGTCCCGAGACCGGTCGCCTGAGCCAGGAACTCACGCCACCACGCCGGGTTCGTGCCTGATGCCGCGGCATCGGCGGCCAGGCTCGCACCCAGGTGCTCCGCGATCATCCCGTGGAGCGCGTAGGCCAGCGGCAGCGACACCATAAGCGTCAGCGCGAAGGTGCCAGCCAGGAGGGCCGGGGCGCCGTTGACCCGGCGCAATCCTTCGCGAAATGCGGCGGTGACTGACATCAGACGAAGAAGCCGAAGGTGAGCAGCTGATCCTGCAGCCAGATCAGCCAGGCGAGCGACCATTTCCGCGCCGCGCGGTCGGCCTGCGGCGCCAGCGTCGTCGAGTTATTCGTCTGACGGACGTCGAGCAGCAATACGTGGTCCGGATCGACTTCGGCGTAGGCCGCGCGCACGGGCTTGTCGACCTGGAACATCGTCCAACGATCCTTCCCGTCCCAGTGCCAGCGCGCTTCCTCCTTGTCTTCAAAGACGACGCGGACGTCGACGGGGAAGATGCCTTCGCCGTAGCGGCGAACGACAACCCTGGTGTGATAGGAGACCTGGCGAAGCTCGACGCGCGGCGTCCCACCAGACGACGGCTTGTCGCCGAACCCTTCAAAGCTCTCGCTCACGCTCTGCAGCGAGTCGACGCCGTAGTCGAAGACGTTCGAGCTGCGATAGACCTGATCGAAGAACCACGTCAGATCCTGTCCGCTCACCTCGTTGGCGATGTCGAAGAAGTCCTGCGGCTTCGGATGCTTGAAGGCGAAGCGCGTGAAGTAGGTCGAGAGGATGCGCCGCACCGTTTCCCAGCCGAGCATCCGTTCGAGCGTGTGCATCCAGAGCGCGGTCTTGTCGTAGGTAATCGAGCCAGCCGTGCCGGGCCAGTACCGCCAGCTCGGCGTCGACGGCGTGTCACCCTTTGCGCCGAGGCGGTAGGTGGTGAGCCGATCGCCTTCGACCTCACGGCTTCGCGGAAAATCGCGGAACACCCACGGCAGGAAGCCTCCGAAATACCATCGCACCATGTAGATCGGCGCGAACTGCTCCTGCATGACGCGTGCGGTCGCAAACGTGTTGATCCCCTCGTCCATCCACGCGTCTTCGAACTCGTTGGTCGCCACGATGCCGTACCAGAACTGATGGCCGGCTTCGTGGACGGTGACGTCCTCGGGATCTTCCGCGCGGTCCGGCATGAGCCAGGAAGTTCCCGCCGTAATCAGGGTAGGGTACTCCATGCCGTCGGTATTGCTCTGCCAGACGGGATCGACGATGGTCAGGTGTCCGTAGGGGTAGGCGCCGAACCATTCGCCGTAGTACTTCAGCGCCGCGCGCGCGGCTTCGAAATGACGATCGGCCTGCCGGGTGTGCTCTTTCTGGAGCAGCAGCCGCAACTGAACGGGCGGCAGGGTCGAGTGCTCGAACGTCGCTCGCCGCTCGACGAAGTCCGGGCTCGTCGTCCATGCGAAATCGTGGACGTCTTCCTCGTAGTAATGATGCGTGGTCGTGCCGTCAGCTTCGTCGCGACGGTCCCGCTCGCTGCCGGTGGCGCCGACGATCCAGCCGCGCGGAACCGTGAGGCGGACGTCGTACACGCCGAAGTCGGCAAAGAATTCCGTGGTGGCGTGGAACTGGTGACAGTTCCAGCCGTCATTCTCGAGGACGCCAATCTTCGGGAACCACTGGCCGAGGAAGTAGTAGTTGCCAATCACGCCGGTGCGCGCGAAGGGGCGCGGCACGCGCGACGACCAGGCGATCTGCACGTTGATCGTTTCCCCCGGTGCCACCGCACGGTCGAGCGGCACTTCCATCACCGTACGATCCGCGGTGTTGCCATCGTCGCGCGCGACGAAGCGCATCCGCTTCGTCAGATCGCCCGCGGCGCTGTCCGTGCCGATGACTCGAATGGTGGTGACGTCGATCCATCCCCAGTCGGAGATGCGAGGCTCTTCCGACAGGCGGCCGCTCAGCCTGCGCTCGCGCAACCAGGTGGATTCCGAGTTGCGCCAGGCGTTGAAATACAGGTGAAAGCGGAGCGTCGAAGTGGCGGCATTCGACGTGTTCCTCCAGGTGAGAATCTCGTCGCCGGTGATCGTGCGACTGCCCGGATCGAGGCGCGCGGTGATCGCGTAGCTCGCGTTCCGCGGCGACCGCGGCGCGGCAGCCTGCGGGCTTGCTGCCGCCTCGCGCGCCGGAGGCTGCGGTGTGGACGTCATCGCCCCATCACCGAGGAGCAGCAGAGCCACCATCACCGCGAATCGGCCGAACACGCGCCCATCCTACAACAGAACTTCTTGCCTCCCGTGACAGACGCGCCCTTAGGCGGGATAGAATCGGCACTGCAAGCGGATTCAATACCGACGGCGGCTCGGCGAACGGGTGCGCGAGTGACGCGGCCCGCCTTCGCACCGAGATCGACCGCGGCTACGGCGATGCTAGGCTACGCTAAAGAAGACGCGAGCGAGCGCAGCGAAGCGAGCCACGCGACCGGAGCGAGCCGGCGGAGCGGCGAGCGAGGGCGCTGTAGGGGAGTCCGAGGGGCGAAGCCCCCTCGGAGTGATTAACGAGGAGAGCAGGGATGGCATCAGGGACGGGACCGATCAAGGTCCTGCACGTCGGCCTCGGGCCGATAGGCGCTGG
>Ga0070684_100000049_pt1 | contig 79768 bp, 75 predicted proteins | sample KBSC723LmetaG_FD_65653 | JGI IMG/M metagenome (GOLD analysis project Ga0070684, IMG submission 65653) | Corn rhizosphere microbial communities from Kellogg Biological Station, Michigan, USA - KBS C7.2-3L metaG | ecosystem: Host-associated > Plants > Roots > Rhizosphere ...
GACTTCCAGTTTGCGCAGGCCTTTAACCTTCCCATAAAACGGGTAGTGGTGAGCAGCGACGGTGACACCTCGGACATTACGAGCGAGGAGCAGGTGCAGGAGCACGACGGCACCATGGTTAACTCTGGCTTTTTAGACGGCATTAACATCCACGATGCCACCGAAAAAATGAAAGATTACATGGAAGCGCAGGGCATGGGCACACGCGTGCACAGCTACCGGATTCGCGATTGGCTCATTAGCCGCCAGCGCTACTGGGGCGCACCCATCCCCATGGTCCACTGTGCCACCGACGGCGTGGTGCCGGTGCCCGAAGACCAGCTGCCCGTGGTTTTGCCTAAAATGGAAAGCTACGAACCGAGCGGCGACGGCCACAGCCCGCTGGCCCGCGTGCCGGAGTGGGTCAACACCACCTGCCCCAAGTGCGGCGGCCCGGCCCAGCGCGAGACCGACACCATGGACGGCTTTGCCTGTTCCAGCTGGTATTTTCTGCGTTTTGCCGACCCGCACAATAACGAGCGAGCCTTTGACCCAGCAAAAATTAAGTACTGGCTGCCCGTCGACGACTACATTGGCGGTGCCGAGCATGCTGTTATGCACCTGCTATACGCCCGCATGTGGACCAAGGTTATGCAAGACGAGGGCCTCATCGAATTTGCCGAGCCTTTTAAGACGCTGCGCAACCACGGCATGATCCTCGCCCCGGACGGCAACAAAATGAGCAAGAGCAAAGGCAACACTATCGAGCCAGGCGGCTTAATCGAGCAAGGTTACGGCGCTGACGCCATCCGTATTATGGAACTGTTTATTGGCCCCTGGAACCAAGCCGCCAACTGGAGCGTGGAAGGTATGGGGGGCGCCTTCCGCTTTTTGCAGCGCATTTGGGCCCTGGCGCAGGATTACCAGGCCAAGGGTGCTGATGCCGAAGCTGCCGACGACATAGAGCTTAAGCGCGTTATCCACCGCACCATTTACCGGGTAAGCCACGATCTAGACGACATGGGCTTTAACACCGCCATCGCTGCCCTTATGGAGGCCGTCAACGAGCTGTATCGCCTTAAAACCACGCTTAGCTTTACGGCTGCGCCTCAAACCTGGCAGTGGGCCATCCAAACTGTGGTGCAGCTGGTAGCTCCGTTTGCTCCGCACATTGCCGAGGAATTGTGGCATCAACTGGGCAACCAAGACTCAGTGCACAAATCCTCCTGGCCCGAAGCCGACGAGCAATACCTGGCGCGCGATACCATGACCATCGCCGTGCAGGTCAATGGCAAGGTCCGCGCCACTGTCGAGGTTGCCACGGGCGCCACCGAAGAACAAGTAGTGTCTGCCGCCAAGGCCAACGACCGCGTCGCCGGCTACCTGGAAGGCCATGAAGTTAAAAAGAGCTTTTACGTCCCGGGCAAACTCGTAAGCTTTGTCGTTTAGCGGGGCTAAGCGGTGGCGGCACGTCCGACCGCCGCTTGCCATCTCTGTAAAATGCGCTATAATAGAGGGTAATTATTACAAAAGCAGTAATTGCTACAAGGAGTATTATTACCCATGGGTAAACCAAAGAAACGAACAAGCGCCCGCCGCACCGGCACCCGTCGCAGCCACTTGGTACTAGAGTTGGCTCGCAAAGTGAACGGCAAGTCCCCTGTAAAGGTGGTAACTACTCGCCGCGAAAGCGCCAAACCTGTAAAAGCCGCCTAGCTCCTGGGTGTCCTTCCGGGATATACTTAGTAAAGTAAGCAGGGCTTAAACATTCATGGCATCGAATCGTCACCTTGGCCGAATCATTGCACTCCAAACGCTCTTTGAGCAGGATTTTCGACGCGCCGCCGGCGACGACAGTTTTGACTTAGAAGAAATTTTGGCCCGCAATATAGAGCGCTACAAAACCACGGTCGACGATAAAGAGTTTATCGAGCGGCTGGTACGCGGTATTGCCGAGCGCGAAAAGGAACTGGACGACGAACTGCAGCCGGTTGCACCGGAGTGGCCCATCGACCAAATCGCCCGCATGGACCGCGTGGTGCTGCGCATGGGTTTGTATGAACTCAAGTACGAAAAAGAAATTCCCCACAAAGTGGTCATTAATGAGGCCGTTGAACTGGCCAAGGCCTTTGGCAGCGAAAATTCATCTAAATTTATAAATGGTGTGCTGGGAACGGCTTTGCGCTTAATTACCGGCGAAATTACCGAACCGCCCGCCCCCAAGCCCAAAAAACCCATTAGGCAAAAGACAGTCGAAACCGAACAGGAGCAGGCCGCATGAAGCGCCCTAAGCCGCTCCAAGGCTTTAAGCGACTGGTAAGCGGGGGCGGCGGTGATAGCGCGGCCAACTATCGGCCGACGATCCAAGAAGTTGTACACGAAACCACTGCCGGCGGGGTGATCTTTCGGCGCGACGCTGCCACGCAAAAACTCGAAATATTATTGATCCAGGACGCCAAAGACCGCTGGACTATCCCCAAGGGGCACGTTGAGCCCAACGAAGAGCCCAAGCAAACCGCCGAGCGCGAAATCCGCGAAGAAACCGGCCTGCAGGAAATGAAAGTCTTTAACTGGCTCGGCAAGGTCAGCTTCCGCTACCGCCGCGGCCAAACGCTGGTGCTTATGACTATGCACATTTACCTGGTGCAGGCCCTGGGCGACACTAACAAACTGGAGCCCGAAGATTGGTTAAACGACATCAAGTGGTTGCCGGCCGGCGTGGCCATTGATAAAATTGCCTACGACGATATTGGAAAATTAATTTTGGTGGGAATGAAAAAGATTAGAGATGCAAGACTATAGCGCGTACACCGCCTTTGCCCAGAGTGTTTTAGGAGTCGTCTTTGACGATATCGATCTGCTGGTCACCGCCTTTACTCACCGTTCATACTTAAACGAGCACAAAAAGTCAGCCACCGCTCACAATGAGCGGCTGGAGTTTTTAGGCGATGCCGTGCTCGAACTGGTAGTCACCGAGTATCTGTATGCTAATTTTGCCGAACCCGAAGGCATATTAACCAACTGGCGCAGTTCGCTGGTGCGCACCGAAAGCATTGGTGCTGCGGCCAGCCGTTTTGGATTCGAGCCACTACTGCGCCTCAGCCGCGGCGAAAAGCAAGGCACCGAACGCGCCCGCGCCCAAATTTTGGCCAACAGCTACGAAGCGATTGTTGGGGCTCTGTACCTCGACAAGGGCTACGGTGCTGCCAAAGCCTTTATTACCAAGAGTATTTTGGTTACCTTTAAAGAAATTTTAAAGACCGGTTCCTGGCTGGACGCTAAATCGCACTTGCAAGAAGTTGCTCAAAACAAAGAAGGCCACACGCCCGTATACAAAGTACTGAGCGAAGAGGGCCCCGACCACGAAAAAATCTTTACCGTTGGCGTGTTTGTAAATGGCAAACTAAAGGGTTCTGGCACCGGCCCCAGCAAGCAGACCGGCCAGCAAAAAGCTGCCGAAGAAGCGCTGACCACCTACGAACAGTAACGGTAGTATTTATTTGCTCGTGCTGCCATATGGTGCTATAACCTTGTATAGATAATGGAGATTTTGCCTCATGGCCGAACATGAATTTTTTATTATAGATCGGAGCACTCCTGACGCAGCCGCTGCCGTTGACTTGGTGACCGAAGGCTTGTACCCCGGTTGGTCCGCCAATCGATCAAGTATGCGCCGCCTCGTGACCAGAGTGACAATGTTCCCGTCAGTCCTAGATGCTAACGCCCCGGTGAGCTACGGGCATAAAACATCGGATGGGCGGCTGGTTGCTGCCGGTACAATTAGGGAGGAGTTGGCAGCCTCCGCCCCTGTCGTGCTTATCGACACGATGGCGGTAGCGCTAGAACACCGCAGGCAAGGCATTGGCGGCGACATGGTTAAACTTTTTGCCTACGTTGCCAAAGCATCCGGTGCCACGGCGCTCGGTGTGGAGCTGCTCACTCCCGGAATGGATGAGTATTTTGCCAGGCAAGGTTTTGTCGCAGACGACCGGTTAAGAGATCAGTTAGATGCAGACAATTACCCAGGCATTGAACCGCAGCGGCAAATGCTCTTTTTGCCCCTTGGCGAAGACGCCAGCGCGACAAACGGTTGACATCAGGGGTGGTTATCTGTAAAATATACGACAGATTGTTTAGTAACTGGTAACCAGTAGGAAAGAGAGAATTACAATACACTATGTTGACTATCCGCATGCAACGCACCGGCCGTAAAGGACACGCTATGTTCCGTGTTGTTGTACAGGATTCTCGGGTGACGCCTACCAGCGGTAAGGTAGTCGCTTTCCTTGGTTCCTACGATCCCCACGCTAAAACTGCCGTACTCGACAAAGAAAAGGCCGCTACATTCCTAAAGAACGGTGCCCAGCCTTCCGACCGCGCCGCTTCGCTGCTTAAGCACGAAGGCGTAAAGCTCCCCAGCTGGGTTGAAGTTGACGCCAAAAAGGCCGGCAAACTCAAAAATCCCGAAAAACTACGCAAGCACCAACCCAAAGAAGCTCCTAAGGCCGAGGAACCTGTTGCAGAAACCGTAGCCGAAAGCCCCGAAACTCCTGTCGAAGACACAGCTGTTGTCGCCGAGGCGCCAGCTGCTGAACCTGCTGCCGAAGCCGCAGCTCCCGAAGAAGCTCCTGCTGCCGAAGCCGCAGATTCGACAGAAGAAGCCAAGAAATAATTAGCCGTTTAACAGAGCAGGGAACGCCCGAATCAACACAGGGGTTCCCTGTTTTGCTATAATAGATAGGACCAGTAAGCGAAGGAGCATTCTGACATGAGCAGTATTGACCAACAATTCGTCGAATTCATCGTGAAGTCACTGGTAAGCAAACCGGATGCGGTGAGCATCGAGCGACGTATCGACGAAAAGGGCGTGTTATTAGAACTAACCGTCGACCCCGAAGATTTGGGCCGCGTTATAGGTAAGCGGGGCGCAACCGCCCAGAGCTTGCGCACCTTGCTGCGCGCCCTAGGCACCAAAAATGACGCCCGGTATAACTTAAAGATTATCGACAACGGTGAACCAGGTGCTGGCAGCAGCGCACCCGCCTTCCCGGCCCACGCCGACGATAACGCCGCGAGCGACGACAGGGGCGCAGGCGACGACAGCCACACGGCCGCACCGTCCAGCCCCAAGCTTGACGACGACCTAACAGACGAAGACGACACCCCAGCGCCAAAGCCCGCCGCCACCGCCGAAGACAGCGGCGAGAGCAGCCTGGCGAGCAAAACCCGCAAGGAACTTGCCGACCTCGACGACCTCGATGTGTAGGGCTTGCGTTGCCGCGCAAAGTTGCGTATAGTAACCACTAGTCGTTTGCGACTGAGCACTTTATAAAAACAAAAACCTATGAGCTCATGCGAGCCAATTTATTCAACAAATGAATATTTTGGGAGCCCTATATGTGATAAAAAGACCCCGTTTATTCGGGGTCTTTTTATTTATCTCTGTGTCGTGGCATGCAAACTAGGTGATATTGAGGAGGAATTGTCTGGCCACAAATGTTTAGCTTGGGCGCGAAACGAGGCCGTTTAGGGGGCACGTCGCGCAGCGCCGTTCAGAAGGCACGATAGTCTCCGCACGCTGGGCGCCTTGATCTGCTGTGCGGTCGTAGTTGTCGGCCGTATTTCCTTGAATGCGCTGTACCTGCGCCAGTAAGCCTGATGAGTCAGGGCCTTGCAGGTAGGGAGAAGGAGCGCGCATAGTATGAGCAAGATTCCTTATGCTCTTAACACTGCTGGCGTACAATTTACAAATAGTAGCTACGGCTGGTTTTTCTGTGCATGCTGCAGAGGGCGTTTCTATAAAGTAAATTATAACACTATTGTTTTACAACTGCAACATCACTATAATGAGACACAGATGAAAAAGATCCAGATCATTACCTTATTTCCCGAAATGTTTCCGGGCGTGCTTAACGCCAGCATGCTGTGGAAGGCTCAAGACAAGCAGGCGGTAGAGTTTACTTACATAAACCTGCGCGATTTTGGGCTGGGGCCACGCAAACAGGTGGACGACACACCGTATGGCGGCGGCGACGGCATGCTGCTTAAGCCCGAGCCGTTAATAGCGGCAATAGAGCAGGCCAAACAAAACGATCCCGGTGCACTTGTGCTGCTGCCCACGCCCCGCGGCACGGTGTATAAGCAGTCCCACGCCAAAGAATTGGCCGCGGCCGACCACGGACTTATTATTATTTGCCCCCGCTACGAAGGCTACGACGAACGAATAACCAAATGGGTCGACCGCCAGTACTGCATTGGCAGCTACGTTTTAACGGGCGGCGAACTGCCAGCCATGATTATCGCCGACAGCGTCGTGCGTTTATTGCCCGGCGTCCTGGGCGGCGAAGCCAGCGCCGAAATAGAATCGTTCCAGCAGGATGACCAAAGCATAGAATTCCCCCAATACACTCGCCCGGAAGTGTTCCAAGGTGTGCCCGTGCCCGACGTGCTGATAAGCGGCCACCACGCCGAAATCGCCAAGTGGCGCGCCGCCCACAGCAAAAAAGCCTAGGCCTTTGGCTTAGGCCTGGTCGAGCAGCCGACGGAACTCGGCAAAACTATCGGCAATGACATCGGGCGGCACTTCTAAGGCGGCCAAATGAGCACGAGAGTGGATCGTGGTAATGGCACAGGTATACAAGCCAGCCTCCTTGGCCGAGCGTATGCCGCGCGGATTGTCCTCAAAGGCCAGCACGCGCGAACGGGCACTGTCCGGCAGGCCCAGCGACAAGAATGCTTTATCAAAGGCCTCGGGGTGGGGCTTGTGATGGGTTATATTATCCTTAGAAAAGATACGCGCGTCTGGGAAATATTGTTTGAGAGAGGTTATTTCTGCTAGGAAAATATCTAGTTCGGTGCGGCTGGCAGTGCTGGCAATCGCCAGGCGATCTTTCAAACCGTGATCTTCGGCCAGCCAGGTAATAAATTCCACGGCTCCCGCCACCGGCTTGCCTCGCTCCCGCAAACCAAGTTCGGCAAGGATGTTTTTACGAACGGCTAATTCTCGGAGTAAGGGATGCGACGGGTCCAGCAAATCGCTGTCGACCGTGCCCGTTACGTACAGCATATACCACAGCGCGCCCTCCAGAGAGTGCACGGGTGAGTCCAGGAAAAAGTTAATATTTTCTTCCGGGGTGACGGCAAGTAGCGCGGGCAAGTTATATTTACGGCCGGCTTCATACGTGGCCTGCAGTCGGGCTTGTTCGTGGACGGCATTTTTGCGGTCGTCTAAACCGGTGTCGAGCAGGGTTTCGTCAACGTCAAACACCACTCCCTTTACCTTATTGATGTGTAGCATGCGGCTATTGTAGCAAATACCTTTTGTAAAGTCGCTGCAGCTAGGGTGGCAACTATCACTAGCGCGGCAAATCCAAGCATAGTTTATACTGGGAAGTGTAATGGAGGGAATCCTATGACATTATCATTTATCAAGCCGGCCTACGCCCACTGCGACTTACCTTGCGGGGTGTACGATCCGGTACAGGCCAAAGTAGAGGCTCAAAGCGTGCACGAAATTATGAAAAAATACGCGGCGCTCGACCACGAAGAGGACCGCTGGCGCGCGGTGTTTATTAAGGAGCAGCGCTGCGAGTTGGTTAAAGGCCATTTGTGGGTGCTGTGGACCGATTACTTTAAACCCGAACACCTCGAAAAGTATCCAGACCTGCACGACAAATTTTGGAAAGCAACCAAGCAGGCCGGCACTTGCAAAAAAACCACCGACCCAGCCGAGGGTCAAAAGCTGCTCGACATGATCGAAGACATCGCCACCATCTTTTGGGAAACAAAAAAGGCCTAAAACTTAGGCAGGTGTAGTGCCAAAAATTAACTAGTTCTAAAATGCTGCTGTTTGCTTGGTAGCCGGGCACAGGGAGTGCTATGCTAATGAAGAGTAAGCATAAGCTTCATGACACAAGAAAATCATACTACCGGTGCGGGGTCAGCAAAGGTGTGGCTGGGGGACTCCCAGACCATTGTTTGCAAACTCACGGGATATATTACCGGGGGTGTAGTCGACGGTTCCATGCGCGAAACGCGGGCGCTGGCGCAGCGCATATCCCAAGACGGCAGGCGTCCTTACCTGTTGCTTGATATTAGCGACGTAACCGGGCAGACGAGCGGCGCCCGCAGCGCCGCCAAAGAACTGGGGACATTTAATTTTCGCAAAATTGCGGTGTTTGGCGGTGGCCGTATGCTCAACCTTATTGCGCAATACATTATTCGTTCAGGCAGCATGGGCGGCTATACGCGGCTTTTCCGTACCGAAAAACAAGCTGTTAACTGGCTGCACCAGGCCTCGACCGCCAAAAAACATTCCGAAACCGACACAAGGGTGGTACTAGCGGTTATAGTGATTGCTATTGCCACCGTGGCGCTTATTGGCTGGGCGGTTGGCTCACCAGCGCTCAAGGCTACTTTTCCGGCCCAAAAACCGGCCAATCCAGTGCTCGCCCTTTTGTTTATGGGGCTTGCGGCAGCGATTGTCTTTTTGCACAAAGGGCCCATGAGCCGCGCCCGCAGAGCATATATAGTAAGTATCGCGCTGCTTGCGGTACTGTTTGGCGGGCTGGTGCTGCTGGGCCTGGGGCTGCATATTAATCTGCATGCCGACACCTGGCTTTTTAGCAACAATCTGCAAACCGGAGTTTTTAGCGGCCGCACCGCGCCCCGGGCGGCGGTAGGTTGCGTACTCTTAGGAGGGATGATTTTACTGGTGGCGACCGGGCAGCGCCGACGTTGGCAGCAGTACGCCTTCCATGCGTTATCGGTTTTGCTGTTTGTAAGCGTCGTGACTGTTGTAATTGGCTACGGTTTTGGGGTTGAGCGGCTGTATAGTCTTAAGGCGTTTATACCCATGTCGTTTGGTGAGGCGTTGTGTTTTTTGCTGCTTAATCATGCCATCCAAAGTGTGGCGCAGCCTTTGCCGTTTTTTGCCCGGGCGCTAAAAACGTTTACCACCTACTGGCCAGCTATTGCAGTCAGTTCGGTTATTTTGCTTTTGAGCGGGGTTGCGTCGCACCAAATTCGGGGCGATATACATCGGCAGGCAGCAGCAGCCGTGGACACTCAGTTTGATGACGCTCAAGATGCTGTTGTGGGCAGAACTACTGCATATATAGATACGCTGCGCGATTTTAAAGCTTTTTTTGAGTCGAGCGAGGAGGTGACGCCTGCCGAGTTCCACTCCTACTTTGTGAGCTCTAACCTTGCTACCAACTATCCGGGGTTTAGCGCGATTAGCTTTGTAGCAACGGTACGACCCCAAGATAAAGCCACGTTTGTGGCCAAGGTACGCAAGGAGGCCGGCGCCCTTTATCCCAGTTACAAGACCTATAACATCCAGCCCGCTACCAACCCGGGCACGTCCTACCCGGTGTTGTATTCTGAACCGTCCACCACCGGCAGCGGCTTTGATCTAGCCACCGACAGCGAACGTATGCAGACCCTGGAAGCGGCCAAAGAAAGCGGGCAGCCTCAAACCAGCAAAACGATCAATCTTAATGCTTCGCAGGGCCCATCGGCGCCAAAGCGCTCCGGGTTCTTAATTAGCGTGCCGGTGTATAGCAATAAAGGCCCGCTGTATATGCCCCGGACGGTTGCCGACCGCATTGCCCAGAGCCAGGGGTTTATTAATGCAATCTTCGAAAATCGTACTCTATTTACTGATATTTTTAAAGACGACACTACACAAAAACTCCGCCTCGTAGTGCGCAATGCAGCCACCGGCGAGATCCTCTACACCCACAACCCCGGCGTGGCGCTTACTCAAAAAGAGCCCCTAGCGGTTAAAACGATAAACGTCGCGGGACAGCAGTGGAGCTTATCGCTGTACAGCATGGCTGCCAGCGGTCCCATTGGATTGGAGCGGTTTATCCCGCTAGCAGTAATTATTGGCGGAGGCTTGCTAGCCGCAATGGCGTTTTGGCTGGTGGTGGCCCAAACCAGGCGACGCGAACAGGCTCTGCTTATTGCCGGTAGCATGACCGAGGACCTGAGTAACGAGCGTAATATCGCCGTCTCTTTACGCGTTAAAGACGAGGCAATTTTAAAGAGTATCGGCGACGCGGTATTTGCCATAGACACCCAAGAGCGCATTACTTTGTTTAACCCGGTAGCGGCCAAAATCAGCGGTTACAGCGCCGAGGAAGCAGTGGGCAAGCCCTACAAAGAGGTGCTCAAGTTTGTATTCCAAAAGAACGACCGGGTAAACGAAACCTTTATACGTCATGCCTTAGAGGGCCACGCCGCCTCCATGAAAAACCACACCATGCTTATCCGCAAGGACGGCCAGCGCTTGCCAGTGGCCGACTCCGCCGCCCCCATTCGTGACTCTCGGGGCGAGCTGCTGGGGGTAATTATCGTGTTTCGCGATGTATCGCGCGAGTACGCCCTCGACCGAGCCAAAACCGAGTTTGTGTCGCTGGCCTCGCACCAGCTGCGCACGCCATTAACCGCTATTAGCTGGAACAGCGAACTGTTAATGGAAGGCGAAGCGGGCAAGCTCACCAAAACACAGACGATACGCGTCAACGAAATACAAGAGGGGACGAAGCGAATGATTGCCCTGGTTAACGCACTGCTCGATGTCTCCCGTCTGGACCTGGACAAACTAGCCAACGACCAGCGCCCCAGCCATATCGCCGACCTTATTAACAGTATCGAAAGTGAACTACGCGTAGGCGCCAAGCGTGGCGAGGTAGAGATTGTTAACGACATTAACAAGCATACACCTGTGGTGCTGGCCGACCCCAAGCTTATGCGGATGGTAGTCCAAAACCTGATCTCTAACGCGGTTAAGTACACGCCGCCCAAGGGTAGGGTAACGGTAACCTTGCGTCCGGCGACAGCCAAGGATGTGCGGAGCGTTCCCGGACACACCAAGATAAGTGGCGACAGCGTTTTCTTTAGCGTGGCCGACACCGGTTACGGCATTCCTAAAAGCCAGCAGGATAAAATATTTAACAAATTGTTCCGCGCCGACAATGTTCGTGTGCTTGATGTTGAGGGCACCGGCCTGGGTCTGTATATCGTCGAACAGGTTGTGCAAAAGTTGGGTGGTAAAGTGTGGTTTGAATCGATTGAGAGTGTGGGTACTACCTTTTATGTTGTCTTACCGGTTAAAACAAAGGCCTGGAAAAGTAAACCAGCTTCGGAGTTGTCATGAGCTCGCGTGATACAATAGTGATATTCGACCAAATTGGAGGGGAGTAGTGTATGAGTAACAGCCAAAAACGGGTGCTAATTGTGGAGGACGAAAAACCACTCGCTCACGCGTTGCAGCTCAAATTAGAGCATGACGGCTGTAAAACAGTTGTTGCCAAAAATGGTCAGGAGTGTTTGCAGTTTATTGAGGAGCAGGAATTTGATGTGGTGCTGCTCGATTTAATGATGCCGGTGCTCGACGGCTTCCAGGTTTTAGAACATCTGCAGGAAAAGTCATCCCGGCCAACGGTGTTTGTATTGTCTAACCTGAGCCAAGGCGAGGACGAACAGCGCGTGTTGGGCCTGGGCGCCAAAAAGTATTTTATTAAGTCTGATACGCCATTATCGGTTATTGTCGAAGAAGTCAAAAAAGCTTAAACACAACAGGGCAGGTGCGAGTGGGCTATGTATCCCAGTATTGACGAAATCAAGGCTATCCTTCTAAAGGAAAGCTACATATCCGAAACCGACAGCAAGGCCGCCGAAGCCGCTGCCCATGACAGCGCTGGATATGTCGATTTTTTGATTCGTCAGGAAGTACTTACCAAGTCGTTACTTGGCCAGGCCTTAGCCGAGAAGTACGGCCTGCCTTTTGCTGATTTTGGGTTAAACCAAATCACCAAAGAGCAGGTTGCGCTTATTCCCGAGCCAACAGCCCGGGCCTCGCGCGTGGTGTTTGTAAAAGAGACGCCCGAGATGGTAATTGTAGCCAGCGATGTGCCGCAAAAAGCCGACCAAGCTGCCCTGAAGGCACTCTTTAAAGGTAAGCCGGTGCGCTTTGCCTACACCCTGCCCGAGTACGTCGAAAACAGCTTTACAATGTTTGAGCAGCCGCTGGCCACGCGCTTTTCGGACATTATTAAAACCGGCGAGCGGGTAGCTCCGGAAATAGTCGATGAGATTATTAAGGACGCTCTCGCCTACCATGCCTCGGATATTCACTTTGAGCCGCAAATCGATACCGTTACCGTGCGTTTCCGGGTTGACGGCTCGTTGCGCGAGGCCGGTGAACTGCCCAAAGACAATTACGAGAACATTCTCAACCGCATTAAAGTGGAAAGCGGTATGCGCATCGATGAGCATTTAACCGCGCAGGACGGTGCCTTGCAGCGCAAAACCGCCACCCAGACCACCGATTTGCGCGTGTCGCTGGTGCCGACCGTAAACGGTGAAAAGGTCGTGATGCGGGTGCTAAGCTCGTACGTGCAAGGTTTGGCGCTGAGTGACATTGGCCTCGACGACGCCCATCGCGAGATGATCGAAACCTATGCAGCTAAGCCCTTTGGCATGATTTTAACTGTGGGCCCTACGGGATCGGGCAAGACCACTACGCTGTATTCCTTGCTTAAATTGCTGCACAAACCGAGCGTCAATATCACCACCATCGAAGACCCCGTTGAGTATAAAATGGTCGGCATTAATCAGATCCAGGTGCGCGAGCAAACCGATATGACTTTCGCCAAGGGTCTGCGCTCGATTGTGCGCCAGGACCCGGATATTATCCTGGTGGGCGAAATCCGCGACCGCGAAACCGCCGAAATTTCGGTTAACGCTGCCTTAACCGGCCACTTGCTGCTGTCGACCTTTCACTCCAACGACGCTGCTACGGCCGTGCCCCGCCTTATCGAAATGGGCATCGAACCGTTTTTGCTGGCATCGACGCTGGAAGTGGTCATCGCCCAGCGCCTGGTGCGCCGGATATGCAACTCCTGCCGCTACAGCGTTCCGCTCAAAGACGCCCTGGCCGCTTTGCCGCCCGGGGTGCCCGACCTGCAAGCCTACTTTAGTGTGAACGACAGCGTCTATGCCGGCAAGGGATGCAATATTTGCAACAACAGCGGCTTTAACGGACGCAGTGCTTTATTCGAATTTTTGGAAGTAACGCCAGAAATGCAGGAACTGATCCTTAAAACACCCTCTACCGGCGAAATAGAGGCTTTGTCGCGCACTCAGGGCGGCCGCGCCATGTTTGAGGATGGTATCGAAAAGGTAAAAGCTGGACTCACCACCATCGCTGAAGTTGTAAGGGTGGTGGAACCGCCGCGGAAGCAAAGAAATGCCCGAGAATAACCCCAAACCTCCCCAGCCCGCAGTTAAAGCCAAGCCGGCAAAAGTCACGCGCTACCGCATTTCCTCAAAAGACCGAGAATATTTTATTGGCAACCTCGCGCTTTTGCTTAAGGCCGGGGTGCCGGTGGGCGAAGCGTTGCAGTCCCAGCAAGAAGCGGCCAGCTCGCGCGCTCTCAAGGGGGCTATGCAGCAAATGCAGGACGACATCCAAGACGGATTGCCGCTGTGGAAAGCTCTGGAGCGGAGCGGGTCGGTTTCGACCCAAACACTGGCGCTTGTGCAACTGGGCGAGCAATCCGGCAAGCTGGTCGAAAACATGCGTGTGGCAGCCAAACAGGAAGAAAAACAGCGTATTTTTAAGTCCAAGGTCCGCTCTGCGCTTATTTATCCAACTTTTGTCCTGAGTGTTACGGCAATGGTCGGTCTGGGCGTCGCCTGGTTTTTACTGCCGCGTTTGAGCGTCACGTTTTCGCAGATCGGCATTAAGCTGCCGCTTATTTCGCGCATATTTATTGGGTTTGGTAACTTCTTGCAGCATAGCGGTTTTTGGGCTGTGCCGCTGTTTGTCATCATGCTGATTATGGCCGCCTATGTGCTGTTTGCGGCGCCTAAAACCAAGTGGGCTGGCCAGCAGTTGCTGTTTCATATTCCGGGGGTAAAGAAGCTCATGTATCAGGTGGAGATTGCTCGTTTTGGTTATTTGTTTGGCACCTTGCTGGAAGCCGGGCTGTCGGTTACGCAGGCTTTGGGGCTTTTAGGCCGGGCTACATCGGCGCCCAACTACCAGAAATTTTATGCCTATTTAGTTAAGGCGTTCGAGGATGGTTACAGTTTCCGTAACAGCTTGTCCAAATACAAAAATTCCGCCAAGCTGCTGCCCTCGGCCGTACAACAAATGATTATTGCCGGCGAGCGCTCGGGCGCCTTGCCAGAAACCCTGGAAACGATCGGTACCATCTACGAGGAGAAAGCCGATGTTACCACCGCCAACCTCGAGGCGGTCATGGAGCCTATTTTGCTGGTTATTGTGTGGGTCGGCGTTATGGCTGTTGCTGTGGCCGTCATCTTGCCTATCTACAGTCTGGTGGGCGGGCTTAATGGCTAGCACGTTAGGGCGGGCCCGGTGGACGAGTCTTGTTGCGAGAGAGCCAAAGCCGGCGGGCGCCGAACGCGGTTTTACGCTGATCGAAATTATGCTGTCGGTGGCAATTATGAGCATGTTGGTAGCATTATCTGTGCCGGTGTACCAGTCGTTTACCCGGCGCAACGACCTTGATATTGCCGCCCAGTCGCTGGCCGGCATGCTGGTACGCGCCCAAACCTACGCCCGCAACATGAACGGCGACAACGCCTGGAGTGTCGAGATACAGTCATCGACGCTCACCCTTTTTAAGGGCACCAACTTTGCCGGGCGCGATACAACGGTCGACGAGACCAACACTATTTACCAGACACCCTCGGGCCTCAGTGAGGTGCAATTTGCCAAATTTACCGGTATACCCAACACCACCGGCAGCATTACACTCACTAGCGGCAACGATACGCGCACCATTACTATTAACGCCAAAGGCTCGGTGGATTACTAATATGGTACACCTAACGCGCCGCGATTATGGCCATACCGAACAAGGTTCTTCTATGGTAGAGCTCCTGCTGGCGGTAGCTGTGTTTGCCATACTGGTAACAGGTTTGATTGGTGCGCTGGTGTATGGCCGGGCTTCGACCGACGACGCCGGCAACCGGGCCAGGGCGGCGCTTTTGGCCGACGAGGGGCTGGAGGCGGCCCGCAGCATTGGCCGGGCGGCGTTTGCTAACCTGGTAAACGGCACGTACGGCATTGTGCAGAGTGGTAATATCTGGACCTTTTCGGGCACGAATGATGTAAGCGGCATTTATACACGCCAGGTTACGGTAGCCAGCGGTATCGACGCTAACCATAAAACCATAACGAGCACCATTACCTGGAACGGGGGCACAGGGAACGACACGCTTACGGCGGTGACTCAAATAGACAACTGGGTAGCCAGCACCAAGCTGTGGTCGGCGGCGACGCAGCCAGGCGCCCTGGACCTGAGCAGCACTAACGACGCCACTAAAGTGGCCATTGCCGGTAACTACGCTTACGTCGCGCGCAACACCGGTACGCCTAACTTTGCGGTGGTCAATATCAGCACGCCGGCTACGCCGGTGCTCACGGGGTCGCTTACCCTTGCCGGCAACCCCAGCAATGTATTTGTAAAAGGTAACTACGCCTATGTGTCTAACACGAGCACTACTGGCGAGCTGCAAATTATAGATATCAGCACGCCGGCTACGCCGGTGCTCAAATCGACCTTTAATGCAGCGGGAACAGCCGGTGCGGGAAAAGGGGTCTATGTGGTAGGCAATTACGCCTATTTAGCCAGAGCCGCTAACACCGCTACCGGCGAGCTGACGATTGTGGATGTCAGCAACCCGTTGTCGCCGGTGCTTAAGGGCGCTTACAACAATAACGTCAATATGAATGAGGTGTATGTGGCAAATAATTACGCTTACCTGGCCAGCGGGGCCGATACCACCGAGCTGCTGGTTATTAACGTGTCGCTGCCCGCGTCGCCGGTGCTCGCCGGGTCGCTTGATCTTACGGGCACGACCGACGCAACGACCATTACCGGGCAAGGAACGGTTGTGTACGTGGGGCAAGGTACGGCCCTCAGTGCTGTTAATGTCGCTAACCCGGCGCTGCCGGCCCTTCTCAATACCTTTACCGCTGCCGGTGTCATTAACGACGTGGCGGTCGATCTAAACGGCACGTTCGCTTTCCTGGGTACGGCCTCGACAACCGGCGAATTCCAAGCAGTTACCATCACTACGCCTTCGGCCATGACTCTGTCTAAAACGCTCGATATTACCGGTACCACCAGCACCATTAACGGCGTCGCTTACAGCACCTCCCAAAATGTGGTGATTGGGGCTAGCGCCGCTGATACGCTCGAGGCGTTAGTTGTGAGGCCCAACTAACGCTATGCGCCACGCTGCCCGCCAAACCGGCTATACACTTATCGAGCTGCTGCTTTACATCAGTCTGGTCGGAGCGTTGCTTATATCGGTAACGACCTACTTTGCAACCACTGCCGATGCCCGGCTCAAGAACCAAAGCATTGTTGAAGTCAACCAGCAGGGGACGGCAATTATGGAGATGATGTCGCAAACTATCCGTAATGCAACCTCTATTACCTCGCCCACGACTGGCACGTCGGGTTCGTCGTTGACGGTTGTGGTGCCTACTGCCGCGCTCAGCCCTACCACCTTTGGTCCGACCGGCGCTAGTGGCACACTCGGGTACAACACCATCGGAACCAGTACAGATAGCGCCGATCTTAACAGTATTAACGCCACCAAGTTCACGGCGGCTACAAGCGGGACAATCTCTACCCTCAATGCCTACATTGCTTCGCCGCTCGATGTCAGCCCTAACAACAAAGGCCAAATGGCGATTTATAGCGGCACTTCGTCGCCCACCACGCTCCTCGCCAGTAGTGCGAGTGTGACCTTAACGGCCGATGCCTGGAACACTTTCCCTATATCCACAGTGAGCGTCACGAGCGGGCAGGTATATTGGTTGGCGTATAACACAAACGCCGGCAATAATGCCGACAACAACCTTAAATTCCACACCGGTACTACCAACCAGTCTATGTTTACAACCCAAACATTTAATACGTGGCCGGCGTCGTGGAGCGGTACCAACCAAAGTATTGAGTTTTCGATGTACGCCAACGTCACCGGCGCTGGAGGGGGCGGGGCGCAGGTGCAAGAAGGAGCTGGGGCAGCGGTGACGCTCAACAATAGTAAGGTAACGCTGAGCGGCCTGACGTTTAAAAACCTCACACGCCCAGGAACCGCAGGGATTGTACAGATTAGTTTTACCGTGACCCGTACTAACCCCAACAGTAAGAATGAGTACGACTACCAAAAAACTTTTACCACCTCGGTGGCGTTGAGGCCTTAATATGAGTATGCATCCATCTACACAATCATCAGAACGAGGTTACATTGCCCTGCTGGCAGTGCTAATTGTAGGGGCGGCCACCACCGCCATCGCCCTTACTCTGCTTATGACTGGGGTGGATAGCCAGCGCTCCACGGCGATATCGCAGCAGTCTGTGCAGGCGCGTAACCTGGCTTTTACCTGTGGACAGGAAGCTCTGCAGCAAATACACGACAACGTGAGCTTTACGGGTTCAAATCCGCTGAGTATGGGACAGGGTAGCTGTACCTATACCGTCACCAACCCAGGCGCCAATATCCGCAACATTATTAGTGTGGGCACGGTGGGCGGTGTGTCGCGCAAAATTAATGCCACGGCTACCATCGGTGCCGCCGCTATTACTCTGTCTTCTTGGCAGGAGGGGCCGTCACTGAGCGGCACTCCCCTTATGGTGCAGTCTTTATGTGCCGCACCGGGCGGCACTCCTACCAGTGTCGCCGCCGTGTACGCCGCCCAAACCGCCGGGGATACCAATGTTATTGCCGTAGGGTGGAGCAACAACACAACCACCATCTCGTCGGTTACCGATACTGCCGGCAACACTTACCAGGTGGCGGCGGCCTTAACGCGCGGCGGTACCACTACCAGCCAGGTAATGTACTACGCCAAAAATATTGTGGCCTCTGCTACCAACACCGTAACTGTTACCTTTAGCGCGGCCAGCTCCACGCCTGACCTGCGTATTATGGAGTACAGCGGGCTTGACACAACCAGCCCACTCGACAGCGCCGGCAGCGGCAGCGGATCAAGCACGGCCGCTGCTACGGCCAGCTTTACCACGACTACGGCCAACGACCTTATTGTGGCCGCCGGCACTACTCAGGCCGACTTTACCCTGCCGGGCGCCAATTTTAGCTTACGCATGATCAGCAGCCCCAACAACAACATAGCTGAGGACCGCATAGCCGCCACAGCGGGTTCGTACACCGGCACGGCTACGCTTACGACCGGGCAATGGGTAATGCAGGCAGCGGCCTTTAAGGCGTCGAGCCAATAAAGGAGGCAAGGCCAATGATTAGACACTTGCCAAAGCCAGGCGGTGGTATGGTACAATTGAAACATTAAGCATAAGCGTTATTTCTTCCTAAAGAAGTAAACTCGTGCGCAAGCACATAAGAAAGAAAGGGTGGATAATGAACGTACTTAGTCAATTAAAAGCAAAGCGTCAGGGGGGTTTTACCCTGCTTGAAGTCTTGCTCGTGGTGGCCATTATCGCTATTTTGGCGGGAATCGTCATTATCGCTATTAACCCTGGTAAGCAACTTGGTGATAGCCGTAACGCCCAGCGTTCGGCCGATGCGACAACTATTCTTAACGCCATTTACCAATACTCACTCGACAACAACGGCGCATTGCCTGGTGCGGGTACCGGTGTTGCTATTAGCACAACCTCTACCGAAATCTGTAAAACCGGTGGTACTTGCGGTACGCTCGTTGACCTGGCTGGCGGTGGTTTAACCACTGCTGGTAAGTACCTTGTCTCTATGCCAATAGACCCTTCTTGCCCGACTGGATGTAACGCAAACGGCAACGGCTACAAGGTGTCCAAGGATGTCAACAACCGGATTACCGTTACCGCTCCCAACACCGAAAACGGCAAGCCCATCATTACGGTTACCCGTTAGTAGTTTTAGATTGCAACAGATCGTATACATGTAAACAGCAACCAAAAGAAAGGCTTAGGCACATAAAGCAATGGTAAGTTTTAAAAAGTTACGCAGCCAGCAAAAGGGCTTTACGCTCCTTGAAGTGCTGTTGGTTGTGGCCATTATCGCTATTTTGGCGGGAATCGTCATTATCGCTATTAACCCTGGTAAGCAACTTGGTGATAGCCGTAACGCCCAGCGTTCGGCCGACGTTACCACCCTTTTGAACGCAGTCTATCAGTACGAGCTCGACAACAATGGTGCCTACCCAGGTGTGGGCGGTGGTACCGCCATTACTACTACGCCGACCGAAATCTGTAAAACAGCTGCCGTTAGCTGCACTGGTCTTATTGATCTCGGCGTGGGTGGGCTGACAGTTTCAGGTAAATATCTGGTATCTATACCGGTTGACCCCTCATGCCCCACCGGCTGTAGTGGTGCCAACGGCGATGGTTACAAAATTGCCAAGGATGCCAACAACCGTTTGATTATTACCGCTCCCAACACCGAAAACGGCAAGCCCATCATTACGGTTACCCGGTAGGAGGATATATGGCTACAGCAAAAAAGACTCCTAAAACCAAGAAACCCACTGCTGCGCTCCGGCGCCCAGCTCCAGCTAAAGTTGTCCTGGCAAAAGCCCGGCCAACTCCGGGGCCGCTGACCTGGGCTCTAGCGATTGTCTTCGGACTTTTGTCGATTGTCTTCGTTGTACAGGCCTTTTACTACTACTCGTAGGCGTAACAAAGGTTACGAAGCGTTGCATACGTTCAAGGTAATACAAATACGCAAAGTAATGGGCAACAGCATGGTACCGTTTTTACCGGACGGTACCATTGTTATTATGTGCCGTACACGCCACCTGCGGCCAGGCCAGGTGGTGCTTTTCCGTCACGAGGGACTGGATAAGATAAAACGTATTGTACGCGTGCAGGGCACTCAGCTGTACGTCCAAGGCGACAACCTAGCTGCGAGCACCGACAGCCGCAGCTTTGGCTGGATCGACCGGGCAACGGTTGTTGGCAGGGTAATATGGCCGCGCAGGATTATTCGCGGCGAAGGGCGTCGATCGGATTAATACGCGCTGCCCGCCGGGCAGGGAAATATACCACCAGCAGGCCTACCAAAATCATAAATAGGATAGTACCAATGACCAGCCACCAGGGCGTAGCAAACAGCTGAAAGTGCTCGGTCACCCCACGGCGGCCGGCAAAGCCGTTCATAATGGCGTTAATTACCTGTCCCAGGCCCACGGCACCAATAATGCCTACCAGTGCACCCACGACCGAGAGCAGCACTGCCTCAAAAATAAACAGCTTGCGCATGTCGCGATTGCGGCCGCCTAAGGCGACCATCAGGCCGATTTCTTTAGTACGTTCCAATAATGAAATGGTTAACGTGTTAAACATTCCCAGTACTGCCACGATCATACCTATCGCCCCAAAGCCCGCGAGCATGATGTTAAAGAATTTAAAAATTTGGCCAATCTGGTCGACGGTGTCGATCGGTGAGGTAGTGACAAACCCAAGACTTTCGATTTGCTTGCGCAGCCTGCCCACGCTAGAGGCGGCATCTACCTCCACCTTTACCTGGCTATATACGGGCACGCCAGCCGCAGCAAAGACGCCGGACGGTATGAAAATTTCGTTGCCGGTGTCTGAGTTAATGACGCCCGCGATAGTAAATGTATCGTTAATTTGCGGTGTGCTGGCGCCAATGAGCGGTATGCGCAAAGTGACCTTTTTGCCAATGGCCGTCTGGGAGTTTTGGATGCCTATAGCCCGCAGCGCGGTATTGTTGAGCAGAGCGCTCTTTTCTTCGGTTGCGCCCAGCAGCTTGCCAGCCTTAACACTGAGGTTTTCCATAACCTGGTAATTTTGGTCTTCACCGTACACAATGGCGTCGACTTCGCTCCCTTGGGACTTGAGGCTGCCAGCGTACGAATACGAGACGCCAATTTGCGTCACATGTGGCAGATTTTTAATTTTTTGGAAGCCGTTAATCTCCAGCTTAATGATTTTAGAGTTGGGGGTGGTAATGTCTATGGATTTTACCGACTGGTTGCCAATAACCTGGGTGGTTACCAGGCGCTGCAATCCAATACCAAACGACAGCAAAAAGAAGATGGCACCAATGCCAATGACTACCCCGAAAATAGTCAGGAAAGCGCGCAGCTTTTTGTGGGTGAGGTTTTTCCAGGCCATGTACAGCAAGACGGCTGGCGGGACAGTATTGGGGTTGCGCATAACATGTTTAATTCGTTCCATACTAGCGGTCTTTCTCTTTTTGGGCGGACAGACGGTGGATACGGTCTTCCATTTTTTGCAGTAGTTCGTCGGTTGTTTTACGGATGGAGTCGTGTTGTAGTTCTTGGATGCGGCCGTCTTCTATGTGCAGCAAATGGTCGGCCAGGGGTAAATATTCCATGTTGTGGGTAACCATAATAATGGTGCGGCTGCTTTGGACCTGGGCTTCGCGCAGCAGGTTCATGATCATGTCGCCGTTGGTGCTGTCGAGGCTGCCGGTCGGTTCGTCGGCAATTATAAACAGGGGGCTGCTGGCCAGGGCGCGGGCTACGGCAATGCGCTGCTGCTCACCGCCAGACAGCAGCACCGGAAATTTTTTGGCGTAGTTGGCCATTTTTACTTGTTCGAGGGCGTAAAGGGCAGTTTCGGCGGCCCGGGCGCGCGAATATCCCAAAAAGAACAGGGGCAGCGAGACATTTTCGAGGGCGTTTAGGCTTTTGACCCAGTAGTTATTTTGGTAAACGATGCCGAGGCGCGTGGCCCGAAACAGCGCCAGTTCGTCGGCGGTGAGGTTATACACTTCGTTGCCATCAAACAATACTGTGCCGCGGGTTGGGCGCTGCAAGCCCGTAAGAATATTGAGCAAGGTGGATTTGCCGCTGCCCGACGGGCCAAAAATAACATTAAAGCTGCTTTCCATAAGTTCAAAGCTCGCATCGCGGAGCGGCCGGATGAGTTCATCACCCGCTAAAAACTCCTGGGTAATGTCGGTGGCTTTAATGATGACGCGCGGAGGAATTGCCATAAGCCCTAGAACCCAAAGACCTTTTTAAGGGTATCGAGCACAATTGTAAGCACGCTGTCGGAGGCCCGTCCGATAATCGCTGATTGTACTTGCCCCAGCCCGGTGTTACCGGATTTGTCACGCGAGACAGGTTGCACGCTGTAGACCTTGCTGGTGGGCAGGTCGGTGACAATAACGATATGTTCGAATGACAGGCCGGCGTCCTCGGCGGTACGGTTATTAAAGACGGCGACATCGGAGCCTTCGGCAAAAGCAACCTGGCTGGTGGCTGGCTCGTCGGTGTGCCACGACACCACTACTTGGCCACGGGCTTCGGCGCCGGAGCCGCGGATGGATGATTCGGTGGTAATGTTGCTAATTTTGGGTGGGCGTGTATCGAGGGCAGTATGGAATATCTGGCGGTCGGATACAGCCAAGTTGCCGTCGTTGTCGCGCGATTGGGCTACGAGGAAGTACTGGCTGTCGTCTTCCAGATCGGTGACGGTTATTTCGTGGTCGGTGGTTGCCTTGGGGTCGCTGGCCTCAGTGCCGCCAGTGCCCTCTTTACCGTAGGTTACGCTGCTGGTTGCCGGGACGTTGGTGCTCCAGCTAATCAGCTGGGTGCTGGTGGGCTCGCCGGCAACTGGCTGGAAGCGCAGGTTGGTAATGCGCGGCCGCGGCGGTGTGGTAAACGACGCGACGCTGCCATCGTAGCCGCTGCCTTCGGAATCGTACGATACTATTTTATAGAAGTATTTGGTGCCGTCGTCGAGCCCGGTCAGTTCGACGTTGTAGGTCGACTCGGCCTGGGAGGTGTTAATGGTTTTGAGCCCGCCAAAGCCCTCGCTCTTGCCATAAAACAGGCTTATCTTGTCGGAATTACGTGATGTAAATTGGATGGTGGCACTGTTAAGGCCCACGGTAACGGTTTGGATTTCCTTGAGGCTGGGCGGCGGAGCGGTAGTAAAGGTAAATTCTTGGCTGGTGCCAATGTTGCCGTCTTCGTCGGTCCATTTGGCCACGTAGTAGTAGGTGGTGCCGGCGCTGAGATTGTCCAGTTGGATTTCGTGGGCGCTAACTTGCGTGGAGTTGCCAACTTCAGACGGGCTGTAATTGCCGCTGCTGGTGCCTAATGCAATTTTGGAGTCGCTGGCGCGGTCGGTGCTCCAGGTAATCGTCGCCCGGCGGGTAGTGATACTGCTGGCACTCGGGTCGCTTACCAGCGCGGCAGGCGAGGTAAATTTGCCGGTTGGCAATTGGTTGACCGTGGCGCTTACTGCACCACAGTTATTGGTGCTGTCGCAGGCCTTGACGTTGTAGTAGTAGCGTTGCTGGGTGAGTCCGGCATCTATGTAGGTAGTGCTGGAGCTGGAGCCAACCAAGTTAAAGTTGGTGTTGTCGGTGGAGCGGTACACTTTGTAGGATGCGACCCCGGCACCAGCAAAAGTCGGTGCCTCCCAGGTAATGGCCAGCCGCCAGTTGTTGGTGCTTTTAATGGAGACATCGACAATATCGGTGTTGAGCGGTATGCCCGGCGCTGTGGTGTTGGCGGTAAATGTCGTGGCGGTGTAGCTATCGTAGTTGATGTTGCTGGACTCGTCGCGGGCCACCACGTAAAAGGTATTGGTACCGGGCTGGGTAGCGTAGGGGCCAGCCCCGAGGCTGGTAACGCCCGCGGCAGTAAACGTACAGTTGGAGACTGATGGCACCGCGTTAATGGTGTAGCAGTAGGTAAGGTTGCTTTGGCTGCCGACAAAAACCGATGGCACATCCCACGAAAACGCAAAGGCGTTGGTGGTGTTAGCTGCCGGGGTCGCTACCACATTTTGCGGTTCGGAGGGTGCGCCCGCAGTGTTAATCTTTACCGCCGCCGTAACGTAGCTAGTAGTAACGTTGCCTGCCTGATCCCACGTCCGGAAGTACACCGTATTGGTGCCTTCGGCCAGGTTGGGGAAGTCGGGCGTGGCCTGCATAGTATACGTCCCATCGTTGGTTAGAAGGTCGGCGCTGTCGCCGGTACCGCTGTGGCTGTCGCCATACCAAATGCCGGTGCTGCCAATGCGGTACTGCAGGCCGGTAAACCCGGAGTTGGCATCTACCGGTGCGCTGCCACCCACAGTAGGCCAGGTGAGCTCGACGGCTTTGTTGTTAACAAAACCAGAGGGTGCGGTAATAAACCCCGGGTTGGTGGGTGGGGTGTTGTCGAAACGGAAGTGGAACTGCGTGCTGTTAGACGACACATTACCGGCAAAATCGATGGCCTTTAAGGTGAGGTAATAGGGCGAGTTTGAGGTGGATAGGGCGGTGCCTACCATGCCAGGCGTGGCGAGGTCGAGTGCCAGGCTGGTAGTAACAAATTGGCAAAAGCCGCCCGTTTGGGCCGGTGTGGTGCCCAGCAAGCCTTTGGTGGTCACCGGGTCGGCGGTGTTGTCGGTGCCCAGGTAAGCACAGTAGCCGCGCACGCCCGAACCGGTGTCGGTGCCAGCATTCCAGCTAAAGTACGGCGAACTTCCATTAGTCCAGGCGTTGCTGGCGAGCGATGAACCGCCCGCTGCCTTAAGGGCCGCCACACTCACTCCGGCCGCCGAGGGCGCGGTTATGTCGGAGGTCGACTGCAGGGTAACGCTGTTGAGTGTAACCTGCTGGTCGCCGTTACCGGTTAAAATCGCTTGCCAGGTAATGCCATGAAAACTCACCGGGAAGCTGGCCACGTTGGTGTTGACGGTCGCTACTGGGTTGGCTTGAGCGGTCGAAGCCGACAGCACCCAGGTAGAACCGTTCCAGTACTTCCAGGACGAACCTTCGTCGTCGGACAGGCGGTAGGTGAGGGTGCCCCCGTTGGCCGTTTCGCTACTGGCAAAAGTATCCCAATGCCACACACCGCTTTTGCGGATAGCGCTGGTGAGCGTCACGGCTTGAGGGGTGGAAGGATATGGTTTGATTGTAAAACTGCTGCGGGCGATGTTACTAATGCGCACTTCGTCCAGTGAGCCATCGAAGTAACCTTGCCCCCAGCCCGCGAGGCCGTTGCCGTACGTTGAGCCGACCAGCAAAGCCTGGCTGGTGTCGGGCATGGACAGCGACACGGCGGTGGAAGCGTCGAGGGTGCCATCTATATATAGTTTCATAGTGGTACCATCGTAAGTGGCGGCTATGTGGTGCCAGCTGGTATTTTGGCCCACGGTGGTTGACTGCAAAAAGCCGTCATTGCCATAAGACCAAATTGCGGCATCGACGTTGGCGCTGTCGCCGAGCCCGGCGTAAAGTTTGCCTTTGTACACGCTAAAGGCGCGTACGGTTTCGACATTGTTAACTGCCCAGCTGCCGTTGACCCCGGAGCCACCGACGCGGGACCAGCTTGCGCCGTTTAGCTCCCATACTTCGCCGTCGCCCGCTGAGTTGCCCAGACCGGCGTACAAACGCCCGTTATATACTGCCAAAGACTTAACTTGCTCATACTGGCCGTCTATCCAGCTGCTGCTAATGCTGTCGCCACCGATCTGCGTCCAGGCGGTGCCGTTCCATTCCCACATCTCGGCATCAGCGGTAGAGTTACCGAGCCCCGCGTAGAGTTTGCCGTTGTATGAGGTCATGGATTCTACCTGTTCGTAGTTAGTGTTCCAGCTGCTGTTGACGCCGTCGCCGCCTATTTTAGTCCAGGCGGTGGTACCATTCCATTTCCATACCTCAGCATCGGTTGTGCTGTTACCGAGCCCCGCGTATATTTGGCCGCCAAATACCGTCAGCGAGCTTACGCGTTCGTAGTTAGTGGTCCAGCCGCTGTTAATGCTATCGCCGCCGATCTTGGTCCAGGTAGTGCCGTTGTACTTCCATACCTCAGCATCGTTAGCCGAGTTGCCTAAGCCCGCATACAGGTTGGTGCCGAGCGTGGCCATAGCGTACACTTCCTCGTATCCCGCGCCCCAGCTGGTGTTTAGACTGTCGCCACCAATTTGCGTCCAGGTAGTCCCGTTGTACTTCCACACCTCAGCATCATTGGCGGTGGTGCCGAGCCCCACATACAAGTTGCCGCCCATGGAGGTCATACTCATAACATCTTCGTAGGTCGTGGCCGCCCAGCTGCTGCTGACGCCTTGGCCGCCAACAATTTGCCAAGACGTGCCATCAAAGCGCCACACCAAGGCGTTGCCAGCCACCGTGTTACCTGTGCCAGCATACAGATAATCCCCATACACAGTCATGCTCTCTACATCTTGCAGGTTAAAGTAGCCCCAGCTTTTGTTAATGCCGCCGCCGGCAATACGCGTCCAGACAGTGCCGTTAAAAGTCCATACTTCGGCGTTATTGGCAGTGGCGACTAAGCCGGCATATAAAGTGCTACCGGTATAAAGGAGTGAGTTGACTTGCGTGTGGGTGTTGGTAAAACCGCTGTTTACGGCGTCGCCACCGATTTTGGTCCAGGTGGTACCATTCCATTTCCATACTTCGTTATCGCCAGCGCTGGTACCGAGCCCGGCATACAGGTTGGTGCCGTCGTCGGTAAAGCTGTATACGCCTTCGTACGAGACGTTGTCCCATGAGGCGTTGAGGTTGTCGCCACCGATCTGCGTCCAGGAGGTACCATTGTAACTCCATACTTCGCCGTCGCCGGCGGTGAGGCCCAACCCGGCGTACAGGGTAGTGCCAAAGTAGCGGAGGCTCAAGACGCTTTCGTAGGTGGCTGCCGCCCAACTGGAGCTTACGGCGTCGCCCCCGATTTGCGTCCAGGTGTTACCGCTTAACTTCCACACGTCAGCATCGCCGGCCGTATTGCCTAGCCCCACGTATAGGTTGGTGCCGTCGTTGGTCATACTATATACGGCTTCGTACAGAGTGGGAAAGGCGTTAAACGGAAGGCCGACGCCATTGCCGCCTATCCAAGTCCAAGCAGTACCGTTCCATTTGTAGATGCGGGAGTCGGTGGTGGCGGTGGTACCGAGCCCAACATACAAGTTGCCGCCCATGACACTCATGCTGTTTACTTCTTCTACGGTGTTAACCGGCCAGCTGCTATTAATGCCGTCGCCCCCGATTTTGGTCCAGCTAGCGCAGCCGCTGGAAGTGTCACAGCTCCACACTTCGCCGTCACCGGCGCTGCTGCCCAACCCGGCGTACAGGGTAGTGCCGTTCGCGGCCATAGATACGACGTTTTCAAAGGTTTGGTCGGCCCAACTGGAGCTTTTGCCGTCGCCGCCTACCTGCGTCCAGGTGGTGCCGTCCCATTTCCAAACTTCGGCGTCGCCCACGGCGTTGCCCAGACCGGCGTACACGTTGCCGCCGATGGCGACTTGAGCGTTGACCGCAAACTTACCATTTAAGTCCCAGCTGTTTTTGGTGTCGTTGCCGGCTTGTTGGGTCCAGGTGGTAGAGGCCGAGTTGGCGAGCTCGTAGGTGACCTTGCCGGTTTCGTTGTCGTAGTACAGTTTGTAGCTGCCTTTGTCGATGACTCCCTGTTGATGATCGTGGGTGGCGGCACCAAAGGTGTTGCCAAATTTTGTCCAGGCTTCTAGGGTGTTATCTTGCGAAAGCGACAGTGAGGACGAGTCGGGTGCGTTAATGTTGGTAAGCGCGTTGCTGAGCGACAGGGCATTATTAAGGTTGCCGCTTACCCAGGACGAGGTGTTGCCAACAGTACCGGTGTTGTTGGAGCCGGAGCTGTCCGACACATTGGTGCCGCTGGTTTCGTCCAGGTGGTAGAGCGCCTTGGTGTTACTGTCTGTGACATAGTTTTGAGCTTTAAGCCGGGCGCTGGTGCCGCTGGTTTCAACGCCGCCATCGAGCGTAAAGGGTGCGGCACTGGCAAAATTCCAGCTGTCGCTTAAATCGGGCGAAGCCAGCGTGCTGCGGTAAACGCCAAAGGTAACCACCGCCATAGCCACGGCATATACCGCCAAAAAAGAAGCCTGAATACGAGCGTGGTGACGGTAGTGGTGCCAATTTTGATACCAAGCAAAGCGCGCCGACAAATAACGATGCGGCCGCTTTGCCACATGGTGATGCACAGTGTGCGACCAGCGTATGCCTTGCCGGATACTCACCCGAGCGGTGTGCAGGGCGGGCACATAGACGTCTCGGTACAAAATGTGGCCAAAACGCAGCGATTGCCGCTGCATGCTGCGCGTGGCAGCCGACCATATACCCAAAATTATTCGCCTGGTTCTCCGGACCCACACCTTAGCCATCTGTCTCGCAGTCCCTCTATAAGCTTTACCAGTACTATAGCACGGACGCTTTGCTACCGCGGCAGTTTTCCACAGTAAAAATTAGGATGAGGCCCGGTACGCCTGCAAAAAGTTCTGAGCCTTGGATTGTTCGTCGGTTGTATGGGCAATAGATGCCTCAATGCCATCGAGTAGCTCGCTAAGCACGTTTGCGTCTTCCAGCAGGCCGCTCTGGACGGCAAACGAGCGGGCCTGGGCGGTATGGCCGGCCATGACGCTACATATTTCGGGTAGGGTTTGGTTCCAGAACTGGCGCTGCAAACGCGGTAACAACCGGTTGATATTTTGTGGCGTTGCCGGTAGCGCCAAGGCGCGCAGCAAAGCAGTAACTACATAGCTGCTTTGCCCGGCAGCAAGGTCGGCCTTCCAGTCGTGCAGATCGTCGCTGAGCTGGCGCGCTGCCAGGTAATGTTTAAGGGCGCTTTCGATGCACCTCGCCGGCGCTTGCCCGGCGCCAATGCCGGCTGCTGCCAACACACCGAGCGGCGTGAGGGCGTGGCCTAACGACCGTTCGGCAAGCCCGAGCGTGCTGCGGTAGCGGGGCAGTTTGGCGGCAGTAATTTTGCGGGCCTGGACATGCAAACGGCAATGGGCGAGTTCCCAGGCATTGGCGCCGTCGATGCAATCAAAAACCTGCTGCACTTTGGCCTGAAATTCGTCGTGGGCCGGCAGGGCCTGACGAAAGGCCTGCAGCGAATAACGCAGCGCGGTATTGGCAACCGACAGCAGTCGGGGGTCACCCTCGTCATCCAAAAAATCATCGTAAATGGTATAGGCCATCCATCCGTATAAGTTGGCCAGGCCCAGCTGCAGCAAAATTGCATCGTCAATGTGGGGAGCGCGTTTGAGCGAGCGGGCAAACAGCCACGGAAGCGCCACAATACCCTGGTTGTCGCTTGCCGCGTCCATGCTTTTTAACATTTTTAAGGCGGCGCGGCGCAAATTTGGAGCGAGCGCCTGCAGCTGGGACGTGGCCTTGGCAAGCACTTGGTTATAAAAGGTTTGAGCGGCACGGGGCGGGCGGCGAGTTGCAGTTTTTTGTGGGGTGGAGGCTGCTGGCGGTGTTGTTCCTGCAGTGCGGGCCAGGGCTTCGAGCACCAAAGCGGTGGTAAGACTGGCGCCGCCGCAGTAGTGTGCTTGCCCGGTGTGGGCAGGGTCGGTCCAAAAAGCTTCGGCTGGCCAGGAGCCGTCCGGCTGCTGAGCTTTTAGCAAATAATTGCCCGCAGCAGTGTGGAGGTGCCCCAATTGGGCCAGGGCGCTGACGGCCAGCGCCGTGTGCAGCGGCGTACCCCAATGCTCTCCGCGCCGTAGCTTCAAAATGTAGTCAATGAGCGGTTGTTTGGGCCCGTCCCAAGCCCGGGCCATGTAGTACAGAAGCGGATAAGGTGAGGGATAGTAAGGCGAAGCCAGCTGCCTGCGCCTCGCGGCTTGCTGCAGCAGCGCCGTAATATTGGGCAGAGGTTCGGCCACACGCTGCAAAAAGCCGGCGATGTTGCTGTTTACTGCTAGGTCAACATCCTGCCAAATAGGCGGCGCGTCTTTGGATACCAGCCAGGTGCGGTAGGGCCCGCCCACCTGGGTTTCGGCGGCCACCAGCAGCTGCACCACTTGGGCCAGGCAGGCCATGTCGATAAGCGCCGGGTCGTGCAGGTGCAGTCCAATAAGTGCGCAAAATGTGTCGTCGAGGTCACTCGGGTAAGGCATGGTGCTACGCTCTAGCGCATCCTTAGCCCAATAGTTAAAAGACCAATCGGTATTTTTTTGGCCCAGCAACCATGCGGCCAGCGACTGCCGCAGGTCGTGGGCGGCCTGGCCTGTAAGCGGTGCGAGCGCCCCCAGGATAAGCGCCGGCGTAAAGGTGGTGCGGTAGCTTTGTACTGGGCGCCACGGGCGTTTTGTTGGGCTCAGCTCGCAGTCAAAACTGCCGTCTGCCTGCTGCACGCTGGCCAGGTAATTTAGGCCGCGGGTAAGCGCAGCCTCCACCATCCTCTGCATCCCTAAGATCCGGCTCGTTTAAAAGTCATAACAAACGCTGTATGCTTTTCGGCGGTATCAATGCGTAGGGTACCGCCCATGTGCTCTTCGGCAATTTGGCGGGCAATAAACAGTCCCATGCCCATACCGGTCTTTTTTGTGCTGTAAAAAGGTTCAAACAGTTTAGCACGGTCTTGAGCGGTCATGCCTCGCCCCCAGTCGTTAACCGTAATGGTGAGCGTTTTGCCGCGCACTGCAGCTGTTACCACCACCTTACGCGGTGCTTCTGAGCCGTCGCTGCCGGGGTCGTTGTAGGCCTCAATGGCGTTAGAAAGCAAATTGGCAATCAGCTGGCGGAAGCGGATCGGCTCACCCCGGCAGCGCATGTCCTTTTTGTTTACGGGCGCTTCCCACATCAGGGTCACGTGGGCCTGGATAGCCTTGTGCTGCAAAATACTCACCACATTACTTATTTCGTTCACGACGTTAAAGAGGTGCGGCTGGGTTTTGCCGTGCAGCTGGTCGCGCACGCGGTGCACCATATCTTCGATGTAGCGAATGCTGCGCTTGGCGCGCTGCAGCACGGCCGATTGACGTTCGTTTTTAAGCCCTTCGATGTCGAGCGTCAGCGTCGTTAAGTGGTTGGCAAGTTCGTGCATGAGCGCGGTACTGAGTTGCCCCAGCTCGGCAAAACGGTACATTTGCTGGACCTTTTCCAGCTGCTCGGCTTGCAGTTGGCGGGTGCGTTCGGCCACGGTATCTTCCAGCGCCTCTTTTTGTTTGGTAAGGGCTATCTCGGCCCGTTTGGCCCGGCGCAGCGAGCGCTCCATTTGGTGGTTAAACAGCCAGGAAACCACGCCCAAAATGCCAAACATAATACAAAAACTCAGGACGTCGCCCAGCGAGGGGGGCATGGTGGCCCAGCTCCAATCCGGATGCAAAACACCGTGCTCGGCGGCCATTTGCAGGCCAATGAGCAGCACGGCCACCCCGCCCGCCGCATACAGCGAATAGTTAGATCCCAGCAAAATGCCGGCCAGTACAATGACCAGCCCAAACAGCAATACGCCGGTCGTAATCGTTGTGCCCCACTGGAAAACGACGGACCCGGCCGCCAAAAAGTACAAACTCACCAGCAAAAAGGCCGCCACCCGGTAGCGCCCGGTGCGCGCCAACCAGTACAACGACCCCAAAAATACCAAGCCCCCAAGCGTGGACCACACCCGGGCGACCACAAAGTCGTGCCGGAGCACATAATAGCTCTGCAGCAACAAGCCCAAATACAGCACAAAAATAACCAGCGTACTAAATAGGAGTATGTTTAACACAAGCTCGCGGTTGCGGGTATCTTCGTCGAGCTGGCGGGGAGCAATAAATAACTTATAGAAATGCTGGAACATACTGTTTTTGTGGGCAGAATACTAAGATAAGAAGCGCACTTTACGACCGATCCTACCACTATTATACCGATAGCGCGTAAAAAACAAGAGTCAGCCTTAAACCTATTATAATGGCAAACAAGGCTGACACTTTTCTTTAAGGCCTTAGGGTGCCGGCGCTTCGGCTACCCTAGCTCTTAGGCCTCGGCTTGGTTGTACCACGGCTGTGCTGCTTCGGCTTTGCTGTGCAAAGCGCTTTCAACAGAAGCGGTGCTACGCATGTTGGCATCGGTTAAGATGCTGGTAATGACGTTTCCCATTTTTTGGTACCCTCCTTTCACCTTGTTTAGCTATACATCTTCTATAAGATAACCAATGCCGTATGCCGTTTTGATAAGCGGGACCCCAAACGGCCGGTCGATTTTGTCGCGCAAATGCTTAATATGGACATCAACGGTGTTGTTCCAGGTATCTTTGCTGCCGTCCCAGGCATGGTCGAGGATCATGGCGCGGGTTACCGGCCTGCCGCGGTTACGCACCAAGTACTCTAAGATGTCGAACTCCTTGCGGCGCAGCGCAATGGATGTGCCGCTTCTTTCGACGCGGCGGCGGGTAGAGTCAACAGTTAAGTCCTGCACCATCATGACGCTGGTAGTAGAGATAGTTGGCGGGCGGCGCAGCAATGCTCCCAGACGGGCTTTGAGTTCGGCCACGCTAAAGGGCTTGGTAAGAAAATCATCGGCCCCGGCATTGAGCAACGTAACACGGGTGGTGAGGTCGGTCGCACCGGTGAGGATAATGATAGGCGTATTAATATGCGCGGCGCGGATAGCCTGGCAAATGTCGTAGCCGTTTTTGTCGGGCAGAGAAAGGTCAAGGATAATGGCGTCCTGGCCACCGACGAGCGCTTGCTGCAGACCTTCCTCTCCGGTATGCACGGCGTCAATAACAAAGCTTTTTCCTAAGTGTTTCTTGAGGCTTTCGGCGAGAGTCTTGTTGTCTTCTATCAGTAAAATCTTCATATTCTTAAATTCCTGTCTATATCCTACCAAGCTAATGATTAAATAGTCATTAAATAGTAATAGTCCAAAGAGTGGTAGCGGCGACCGCAAACGTCGGAAAAGAAAATTAAGTCACAATTAGTATTAAGTTAATATTTGAATCCAATAATATCTTGTATAGCTATGTACGTATAGCGACTAAACATGAGGGAGTTTTTGCTCGCAAACTAAACAATATGCCATCCAACACAAACGAGTGCTAACATGAGCGCTCAGACATTAGGGTGGGCATAGCCTGAGCGCTCATGTCGGTATTTGTTTTGAGTGTCTTCAACACAAAAATACTGACACTTACCACTATACAATGAAGCGGCCGATGGAGCTAGTGCTTAAAGCGAAGCCAGGGGTTATTTACTGCCTGGTTTTTTGTTGGGCAAGTTTATGGTGTACCGCTACTAGGCTAACAGTCATAACGCCGACATAAAACAGGCCGGTGGTGCAGGCTTGGGTAATGTGCACGGGGTTGCTGGCAACCAAAACCGTGCCGCTGGCCAGGGTAGCGCCCACCAGTGCATACGAAGCATGCAGTTTAGTTTTAGACGGCGCAAAAAAGGCGTAGGTAGTAAGACCCACACTGGAAAGTGCAATAAGAACATGGATAAGTATAAGCATGTAAAAAGTATAGCCTATTTTTTACGGCAGCACTACATCGAGCGAAATCATGATACTAAAGCCCAGCAGCACAATCAGCGAAAATCCAAACAGGCGGCGCGCCCATCGGATATCGTCCACGCCTTTTGCAAAACCCTGCAAGGCGCGTCTGAGCCACAATAAGCACAGCGACAGCATCACCACCAGGTAGGTATAGCCGGTAAAACCAAACACACTTAGAGAGGCGACGGCCAGCGTAAAAGCCAAAATATAGTAAAGCATTTGCATTTTGGTGGTCCGCGCACCCTTTTTAACCGGCAGAACAGGAATGCCGGCAGCGCCGTAATCTTTGGCCCGATACATGGCTATGGCGTAAAAGTGCGGCATTTGCCAGGCGACCAAAATCAAAAACAAAATAAGAGCACCCCCGTCAAAATGGTTGCTTGCCGCACAGTAACCGGCCACCGGCGGTACCGCCCCAGAAATACTGCCCACCAGTGTCCCATGCACCGAGCGGCGCTTGCCCACGCTATACACAACCACATAAAAGAAAATACCTACGGCGCCAATACCCACCGTAAGCCAGTTGGTATATGCCGCCAGCAGCAAAAAGCCAGCCACACCCAGCACAGTGGCGTAAATAAGGGCGCTCCGGCCCGACACTATACCGCTCACCAGAGCGCGTTTTTTGGTGCGAGCCATTTTTTTGTCGATGCCGCGGTCGATGTAATTATTAAAAACACAACCGGCGGCCATAACCAGCGATGCGCCGCAAAGCGCGGCAGCAAACGTTGCAACGTGTACCCGGCCCCGGGACGCCAGCAAAAAACCGCCAACAACAGTAAGGACATTGCCGTAAATAATGCCGGGCTTGGTTAAATTATAGTAGGTCTTAATTTTTTCTTTGAGCATTTGGGGCGCTACAAACCCTCATCTTTTTCAATAAATTGGTCGGTTTGGGTGGGGGTCATGCCGTTATAGTTAAGATTGTTCATAATCCACAGTGAGCCAAAGACCACAATAACTACAACCAGCAACATAAATAACAGCGCCGTTATATTCCACCGGGGCTTAGACTCTTTGCCTACATGCAGGAAGAATACTAATTGCACAAAAAATTGCACCACCGCCAGCACCGCAATACACGCCAGCACCGCTCGCGTGCTAAACAGGTGGTTGACTACCAATGCGTAAGCCAATAGGGTGAGAACCACCGACGACATAAAGCCGGTTACATACATGCGCAAGCTGCCGTGGCTGGCTTCGGGCTGTGCTGGGGTGGGGAGATGGCTGCTCATACGCGTAAGGCCCCCATGAGGTAAACGATGGTAAAAATAAATATCCAAACAATATCCAAGAAGTGCCAAAATAGGCTCAGCAGTGCCAGCCGGCGTACCGTTGCCTTGGGCAGGCCGCGGCGCACTACCTGGGTAATGAGTACCCCCATCCACATGAGCCCTACGCTAATGTGCAACCCGTGCGTGCCCACCAGCGTAAAGAAGGCCGATAAAAAGCCGCTGCGCTGCCAGCTGTTGCCTTCGTGCACGAGGTGGGTAAATTCTTTGAGTTCTAGGCTTAAGAAAGCGAGGCCCAAAACGGCGGTGACAATAAACCAAAAAATAACTTGCGCCTCGCTACGTTTGCGGGCGGCGAGCATGGCCAGGCCGCAGGTAAAGCTGCTGGTAAGCAATATGAGCGTTTCGGCCAGTACAAACGGCAAGCTAAATAGCTCGTTGCCGGAGGGCCCGCCAAAGGTGTTGTTGTGCAGCACGGCGTAGGTCGCAAACAAGCTGGCAAACAGCACACAGTCGGTCATGATGTATACCCAGAAGCCAAACATCGTTTTGCTGTCTGGGTCGTGTTCGGCGGAAGCTTCGAGCGGAGAATTGGGGACAAGCTGGCTCATGCGTACCCCTTGTGCGGCCGGGCCGCTTCTATCTTTTCGATCTCAGCAACCGATACCGTGTACTCGGTATCGTCGCTTTGCAAGCGCACGATAAGCGTAACAATCACCCCTACCAACCCCACTACCGCGCCCCACCAAATATGCCAGATAAACGAAAACCCAAACAGGCAGGCGAACCCGCCTACAAACACGCCCGCACCGGTATTTTTAGGCATGCGGATGGGCTGGTAGTGCGGTTTGGCGGCCGGAGTTTTGTCGTGCTTCATGGCCCAAAACGCGTCGCGTTCGGTTACTTCTGGCAAAATGGCAAAGTTGTAAAAGGGCGGCGGCGAGGAAGTGGCCCACTCCAGGGTACGCCCGTTCCAGGGGTCGCCCGTGGTGTCGAGGTTACTTTTGCGCTGCTTAATACTAACCAGTAGTTGCAGCACCTGAAAGCCAATGCCGAGGCCAATAACGGCCACACCCACGCCGGCCACTATAAACAGGCCCTGCCACCCCATCGAAGCGTCGTAGTGATCCAAACGGCGGGTGGCGCCCATCAGCCCCAAAATGTAAAGCGGCACAAAGGCCAGCAAAAAGCCCACAAACCAGCACCAAAAGGCATACCGGCCCAGCCGCTCGTTGAGCTTAAAGCCAAAAATTTTGGGGAACCAGTAGGTGAGTCCGGCAAAATACCCAAACACCACGCCGCCCACGATCATGGTGTGGAAGTGAGCGACCAAAAACAGGCTGTTGTGCACCTGGAAGTCAATGGCCGGCACCGACATGAGCACACCGGTCACGCCGCCCAGCGTAAAGGTCACCACAAAGCCCAAAAACCACAACATGGGCGTCGTAAGGTGGATGCGCCCGCGGTACATCGTAAACAACCAGTTAAATACTTTAACACCGGTGGGGACGGCGATGACCATGGTCATAATGCCAAAAAAGGCATTCACATTAGCCCCGGCGCCCATGGTAAAGAAGTGGTGCAGCCAGACCGTAAACGACAAGAAGGTAATAGCCGCTATTGCCCACACCATAGAGGTATAGCCAAACAGACGCTTTTGCGAAAAGGTGGGCACAATCTCCGAAAATATACCAAAAGCCGGCAATATAAGAATGTAGACCTCCGGGTGTCCCCACGCCCAAATAAGATTAACGTACATCATGGGGTTACCGCCAAAGTCCGAGGTAAAGAAGTGCATGCCCAGGGTGCGGTCCAGCGACAGCATGGCCAGCGTGGCGGTAAGAATGGGGAAGGCAAAAATTACCAGCATCATGGCGCCCACTACACTCCATAAAAAGACCGGCATTTTCATGAGCGTCATGCCCTTGCAGCGCATTTTAATGATCGTCACCAAAAAGTTAATGCCCGACAGCAAGCTGCCGATACCGGCGATTTGCAGGGCCCATATCCAATAGTCCACACCCACGCCCGGGCTGTAGGAGAGCTCGGACAGCGGCGGATACGCCAGCCAGCCGGTCGCCCCGATCTCGCCAATTAATAGCGAGCAGTTTATAAGCACCAGCCCGGCAATAAACAGCCAAAAACTAACGGAGTTCATAAACGGAAAAGCCACGTCGCGGCCACCGATTTGCTGCGGCACCACCAAGTTCAAAATGCCAAACATTAACCCCATGGCGACAAAAAAGATCATAATGGTGCCGTGCGCCGTAAGTATTTGCTGGAAATGGTCGGAGGCGAGAAAACCGTGCGAGCTGCCAGAGGACAGCGCCTGCTGGGCGCGCATCATGCCCGCGTCGGAAGCGCCGCGCAGCAGCATCAAAAGCGCTGCAATTATGTACATAACGCCAATTTTTTTAGGGTCAACCGAGGTGAGCCACTCCTTCCATAGCCACTTCCACCGCTTAAAGTAAAACAGCAGGCCAATAACCGCCAAGCTGCCCAGCAAAATGCTAATTTGGGCCCCGGCGACAATTGGACCGTGTAGTAATGCATGAAGATTTAGTTTGCCTAGCATAGATTCCCCGTGCCTGTTATGGCTGGCTGCCGGCTGCTAATATGTCGAGCCATGGCCCATATCCATTCCTTGCATATTCATAGTGTGTGCATCCGCCGGCACCGTGTCTATGTCGCTGGGCGACGTAAGGCCGGGCGGCGGCGTCATGAACTTCATTTCTACTGTATCATACAGGCCCGGGTCTTTTGACGAGTAATATATGGTGCGGTTGTCGAGGTTGGGGCGGGCCAAAGCGCGGTATTCGTCGGCGCTTAAGTGGTGATGCGCTCGCTTGACCGACTGCACCCAAGCGTCAAAATCGGCAGCCGAACTAGACTTGGCGGTAAAGTGCATGCCGGCAAATCCGGCGCCGCTAATATTGGCGGATACGCCTCTAAACGTGCCGGTCTGGTTGGCCATAAGATGCAGCTGGGTGGTCATGCCGGCCATGGCATAAATTTGGCCGCCCAGCTGCGGAATCCAAAAGGAGTTCATGGGTGCGTCGGCCGTTATTTGGAAATTAAGCGGCGTGTTTTGGGGGAACTGAAAGAAGTTGACGGTAGCAATATTTTGCTCGGGGTAGATAAACAGCCAGCGCCACTGCAAAGCGACCACTTGGATAGTGAGCGGGCGCGTGCTTGAGGCCAGTGTTTTGTAGGGGTCGAGGTCGTAGCTGCTTTTCCAGGCCACTACCGCCAGTACCAAAATAATGGCGCAAGGCAGACCCCACCAAATTGACTCTAAAATGCGGCTGTGATCCCAGTCGGGAGTGTAGGCTGACTTTTTGGGATTAGTAACGCGGTATTTCCAAACAATCACAAACAGCAGCACAAACACTGGCACGACCACCGCCAGGCTCAAAATACTCGTGCCAATAATAAGGTTGCGTTCTTTAAGCGCTACCACCCCCTTTGGGGCTAATACAGCTAGACTATGGCGCGAAAAGTACAGGGCGGCGAGCCCCACAACCAGCACCAGGCCCACCGCAAAGAGAGCGGCTTTGGCCTTTTTGCTCACAATGTAACCCCAGAAGGAAGTGTACCCATACTGCTTTTACTATAGCAGTTCTTATGCTTCTTGTAGTACCGAAAGGATATTGCCGGCCGGATCCTTAAACCAGGCGATATCCGGGCCGCGATGGGCAGTCAGGCCGCGGGCTATGCCGTGTTCGTTGGTCAGGTCTTTGTATTGCTCGAACTTAACACCCTTGGCTTTTAGATCTTCTACGGCTTTTTCGATGTCGGCAACCGGGAAGTTAAGCACCGTATAAGTAGCAGGAGCGTGGTCGTCTTTAGCGTACACAAACACGGTGTGGCCGCCGCCGAGCTTAAGCTGCAGGCCCATGGGGCCGGGCTCCACCTGCAAGCCTAAGGTCTGGCCATAAAACGTCGATGCTTCTTCTAGGTTGTTGACCGAAAAGCCGCTAAATGCTTTGGAATCGCGTAACATACTCGTCTCCTTATTTAGAATAGTGTTTGTACGGGAGGGCTGTTGCCAGTATAACAAACACCGCGTGCCGGCCTGTACAACGGGCTCCACGGAGTGTCTCCGACATCTCTTAAGATTTTAAATGGGCAGCCTCTTTTTAGACAATAGTCGGGGCGCTTAACGAGCCTCGGCTACTTCTATGGCGTGGTCGCCGCCAAACAGCCGCGGGCGTAAAAACGCCAGCCGGGCAAATACCACATGCATGTGCAAGGTAAGGCAAAAGAACAAAATGGAGCCCAGGCACAGTACGAGCCCTAGTCCGTTACCATCGTGCAAATACTGCATGCCCGTTTGGTTGATAATAATGGCGACTCGCACCAGCGAGCTCACAAAAAATGAACTATAAACCGCCCAGCCGGCAATACTCAGCAGCCGCACACCGAGCCGCGAGAGCAGGAGGCGGGCCGTTTGCTGGTGGTTGAGGCCTTGAGCGTGCTTTTCCTTCCACAGGAGGGCGGTGCCTTTGAAGGCGAGGCTGCCAATTTGTAGTGTAGTAAAAACGATCAGCCCCGCACACAGCGCTGCGCCACCCACAATAAGATAGTAGGCCGCCGAACTGCCTAAAAATGCCTGGTAGCCGTCCGACAAGCCGAGCGTGCTTTGCCATACATAGGTATACAGTCCGTACGCCCCAAATAAATAGTTGTAAAAGATAAAATTGTGGCCGATATACAACCATCCGCTGTATCCGAGCACAATACCCACGATGGCAACCACCGTGAGGCCGCTCATAATCGAGGGAGTAAGCAGTAGGCGGAGCAGCGGTCTTTTATCCATAGGATATCCTTATTTTACACAATCTTTGAAAGAACAAATAAACAGTTGACAGCCTCGTCCCAATTAAGCATCATAAACATGAGTACTATACGCTAAAAATAAAGGTTAAAATGGTGATTGATACCCAAACTAGGTCGCAAAAGCGCCACTTCTCTTCTTTAAAGATTTTTCTTGTCGCCGTTGCTGCCGTTTGTTTGCCGCTCGTCGCTTTAAGCAGTCGTGCGGCCGCAGCCGCCTGCCAACAGCCCAGCACCGATTACGGCAGTGTTACCACTTCTACTAATATACCGGCCGCCGCCACGTACCGCATATGGTCGCGTATTAATGTGCCCAGCAGTACCAGCAATACCTACCTTCTGCAGCTTGATGGCAACAAGTGTTATACCGTGGGCGGGGGAAATATCCAGGCCAATACCTGGGTGTGGGTAGCGTACCAGGGCGGCAATACGGGGTCGACCATCGACGTGGCCCTTACTCAGGGCACGCATGCCCTCAAGCTAATCGGTAACAAAGCCGATGTTAAGGTAGACCGCCTGGTGTTTGCTTCGGACCTCGCCTGCGTGCCCTCGGGCAGCGGCGATAACTGTAACGTCCCGGCCGACACCACGGCCCCGGTGGCCCGCATTACGGCACCATCAGCCGACGCCTCGGTCAATGGTACGGTAACAGTCAACGCCACTGCATCCGACGCCAGCGGCGTGAGTAAGGTAGAGTTTTATATAAACGGCGTGCTTACCGGCACCGACACAAGCGCACCCTACACCTTTAGCTGGAACACCGCCGCCGTACCCAATGGTACCCAGGCACTTACTGTCCGCGCCTATGACGCTGCCGGCAATGTGGGGACCGACAACATTAAGGTCACCATCCAAAACGGTGACCGGCAGGCACCCACTGTACCCACCGACCTTAAAGCCACGGCAACCGCTTACAATGCCGTAACACTGAGCTGGAAGGCCAGTACCGACGACACCCAAGTAAAGGGATATCATGTATTCCGCGACGGAGTACCGCTGGCAGACACAGGGGCAGTTGCCAGCTATACCGACAGAACCGTTTCCTCCGGGGTTAGTTATAGCTACAAACTGGCGGCCTACGATGCTGCCGGCAACGTTTCTGCTTTGTCTGGGGCTGTAAGCGTTAAGACGCCGACCGTTGCCGACACCCAGGCACCCACTGTACCCACCGACCTCAGCGCTGCGGCGGTTAGCACCACTCAAGTCAACTTAAGCTGGAAGGCCAGCACCGATAATATTGGTGTTGTTGCCTACGACGTATATCGCGCAACCGCCGGTACCACCGCGACCAAAATCGGCAGCAGCGCGACCACCGACTTTGCCGACACCGACCTTACCGCTAGCACCACTTACCGTTACTCGGTCATCGCCCGCGACGCAGTGGGTAACGTCAGCAAGACTTCTCACATGGTGGCGGTTACAACGCTCGCGTCGCCTCCGCCGGCTCAAGGCCGCACGGTTATTAGCGGTACCGTATCCCGGCAAGATAGCAGCAAAAAAATAGCCTATGCCGCGGTGCTATTTAACGAAGGTTCCCACCGCCACATCTACCAAACAAATCGGCATGGGGCTTACGCCATCCGCGACCTCGAGGCCGGCCGATACAACCTGATTTTCCGGGCCAACGGATTCTTCTCCAAAACGATTTCTGTCAAAGCCGACGGCCCCAAGACAACCCTTAATGTAAGCTTACAGAAGAGATAAGGACCACGACATGGACTATTCATCACACAATTCACCAGTTGTTGGTTTTAACGAATCTATGTCGCGCCTTGCCCGCCGCAAGCGCACTCTTATGGTACTTTTTCTGGCTGCGGCTATTTTGGTCGTCGTCGTGGGCGTTATTATTGGCCTGCGCATGCTAAAAGGCGGCGACGCAGCCACCGCAATAAGCGCCTCGGTAGCCAGTGCCAATATTGCGCCGGCAGGCGTAAGCCCGGCAACCGTGCACGTTAAACCCGGCCAGCCCATTACCTGGGTAAATCAAGACGTGCGGCCTCACCGCCTCACTGCCGACCAGTCCATGATCCCCGGCTTCGATACCGTTGATGTCCTCAACCAGGGCGACTCCTACACTTACATTTTTGAAACAAAAGGCACCTTCCACTACTACGACCCGGCCGACCCTAAGGCGTACGTCGGCACTGTCATTGTCGAATAGGACCGCATCTAATTTTTTGCGCTTTCCCAGGGTACGTTACGCGCTGAAGATTCCCAGGAAGATTCAGACGCCTACTGTGCAAGGTATGTAATAGGCGACCGGATTTTTAGCGGTTTTTTGTGCCTAACTACAGGTGCTATGGGATCTTTTGGAAAGGCAGAGATTTCTAGCCATGCCGGCTTGGCCTGCGGTCGCTCTGTGGCTGCACGGGAGAAGGCAACGACAAGCCGCGAGCTCGGGCGTGCTCGGTAACCACGATTCGCCACACAGTGGTGAGCATTAACTCGCGCCCGCCTTCTTTGGTCTTGGTCGAGGCATGAATAAAGGGGCAGCCAACAAGTCCCGCAGCCGGCAGGTCGGTGATGTCCAGGTATGGCTGTCCGGCAGTGTCGTGCTTGACCGTAAATCGCTGCTCCGGAATAGTGTAGCGCGTGCCGCCCTGTTCGTGGTCGGCCAGGACCTCCTCCAGGGTAGGTGTTCTATAGCTAATCTCGCCTGCGTTATTGAGAAGGTCCTTATATAAGGTATTTTCTTCAACTGGATCATGTAAGCGGGCCAGTTTATTGACAATGTTTCTGCTTCGCAGCAACGCTCCCATTGCGGCTGCGCCCTGCAGGCCGGTGAGCTTTGGAATGGCTTTTTCGACAGATAGTAAGACAATATATAGCTCAGGGAATGCAAGATGCAGAGAGTTACGCCTCAGTTTATGCCACAGGATATCTGCCGACTCGTGCATAGCCCGTTCGGTATCGTTCAAGCGCAGGACGGGGTCACGGGGGTTAAGGTACAGTGGCTTCACCTCTTCGAGTACCCTGAGATGGGGTAAGTGTAGCATATGGTTGGCAGCGCGGGTCGCCACGTCCCCCAGGCAAGTATTTACAAATCTTTTAGTGTGCGCCGTAAAATCCAGTTCGGGCGCTTCGCGGTGCAAGACAGCCATACTTTCTTCAAAGCGAGGATGGGCGAGCCCGCCGATATACAGCTCGGCAAAGGGGTCCCAAAAATATTCGTTAAGAAAGCGGGCAGCTTGTTCAGGCAAAATATTGCCAGCAGACTCCATAGAGGAGTGCGCTGGCGTATTTATAGAGCTGGCGCGCATAGGGCAAGGGTCATGATCGCCCACTATGCAGCAGCATGTATCATCTGTTAAACTGTCTCTCAACATGAAAGACATCTCCACACTTACAAAACGCCTCCAAAACCTGGGGGTTGGTAAAGATGAAGCCGATATCTTTTTGCGCCTTTTGGAGATGCCTCAAACGCGCATTGAGTTAAGCCGAGCAACCGGCATTGTGCGTTCTAATGTCTACCGCATCGTAGACGGGATGACTCAAAAAGGCCTCGTCTGCGAACAAACTACCAGCGCGGGGAAACTACTGGTGAGCGTTGAGCCCGAAGCTCTGGAGGTATTAGTTGTCGAGCAAGAAACTACGGCTCAGATGCACCGCGACACGCTCACCGAACTATTGCCGATGCTCAAGCAGTTACGGAATCAAAGTACGGCATTTGGCGTAAAAACGTACAGCGGCCTGGGCGGCTTTAAACAGATGTTTTGGAACGAGCTGCGCTCAAGTAGTGAAATCTTGCTCTTTAGCTGTGACCCGTTGCAACTGGCAACGGGTCAACGCTGGGCCGAAAAATATCGGACCGAAGTAATACGCCGGGGTTTACGGATCCGCGGCATCGAAAACCTAGAGAAAAAGGGACGGACACTAACCGACAATATTCAATACGAAGACCAACACTACCACGCTCGATATCTGCCAGAAGCAATGCTCACTTTAAAATTTGAGCTTAGTATCCACGACGATACCATCTCTATTTATAACCAGCTGGTTGATAAAATCCATGTAGGTACCGAAATACACAATCCCTTCCTGGCCGCCTTTATGCGCCAAATTTTTGAGCAATATTGGGCGCTGGCGGTAGAATAAAATACCCCTCTGTCTGTGCTCAGCTGGCTCTTTGGTAGCAAGGACTGTTGCTTTGCCAGTAGAGCTCACAGGCTTTGCTGTTCGAGGACGCGCAGAGCCCTACCAAGGGCATTTATGACGCCCAGTGGCATGCTAGGGTTTTCGCTAGTTGTGATGTGCAGGAGTTCGTCGCGGTAGCGCTGCATTGCGGCTGTCGCCATTGCCGTGCTAAAACCTAGATCCTCCAGGCGGCAGCCAGTTGCACCGAGGGCGCATACCAGGACGCTGTGCTGCGTGGGGGATAGATTTTCGCCATGACTGGCCAACAAAGAATCAACGGCCTGGCTGATGTCGTCCGCTCCCACCCGGATGGTCCGCAAAGGAGTCGTGTTGGCGGCAAGGGGTGCGACCGGGTCGAAGTCATGAGGCCCCCAGTCGGCGATACTTGTCGCTGACATAGCCGACGAATATTGCCTGAGGCGGGCGGTTGCACCGCACTGTGGTTCGTGGCCACGAACTTCTGGCGCATACACTAGGGAAAAGGGCGTGAGCAGCACGCCGCCCGCAAAATCAAAGTTCGGTTCCCGGCCATACACTAGGAAAGGATCACCAGGTATTGCTCGGGCCAAAGTGTCGGCCCTTTCGGCGGCTGCCGCAAGAGTTGCTGGACCAGTGTCGTACGGAAAGCGGGTCGTTGCCATATGCGCTCCGGTTCGAAAAGCCTTTATACGGTCTGGGCCGACAGCAGCTTGCCCTAAACTTACGAGAGTTTGGGTCATCCGTTCTACGACTCCCCGGTAGCGGTTTTCGTCGGCCATATCTCCATCCGCTAAGTTTCCGCCCCTACCGAAGGTCCCGGGCACTACTCCACGGTCTGCGTTTCCAGAATATTCCTGTGACTGTGCGTCATACCCTGCAATGGCTCTGCGTCTCAGGATAGTCTCAAGATCGAAATCTTGCCGCAGGGCGTCCAATTGTCGTCCTATATCTGTACGGGGGACTCCGGGAGGGGGCATTGGGTATGACATGTCGTGCACTACTCCTCGTTAATGATGCTTAGCATATCACGATTTTGTGCCCCAACAAATTGTGTCATTCTGCCTGCGCCGCACATAAAAACAGGCCTGGAAAAAATTAAGTACGAATGGCTCACTAGCCCCTACTACCAAATTGAGCCGGCCATGGCCTGCCAGGCCAATCTGCCCATTATTATCCTCCGCGAGGAAGACGTGCATGCCAAAGGCATCTTAATACTATATTGGACGGGCGTTCTAAGTGGAGTTGGCGGGATGACACCATGCGTCAGCGAATTGTGCGAGTGGAGCAGGGCCTATTTACTACCGCCACTTTGACGGCGGGCACGATTGTGTGCGGGTCACAGTTTGCCTCTGGGTTTTTTCGAAGAGCCCAGGAGCTCAATGCAGATAGAGCTGTAGCTCTTGCCGCAGAACGCACCGCCGAAGTGCAGGGTAACACCATGGCAGCAGCACAGGCTGCACATGAGGCATTAATTGATAGAGCCTCGGCCAATAGCTCAGAAATAGCCGGGATTCTTTCGATAGGAGCTGGTGGCCTCGTCTTGGCAGCAGGTGCAGTGGCTGGCTGATCGCCAATCGTTCTAGGGAGGTCACCCGGCCGGACCTCGGCTAGTTTAAGCGTTTCCCCGCGTATATCTTAATTATTCGGGAATGCGTAGCGGGTTATTGCAGTAGTCTCCGCATGTGTTGCCTTTTCCCCTGCTTACATTAAGTGTCTTCCGCCCGTAACTCCAATCAGCTCGCCGGTAATATAGCTCGATTCTGATGAAGCCAAAAATACATAGGCTGGAGCCACCTCTACCGGTTGTCCGGGGCGGCCGTAAGGGGTGTTGGCTCCAAATTCTTTAAGCTTTTCGGGCGGCTGGCCGTGGCTGGGCTGCAGCGGGGTCCATATAGGGCCCGGCGCGACGGCATTAACGCGCACGCCGTGCTTCATGGCTTGTTTGGCCAGGGACTGGGTAAAGGCTTTAATGGCGGCTTTTGTTGGTGCGTAGGCCAGTAAGGTGGGTGAGGGCTGGAACGCTTGGATTGAGGCGGTGTTGATAATGGTCGAGCCCGGCGGCATGCACGGCAAGGCGAACTTGCACAGCCAAAACAGGGCAGTTACATTGACGCGGAAGGTTTGCTCGAACTCCTCGGTGGTGATGTCGGCAATCTTTTCGTGCGCAATTTGTTTGCCCGCCACGTTCGCCAAAATATCCAAACCGCCCAGGCTCTTTGTAGTAGACTCCACCAGTTGCTTGCAAAACGTCTCGTCCGATAAATCACCAGGAAGAGCAACAGCCTTTTGGCCAGTCGCTTCCAAAATTTTAATTGTTTCCTTGGCATCTGCTTCCTCCTGAGGTAAATAGGTAATGGCCACATCGGCGCCCTCCCGGGCAAAGGCAATGGCGGTGGCGCGGCCAATGCCCGAATCGCCACCGGTTACCAGTGCTTTGCGCCCCTTTAGGCGGCCGGTACCTTTGTAGCTTTTTTCGCCGTGGTCCGGGCGAGGAGTCATTTTGGCGGCCAGACCTGGTTCCGGCTGCATGGCAGTGTCAAATTCTGGCTTGGGATACAATTGGCGCGGATCTTTTAGATCTGTATTGTTAACCGTCATAATATACCCCTTTCTTGGTTAGGTGAGTTTGGGTCGCCGTGCGGGTGGCTTTTTAGGCGGTTTCCCGGGCCAGGCCTCATTTTTACTGCTTATGGTGATATATAAAGCTCAAACCAAACCACATGATTATGCCCACCAGCCACACCGCCCCGGCGATGGCTCCTTCGGCCCACGGCCGCAGGTTTTTTATAAGCTGGCCGGCAACAAATACGTCACCGGCCAGCCCGGTAATAAGGCAAAACATCGCCCCGTTCATTAAGCGTTTTGTAAAACGTACCCACACGGTAGTAACCCGGCTGGTTTCCCAAATTTCGTGCAGCGCCACTGGCGTAATGAGTAAAATGGCGCATAGGGTGGTAAATAACAAGTTGCCCAAGTGATACAGCTGGACGCCAGGCGGCAACTGGCTAAATCGGGTGTTAAAAAAGGCGATAAACTGGAATCCCAGTAGGGCCTGAGTTCCTGGCAGAATGATACGGATTTCTTGGAGTATTTGATCGGTACGTTTTTGGGTTACCGAACTCTGAGCTGCGGCCATAGTGTCATGCTCCTTTTTAAGGATGGTCACGTGAGGAATTGTCGGTTTTGGGGCGCCACTCGCCCTTATCGTCTTTATGGTACTTTTCCTTTACCGCGCTCCAGGCTACTTTGTGGGCTACCTCTTCATGGCTGGCATTGCCCCGGCGCTCTTTGGGGTCTTTGTATTCCTCCCACGCATTGTTAAAGGCTTCTTTGTAAATGTCCTGAGCATGGGCCGGCAGAGAATTTTTGACACTTTCTGGTAATTCCTCAGTCGTGTTGTAAGGCATAATAACTCCTAGGCCTGATGCTTAGCCGAGCCATGCTGAATGGCGTTGAGTACGATCACTAAGATCAGTGCGCCCACAAACGACCAAAACATACCCATCCATGAAAATGCCAGGTAAGCCCGGTCGCTCCCGGTAAAGAGCGTGGACACAAAGCTACCGATAAATGACCCGATAATTCCAATGACGATGCTGGTTATAAGGCCTTCGTTGCGTCCGGCCACCTGGCTGGCTATCCAGCCAACAAGGCCGCCAACGATTAATACGACGAGTAGATTCATAGCACACCTCTTTCTCCTTTATTTCTCGGATCGCATGACCCCGGAAGGGAAGCGGAGCTCTTTTTAGGGAGCTCCGCTTTTTAGGGCTTCGATCTAGCGATTATCGTGACTGTGTTTGCCACCTTTGCGAGCTGCATCGGTCGAACCGGCAGCGCCCTTGCGACTCTTGGCAGAGGCTTTACCGCCTTTGCTTTGAATGTCGTGTTTTTCTTCTTCGCTCATGTTGTCTGAGCCAAGCCCACGTTGACTGGTGCCATTGCTACTGTTGTTTGCCATAGTGATTCCCCCTTCGTGTAAAAGTGATTGCTTTATATTGGTGACGTTTTATTCCTCTTCTTCCTCCCCGCGGCCATCATGACTCTGGCGGCCACCTTCTCGCTTGGCCTCCACAGGTTGAGCTTCGGCGCCTTGTTTACCCGCTTCGCTGGGGTCTGCGCCATTTTCGGCACCAAACTTGCCGGTACTGGCGTTGCCACCAGCTTCGGCTTGCTCTTCGGTGTCCCCGCGGTTACCGAATTGGCCTGGATTATCGGGATCTGCCATAACCTCCTCCTTTCATTTATGTTGGCTCTTTTATCCTAACTGGCGTGGCGAAACTGTGCAGTTAGGTTTATTGTCGCTTTAAGGTACAGATATTAACCTAAAAAAGGTAAAAATCTCCGCTCAACTTCTGTACAATATATTCATGGTGCCCCTTTCACCGTATTTAATTCCGATCACAGAAACAGCCCGCTGCAAGCAAGTGGCGCGCGGCCAGGTGATTTTTTACCAGGGTGACATGGCGCTCAATGTGTTTGTCGTCAAAAGCGGCATTGTTAAGATTTACGATATCGACGACCAAGGAAACGAAAAAGTACTCCATTTAGTACAAAGGTCGGCCGTTATCCCTTTTGCATTTTTTTCTGGGCCCTCCGCGCCAACCCGCTGGTTTTATAGCGCGCTTACCGACTGCGAACTTTACGAAATCCCCCGGCTCAAGCTGCTGAGCGAGCTGCAGGCTAATAGTGCTCTTGCCGTGTATCTTATGAACTGGTTTTCCTGCGAGATGCACAACGTGTTGACCCGTATTAGCAGCCTGGGTAAGGCGCAGGTAAAAGACAAACTGCTCGCCGTCTTAAGCTACTTACAGTCCAACCATAGCCAAGAAGGCCGCGGTGGCTGGTGGCAGGTAAGCTTCCCGGTAAACCACCAACTGCTTGCCGATTTAGTAGGCAATACCCGCGAGAGCATCACCCTTGCCATGAAAGAACTGCACGATGCTAAGGTAATACGTACCCCAAGGCTTGCGGTGCTGCAAATAAAAGCCGACAAAGTTCCGCACGAAGAATAAGCCTTTTTCCCCTGTGGCCAGAACGCAAATTGGCACTCTTGACGTAAGAGTGCCAATTTTCCTATAATGCTTATTAGAAGCTATGTATGCTTCTCTCACGATTTATATAACTATAATGAAAGGAGAAATATAATGAGCAGTCTAGTGAGATGGGACCCCTTTGCGCAGCTTACCGCCCTGCAAAAACAATTTTTTGGTGACGACTGGGTAACGCCGTTTAAGAGCGACAACGTACCCACGACCGATGTGTACACTAAGGACAACATGCTTAAGATTGAGGCTCACCTGCCCAATTTTGAGCAAAAAGACGTAAATATCCAGGTGGAAAATAACGCCCTGGTTATTAGCGCAGAACGGCACGAAAAGGAAGAAGACAAGGACAAAAAATACGTGGTGCGCGAAAGTTCCAGCAGCTTTTACAGGCGCATTGCGCTACCCGAGCGGGCCGACACGGATAAAATTGAAGCCCACCTGGAAGACGGCGTGCTGCGCTTGAGTGTGCCGCTGGCGCCCCTGCCCGAACCCAAAAAGATCGAAATCGCCGCTAAAGCCAGTGCAAAATAAAGCCAGTGCTAGGGCTAAAGGAGAGGCTTGGCTTGCAGGTCTCTCTTTTAATTTTGGCAGCTCAGAGTAATAACAGGTGCCGAGCCCGTGTGCTTAGGTTGTGCTCCTCAACTATACTTATAGTATGGCTATCGCAATTATCTTGATCGTTCCCTTACTACTGGCCGCGTTTTGGGTGTGGATGTTTAACGACATGCTTCAAAATGACCATTTGCCGGGCAGTGAGCCGCCAGCTTTGCGCTGGCCGCCCGTGGCTAAAAATCACTGGACGGTATTTTTTATTGTCTTCAATATTTTTACCGCCGGCTATTACTACTTTACCGAGTACCGTACGCGAATCCGTGGCTAATGGCACCTAAGTGTGGGGCAGATGCCTTGCGCTTTTATTACATCTGCCCGGTTACTGCTTGAGAAGCTGGTTGCTGACCTTGGAAATCTTGTCTTGGCCGCTGTCGTTGGGGTGGGGGTAGCCATAGTTGCGCGTTTGCTGGATGAGCAGCAACGGGTTGGCGTTAAAGTTGGTGCGCAGGTCAACAACGGTTACGTCGTTATAGCCGGAGTCAACGCTCAGATGCATGGCATCTAGAGTGTCGACGGTCGACTTGGCGCCGTGCCAGGTAAGCGCCGAGCTTGGGTCGTCGGGATTTACAAGCGGCGTGTCTACGTTGCATACATTGTCGGCTTTTAGAGTGTAGGGGTAGAGCATGTCTACGAACCGGACGGCGCCGTTGCTGGCATCCCGGGCGCGCTGCATGAGTTCCCGCAGGTTGGCGGTGATTGCGGCTTGCTGGCCCAGTGCCCGGTTGTACACGGCTTCGGTGTTGGGGCAATCCGACCACGTTTTAACTGCCCATGGAGCCAGCGGAAAGATGAGGTTTTGTGGGGTGTGAGCATTGTAAAAAGCGGTTAAGGCGCTGGCAAAGTCAGCGTCGTTGGCGCCGCCGCTGAGGGCGACAATGTTCCAACTATTACTGTGGCCTTGCAGTAATTGGATCATGTCGTAACTTTGGCTATCGACCATTTGCTGGGTGGTTGCGCCGCTGCGGGCCAGCAGGTGATTGGTGTCGTATGCCAACTGCCACTGCGTTGGTACGTTGGTGTTGAGTTTGGCGGCCAGCCTGGTAACCCACGAAAAAGCCGGGTCGTTGGCTACAAACGTGGAGGGGGCGCACAGGGCACTGCTCGGAGGGATGGCGCAGAGCGGTTCGTCGCTCGTTTGGTGGTGGCCACTCAGGTAGGAGTCACCGACCCCAATAAGCGTGGGCTGAAACGGCACGGTTAGTTGGGTGGTTGGGCCGCCGTAGTGCGGCGCATCTGACTTGGCGACGTAGGCGGTAATGGGCACAGCAGTGCCGGGTGGCAAACTCTGGTTTTTGTTAAAGACTTTCCAGCTAAAGTTGAAGGTAGCCGGAGCGCTCCCGTCTGCTGCGCAGAGCGTCGGACGTTTGGTCCAGGTGCCGACTGTTATAACGAGTGTGGCGCCGGTGGTTTGGCAGCTGACCCCGCTCGTGGTAACCGTAACGTCGATGTTCCAGAGGGCGGTGGTAGGCGTAACGGTCCAGCTAACGCTGTTGACGCGTCCGTGCTGCTTCCCGTCTGTAACAGGCGGCACTGCTACGCCAGAGACTTTATACACATATTGGTGGCCGGCACCGCCTCCGGTAGCTATAAGGTTGTAGGATGGATCCAGTGCCAGGCCGCCGTAGCCCCCCAGCACCTCGGCGTCCGATGTCACCGTGCCGTCGGGCGTGATCTTGCGCAGGGAAGTGCTCGACAAAATCAAATTACCGCTCGGATCCATAACCATATCAGCCGGCCCGCTAATACCGGCCAGCGCCGCAGGGCCGCCGTCGCCCGTGTTGCTGCAGGAGCCGTTGCCAATAAGCGTTCTAATTATGCCCGTGGCATCTACCACGCGCACCCGGCAGTTGCTGGCATCGGCAATATATAAATTACCACCAGCCGACAGCACACTGTTAGGGTAGTTAAGCTGGGCTGAGGTGGCAGGGCCTCCATCGCCGGCGTAGCCGTTGTTGATCGTACCGGCCACCACCGAGATCGCCCCGTTTGTTACCTTAAGGATTCTTTGCGAGTATTGGTCTGCTATGTACAGCGAACCGGTCGTATCGTCATAGTCGAGCCCCGCGGGCTGACTTAAAAAGGCCTGGGTTGCCGGCATTCCGTCGACAATATTAGACGTATAAAAGGCATTAGGATCGTAGTGCCCGGCCACAACTGTAACAGCCCCGGTAGTGTCGACACGTTCGACAATGCCGCAGAGCGTATTGGAAACATATATATTGTCGCTCGCATCGGTAGTTATGCCGCGCGGCTGCACCAGCATGTTGCCGCCAGCTGGGTCGCAACCCGGTGTGCCGGTGCCGAGTGCGGCCCGGATAATACCGTCGGCCCCAACCTTACGGATTTGGTGGTGGAAGGTGTCGGCAATAAATACCGTACCATCGCTGGTGACTGCCACATCCGACGGCCCCCAAAGCTGGGCATCGGTAGCCGGAATGTCGTTTATAAGTGGCCCGTCGGTGCCATTGCCGGCAAGTATCCCAATAGACGCCGCCGCGCGTACCGGCGCCGCCGACCCCAGCATGCCTGCTAACAGCCCTGCCAAAGCCAAAAAGTTTGCGAGGCGAGGTAATCTTGAGTATTTTTTCATGCCCATCCCCTTAATTTATAAGCATCAGTATACCAGGAAGTTGGGCTGAATGATCAACCTATTCAGGTAGCCCTGAGATGAACAAGAGTTGACGCATCTCGCATAAAGCGCCCTACAGGAAAAATAAGATTACGTAGCCAGCAGGTGCGCACGTGCACGATACGGGACGCTAGGGCCTAAGCAGGGCTTGCAGACCCGACCAGTCCCGGTCGGGCAGCAGATATGTTAGGTCGTTGACTCTTTCTGTGAGCCGGGGGATGTTTATGGGTGACCCACTCGCAAATGAGGCGCAGGCCGATGCCGCTTGGCCGATGGCCCAAAAGCGCAGCAGCGGACGGGAGAGGGCTTGGCCGGTTGCTTGCTCGTAGGCAGCAATGGCTGGTTCTATGGCGACCTCTCCCAGGGGCATGAGGTGGCGCAGTTCTCTTTCCGCGCTACTTGGCCTGGTAATGCCAAAGTCAAATACGCCGTTTGGGCGCCATTGGCCGTCTTGCCTGGTGAAGGTTATGTTGTCGGCGCGGAGATCGTTGTGGCCAACAATAGGTGCGGTAAGGGTATCGCGCTGGGCTTCGTATTCGTCGATCACCTCAATCAGTACATCGCTTAGTGTGTCGTCGGCTATCTCGCCGCTTCGCGCTCTGCCGCCGTGAAACACAATATTATTTATCCTGTCGGGGACCGCGCCGCGGTTAGTGGTATCGACAATTTCTTGCCATTTTGCCGGGGTAATGACTTGCGACAGCCAAGCCACAAATTCACCTATTTTTTGGCCGAGTTTTTGCTTTTCGGCGTCGGTAAAGCTGCGTACTGCTTCGTTAGGCAGGACGTGGCCGGGCACCTTCGACAAAAGGAGGTGTCCGGGGTCTTCGGGCGTGTAGCTAATCAGCCGAGGCACGAGGAGAGGTGGCGGCGGCCCGCCAGACAGCTGCTCGACAATCCGCGCCTCAAAGGCCGCACGGGTGTCGTCGCCATGGAATATTTTAAGGGCTCTGGAAGCGCCTGAAGTATCGCGGTCTGAGCCGTCAGGCTTGGCATCGGCAAAAAATACTGCGGCAGACTCACCGGAACCGTAATCGACCTGGGCGAGCCCTTGCGGCGGGATGTTTCGTATCATCGTCGCCAAGGCGTCTATTGCCCCCGAGGGTAACCTGCCCACCGATCCCTCAAAATCGAAGTCTTCTACCGATGCCATACGCCCGCGTCCTTCATTGTCCTAACTTTTATTACAGCGCACTCGAAAAATCTTCTGGATCCACGCCTTCCAATCACCAATTGCACCCTGATCTGCCACTCATCCCACTGCCAAACCGAATATGCGCAACTCATATAATACCAGAACATGGCGCCTAGGAGGGTTGTATGTGAAACAGGTATATGGCATAGTACGAGGATTATGGCATTAGAGAGTGGTCCCGACCCTGATGTTTTTATGCAAAGTCTACGTGCCGGCGTCGCCGGTTTTTTCCCGCTCACGCCCGTGCAAGTGGACTATGGCACGGTAGTAGGCGCAAGCAAGGTCAACACCCTCGACCATCTGGGTGTGGCCGGAAGCTATGAAGAGGTGTTGGCTTCAGCCAGCGTCGACCCCGACGGGCGCGTTGCGGTAGAGTATCACACCAAGCAATCCGTACTCGTTGAAGGGGGCGTCCAAGGTCAGCGCGGGGGTCCGGATGTCGATTGCCACAGTTACCTGCTCGACGAAGAGACAGTTATAGACCGCAGGGGCGGGCGTGAACGACAACGTCTGCGTTTGCCCGTGGTGGTCGACCCGCACCAGGCCAAAGATACTGACGAGCGATGGGCCGCAATATATGTGCACAGGCACATCAAAAAAATTGTAGATTTTCTAGAAAGCCCGCTCGATCCTGAAGAAAGAATTCGTGCCAGCGACCTCTTTGGCCCGGATAATGCCGGCGCTTTGCAGATTGCCTCGAGTATTCTGAACGCGATCCGATTTGTCCGCTCGCCATTTGAGGGGTATGATTCGGCTGTTGCACCTATGGCGTCTTTTAATGGTTACCCCATGCACCACAGCTTTATGGACAGAGTTGCCTGGGTAGCGCTTGCGCGCGAAATTGAACTTCCCTCCTAATACCTCTTTAATTGCGTGTATGTAAGGCGCGGTTTAAAAGAAAAGTAAACGCTGGACGCTACTCTTCTTGCGCAGCTGCCCGTCGCTTGGCCTCTGCAATAGCATCCAGTTGGGCAAATCGTTCTCCCATAATTTCTTTCCATACAATGTTTCCCAGTGCCGCCCTGCCGAGCGCAAACTCCCGCCGTTGTTTACGATACGCTGCTGCGTCTTCCGATAGTTCTTTTGTAAATTTTATACCGGTAGGTAGGTGTACGGCTGCCGCAAGTCCGGCGTCGACAAGGCCGAGGCCCAAGATTGTTCGGGCTGCTTTTACTGCTGTGCGAAAGGTGTTCTTTTTTGCATCTTCGACCATTTGCCTGAGGGCCTCATCGGCGGTCTCGGCACCGGTCGGCAAACGCGTGCTGCCGGGGCCGGCTACGGTAGCGGCGGTGCGTCGTAACTCTATACCTTCCTCTAGGCTTAGACGATCGTACCGATTAGGGTTTTGCTCCAGATTGTATGCGCTGCTGCCATGGCGTAGGTGGTGGCCGAGCCCGTTAATAATATTGCGCCACTTTTGGAAAATACCACTGGTGTCGGTGCCGAGTGGATACATACGCCGTATTGGACTGAGGTGTTGGTCGGCATACTCCTGGCCGTAGTTCGCCGTTGCTGGAGTAAACAGATACTGCGAGTCCACATCAGTCATAATGTGCTCTATAAAGCTGCCAACGGGGAAGGTGTGCCCACGCTTCTCCCAGCTGCTGGGAGGCATCTTGTCGGTGGGTATATGAAGGCCTTTGTCTTGGTTGCGTAGCCATCTCCACACCGTGGCGTCAACTGCTCGCCCCATGGCACGGATATCATGTTCGCTAACGTTGCGAATTTTTATGGTTGGTGGGATGTCGCCTTCACCTTCGTCAGCCACCACCACCGGAAGATGTACGTCAGCTGCTAGCTGGGCATCTTTAGGAATGTTTTTGTGGAGGAGCTTGGTGAAGATAGTGTTTAAAAGTTGTGTACTGCCAGGTTCCACGATAAAGGTCGTTTCCTCTATAAAAATGTCACCATCGTCCCGGCCGTCTACTTTGCGATGATTTTTTAGGTGGACGTTTTCTCCATGTATACTGCCGATGTTATTGAAGGCGCGCGCGAGGGCGAGCGGAAATGTTCCGTCTTCAAACGATTCGGCAAATTCGGGTACGTCGCGGAAGCGTTGCTCTACCCTATCGGCAATCGTGTCCAAGGTTCGCTCGAGTTTGCGCTCTCTGCGGTACTCTCTAAATGGCCCTGGATTTGGCGGCTCGGTTGTCGTGTAGCGGTAGTAGTTTTCGGCAACATACTCCGTCACTGCGGGCCATGGCGTCATATCTGGCAGGCCCAGCCCCGCATGATAGGCATCATGGAGCAACTCCCTGGGGTGAGGAGGGTTCATTTGAGGAAGGTCAAGATTCCCACTCATGATATTTATATTATAAAACTATATAGGTACTGAGTCAAGCATAGCGCAATAGTTTTTTTGGCATGACTTTTGAGCACAGAGATTTTACCGTCCAAAGAACAGCATGGCTGCTATAAACTGCTTATCATTGCCGGGCTAGCCATGCTACACTGAGAACATCAGTGGGCAATAGTGGGGCGGGCCAGGAGAGCCACATTCTAGCAAATAATGAGGCCTATCCATAACAGTTTAAAACGCGTAGTTCTCCTGGTGGTGGGGTTAGTATGTGCCACGTTTATTTTGACGCCAATTGTCCGGGCCGACGGGGGATATACCTGGGTCAATCAAACCGCGAGCAACCCCGCGATGTCTGGAGCTCTGTGGACTCGTGTAACGTCTGACGCTACTGGCCAGTATTTAGCGGCGGCAGCTGCGGGCGGCGACATTTGGACCTCCAGCGACTACGGGGTTACATGGATAGACATATCGCTTACCGACACCGCCACTGCCGGGCAGGTTTGGCAGAGTATTGTGTCCAACTCTACGGGCCAATACTTGGCTGCGTTAACCGGCGGCGGCGACATTTGGACCTCCGCCGACTACGGCGCGCATTGGACGGATATTTCGCTTACCGACACGGCTACCGCTGGCCAGCAGTGGTATTGGATTACCTCAAACGATTCCGGCCAATACCTAGCCGCCGTGAGTATAGGGCATGACATTTGGACCTCCGCCGACTACGGCGCCACCTGGACCAACCAGTCCCTCGCGAGCCCTGCCACGGCTGGCAACTCTTGGTCCCAAATTGCATCCGACTCCACCGGGCGATACCTGGCGGCAGCTGCCAGAAATGGTGACTTATGGACCTCCAGCGACTACGGCGTTACCTGGGTGGACGTCGGTCTTACCAACCCCTCAACTGTAGGGTTGGGGTGGGCGGCAATTGCTTCTAACGCCTCTGGCAAAAACTTGGCGGCTAGCGTGTTTGGCGGCGACATTTGGACCTCCGCCGACTACGGCGCCACCTGGACCGATATTGGCCTTACCGACACAGCTACCGCCGGGCTGGGATGGGGTAACATTGCTTCCAACGCCTCCGGCCAAAATCTGGTGGCTGCTGCCTGGACGGGTGACATTTGGACTTCCAGTGACTACGGCGCCACGTGGGAAACCTCCACTGCCGGCACGGCATTTGCCAACCAGCTGTGGTACGGCCTTGCATCCGACGCCTCCGGCCAGCACCTAGCGGCCTTAACCTTTTTTGGCGATATTTACACAGCCAATAACCCCGCTCTCGCGCCGCCTCCGCCGCCCGACCCAGCGGTAAGTACGCCTGTACGCATAACTACTACCAGCGGCGCCCAGCAGCATGTCTATATTACGGGCGCAAGCGCGCCTGCCGCCCCGGCGGCCCTTGCACCGGCCGTGGCCGCCACGCCAGATTTGCCCCGGGTCACTATTACCCAGACAGCCACTAAACTGCCCGCTGCGATAGCCGCACCCTTAAGCCACAGTCCCTGGAAAAGGTTGAGTATATCTGGCTTTTTGCTAGCCAGCATAATTATTATAGGTATTATTTTGCGCAAGCGTTCAGGTCGAGCACGGTCGAGCGGTAGTTAATCTACGCAAAAATGTAATTAAACGCTACCTGCGCCATTAGAGTCGTTTCCCGCCTAAGCGACTCTAAGCTTTGAGGCTATAGCGCGCTAACGCCGGCGATTCGGTACTCTGTAAAGCCTTTTTAAAGTGGTCGATAGGCTCGTGGCGGTAGGCGCCGGAGCTATCGTGGTTCGGGTCATGAAAGACCACTTCTTTAGGGGTTATTTCAATTAAAACTACCCGATGGGCGGAAAATCCTGCTTGGTGGTTTAACGCCCGAGAGTTGAGCACAACATCACAAATGCCGGGTTTTTGGTACTCGTTCAGGACGTCTTCCCAGGTTGGCTTTTTGCGGGTATAGGTAAGGTTCGGGTGGGCAAAGGCCAGCTTAATGTGGCGCGTTACCGCGTTAAGGTCGTAAGTATTTTCTTGGTACCATTTAAATTCGTCTGGGGGCAGCGAGTTTTTGAGACCCGTAACACCTTGTTCTAACCACGCCTGGTAATCAATCACGTCGTAGTCGGTTATATGTACGCCGTGATCCATAAGCCATTTCCATACCGGGAATTCCCACACAATGTAGTTTTTGCGCCACTCGGCGATTTTCCCCAGTTGCTCAAAGGTTATATCCGCATCCGGCAGCAAATATTGGGCTATCGTAGTGTAACAAGCGAGCGCGCAGGCATTGCCAGGGTTACCGTGGTAGGGAACTTGTCTCATGTATATATGATAGCAAAGCAGCAATTCCTGGGTAGAATCGACTTCGTGTTGGGGGATAAAAACCACCCACAACTTTGGCGGCGGCATTTTTATAGCATGCATAACCCAGCCTATTTACGCCCTATCAGTACCGTCCGATAGCTCTTTTCGGACCTTGTATGGGTCGTTTGTGGGCGCGCAGCCTACATCACCTCTACCAAACTCCTAACCTCTGGATATTTATACGTCCCGGCGTCTAATTTCCTTATACCTGTTCGGCATACGGTGGATTATGTGGTATTACTAATAATCGATGCAGGTGCCCAACTCAGCCGACCAACCAGATTTTGATATTATCCAGTTTGAGGCTGCGGCTCAAGCTCGTGCCCGCGAGCTAACGACCGAGGTCGGTAGGCTCGCAGTACTAAATTCCGAAGACGAATCCGACTGGCTGCCAATGAGAGGGGCGCAATATACCGTGGCGGACGGCGTCCAAGTAGCGCTCCGGCACGAGACCTGGCCGGGAAATCCCAAAAAGATCGCCGTAAAGGTGAGGGTAACGCAACCCCCGGTAGAAATGTTGGGCCACGATGGACAGCTGCGCCGCGTCCAGCTCACGCGTTTTATAATGCATCCATCGTTAGTGGCTAAAACAAGCCCCGACCCCGTAGAAGGGCTCGAAGAATACTCCTCCGAAGTTCCCGTGCTCGAAGAGTTGGATTGGGAAGTGCGGATGGCAATAGCCGAAGCAGGAGTAGTAGATCGCATGAGCCCTGGGTATCGTCCGGGCGAATTGATTTTGGCCGGTACGTCCGCGCTTGTTGAGTGTAAGCTGCCTAATAGCCCTAACTTTCGCACCGAACACTACTCGGCACTCGCCACCAGGGACGCCCGCTTGGCACACCAAGCCGCGCTTCGCCATGCGGGCCAGCCCCTCGAGCCGGTGGCGTACAGTATCGCCGAGCACAAATTCCTTATGGCACTTCTACAGTCCATTGGCCCCGCTACGTGCCCGCCCGAACCACTAGGCAGGGAGTTTGACGAAACGTGGCGGGACCCTCTGCCAACGCTTCGTGACTGGTCGCCCGAAGCCTAAGGCTCTGCCTAACAAGGCCAGCACACTAGCAAAAGTTAAACGACCGTAGACCCTGAAAAGTCCTGGAACTTAGGAAGAATCGCATCTTTGGAGCCATTAAGAATGGCTTTTTGGCACCACATTATAAAGTCGCAGAAAACCCCGGTGGAGAATGTAAAGCCAATGCCCGTGCCGTACTCATCGTTGACGATTGTGAGCTTGCCAGGGATTTTGCTCCTATCAACAACCGCAAGCATGTAGCAGCCAGCCATTTGCGCATAGCCCTGATAACTGTCTTCGGCTTGCTGGCTTCTTTTGGGTCCCAGCGCTTTATATTCTTTGTGTAGCGAAGCTAAGATACTGTCGATTAACTTTAGGGACTCAAGAGAGTAGTCGAGCTTTATGCCATTTTTAGCCGCGTCGGCCACGAGCATCGGCGTAAGCTTTTTATATATTTTTCTCACCTGATCTTCGCTCGATGACCTTCCAAACATGCTCCGGCTCCCGTATATTGCTATGCTTTGATGTTCTTAATAATCATATGATAACAAAAGACATCTTCACCAGGCCTTGAGTTTTATCGTACTCGGGGCTTTTAAGCATTAAAAGGGCTCAGGCTAGGGAGAGAGGAAAAGTCGCCGGCTTACCGGACATTTACCGTCCGCTTGCTATAGTCCCTTGTTGCCTTCGGTGTGCAGTTCGACCACAAGGTCGACGGGACCCACCAGCGGCATGACCTTTTGGTCGATATTCTAAGAGGCCTGAGGCGTGAGCTTTTTAAAGAATGTGTCGATGGCGTCTGCTGCGGGGTTAATGAGCTTGGGGTCGTCGTAAAAATCTATCTGGCCCTTTGACTCCAGCCATAACTCTTGTTTAGGGGCGGTTACTGCAGCATAAAACTTTTTGGCCCACGATGGGGCAAGGGCGTGCTCGGAGTGCACAATAAGCACCGGCACGGTAATGGTTGGCGCCACACTCTGGCTATCATATGGCAGGTTGTAGGCGTTGGATTGCACGGCGTAGCCGTTTACATAGTTGGGTACGGCTCCGCGCTTGGTGCCGTAATATTCGTAGGCTTCGGTGAGCGGCATGGCCACGTCGCCGTTATGCGGTCCGACCGCTGGAATAGTTTCGGCTTTGGCGCCGGCGCGCCATTGTGCTTCGGCTGCTTTGCCGCGGTCTATGCTGGCTTGGTAGGCGTCTCCCATTTGTTTTTTTGTGTCGGCGAGGTCTTTATATACTCCGGCCACTCCCGCAAAGGCTTGAAAAATCTTATCTTCGGCCACTGCCCGGACCATATAGCCCGCACCGGCGCAGATACCTACGGCAAACACCGGCAGGTCGGCAAAACGCTCATCGGCATGCAGGGCATGGGCGGCGGCCTTCATGTCTTCTATTTTGGCCAAGGGGTTTTCGAACTGGCGGGGCTGGCCCTCGCTCTCCCCAAAGTAACGGTGGTCGAATGCCAGCGCTACGTAGCCGCGCTCGGCCAGTGCTTGGGCATATACTCCAGGTGCCTGCTCTTTAACTGAGGTAAGCGGCCCGGTCGTCACCACCACGCCCTTGGCCTTGCCTTCCGGCACAAAAAGGTTCCCCACGAGTTTGTCGTCACCCACGTTGAATGTAAAAGTTTGCATTATCCATCCCTCCTGTTTAGATATTTTTTGCCAAGCGTACCGAGCAGCTTGCGCTGCCTTATGTTCGGTACCGCTTGGGGACCAGATATACGAGCGCCAAAAAGGCATGTATGGCCAAGCTCAGCCACACATTAACAAACGCCAATGCCGTAGCCACGGCGTACATACTGGGGCCGAGCGCAAACTCTTGGGTTATTGCTCGCACGTGGCCGTCATCTGCTTCGGGCTTGAGCAGCCGCCGATTATGGGCGGCGTAGCGCCACAACAAGTTGTAGGCAATAGCCGTGCAGGTGAGTATTGCACCATAAAAAGCCGTGGCCGCCACCTGGGCACTCGGCGTGAGTAAATAGTCGGCAAGCAGCGAAGTGGTAAAAGGAATGAACGCCGTAAACAAAAGCAACAAAATATTGAGCATAATAAATACGTGCGTGACGCCCCGAATGTAGCGAAAAATGTTATGGTGGCTGGCCCACATAATGCCGATAATCAAAAAACTGAGCGCGTAGGCCAAATACGTTGGCCACTGTCGGCCCAGGGCATTCCACAAACCCAGCTGGGCAGTTAGCTCGTGGGCAGGAGCGTGGATATCGACAACCAGCAGGGTAATAGCCACTGCAAACACGCCGTCGACAAATGCTTCTAGTCTATTGGTTGTGCTCATGGTTTGCCCGCGCATAGAATCTAAATTAGCAGATTTTTTTGTATTCGGCAAAGTCCCAAGTTTGGAGGAATTTGGCTCCGCCTGCCTGCCCGCTTTTATAAAGAAACTGCTGCTGCGCCGGCGTGATATCAAAATTAGTAGCGGTAATTTTGTCTGTATCAACAAATATTGTGCGGCGCAGTGTGCAAGGGTCGTCGATGTGCATTTGGTCGTGGGCGTTGGTAGCCGTGGAGAGTATGGCCTTAGAATAGCTGACTATGCCGCTCGTTGGGTTAGGGATGGACCCGGGCGCTGGCTTGGCCGAAAGTTTGATGCCAAAAGTCGGCCAATCGGCGGTGCTGTCGAACAGGTCAATGGGAAAGTTGGACAGCAAGCCGCCATCCACCAAATAGCTGTCTTTTAACCTTGCGGGTTGATAAAAGAAGGGGATAGACATGGACCCGCGTACGGCTTCTGCCACCAACTGCTGGTCTGGGTCAAGGCCGTACTTTTGGTAGTCCCAGGGCAAGCGCAGCATGCGGCCCTGCGATACGTCAGACACTACAACTACCAACTTGTAACGCTGCTCTGGCGGTAGTGCTTTTGCCCAAGGCTCGGTGAGCTTTAAGTCGGCAAATGTCCGAACGCCTAAGTTTTCTAGCTGCCCTGCTAGCCACGCGCGCAAATAATCACCCTTATAAATCCCCTTGGTAAGTGCAATAGACACGGCCTCGCCCGCTTTGCCAAACTGCGCTAAAAAGCTTTTGTCCCGGAACTGGGTGTAATCCAGACTTTGCATGGTCTGTATGAGTTTGTCGGTTGGCATTCCCGCTGCCACCAGCGACCCGACGATCGCGCCCGCACTCGTGCCAGCGACCCGCCGCACGCTATACCCTTTTTTGGTCAGGGCCTCAATGGCCCCCACCAGTCCTATACCTTTTACTCCACCGCCTTCCAGCACAATGTCGCACCACGTCGTTTGCTCACCCATGATGCTTTAATTGTACCGCGCCTCATTTATCCGGGCAAATGGCTTGTATTAAAAGACCGTTGTCGCTACAAAGACGTAGCGATAGGGGCTGCCGCGCTACTGTCGGTTGTCGTCTGGGGGTGTCCAAGTGCTTGTAAGAAATCTGCAGGCAGGGTAGCGCGCAGGTCTTCGGCGCGGTATGTATGCAGGCGTTCACTGGTGGTCAGGTAGCGCTCCAGTTTGAGGTAAACATTTGCCAGAGTTGTTTTGTCTTGGGCCGAAAGATTTGCAGTGTCATGATGAGAAGCGGTGACCATCCGAACGTCGTCCATAATCTCATCGACATCCTTAGGTTTAGAGACGAGCATACTCACGGCCACTACTACATCTACAAACGATGCATTAGCCGGCAGCCGTAACGACCCGCGTCCAGCGGCATAAAAACCAATCCCTGTCCGCAAAAATAATATTGCCACTACTAAGAAGGGCCAAACCGAAAAGCTGCTCTGGGCGTAGCCAGAATAAGTAAAGTAGACTTTAGTGGTAAATTCGTGCGCTGCCGTAAAGCCTAAGGCCACCAAGGCAAAAATAAGCCAGAGCATAGCCGGTTTATACATAGCACCAATCACTTTGCGAACGCGCAGTGCAAGCATACACGAGACAGCACTCAGCGCCAGCGACCATCCAATTGGCGCAAAGAGCAGCTTATAGGTGTTGGCCGACACCGGAAGCTCCGGGTGGGGCAGGAAAGCGACAATTGCTGCCAGAACGAGTGCGCATAAAAAGGCGTAGAGTAGTGTGTTCCAAACTGACTGTACATCAAGCGACCGCGCAAAGGTCCGCACTCCCCAGTACATGCCCATGGCCCCGGCAAAATAGGGGGCGACAATAAAGGCGCTCGTTACCACGCTATTTCGGCTCAGGATATCGGTAAAAACTGATAGCGAAGGAACAAGTTGGGAGAGGCTAAATAAAAGGATGCCCACCGACAAAAAGGCGTAAGCTCGCTTGAGTGCCGGTTTAAAATTGTGAAACCCGGCTACAAAATATACGGCCGCACCCACTTGTGCAATACTCGACGCAAAGGCGATGGCTAGTACTGGCGCGACTCCAGCTGCCTTTATGTCTGGAAAGAAAAGGAACGCGGTGGATGCCAACGCGGCGGTAAAGATCAAAAACCCTACAAACTGCAAATATAATGTCAATTTACTGGTGCCCATGCGACTAGTTTAGGTTTTTGTATGCTTTACCGCAAGTGCTTATTGCAAAAATCGTTTATTTTCGTGCAAAAAAGCATCTTAAATTAGTGCGCTGGAACGTCCGCCCTTGGCTGGTGATGCCGACAAGACGTAGCTCCTGCAGAACAACAGCGCGCTATTCCGGCCGCTAGAATTTTTAAGCAATTGTGGGAGGCGTTGGGGCGGGCGGGGTATTACTGTCGATTGGTGTAAGTGTATCTGAGCGATTGCCCTGCTTACGACGCCTAATGAACCACCATCCTCCTGCTATCAGTGCTACCGCTGCCAGGCCGGCTACAATCCAAAACCATCCAGGGGTGCCCTTGGGCTTGCTTTTAGTAACAGCAGGTGACTTAACAGTAGCGGCTACTGCCTTAACAACAGTAAATGCGGCTAAGGTCGATCTGGTAGAGGTTTTGTTTGTGGTTGGGTCTGTTACCTCGGCCTCGACATGATGAGAGCCGGGCTCTAGCCCTGTTACTGCATACGACCATGCCCCTGTTGCATCGGCGGTAACTGTTGCTTCCCTGGGGGTTGAAAATATATAGAATTTTACGACACCATTGGCCACGGTCGTGCCTTTTAGTACGAACGGCTGATTTTGGGTAACTTTAAGGTCGCTGCCAGCAGTAGCGAGTGTTTGACCATTAACTTCTAAGGTCGTTGTTTTGGGAGCTTCGGGCGGAGTGGGCTCAGGTGTTGGCATAGGAGTGGAGGCTACAGGAGCCGGCTTAGGGGCTGCTGCGACAGGTGGGCTTTTAAAGGTAACTGTTACGGTCTGGTTTAGTTCGGGGTTGTATCCAGACTGATTGGTAACGGTAATGGATTTGGCTTCGGCGGCGGTGGAAGACAGTGTGAAACTGCCTCTGCCGTCCGCACCAGTTTGAATAGCATCGTGACCCCCGTCCTTGGCTAACCCCGAGGTGGTATTGCCGGAGCCTGTGACTGTAACCCAAAAATAACTACTCGTCGGATATTTATACGATTGCGACCCGTCGGTACAGGTAAAGGAATGTGTGTTCACGCCTATGCCGCCGTCCTCGTTACAAGCATATTCGTAGGCGTACAAAGATAAGGTTACGCTGTTGCCAACCGTGACACTAGAGGCGGAAGTGGTAAGTTCGAGATTCGAAGATATCCCTCCTCCTGCGAATGTTTGAGCCGGAAAGAGCAATAAGAGCCCGAGTGCTGAAATTACGGAACGAAGGCAGTTAATTTTTTTCAACTTTATCTCCTTGATATATGTGACGACAGCATAGTAACGCAAGCGCAAGCTTTATGCAAACCGCAGTCGAGGGTGGTTGCAAGAAGTTGATTTGCCTCGTGTATATAGTGTCTGTTGGGTGCATGCCGGACTATATGTGCTATGATTCTTACAATAATGCTTATGCAAAAGCTCAAACGAACACTTGCAGCGCTAATATGGTTATTCAAGGGTCGTCCCAGGATTTTTGGAGTTGTTTTAGTGTCTCTGGTGCTTGTAGTCTCGGGGTCTGTGTATCTGGTGCTGGCACATCGGCAATCCAGGAAGGCGGCCAGCACTCAGGCTAATTCCGCGTTTAAAATCCCGGCAAAAGCCTATAAGAACCTAGAGAAGAAAACGAAGGGCGAATGCGCCGGGGTTTTTAAGGTGGCTAACTTGGAAGCGACCAAAAGTAATTATTGTACGCACGGACCAGAGGTGCCAAAGGTAGCATATCGCAACGCGGTGCGAACCGGGCAGGAAATAAAAGTTCCGGGGGAAGGCGTGCAATGCACCGGCGATAATACCTCGGGGCCGCGCGTACAAGCCATTTACGCCTATGCCGCAGACCAGCCCGACCGATATGCCGAGCTGAACGCGCACTTTCAAAGCATAGCCGACAATGCCAGCAACGCCGTAGAAGCTTCAGCTCAAAAAACCGGTGGTCACGCCAAGCTAAAATGGGTAACCGATGACAGCTGCAATATTGTGGTTGCGAAAGTAAAGATGCGGGCTACGCAAGACGACTCATTCAGCGAAACCATCAACGCCGTGCAAAAAGCTGGCTTTGATGACCCGAGCAAGAAATACCTTATCTGGACCGAGGCGGACCTAGTATGTGGTATCGCTACCTTCACCACCGATGACCGGGCAGACCCCAATGCCAACTACAATAGTATCGGCACATCGTCTTCTTACGGCCGGGTCGACCGGTCTTGCTGGGGGGAATCCGAACTGCACGAGATATTGCATACCTTGGGTGCTGTACAAGACTCGGCGCCGCATTCCACGAAAGCCGGGCACTGCACGGATGGCTATGACGTGATGTGCTATGGCGATGGCGGTCAGGGCACGCAGACCGCTAGCTGTAGTGCCATCATTGACCAGTACCTGCTGGACTGTAACAATGATGATTATTTCAACGCCAACCCAGCAGTGGGTTCCTACCTGGCGACTCATTGGAATGTATTCAATAGCAATTATTTGATTACCGATAAAACCAAAGCGCCCGACCCGACAGATACTACTCCGCCGCCCAAGCCATATGGTGTAGAGGTGTTCGATATCCGGCAAGACGGCTTTAGGATTAAGTGGAAGCTGCCTAGTACCGATGACATTACAAAAATTCAGGTAGAAATAAATAGAGCGGCAAAAGTGGTGTTGTTGAGCCCGGTAACCGAAACGTATTCGTTCGGCACGCTCAAGCCGGGCACCACATACAAGGCTCGTGTTGTTACCTTTGACGAAAACAATAACCAGTCGGCAAGTGACGAAGTGAGCTTTACCACACTTGCGACCCCGGTGCAGACATTGGGTTCGATAGTTCCACACGACCTAAAGGTTAAATCGATCAATGGCTCGGTTGTAACCCTGACTGCGATTATCGACCGCGTGCCGGATAGCCAAACCGAATATATCATCTGGCGTTCAACGGGTGTGGGGCGTGGGTCGTATAGATTCTCGCCCACCGACACGCCCAAAACGTATGAGTTTGTCGATGAGTTTGTATATCCTCAGACCGTTGTTAGTTACCACCTACGGGTACGCCATGACGATGGGAGTGAGATAGCCCGTACCGATGAGATACCGCTGGGCTTTACGGGCACTCACGAGAGCAACCCGCCGCCGGCTCCAACTGGGTTCGCGCTCAAACCATATCTGAACGGGAGCGGCTACTACGTGGAATATGACCAGATGGTCGATGATAGTGGTATTGTGCATCACTATGGCTATACCGTGACCGGGCCAAGCGGCTATGCGTACACTTTGTCTGAATCTGGCCGAACCCTATCTCCTCCCAACCTGCAGTCTGGCGGGCCGTACACAGTAACGGCGCGTGTATTTGATATTTGGGGGAACGCTTCCACTACCTCGGTCAATGATTTTACGATTCCGTAGGGGTTGATTTGTCGGTGTTCTGAGCAATAATCAGTCTGATATTGCAACAATGCGTGAGGTATTTTGACTGGGGGTAGGTTCCTCAATTGGTACGCCGTGCTCTCAGCTTTCATTCTTCTCGGGCAAGAAGACCAGAGCGGCTTAGTGTCACGCCTACCATAAGGTCGTCACCACAATTATTGACCCGCTGGATGTGCCGTACTGTTTGGCATCCGAAGATGATAAGGTGAGGGCGGGTTGCTACCCTCAACGCTGCTTAGCCAGGCCGCTTCTACGAAAGATCTGCAGCATGCATAATTCTTGAACGTACCTGGGGCCATATTATAACCACCCAGTGCGCTACTGCTCGATGAAGCGATAGATATGTGAAACGAATTCTCAATTTTTTAATTTATGCCGAGGTTACCAAGAGTTCTTATTCAAAAAAGACAAGAGCATTGCTGATGTTTACAATTACCGGTGCGCCGGCACTGAAATCTACCTGCAGCCATAGGCTGGTTACCAGCGCGTCGTTGGTGGCGGCGGTAGTAAGGTTGAGCCCGATTTGGGCGTTGTCGATATCGGTGTTTGTCCAGGCTGAGGCGCTACCGGGCAGGGTATATAGGGTGAGCGGATACACACGCGGGTCGGCGTTGGCCAAACTAGTCCAAGCGGTACTGATGGGCGTAATTTCGGTGCTTTCGGTGACTGTCCCGCCGGCAGCAGCCTTAACGCGTACTTTAAAGCCACTCCAGGTGCTGGCGGTAAAACCGCTGTAGCGTACGCCCACAGCCGCCATATTGATGGTGTCGTTAACACTCAGTCCCGAATTATCTATATTGTAATCGTCGATTTGCCCGGCTGTTTTGGAGCGCACCGCGGTGGTGCTATCGTCCGGTGGGGTTTGTCTTAAACTGGAATAGTTTGTAGCGCCCGAGCCCAGCCGGGTCCAGTTAGTGTTATCGCCCGCGGCTGTGGGCCATAAATGAATTATGCCCCCCGCGCCCGGGTAACTGTTTTGTGCGGTGCCAGAAGTATCGTTAACAGCAACGTCATCAAAATAAAGGTCGGTTGTGCAGCTACTGATGCTGCCCCAGGTTACTTTCGCCCAAGCGCCTTGCAGGCTGTTGGCGCCAGTTGCGAGTATGGAACCATCGATGCTTAGTTCTAGCGTTCCGGCGCCAGTAGCGTCAGTTTTAAACTCTATTCGGTACCATGTGTCCAGGCTTAATACTGCACTGGCGGAGCCGATTGCCACGCCACTGGCTTTTAGTAATGTGAGCGTACCTGTTGTCGATAAACTGACCGATCCCACGGTTGAGTTTGCGGTGTTTTGGTAGCGAATAACATGCGTAGGAGTGCTTGGATAACTCGCAATTCGCAGATACACACGCGTGAAGCCAACAATTGTTCTGTCACTTGTAAAAACTGTTTTGCGCCAAAACCCGGTCGAGGCCACCGGGTTTGCGCGGCCGGCATATTTGCCAGTACGCACCGGTGTGGTTACAATCGCAACAGTGCCGGAGTTGCTGCTTTGCTCAACATTATCGGTGTTGCTGCTCAGCTCGTAGCCATCCGAAAATAATCGGCTCATATTAAATTAAAATCCTTTTACAAAAGCTACAACATCCCAAATACTGTCGGTGCCATTGTAGACGGCGCCGATGTAGTCGGTTTTTCCGGCGGTTGCCGATAGTGTAATGCTTGGCAAGTCGGTGCCAAAGCGGAAGCCGGTTACGTCGAGGGTGAGCGAGGAGCCTCCACCCTGCTTGACACGCCACAAGGCCTTTTGCCCCGCAGTTGGATTTGTGGGCACACTGAGCGTCCGGCTCTGTCCGGCTGCCAGAGTAACCGTAAAAATATTGCCTTGGCTGGCATCGGTGGTGATGGTTGCAGCATCGGTCAGTGCCACAATAGCCGAACCTTGCAAAATTGGCTGTACTAATGCCCTGACGTTATCGATGCCAAGGCGGAAGTTGTTGTAGCTGATGTTTCCGGTAGCTACATCGGTCACCATGGTAGATGTTAAACCCGTTGCCGTGTTGTTTAAGAAGAAACTGCCGGTTACGGTAGTGCTGGCATTGGAAATAGCGTGGTCCATAAGACCTGGACCGGTGCCAGTCTCGTTTATTATGGAAACTCCATTGTAAAAGTAATTGTGCTCAATGCGATGATTACTGCCGGTGGTGCCGGCCGCAAACACAATACCCGACTTAGCACTGCCGCCGCTCAGTGCCGTGTTTGAAATGCGATTGCCGACTATTGTTAAGTTGGTGGCATTGTCGGATATATAAATACCGGCCGAATCGGTTGCTTCGATGGTGTTATTGGCGATAACCAGGCGGTCGGGGTCGTACACGCGTACGCCATAATCTCCCCAGCAATGTCGAAACACATTACCGCTGATCTCGTTGCCCTCGCCCACACCGCCGCCGCTCGGCAGTGAGCCCCAAACGACAATGCCGGTTTTACAATATGACGCCGCGTTGCTAATAAAGTGGGTGTCTGTCGATCGAGTGGTGTAGCCGGCGCTCTGACAAGATGAAGCCGAATTACCGATAAAGGTGATCTGCGAGCCAATTTGGTGCGTATCGAATGCCGTTTCGGAGGTCTCGCTGGCTACACAGTTGGCGATCACGAGGTTATGCGGTCCGCCAAATTTGCCGCCCGTACCTCCGGTAGTAAAAGCATGGCGAACGCGCACAAAATGGCACGATTGAACATTGAGCAGTTCGGTGGCAAGTTCGGCCAGTACGCCATAGCCCAGCTGGCCCGTGGCCGGAACATCGGTAAAATCGTAAAAAGCACTGTCGGCAATATTTACATCGTAGCAACTCGTAACGCGCATACCGGCAAAGTCGCTGTTTTGAAGCTGAACATTACTTATGCGTATGCTTTGACAGAAAGTAAAGTGCATGAGTGCGGTGGCATGGGTAGTGCCTTGGTCGGTATTTTTTATAGTAAGATCGGATATGCCGGTGTTCGAAACCATTGTAATAGGCGCAATGGTCGGGGTAGAGGAATAATCGTCGCGCACAATGCCATATATAGTTATTTGCGATGCCGAGTCGACCGATTTTATACGGGCCAGCTCGCCCTTAAAACGGGTCGGGTAGTTGATGTAGTAGATATCCTGCGAGGAAATCATAATAAATTGGCCAACACTTAAGCCAGCCGTCGAGCTTATGCCGGTTATAATCGAAACGCCGTGTGTAGCCGCCGAGCAAGCAAGGGCTGTGCCCATAGTGCCGGCGACTTCCATAAATGCCGCGCCACTGCCACCGCTGCCAGCGGCAGCTGGCCAGTAGGCTTGTAGAATAGTTGTGGCCCCGCGCCCCGCGCCCCGCAAAAAAACGTTGGTGCCCAGGTTTATGCCAAGTGTCGAGATCTTGTAGGTGCCGCCTGGCATAAACACGACGCCGCCCCCGGCAGCGGTGGCTGCAGCAATTGTGCTTTGGATGAATGGCGCGTCGTCTGTAACTCCGTCGCCCGTCGCGCCGTAGTCCTTTACATTAAAGACCGTGGAGCTAGCAGCTAGCGTAACGTCAACCCGCTCACTGCCGCTGTTGTCGGCGGTTGTGAGGGTAACGCCTGCTCCCTGGATAAAATTAATTGCCCGCCGCGTGCCAATAGTAGTTCCAGCCTTTTGGACTGTTACCCGGGCATTGGCGTCGATTGCGCCCGTTATGTCAGACCATGTCCGGTCACCCCGTAAGAAGGTACTACTGCTTGCGCCTGATCCGCCCAGTTGAGGCGTGGGGATTTTGGCGGAGGCGTCGAGTGCTGCATAACCACTCACTTGACCTTTGTTGCTGGTTTGCTCGGCGCCGTTTATTAAGGTACTCTTTTTTAATGAGCCGTCGGTGTTATGCTCGACAGACAAAAAATCATTAAGAATATCACCCCAAATATCGTTATCCGAACCAGGAACAGGGAGTCGTGCCATGATGTAATGTGGCCTTGTTTATGTACTTTTATGAGCCGTGCTGTTTCATCATCCAACCGTAAGTCTAATCCATTGCAATTGATTAGTTATGAACTCCTGTAGATTTATTGCAGACCCTCTATGCATGAGCTTTTCGCAAGGACTGTTTTGAAATCCAATTTAGCGATTGGGTCGAGACTTTATTACTCGTCATTAAGTTGGGATTATGCTGGGTAGTGTTTTGAGGAATCTCTTTAAGGCTGAACACCAAAAGCTGATGGGAAGAAATCTACTGGCAATAAGGGCGTTTTTATAAGTGCCACACGCGAAAACTTAGCCATGCCCGTGGTGGAGCCGTCATGTAAAATCCTATCCACGCGCATATTGCCGTACGCTTCAAAGTATTCGCCATGATCAGGATGTATACCGGGTTCATTGAGGCGAACAAAGTAGCAGGTTGCATCGGCAGGATCAAAGTTGTCACGTACGTATTCACGTATGGTTGCCCTGCGCCAGGCACGTGCTTCAGCGCCAACGACATGACTCAATGCATCGGCCATAGTGGCAAGCTTGGCGTTAGGGGCTATGCATATATAGCGGCGACCCGGGCCTAAGTTGACGCCAAGGTAGCGGGTTATATCCGGCCACGCATCGATATGGAGACCTACCCTTTCTTGTGTTTCTTGTTTGACGGTGGTAGATAATTCGTTCGCGAAAGATACAGTAACTGCTAGTTCGCCGAATACATTCGGCCCTATTTCCAACGGCATCCACTCGTCGGACTGTTCATCGTATGCCTGAATGGCCGTTCGGCCAATTGTAGGTGGTACATGGAACAGACGTATCGCTTCTGGGTCGTCATACGGTACCGCAATATGATCTAATTCTTTAGAAGTCGGACTGCGTAATGGCCCAGTTGGGATAACCGCACCTTCTAATACATAGCCGCCAGCCTGTAGCTCATTTGGCTCGGCCAGCCGGAGGCTCGAAACGCGTATGCGCGGCTCCAAGTCTATCGGGTTATGGGAAGCAATATGAAATTCAGACATGATATAGTTTTTGCCAGCCAGCTATCCTACCTAGCGGCCCGAAAATGATATTAGCAATGGGCAATCACGATGTGACAGACTTTGGGCAGGCGTTGTCTGGGTTGTCGTGATAGGGTGTTCGGCCAGTACTCTAAATAGTACCTAAAAACAGGAAGGCTTATCAAGAGGAGTCTTTAATTATGCTTGGCTGGGGAGATAGTTCGTAGTCCAAATCTCCACTGAGGATGAAGCTGAGCTACCTGACGGCAATCGTGAAATCAAGGATTTATTGAGCGAAGAAGATGACGATGCCTAGCTTCGTTCAGCGCATGGATTTATGGCGTTCGTTCGTCAACCCGCTCAAAGGTTGCATTAAAATTTTCTACCGAGCGATAAGTCATGCACGGTACTCCTTTACACCCCGACCTTGTAAAGAGGAGAGGTGTAAAGACGATGACCTTTTCCTTAGTACGTGACGATGGGCCAGTACAAGAAAAGGCCGTTCGATATTTCTTACTACTAAGAGGTACGTCCTTTTAGTCTTAGAACGTACCTCTTAAACTTAAACCAAGCTACTAATAGTAGGTTACGGAAGCGTCTACCGTGGAGTCATCGACCCGGAAGGTCATGTTGGGAGCGTGGTTCTTTACTTGTGCACGTATCATGTAGGTGCATAGTGCGTCCTTATTGTCAACAGGGCACCTTACCGCAGCGGTCCGCGTAAATGCATTACTCTCCCAAGCGCTGGCATCCGTCTGGCTATTTGCCCAGCTAAACGAATCTGGCTCTGGGGCGTTCGGTTGACCTTCGGCGTCGTTAATCAACACACGTCCCTGACACCACTGGCTGTCCGAGGTTGCGACAGTACAACTGACTTCGGCGTCAGTCTTGACAACTACTAGGGCGGACTTGCCTCGAGGAACCGACACTGTAAAGCTGCCACACTGCATATTTACCCAGTCGGTATTCGTATAGTTGGTTGCGGTATTGTTGGTGTACACTCTGCTCTGTACAGAGGCATTGGTAGCTGAATAGAATTTGCAGTCTGGGGCTGCCGCCGCCACCTGGGCCTTGGCATCAAGCTTGGCATTGGCCTCATCCTGGCCGTTCTTGGCGATGTTTGTCGCCGCGAATACTGAACCACCGCCTAGTACAAACACGCTGAGCATGCCAGCTGATATTAATAGTTTTTTAGTAATTGAGGTTTTCATAGAATTACTCCGCATACAATTGTTATATGAGTTGTCTATCGTGAGCTCAGCGATATATACCGATTATTGCAAACGAATATTATCTAAGCATTACGATAACGCTATAAATTATGTACGATCATGAGAAACTAACCGGAAGTTAGAATAGTGCTCTTGTAAGTGACGCTGAGCCAAACAAAAATATGAGCGTGCCTGAAGTTTTGCCGATACCAGCCATTATCCTGCAGCTGATCTCGTGAGGGACTAGGCTCACTATACTAGTGTCACCACCACAGCGTCGAGCCCAAAAAGACGCCACATACTAGTAGGGGCGAATCGGCATAGCCTCCACTGACGCCCAAACCTGCAGAGATACCCAGGAAGAACATTATCGTAGCCGGGTTGGTAACGGTCAGGTCGAATGTAGACAGATAATTTTGTAGATTGCTTTCATCTTGGGCGATTGCTTGGCTGGGGCTCGTGGACATATTCCAAACTTTTAGTCTATTCTTCCGGCTAGTCCCGCAGCTTTCATTGCCTCTTCAACCGGTTTGTCTTCATGGACAATCTCGCGCAATGCAATCGTCACTTCCTTGCCTTCGTCGCGCTGGAATAAATTTCGGCCTACGCAGACTCCTGCCGCTCCGGCTTGAGTTACTGCATAAGCCTTTTGCAGAAATTCTGGAATGGGAACTGTTGGGCCGCCCGCCATCAGAACGGGCACGCCTGAAGCGCTTTCAACGACTGTTTTGAACGACTCGGTGCTCCCCGTAAATGATGTCTTGACCATATCAGCACCCAATTCTACCCCAACCCTCACGGCATGGCGCACAAGTTCGGTATATTTTTCGGGGCTACTCTTTAGTAAATTGAGATAGTTTTCGTCTTCGCCTGTAGCTTTTTCACCACGTGCATACATGATGGCGAGGAGCGGCATCCCGAAGCGCTCACAATCACGTGACACATCTGCCAAAATTTTGAGCATTTCCGTCTCGTACTTTGAACTAATGTTAACATGCACAGCTACAGCATCGACGCCCATCTGGACGGCTTGCTCCACTGTGCCGACTTGGACTTTGCGCGTATGGGTAGCGCGGGTCGTACTGGCCGTTAGGTTCATGAGCGTTGGACGGCCGGCTAAAATATCGGCGTGCCTTGTGAGCAGGCCCCGAAACCCAAGAATGGCATCAGCGTTTCCGGCTTTGACTTGTTCGATTTTTTGATCGACACCTCTTAAGCCATCTTCTGGCCCTGATAGCAGGATGTCGTCAAGCATTACAATGACAGCTTTGCCTGAAGAATTATTAAAGATTCTCGAGAGACGGATGGCTTTACCGGTCATTTACGTGTAGCCATAGCAGATTTGAAATTTTATAAGACATGCTTACAGCATATCGGATAGGAGAATAGAGAACAATGAACGAAGAATTGCGTAAACAAAAAGAGGCTTTGAATAGCCTCAATTTGACAAATGAAGTAATTATTGCTTGGCTGGGGATGAGGGATTCGAACCCCCGATCCTGGGACCAGAACCCAGTGCCTTACCACTTGGCCAATCCCCAACGACAGGTTGGATTGTAGCAAAATATGCGCGGTTTGGCCAGAGGACCGGCGGGCCGCAGAGTGCGACGATAAAAGCATAGAAAGTTTGCCAGGTGTGGTATGCTAGAGGTACTTAAAAATTTAAGAATATACAGAGTGCAGGAAGAGATCTAGCTCGTCGATCTGCCAGCAACCTACCGTTTGCAATAGGTAAGGTGCTCCATCTAGCCCCGGCATGTTCCGGGAAAGATATGTGACGCATCAATATCCTTCCTGGGCAGTGCCAGAAAGGATATTTTTTATGTCAACCAAAATTACGAGGCTTTTTACCAGTGAGTCGGTATGTGCGGGGCACCCCGACAAGATTTGCGACGCGATTAGCGACGCGATTGTGGACGCCGCGCTGGCCCAGGACCGGCACGCCCACACCGGTATCGAAACAGTTGCCGGAGCTAACCAAATTTGCCTGTTTGGGGAGATTAAAACGACCGCCAAGATTGACTACGAGCGTATTGTGCGCGACACAGTCAAGCGGTTAGGCTACACCAACCCGGCGTGGGGTTTTAGCCAGGAATCTACCTTTAGCAACGACATTCACGAGCAGTCGCCCGAAATCGCCCTGGGCGTAGACCAAGACGGCGCCGGCGACCAGGGCATGATGTTTGGCTATGCTTGCACCGAAACACCAGAACTTATGCCACTACCTATAACTCTGGCACACGCCCTGACGCGCCGAATAGACGAGGCCCGCGAAAAGGGCGAGCTAAAGTGGCTGCGCCCGGACGGCAAAGCGCAGGTGACCATCCGCTACGAAGACGACAAGCCCGTAGCGGTGGAGAATTTGGTAGCAGCGGTTGCGCACGACGAAAAAACGCCGGCCGCAACCGTACGCGCAGACATTATTAAGCATGTTTTTACGCCCGTGCTTGCCAAGTACAAACTGGCGTTGCCCAGCGATGCAAAAATTACCGTCAACGGTACGGGCTTGTGGCACATCCCCGGGCCGGAATCTGATGCCGGCCTGACCGGCCGCAAAATTGTGGTGGACGGGTATGGCGGCTATGCCCGCGTAGGCGGGGGCGCATTTAGCGGTAAAGACCCCAGCAAGGTGGACCGCTCCGGCGCGTATGCGGCGCGCTACATCGCCAAAAATATTGTGGCAGCCGGGCTGGCTACCAGGTGCGAAGTAGGGCTCGCCTATGTTATTGGGCAGCCGCGCCCGCTTATGCAAACGATCGAAACCTTTGGCACGGCAACCGTGAGTGAGCAGGAATTGCATGACTTTAAAGATAAGCTTATCGACACGTCGGTAAAGGGAATAATCAACCATCTGGACCTGGCCCGCCCTATTTATAGCCAAACCGCAGCGTATGGCCACTTTGGCAAAAAGGATTTGCCGTGGGAAAAGGTAGCAACTCGAGCTAAAAAATAGACTGCCGTAAAGGAGTGGTACTGGGCGCTCTAGCCAAGGTCGCGCTTGCGGAAGCCAGTCCAGGCCGCTACAGCTAGCAGGATGGTTGCTAGAAGCACGCCAATGAGCCCGGGCCAAAAGATATTGCCGGTAAGCAGTTCGTTAGGCCGGTAATAATGGTAAGGAATGAGCTTGGCGGGCCAGTGCAACAAGTGTACCGTGCCTTCCAGCGAGGCGATGAGGTAGCTGCCAAAAGCCACTAAGGCGGCAACGCCAATGCTTGCCCGGCGCGCCGAATGCCCAATGGCCGTGAGCATGAATGCCAGCGTACCAAACAGCATGCTCAGCAGCAGCGCGGCAAACACAGCCAGCGTCACGTACCGCATGGAAACTCCAAAGTTAATGACCTTTACAAACGGCAGCGCCACCGCGGTTGTTACGGCACCACACACGGCCATAACCACGCCGGCGGTTGTTATTTTAGCCAACAGTACAGTGCGGCGCGACACCGGACGAGCGAGCAACAGTTCTAAGGTGCCGCTGCGCTCTTCGCGGGCCAGCAGCGAGCTGCCCAGGCCGATACTCATAATGGTAAATAGCAGGGGCAGGACCAAATAAAACAGCTTGGAGCTGAGGTAGCCAATGGGCGACAAAAAGTCAGCGCTGCCGCCAGCCAGCAAGGCCTTGAGGGTACCGGAAAGTTGGCTAAAGGCCTGGTTAAGTTGGGCGGCTTGATCGCGGAAGGGCGGGTACACAACCATGGTAATAACCACCAGCAGGGCGAGGCTCAAACTCCACCACAGCGTAAACCAACGCAGCTGCCACAGGCCCATCTTTACTATGGCGAGGTAAGGTTTCATGAGGGGCCTCCTTTATCGTACAAACGCATAAATTCTGCCTCTATGGTAACTTCGCGTTGGTCGAACTGCAGCAGTTTGTGGCGGCTCAGCAGGCCAAACAAGGGCGAGAGATCGCCCGCAATACCAATAGTTACGTGGCGGGGGTTGGAACTTTGGCTCAGGTGAGTATGGGTGAGGCGTTGGAGGGCGGCGATTGGCGGCTCGCCCGCAAAAGTTATGTCGAAGGTATGAGCGGCCTCCTTGGCGAGGTCGGCAATGGTGCGCTCGGCCACCAGCTTGCCACCGCGGATAAATCCCACCCGATCGCAAATGCGCTGCACTTCCGGCAGGTTGTGGCTGCTAAAAAATACGCAGGCACCGCGGGCTTTGGCATTGGCCACCAGGCGGTAAAATACCTCTTGCATAAGCGGGTCGAGCCCGCCGGTTGGCTCGTCTAAAATAAGTACTTCCGGCTCGTGCATAAAAGCCTGGATAACGCCGATTTTTTGGCGGTTGCCTTTGCTGAGGGTGTCGAGCGGTTTGCTGAGTTCGGCCCTAAACTCGCGCACCAGCGTCCGCAAAAAGCCGGGATGCTTGAGCGGTTGCAGCGCCACTAAGTACTCCAGCGTTTGTTTGCCGGTAAGTGACCCATACAGCGCAACGTCGCCCGCCAAGTAGCCAACTTGCTGTTTAATGGGGACGGAATCGCGCACAATATCCTGCCCCAAAATTGTCGCGCTGCCGCCGGTAGGCTGGATAAAGTTAAGTAAACAGCGGATGGTGGTGGATTTGCCGGCACCGTTGGGGCCTAAAAAGCCGTAGACTTCGCCGGGTTTTACCTGCAGCGATACATTATGCAGAGCAGCAACCGGGCTGCCAGGGTACTGTTTACTGAGACCCTGAAGTTGTATAGCAGGAGGCGTAGAGGAACGGACCATTACTATGTAGTATACGCTAGGAGCTTGGTAATTGTGGCGTGGTAAATGCGCGGAATGTCGGCAAAAAATAGCTAACAGTAAGACTCAGTAAAGTGTGACTGAGAAGGCGCCAGCAGCCAGGTGCTAACTAATTATTAGAGGCGTTAGACCCGCGACCGGCAGTTGAAGCACTCAAGGGTTCCAAGGCGCTGCTGTTTTTGGGAGCGCCAATGCGGTTGAGAGCGACAACGGTCAGGATGAGTAAAACAAAAAGCACAACAGTGCCTATGGTTCTTTTCATGTACGAGCTAGTATACGCCACCCGTCAAAATTTGTCTTGCGGGGGTGTGCATAACTGTCCTTGTCCTCAAGAAAGGAGTTGCGTGGTATATTGCATTTAGGCGTTTATTATGGTATAATGTTTTCTATAAAAGTGCGTAATAAAGGATTAAAGAGCATTGCCCTATGAGTGCCGCAGCAGAGCCCGCTCCTCTAGTATCCATCCCCTATCCCACTTATCTGGAACGGAGGTTTGCCTTTACATACGCTTTTCCTACCCCCGCCGCTAACGAAGAGCACGCCGCTTTAATTGTAAGCGACGAAGAATGGCGCGTGTACCAGCAAGCCGCCCATGCCGTAGGCGTCCAAGCGGTGGCCGCCGGTGTCGAGTTTGGCCCGGAGCACGAACAACAAGCCCAGGAGCAGGTGCCGGGCGTGCTTGAGCTCATCGACGGACTACGCATAGGCGTAAGGGAGAAGCTGGCGCAGGGGGAGTCCATTAATATAATCGACACCTACCGCGATTATCTTGGCATTATTACGCTGCAGCAAGACCAAGACGAAATCAGCACGCCGCTGCCAAGCGTACAACGACTAGCTAACATTCTCAGCAATGTCTTTAAACATCCTAATGAGTATCTGGGGGGTGGGGAGAAAGACGAACTGCACAGCCGGCAGGCGGATGAGCTGTTGGGTATGCTGCGGCGCATTGGAGTGGTGATAGATGGTTGGAGTGTGGGCCTTTTTAACGCCGAGCTACAGCCCCAGCCCGGTATTGAGCCGGAGTACGACCGTAAAACTGGCCAGTTTAAACCAGAAACCCTGCCGTATTGGGACGCCGTCCGCCAAAACGTCTTTTCGGCTTGGTGGCCGGATTACGAGCGTATGGACGTGCCTGCATCCGCTGAAGTCGAATCTACCCAAGGCCAACCTGCCCAACCCGCTGAACCTGCCGAGGCCGCAAGCGCTCCACCGCGTTCTGTCTAGCTTTAAGCGTCCTAGTCGTTTGCAAAAAATTGCCGGTCGGCCAGCTCTGGCGGCAAAAATGCCTGCTGGTGTTTAAAACCAGCTTCCCATTTGTAACCCTTTTGGTAGCCAAGGTCCTTCATGAGTTTGGTGGGCGCGTTGCGCAGATGCAGCGGCACGGGCAGGTCCGGGAAGTCGCGGGCGGCTTGCTGGGCTTGTTGCATGGCGTCGGCCACGGCCCGGGACTTAGGAGCTTTGGCCAGCACGGCTGCGCACTGGTACAAATTGTATTGCCCCTCTGGCAGGCCAATGCGCTCAATTGCTAAAAAGGTCGACACCGCCTGGTTGAGTGCTGCCGGGGCCGCCAGGCCTATATCTTCGGAGGCAAAAATAACCATGCGCCGCGCAATAAATTTGGGATCTTCGCCGGCTTGCAGCATGCGCGCCATGTAGTACAGCGCTGCCGTGGCGTCGCTGCCACGCAGCGATTTAATAAATGCGCTAATAATGTTGTAGTGCTGTTCGCCGGCTTTATCGTAGCCGGGCACACGCTTTTGGGCGGCTGTGGTTATAACGTCCGCGGTGAGTGTTTTGTCGGTTAGCTGCAGCGCCAGCTCCAGGTTGCCGAGCGCCACGCGGGCGTCGCCGCCAGATAGCTCGGCCAGCAGGTCGATACTTTTGGCAGGCAAGCGTTTGGCCGTGAGCTTTTCGGCTTTGGCGGCTTTTTTGAGGATGGTAATAATGTCGTTTTTAGTGAGCGGTTCCAGCACGAGCACGCGCGACCTCGAGAGCAGGGGTGTAATGACCTCAAAGCTGGGGTTCTCGGTGGTGGCGCCAATCAGCACAATTGTGCCATCTTCCACATACGGCAAAAAAGCATCCTGCTGAGCTTTGTTAAAGCGGTGGATTTCGTCCACAAACAAAATACTACGCATGCCTAAACGCCGGTTAATTTGGGCCTGCTCCACCACTTTAGTCACATCGGCTTTTTTACCGGTTACCGCGCTCATTTCCATAAACTCGGCGCCGGTGTCGCGGGCAATAATGCGCGCCAGCGTGGTTTTGCCGCTGCCGGGCGGGCCCCATAAAATGAGGCTGGTGGGCTGCTTGCGCTCGATAATCTCACGCACAATCTGGCCGTGGGCTAGCAAATGCTGCTGGCCAATAACTTGGTCGAGCGTTTCGGGGCGCATTCTTTCGGCTAGCGGCTGCATATCTTTAGTATACCGGGTGCTGGATAGATAAAAACCGAAGCAGAGGTGAAGCGCTCGGTTTGGTGTG